>LNFM01001310.1_pt1 | contig 57126 bp, 58 predicted proteins | sample 596031 | NCBI WGS metagenome assembly LNFM01 (sample SAMN04254537, study PRJNA301005) | activated carbon metagenome | isolation source: dual media filters at the Ann Arbor, Michigan drinking water treatment plant | place: USA: Ann Arbor
CCTGATTGTGCGGCTCCCCGGGCCAGGTGCGCTTGAGCCAGCCGGCGATCTGCTCGGGCGACCAGTTCCGCCGCAGCTTGGCCGATACTGTCCGCGCCAGGGCGGGTCGGCAAGCCAGCTTGCAGCGTTTCGGACGCAAGGCCCGTTCCCACGTCGCCTGATCGGAGCCTGTCGCGCGATACCGTTCCGGCCCGCCGTTGCGCAGAACCTCGCGGCTGATCGTCGAGGGCGACCGTCCCAGCAAGCGGGCGATCCCACGCAGCGAGCAGCGAGTGCTGAGCCCCCGGGAGATTTCCTCTCTCTCGTCCAGGCTGAGCGCTCGAGCCGCCCGTCGCCGTTCCGGAGGCCGGATGCCGCCCGTCGGCGAAAGCACCGAAAATACCGACGAGGACTCTCGGTCAAACCGCCGTCCGATCGAACTCATCGACTCGCCGGCCTTCCAACGATCCCAGATTTCAGCCCGCTGGGCCGCCGAATAGTAGATGCGACGCCGCTGCTTCATGACCCACGCTCCATCTCCGAAGAAAAGTTAGCGTGTTGCGTTCACCGGTTGAGCCCACCGTCAGTTCGAGACGTTCGGTGATTACAGCGCCAACGTCCGCTCAGGGTCGGTCGTGAGCGGACCTCGGCACCGGCGCGCAGTTTCGTCGGGCCTGGCGGCTGTCCTTTAGCAATGGCGAGATCCTCGAGTCCGAGGCCAGAACCCTGGCCGAGACGGTTCACTGATCAGATCGGCATCGGGGCGCGTTGGTCGTGCCTCAGTGTCTGCCAGTAGTCGACCGGAGCAGGGGTGCCGTTAAGCGTCTCGATAACCAGAGCCGGGTTCGGCATCGTCAGCTGGGCGTGACGCGGACTCTCGCAGAAGGCATAGGCGCGCGCCCACGTCGTGATCGCGGCGTCCGTCGTCTCCTCCGAGCAGGCGGCGCTCACGCGCTGGCAGAATTCGAGCGACCGCACCAGGATGGAGGGGTCGTTCCGCCGCGACAGGGCGCGCAGGGCGTCGAGGTAGTCCTCCCTGAACACCGTCGGGATCACGATGCGGGACAGGCCACCGGCCAGAAGCTCCTTGGTCATCATGATGCGGCTCAGGCGCCCGTTCCCGTCATTGAAGGGATGGACGTCCGAAAGCAGGAAATGGACGAACACCGCGCGGGAGAATGGATCTTTGAGGGTCTCGAATATCGATACGCCCTCTCGCAGGGTTCCCTCGACGCGGTCCGGAGCGACGAAGGTCGTATCCCCGGCCTTGTTGGCCCGCGTCTTGAATTGGCCGGGCCGGACAGAGGGTCTCGCGTCCATCAGAATCCGGTGGCGCTCCCGGATTTCGTCGATGAAGGAGTCAGGCCCCCGCGCCGCGGACGCCCGCGGCCCCAGATCGACGAGTTGGAGGTAGGCGCTCAGGACGTCGTGGCCGTCTTCCGGCCGGGCATCGGGCATCTTGCCTTCGAAGACGATCTCGACGGCCTCGTTGACGGCGAATTCCGTCCCTTCGATGAAGTTGGAGAAATAGGCCTCTATAAAGGCCCCGCTCGTCTTGCGGCCCGGCGTCGCGTCACGACCAACGATCGACAGCGGCGCTCGAGTCTGAAGATGGTCCGCAAGGATCGCGAGGCGATCGACGCAGGCGGTGTCCAGAGGCGCGCCGGCGGCTCGGGCCCGTCCCTGGACCGTGCTGAGTTTGGCCTGGCGGGTGCGGAGCAGCGCGCCGATCAAACCGTTCAGGACGTCGAACTCCTTTTCCCGCTCAAGGAGGGGCGCCAGAACCCGGGCCTGGTCCCGGATATGATTCAGGCCCTCTTCGCCGTGGGTCGAGCACAGGCTTTCAAGAGCGGCTTCGACCCCCGCCTTGCCCACGGTGCGGGCCGGTCCGTTTCGGGCTCGCGACGGGCTGAGGTTGTCGAGCAGCTTTCGGATCGGTCCGGCCAGCCAGGAGCCCAGGTAGGGAATGTCGCCCTCGACGGGCCCGACACCTTGGCGGATATGGATTTCGAGGCCCGGCAGGCTGATCACATCCCGGGTCCGCGGCGCGCTCACGAAGACGAGGCCGGCGCCCTTCGGGGCGCCGCTCGAGCGATCTCTCCAGGGCTGGCTTTCCATCCCGGTTCTGTCGGTGGCGACCCCGTCCGGAACGAGCCTGCCGAGGATGGTCGACCATTTTCGTCGAACAACGGCGTCAAGGGGCTCGGCGCCGGGCTCGACATAGACGCCGGTGGTGATACGGACCAGCTTGCCGCTTTCATGATCGCGACGGATCTTCCTGTCGGTCGCCTCGCTACCCGAGGGGGTGAAGAGGATGTCAGCCATGGCGGTCTCCCAAGATCGCGCAAAGCGGAGAAATGTCCGTCACAATCCCTTAAATCGCAATAATGTCCGCGAGAGTCACTTAACTGGTTTTCTCCTAAGATGCCAGCCCAGGGCCAAATGTCCGTAAAAGTCCCTTATCGCGCCAGAATGTCCGTCAGGCTCTCTTTGTGAGACTGCCCTAAGCGCAATCCGCAAGGCGACCTCTGAACGCACGAAGCTCCAGGCTTGTTGAAGTCGCGAAACCCTCCGCGCTAGAACCCGAAATCGATCTGGTCGGCGGAGGCCTGTCGTTTCCGTCGGGCCGGGGCCGCCGGTGCCACAGGGCTTGCAGCCTCCGGCACGACCGCCGACGTGGCGGCAGTAGCCTTCTCGGGCTGACGACGGGGCGATCGCGCGGTCTGGATCAGCTTGGGCTCCCGGGGACGGACCAGCGGTTTGGGACAGGGGAGCCCTCGGGTCTTGCGTGTCGCCTTCCAGGCGGTCAGTTCGCTTTCCCACCAGCCAACCCGATTGGGGGAGATGCGCACGGGTTCGGGAAAATCTCCGACCTGCTGCAGACGCCACGCGGTGGACCGGCTGAGGCCCGTGACGTCGCGCACCCGATCCCAGGGTAGCAACCGGTCTTCCGGCCCGCCTGTCTCGACCGACCCGCCTTCGGGTTCGAACGTCACGACGCGCCTCCGAACATCCGGTCGGCCGCTACCTCGAGCACCTCGCAAAGCACTCGGGCGTCGGTCGCGGCGTCGACGCAGTCGCGCGCCGCCCATCGCCGGGCCACGTCCTTGACCGCGAAGCTGGCGGCCGGGTCTGCCAGCAGATCGGCGACCGTCGGCGGCGGCGGCGGCCTTGTGATCCAGGGGTCAGCCACGGCGGCGCCCTCTCGCCGCCGGCGGCGCGGCGGTGCGGACGTCTGTAATCTGCGACCGCGCCCACTCCCGCAGCATGCCGCGCGGATAATGGGGCTTGGACCGCACGTGACGGCAGGGCGGACCGCCCCCGCCGGTCGACCACAGCCGCGCGAGGGTGGACGGCTTCAGCCGGATGCCGAACTGGGCCAGGAAGGCCGACGCCTCCGCCCGCGTCAGCAGGTCCTCGTCCCCGCACGTCGCGACCCCGGGTCCGGCCTCCGTCTCCGTTTCCCCGATCATCGCCCCGCTCCGCGCGGGCGACACTGGGTCGAACTGGTGATCCCCTGCCCCGCCGTCAGCGCCAGGTAGCAGTCCACGACCGTCGCTACATAGGCCTGGGTCTCGGCTATGTCCGGCACCCGCCCCAGCCGCGCGACGCGGGCCGGACCCGCATTGTAGGCCGCCAGCGCCAGCCGCAGATCGCCGAAGCGCCGGATCTGACGCGCCAGATAGTCCGCGCCGCCGCGCAGATTCTCGACGGGATCGAAGCGGTCGCGGACGCCCAGCTCCAGGGCGGTGCCCGGCATCAGCTGGGTCAGTCCTCCCGCGCCGACCGGCGACAGGGCGTCGGGCCTGTAGGCGCTCTCGGTCACCACCAGGGCGTGGAGCAGCTTGGGATCCAGGCCGTGTCTCGCCGCGGCTGCGGCGACGGCCTCCTGAAAAGGTTGGCTGAGGGGCGCGATCCACGCCGCTTCAAGGCTGTCAGGGACATCCTCGGCGGCCGCCTCGGCGGGCCGGCCGAACAGATCGCCGCCGGCGTCGCGCCAGTTCACGGCCTGGGCCGACGCCGGCCCCGCGATCGCCGCCGCCATAGCGGCCAGGCAGGCCAGTCTCACCATGTCAGAATCTCCCGGTAGACGCCGTCCACCCCGGACCGCGCGACCGGCCCGAAATAGCGGCTGTCGAAACTCCCGGCGGTGTCGCCCAGCAGGAAGAGCTCGCCATCGGCCAGCCGCCGGCATCCCGCCCAGGCGGCCAGGGGCGCGCCCCGGCGATCACGCGTCAGGGCGCGCACCCGACCGGCCGGCGTGCGGACCACGCCGTCGTCCGCGCAGACCTCGTCGCCGCCGACGGCGGCGACCCGCTTGATCAGGCGCACGTCCGCGGGCATGCCGAGCGCCGCCAAATAAGGCCGCGCTCCGGCCGGCTGCGGGAGGGCCACGACGGCGCCCCGGCCGGGCTCGGCCCCCGGCCGCCTCAGATAGACGCCGCGCGGCAGGCTCGGGCTCTCGTTGACCAGCGCCAGGGCCGGGCTCCGATCGGCGACCCTGGCCGCGCCGGCCAAAAGCCCGAGGGCGGCGATCGCCCCCCAAAGCCGGACCGATTTCAGGGATCGGGTCATGGACGGTACGGCTCCAGGATCAGGTCCCGCGTGATCATCACCCGCACCGGCGCGCCGGCCCTCAGCCGGATCGAAGGCCGGACCTCCAGCTCGCGGTCCACCAGCCGGCCCCCGACCTGGGCGCCCTCGATGGCCGCCGCGTCGCCGGCGTCGCCGAGCAGGCCGCCCGAGCCCCCGTCGTGGTCGCGGGCGATCTGGCCGAGCGTGGTGATGGCGCCGGCGAACAGCGTCCCCACCAGCAGCGGCCACAGACGCCGATCGACCTGACCCCGCACGCCCACGGCGCCCTGCGCGTCCACGCCGGGCTCGCTGATCAGGATCAGACTCTTGCCGTTGGGCAGGATCAACCGTTCCCAGGTCAGGAAGGCCCGCCGATCACCGTAGGCGCTCTCGCCTTCGGATGTGCCGATCAGCCGCGTGCCCTGGGGCAGTAGCAGGTGACGGCCGCTCACGGAGTCATAGACATTCTGGGTGACCGTCGCGATCACAGGCCCCGCGCGGGAGGTGTCCACGGCCGTCAGAAGCGCGGCGGGCACGATGGCGCCGGCCTTGAGTTCAAACGGCGAGAGCGGCGCCACGAGCGCATGACCGTTGTAGATCGCGCCATAGTCCGGGTTGACCGCCGGCGACCGATTGCCGCCTGGCGCCGGCGCGCCCGCCGCCTGGGCTCGCGCGTCCTCGAAGAACAGCCCGGAGCGCGCCGCCTGCTCGCGCGGGCTGGGTCCGCGGGCGTTCGGCGCCGACGCGGGCCGATAGGCGGGCGCATAGGCGTCGGCGGGCCGTCTCGACGGGCCCGGCGTCGCGGCGGCCTCCGTCGCCGGCGGGTGGTCCGCCGTGCGCGGTTCGGGCAGGCGATCGTAGGTCGCCGGCTGGTCCGTCACCGCTTCTGCGGGGCGGACCACGCCGCGCGCCTGGTCCTCCCGCGCCTCGGCCTGACGGGCGCGGGCGCTGTCGCGCAGTTCCGGCTGGACCACGAAGGCCCAGGCCAAAGAGCCCGACACGAGCACCGCCCCGCCGATGACGATGAGCTGGACCACGGACTTGCGCAGGCGCACGGCGTGGGGGCGCGGCGCCCGGGTGCTCAGGCCCGGCGCCGGCTCCTTGGGCGCAACGTCTGGCTGGGCCGCGTGGTGAGGATCGAGGTTGGTCATGACCGGGCTCCTGCGAGACGGCGAATGCGGACGATCTGGGGCCGGCGGTCGCCCAGGCGAAGCTCGGCCCAGTCGAACACCCGATCGACGACGTAGAGGCCGCCGACCTGCCGGTAGTTGACCATCTGGGCCTCCCCGTCCGGGGCGATGACGAACAGGACGGGCGCCTCGTCCACCTGAAGGTCCGCGTCGAAGGTGATGAAGGTCCGCCGGCCGTCGTTGAATACCGAGGTCGGGGTCCAGCGCGGACGCCGGCCCTGGGGGTCGATCCGGTAGCGGGCGTCGAGCTCGCTCTCAGGCATCACGACGGGCTCGCCGCCGCGAGCCGGGACGGACGCCATGGCGGCCTCCGGGGCGCCGCCGGCTTGGATCGCGTCCGTGTCCCAGGCGACGGCGGCATTGAAAGCGTCGGTCGCGCCGCTTTTCAGATCAATGAGATAGACCCGTCTGTTCGTCGTCAGGACGAGGTTGGTCTCCAGCCCCCGTTCCAAGGGCTTGAGCAGCACATGGGTCCGCTGGCCGGCCCCCTCGCCGGAGACCGCCTCGCCGATCTGCCAGCGCACGGTGTCCCCCGCCGCCTTGGCCACGAGGGTCTCCCCCGGCGCCAGGGTCAGGGTTGTGACCCGAAGGGGCGCGGTCCAGATCTCGAACACGCGTCCGGGCGACCAGGTGAAGACCTGGACCCCGCCAACGAAGGCGTCCTCGCGGGACGGCGCGCGCGCCGTCGCATTGGCCGCGGCGATGGCGCGCCGCCCGGTCGCGCCGGCCGATGCATCCCTTGCGTCTGATGGGACCGTCGCGGCCGTCGCCGCGCGGACGGGCGCCGTCTCATAGGCCCGCTCCGTCGGCGAGCGGCCTTGCGAACCCTCGACCACCGCGAGGGCCGGTTCGGGTTCGATGATCGGCGTCGATGCCAGGACGTCCATGGGCGTCGAAGCGGCCGTCCGTCCCATCAGGGCGGCCGAGGGGGCCAAGCTATCGCGAAAGACCGCGCAGCCGGACAGCGACAGGCCCAGGGCGGCCAGGATCAGGAGGCGTCGGGGGTCCATGATACGTCCTCGATTTTCAGTCCAAGGGGGTTCTTCATCAGCTCGGCCTCCGTGCGGGGCGGCTGGATCGTGGTGGTGATCAGGGCCCGCCAGCGTTCGGCCCCGGCCGACTGGCCGTTGACGAAGCGGGTCTCGCGCCATTGCAGGTCGAAGGTCCGGTCCGTCCGACGGACCACGTTTAGGATCTCGACATTGACCGCTTCACGCCCGACCTCGACGAACGGGTCGTGGGTCTGGGCCCAGCCGTTGAGAAAGGACGCCGCCTTCGGCGTCATCAGGTCATAGGCCCGGAGCCAGTTCTGCCGGATGACGATGGGATCGATGCTCTTGGAACGGACATCGCGAATCCAGCCGGCCAGGGCGTGACCGATCTGGGCCTCGTTCGGTTCATAGCGCCCGCCGATGGCGGTGATTCTCTGGGTCTCGCCCCAGTCGGACACCTCGACCACGAAGGGCTTCACCACGGCCCGGTCCGCCTGGACCCACCAGCCGGCGCCCAGGAAACCGGCCAGCGCCAGATTGGCCAGGGCGATGCGGCGCCAGTTGCGGGCATGGGCCAGGGACAGGCCCATCCGGTCGTCCCAGACCTGGCCTGCGCGCTGGTAGGGCGTCTGGTCGGGCGCGGACGCCAGGGCACGTCGGGGCCGGAAGAAGGGGTGCATCTCAGGACTCCTCGGTCTTCAGATTGGGCGACAGGACGCCGCTGGTTTCCCCCGACGGGAGCAGACCGCGGCCGGTGTTGGCGACGAAGAAGGCCTGCAGGGCCGCGGATCGCCCCCGGGGGCCTCCGCCCGCGTCCGTCGCCGGGCGCGACGCGGCCCGGTGAAAGTCCGCCCGGGCGGCCTGGGCCTCCCCGGCGATCGTCCCGGGCGAACGGCCAGGCGCGTCCTTCGAGGGCCCCGGCCCGCTCGCCGGCGGGGTTTCGTCCGCAGCCGTCCCGTTCGCCGCGCTGTCCGACGCGGTCGGCGGTCGCCAGGCGACGGCGGACTCGCCGACCCCGCTCGACCCCGCAGGCGCGGTCACGGCTCCACCTGACGGACGGCGGGGACCGGACGGCGGCGGATTGTCGTTCGAGGGCCTGGGCGTCGACGGCCCCTGCGGGTTCGGCGGCGCGGGCGGGCGTCCCGACCCGGCCCCCGCCGCGGCGCGCGCGGGTGCGGCGAGGCGGGCGGCCCCGCCGGCCGCCATGGCGCCGGCGCCGGCGATCCCCGCCCCGGCCAGGGCGCCGGCCCCGCCGACGGCCACCGCTCCGGTGAGCGCCGCGCCGGCACCCAGGGCCGGTCCCCCGGTCACCAGCGCCGAGGCCAGGCTGGGGATGAACAGGGCCAGCATGGCCAGCAGGATGGCCGCCACCAGGATGGTCAGGGCTTCGTAGATGTCGGGATTGGCCGAGGGCTGGAGCTGGTCGAAGATCGTCCGTGCGCCGGAAACCACGATGGCCAGGGCCAGAACCTTCAGCCCGGATGAGACGACATAGCCGAGCGGTCGCTCGGCCAGGAAGGCGGACTTGTTCCAGATCCCGAAGGGCAGGAGCACGAAGCCGCCCAAGGTGACGATCTTGAACTCCAGCAGGGAGACGATGATCTGTAGCGCCAGCACGGCGAAGGCCAGCATGATGCCGATCATGGCCAGGCCCAGGATCAGGGCGTCGGCCATGTTGCCGACGATATCGAGGGGATTGTCGACGGGAGCCGGCGTCTCGCCGAGCGCCTTCACGATCTCCCAGCCCTGGGCCAGGATGGCCCCTGGATTGAGGAATTCCTCGCGGCTCAGCGAGCCACCGCCAGCCGTCAGCCCCAGCTCCAGAAAGCCGGCGTAGACGGTCTCGGACAGCTGCTGCCAGTCGTTGATCAGCCAGGCGAAGGCGCCGATCAGCAACACCTTGCCGAAGCCAGAGGCCAGAACCTCCCGGTTCGGGGACATGGCCCACTGAATGCCGGTCAGGGCGACGACGAGGGCGATCAGCAGGCCGAACACCCCGTTGACCGAGCCCTGCAGCGCGTCGAACCCGGCCGAGATGGTGTTGGAGAACACCACCATCAGCTCATTGGGCGTTTCAACTCCGACCGTCATCGCCAGACTCCCTCAGTCCTGGGCGTGGGACAGGGGATTGAAGCGCGGCGCCGTCGGTGCCCCGGCCTGACGGCCCCAGCGCTGGCGACGGGCGGCGTCGCCGGAGGCCCGGTCCGCCGCATCACGCGCCGTGACCTCGGCCAGAAGGCGGGACTGGGCCAACATGATGGTGCGCAGCGCCGCCAGGTCCTCGGCCAGGACCGCCAGAAGCTGGTTGGACGATTGCACCGCTGCCGTCTGGCCGGTCGCCGCCTGACTGGCTGACAGGGCTCCGGCGAGACGTTGCGACCGCCCCTGACCCATCCGCTCCAGTTCCGCGGCCGTTCGGGCCACATCCTCGGCCGTGCGCCGGGCGTTGGCCGTCCTCGCCTGGCCCTGCTCCAGCAGGCTCAGCATGTCGGAGCCCGACAGATCTTCCGGATACAGGTTCCGGAACTGCTGCTCCAGGCCGCTGACCGAGCTGGCGATCCCGCGCGCCGTCCGCGCCAGTTCGGCCATGTCCTGTAGCGACTGGCTCGACTGGGTCAGGTGACTGTAGGGCGAGGCGGCCAGGCTGCGCGCCTCGTTGGCCAGGCTCTCCAGCTGACGCGCCGCCTGCAGCGCGTTCTCGATGTGATTGCGTGGGTCGAACACGACCTGCTGGGCCGGTGCCGGCGACGAGGCCAGCAGACTGACCGCCGCAAGCCCGGTCCCCAAGATCGAGGCCAGCCTATTCGGCCGCGAGCGGGCCGGCGAAGGCGTCGAGAACGGAATCCACATTTTGCACTCCCTTGGCTTTGAGGAATTCACGGGCGAAGCCGCCCGGTCGGCGGCCGTCAGATCCGGATCGCTCCAGGATGGCGTCCATCAAGGTCTGGTCTTCCGGCGCGCTCGAGCCGCACAGGGCGAGCGCCACGCCGGTCAGTCGCAGGTCGAACAGCCGTCGCCCGCGCGGCTGACGCCAGTAGTAGGCCCGCTTGGGGGTGGCGAAGGCGATCAGCTCCAGCTGGCGCCGGTTCAGGCCAAAGCCGCGGTAGAGTTCGGCGGAGGCCGGCTCGAGGGCGCGGGGATTGGGCAGGAAGACCTGGGTCGGGCAGCTCTCGATCAGGCTGGCGGCGATCGGGGAAGCCGCCACGTCATCGAGACTCTGGGTGGCGAAGACGACGCAGACCCGCTTCTTGCGCAGGGTCTTGAGCCATTCCCGGATCCGGGCGGCGAAGGCGGTCTCGCCCAGGAACAGCCAGGCCTCGTCCAGCACCAGCAGGGTGGGCCGGCCGTCGAAACTCTGTTCGAGATGATGGAACAAGGCCGAGAGCACCGGCGACACCGCCGACGGAGTTCCCATCAGGCTCTCCAGTTCAAAGGTGTCGAACCGGGTCGGCTTCAGGGTTTCCCCCTCCCCGTCCAGCAGCGCGCCGTGGGGCCCCTTCAGGGTCAGCGGCTCCAGGGCGGCGGCGACCGCCTTGTCCTGGACCAGGGCGCAGAACACCGTCAGCGTCCTCTGCGACACCGGAGCCTCGGACAGGGCGGACAAGGCGAGCCAGATCTCCTCCCTCACCCGAGGCGCCGGCTCCAGGCCGGCCAGGCGCACGGTCTCGGCGATCCATTCCGACGCCCAGGCCCGCTCGTCCTCCCGGTCGATCCCGGCCAGCGGCTGGAGCGAGACCTTGGCTCCCGGCTCCAGCGCCTGCCATCGCCCTCCGGCCGCGAGCGTCGCGGCCCGCGCCGACCGGCCCTTGTCGAAGAACACGACCCTGGACCGCGGATAGCGGAACCACTGCAGGGCCAGAAAGGACAGCAGGGCGCTCTTGCCCGATCCGGTCGGTCCGACGACCATGGCGTGACCGACGTCGCCGACGTGCAGCACCAGACGGAACGGCGTCGCGCCGGTCGTGCGCGCGGTCGCCAGCGGCGGCCCCTGAAGATTGGCGTCCTCGGCCGGCCCCGCCCAGACGGCGGAGACCGGCAGCAGATCGGCCAGGTTCAGGGTCGAGACCAGAGGCCGGCGCACATCGGCATAGGGTTCGCCGGGCAAGGACCCGAGCCAGGCCTCCACCGCATTGAGGTCCTCGATCCGCGCCACCAATCCCTGGGCATTGAGCGCCGCCTCGATCGCTCTGGCCTTGGCCGCGGCCCCCGCCTCACTGGCGTCCAGCACGGTAACGGTCAGGGTCAGGTAGCCGAAGGCGCAGCTTTCGGCCCCCAGGGCGGCCAGGGCCCCGTCGCATTCTTCCGTCTTGGATGCCGCATCCGTATCGAGGAGCGGCACCTCCTCCTTGGTGATGGCCTCGCGCAGCAGGACGCCGACGCCCTTGCGCTTGGCGAACCAGCGCTTCCTCAGCTTGACGATCTCCCGCTCGGCCTCGGGCTTGTCCAGGCCGATCCAGCGCGCCGTCCAGCGGTATTCGAACGGCAGGGCTCCGAGCGCGTCGAGCAGCCCGGGCCGGGTCATCGACGGCAGGCCCCGCACCGAGACCACCTTGAGCCAGCGGTCGCCCAGCCGGGGCGCCACCCCGCCGGTCAAGCCGGCGTCGGCCAGCCAGGCGTCGAGAAACATCGGCGTCTCGGGCGGCCGCACCGCGAAGGCTTTGGGCGAGACGCTGTCGTGCAGCCAGGTCAGGAGGTCCGCGTCGTCGAGCCGCGCGATCTCCGGCAGGGCGTCGGACAACAGGTCCAGCGTCGTATCGGCCTCCCGGCCGAAGGTCGCCAGTGACAGCCGCCAGTCGTGGCCACCCTTGGCCAGGCCGTCGAACAGCCAGCGCTCCATGCGGCGGGTCTCGTCGGCCGGCGGCAGCCAGGTCAGGGCCAGCCGAAAGTCCGTCTCGAAGGCCGGATCGGCATCCTCGAAGCGGATGCGGCGCTCGGAATCGAGCAGCCAGGCCACATCGAGTTCAAAGGCGCTCTCCGGATAGGCCGTGGCCGGACGACGGCGCGCCTCCATATGCAGGCACCAGCCGGACCCGAGCCGTTTCAGGGCGTTGTTGAGCCGGGCCCGCACGGCCATCAGTTCGTCCTCGGTCGAGGATTCAAGATCGGGCCCCCGAAACCGAAAGCCCGCCATGAACGAGCCGTCCTTGTTCAGGACCACGCCGGGCGCGACGAGGGCGGCCCAGGGCAGATGGTCGGCCAGGGCGGCCGGGCGTCTGCGATGTTCGTCGAGGAACCGCATCGCGCCCTCACCCGTCCAGATGGCCGGGCAGCGCCAGATGACGACGCAGCACATCGAAGAACCGCCGGTCGGACCGCGCGGCCCACAGGCCGATCGCATGGGCGGCCGCCCACCAAAGCAGGCCCAGCCACCAGATCCGCAGCGCCAGCCCCAGCACCAGGGCGATCGTGCCCATGGCGATGGCGTAGCCGCGCGGCATGCCGGCCATCAGCACCGGCTCGGCCAAGGCCTGGGCCACCGGCAGCTCCCATCCGCCCGGCCGCGGGTCCATCACCCGATCTCCGCGCCGCCGGCGAAGCCGAAGAAGTCCAGGAAGAAGGTCGAGGCGGCGAAGGCGATCGACAGACCGAACATGATGCCCAGACCCCGGCGCATCGACGAGCCGTTCTCGCTCATGGCGATGCCGGCTCCAAAGACGACCACGGCCACGACCGCGGCGGCCTGGACCACCGGTCCCGTGATCGACTGCACCACCTGCTGCAGCGGCCCTTCCCAGGGCATGCCGGAGCCCCCGGCAAGGGCCGGTCCGGCCAGCATCAGGCCGCACGTCATCGCTGCGCCGAACAGGCGGCGCCCCAGTCTCCGTTGCATGATTTGCTTCCTTTGTTTCAGCGCAGGTCACCGCGCCGCGACTCATTGCAAGCAAATAAATCCCGTTACTGTCAACACTATTGATCAAATAAGATTTGTGACTTACTTACGACTTATAGTCAACTTGCATTAAGTCTGGAAGTGACTTGCACAAAGTCGCGGCGATCGACTTCCGGCAACCTACCGAACGACTTGCGACGACCTCCCGCCAAAGCGCGCCGGAGCGGGGCTTTGCGACGAAAGTCAAATCCGAATTCGCCCCCACGAGCTCCGGGAACGCCACCGCTGCACCGAATACAGGCCGGCGACGAGCGCGCCCGGCGCTGACAAGCCCGGATCATGGCAGCGTCCTGACGGGATCCCGCAACGAAGGGCTGCGTCGTTCCGAACGCCCGTTTCGCGATGCGCGGGGAGTGAAGACCTGCGCCTTGAAACGTGCGTTATCCACGATAGCGAGTCCCTTATCGTGCGACTGAGGCTTGGGCTCGCCGGGAGCCGCCACGGACCGATCCGCCGGGAACCACCGCCGACTGGATGAGACGGTCTGTACCTGATCATGATCGTCCGCGACGCAGGCTCCTGGCATGCGACGAGAGACCAGGGTCGCGCGACCCCGCACGCCCTGCGCTCAGGCGAGCGGCGTCATCCTGTAGCGGTCCGCCTCCAGGCCCTCGACCGCAAGCACGGCTTCGACACGCCGCCCCTCGGCGGTGCGCCGGATGTGTACGATTCGATCGACGGCCTGGGCAATCGCCCGCCGGGGCGGCTGAGCGACGACTTCAGTGATCAAATCCTCGACCCGCCGCAAGACGTCCTCGGCCGAGTTGGCGTGGATGGTGGAAAGGCCGCCGGGGTGACCGGTGTTCCAGCTCTTCAAGGTCTCAAGCGCGGCGGCACCGTCGCGCATTTCGCCCACCACGATCCGATCCGGACGCATGCGCAGCGCATCCCTCACCAGATCGACCACGCCGATGACGACCGGCGCGCGCCGGGTGAGTACCGCAACCACGTCCCAGGCCGAGCACTGCAGTTCCGGCGTATCCTCGATCAGGAAGACCCGGTCCCCTGAAAAGGCCGGCTCGGCCAGAACCGCATTGGCCAGGGTGGTCTTGCCGGACCCGGTCCCCCCGGAGATGAGTATGTTGCGGCGTTCGGCCGCCGCCTGTCGCAGCGCGTCCGCCTGGGCCTCCGTCATCACGCCGTCGGCGACATAATCCGACAGGCTCCAGATCACGGCCGGCCGCTTGCGGATAGAGAACGCCGGCGCGGCGACGATCGGCGGTAGCAGGCCCTGGAACCGTTCCCCCGTCCGCGGCAGGACACCGGCCAGCCGGGGATCCTCCCGGGTCGCGCTCTCGCCGACATAGTCGGCGATCAGCTTGATGGCGCGTTCGCGCGCCTCCGGCGACAGGGTCTCGCCGGTGTCGCGACGGCCCTCCCCGCTCCGGTCGAGCACCAGCCGCCCGTCCGGGTTGGCGAGTATCTCCACCACGGCCGGCTCCTCCAGGGCGGCGAGAACCGTCGTCCCGAGCGCGTGCCGCAACGCCTCCAGCTTGCGTTCCGCGACGATCGGATGGACCGCCATCAGCTCGAGGGGTCAAAGGAGCGGGGTTCGCCGCCGACCGTGTCGGTCGCGGTCCGACCCGCGACGATCCGCGCGGCCGTGGCGTCGAGCAGCCTCTCGATCCGCCGGTCTACGGCCGCCTGGACGGTCGGGTCCTGATCGACCACAGCGTCCGGCAGGCGCAGGAAGAAGGCCCGCGCCACTTCGATCAAAAGCTCCTGGACGATCTGCATGTCCCTGGCAGTCGACCGCATGTGGTCCCTCAGCGAGCGTTCGAGCTGCAGCAGCCGATCCTCAGGATCGGCATGGGGCGATTTCTGCAGCCCCCGCGAGATTGCCCGGCCGGCGGCCTGGCTGAGCGGCATCCGGCCTGCCCGCGCTTCGCGATTGAGCGCCGTCGCGAGCTTGGGGTCGGTGAGATAGACCTGCACGCGGGCGGTCTGGGGGTTAGTCCTTGTCATTTCCTGGTCCTTGCAACTGATCGAGGACCGCCTGTTGTGCGGCCATCTCCTGCGCCACCCGCCCGTAGATATCAGCCGCCCTGGCGGCGACCTTCTTGTCGTCCATGGCCGCCGCCACCTCCTTGAACAGCGGCAGACTGGCCTGCGCGTCCTCCCCGAGGCTGCGGCGCCCCGCCCACGGATGAGGGGCGCGGGGCGGAACGTCGAGTTGCCGGCCCTGATCGGGCGGGGTTTCCCGCGCGCGGCTCCGGAACGGTTCGCGCCGGTCATAGAGCAGCTTTTCGGTTCGAAGCGGCCGATGCCCCGCCACAAACACCAGCTGCTGGTCGTCCGGCAGCGAGCGAATCTCACCAGGCTCCAGCAACGGCCGTTCGATCTGCGAGCGGGACACCGAGCTGCGGCCTGTTCCCAGTCCCGCCGGGCCGCTCCGGCTGGTGCGGGTTTCGGTCACTGAGCCCGTCAGCCTGGAGACCTTGTCCTGGGTCAGCGGATCGAGCGCCGAAAAAGCGGTGTAGACCGCGCAGTTGTCGAGGATGGTGTTGTGCTGACCATAGGTCTCGACGATGTCATTGAGCGACTGGGCCACGAACATCGCCTTGACCCCGTAACCACTCATGAGGCGCAGCGACTTCTCGAAGAAGGCCAGCCGCCCCAGGAGCGGAAACTCGTCCATGACCATCAAAAGCTTGTGGCGTTTCTCCCGGCCGGTCGCGTCCCTGGTCTCCTCCGCCGTCAGGGCCTGGGCGGCGGAATAGAACATCAGCCGCACGAGCGGCCGCAGCGCGGCGGCGTCCGCCGGGGCCACCTGGACATAGAGCGACACTGGCGCCTCGGCGCACATCAGATCGCCCATGGCGAAGTCGGACGCCGACAGCGCCCGCTCCACATCCTCGCCGGCCAGCCATTTCAGATAGGACCGCGCCGTTCCCTGCACCGATGTCCGGAACCGATCGTGCATGGCGGCATAGCCCTTCACCGCCGTCCGGATGAACGGATGGGTTTCGGGCTTCCCGTCCGCCCCCGACCGGTGAAGGGTCTTCATCATCCCATCGGCCGCATCATCGAGATCGGCCAGAAGCTCGCGCACCTTGAGCAGGGTCTTGTCGGCGTCCTGGGCGGTGTAGAGAACATGCAGGATCACGGCTTCGAGGATTTCCGAGGCGGCCTTGTCCCAGATCGCCTCGTCGTCCCGCGCGCCGCCGGGATCGGACAGGATAGCCACGAGACGCTGGACCTGCGCCAGTTCGCCGGGTCCCGGCTGGATTTCCGCCAATGGATTCCAGCGCGCGGACGCCGGATCCCGCGGCGCAAAATAGAAGGCGTGCGAGAACCGCGCCCGCCAGCCCGCGGTGATCCGCCACAGTTCGCGCTTGGGATCATGCACGAGGACGCTCGGGGTCCACGACAACAGGGTCGGGGTCACATGGCCCCGTCCCTTGCCGCTGCGGGTCCCGCCGGTCACAAGCGTCGGCCGAAGATCAGCCGTCGCCAGCAGCCGCCCCCTGAATACGCCCAGGACGGCGCCGGCCGGACTGAGCAGGCCCGCGCGGCGAGCCTCGGCCCAGCCGCCCCACCCCCGGATCCGACGCGCCGCTCGATCGCCGCTGACAAGCGATCCCAGCCCCAGGCCGCTCGCCGCACCCAACGGGATCAGCGGCGCGCTGCGTGAGACCGCCGTCCGGGCCTCGTCGCCGAACTCCCCGCGCCAGATCAGGATCCCCCAGGGCGGATAGAGCGCCAGGTCGGGATGAACCTGCAACGCCGGGCCCAGCGCAGCAGCCCAGTGGTAGGTCCAGGCGAACAATTGCGTCGCCGCCTGCAACCCCAGCAGCAGGCCCAGGCCGAGGAAAGCCAACCGCGCCGGCACCTAGAACGCCTCACCGGGAGGATCCCGCCGCTCCTCGGAGACGTCGAGGACCAGCAGCGGCGCGGCGTCCATCCGGCGCTGGTGATAGGCGACCAAGGCCTGTCGGAGCGCCGGCATCGAGCCGGAGTCAGCCAGTTGAAGGATCGAGACGGCCTCGGATTCACGATCATGCAGGATCCGCTGTTCCGCCTGGGTTAGCGGCAGGAGCTGGCGACCGACCCGTTCGAAGGCTTCCGCGAGGACCTGGTTGCCCGCGCCACGGACCACGCGAGCGAGATGTTCAGCCAACCGGTGCTCGGGGGCGGCGGACGACGGAACGGGTTCATCACGGTCCTGCACGGCTTCGGCCAGGTTCAGGCTCGCCGTCAGGCAATGAAGCCGAAAGGCGAACCGGTCCCGGACGAGGGCCGCGTCGATCCGCGAGGCCAGATAGCCGCCGAACGGAGCCCGTTCGATCAGGCCCTCGCCGCACAGCCAGGCGAGAGCTTCGCGCACCGGCGTGGTCGACAGCCGCAGCCGTCGGGCCTCCTCGATGATCACGATCGGCGTTCCGGGCGCATAGGCGCCCTGCTCGGACAGGCGACGAATACTGTCCAGGGCCAGAAGGAAGGGATCGCGCTTTCGGGTCACGGCCGTCTCCGGAAGGGGAGCCAGGGCTTTTTGGCGGGGATCGACCGGCTCGCCAATGAGTTGCAGCCTCGAATGACGACATGCGCCATAAAACGTCGAGATATCCGCCGTGCGCCGTCGGTTCGCCCGCCGCTTTGTGGCGGTCTGGTTCCGGTTGTGTACGGAAACGAAAGGATGAGCGTTGCCCACTGGGGCGTCCCGTCGCACCATCCCCCGTTTGAGAGGTTTCGCCGATGAGTGGAGTCCCGCCTGACCTGCCCCGAGATGGCGAGTTGCTTTCCGCGGCGGTCAAGGCGGTGCGCAAACATCGCGGCATGAGCACGGCCGAGGTCGCGAGCGCCATGAACATGGCGCTCAGAACCTACGAACGCTTCGAGTCCGGCGCCACCCGCCTCAACCTGGATCATATCCACCGGTTCGCCGCGGCGACCAACAGCGATCCCTATGCCCTCATTCTCTCGGTCGTGATCGGGTCGTCCGAGCTGGCCCGGCGCTGCGCCGACAACAAGATGGCCACGATCCTGACTGTGGCCATCCAGCGGTTCGACCGGACCATCCAGGACCGCCTGCTGGACCTGGACGCACGGACCCTGATCACCGCGGTCACCGGCATGTTCGACACCCTGCTGGACGGCGACGAGACCAGCGAGCAGGCCCAGGCCTGGTTACAGACGGGCGCGGCCGAGTTGCTCGCCAAACGCCCCAAACCGGGGCGCTGAGCGCCAGGACGTTTACCCAGCACGGCGAAGAGGGTCCGTGCCTCAAACCTATGTTTGTTGAAGAGCCGCACGCCGACCTGACGAACGGATGGTCGTCCTCGGCGGGCGACCGCCCCTGGGTGCCTTGTCTCCAACAGACCGGCCCGACCGGCCTTTCGCACCTAGCGCGGTGCCCGGGTACTGGTCGGGGAGTTGTGACCTGGTCGGGTATGCGTATTTCGACGGCGCCGCTCCCCTCGCCCCCGAGCGGTAAGGCGCGGGGTTGGCCCTTCTTCGGTCCAGTGATACAAAACCTCGGATATTAGACCCTAACCTCCGAGGTTTTGATGGTTGCGCCTCCCACGCCCGGCAATCGCGACCTTGCCCGCAAGATGCTCGCGGAGCGAGGCATGATGCGACTGGCCGACCTCAGAGCGGCCGGCGTCACGGCCGCAACGATGCGTCGCATGCAAGACGCCGGCGAAGTCGTGAAACTGGGGCGCGGCCTCTACCAGGCCGCCGACGCGGGCTACACGACTGAACACAGTCTGGCCGAGGCCGCACTGCGGGTCCCCAACGGCGTGATCTGTCTTGTGTCAGCGCTCGCTTATCATGGCCTGACGGACCAACTGCCCTCGAAGATCTGGGTGGCCATCGGCCATAAGGACTGGTCGCCGAGCGCCGCCGTCCCGCCGCTGCGGATCGTACGGTTTGCGGACCATCTGCTGAAGGACGGCGTCGAGACCATCACGGTCGAAGGCGTCGCGGTTCGCATCTTTGACGTCCCCAAGACCATCGCTGATTGCTTCCGCCACCGACGGTCCGTCGGACTGGCCGTCGCTCTGGAGGGTCTTCAAGAGGGACTCCGTCAACGCAAGGTCAGCCCGTCGCAAATCCTGGACGCCGCCGATCGCGGACGAGTCGGCTCTATCGTGCGGCCCTACCTCACGGCCCTGACCGCCAATGGCTGACCCCGTTCGCAACATTGGCGCCTCGGTTCGAGCCCGCCTTCAGAACCTGGCCCGGGCCACGGGCCAACCGTTCGAGACCCTTCTGGTCCGCTATGGTCTGGAACGGCTGCTCTATCGCCTGTCCAGGGCGGAGCACGGCCACCGGTTCGTTTTGAAGGGAGCCATGCTGCTGATGACCTGGCTTGAGATTCCGCTGCGGGGCACCCGGGACATCGACTTCCTCGGCTTCGGAGAGCCGAGCCCCGAAGGCATGCTCCAGGTCTTCCGCGAGGTTCTGGCGATACCCGTCGACGAAGATGGGGTCGTCTTCGACGTTGATGGGCTTCGGGTGGATCGAATCCGTGAGGAAGCGGCCTATGGCGGCCTTCGCCTGCAAACCACCGCGACCATCGACCGCGCCAAAATCAAGGTCACGATCGACATCGGCTTCGGCGACGCCACAGAGCCGGGGATCGAGGAGATTGACTATCCGGCATTGCTCGATTTTCCGACGGCGCGCCTGCGGACCTATGCCCGCGAGACGGTCATCGCCGAAAAGTTTCAGGCCATGGTCGACCTGGGCCGGGCCAACACCCGTCTCAAGGATTTCTACGACATCTGGGTCCTTAGCCGTCTCTTCGCCTTCGACGATGATCGCCTGGCGCGAGCCATGGCGGCCACATTCGCTCGGCGCGGCACCGCCCTGCCGACCGTGTCGCCCGACGCACTGACGCCGGCCTTCTCCGGCGATCCGGAAAAACGGGCGCAGTGGCGGGCGTTCGTCGAGAACGTCGCCGAAGATCCCGGCGACCTCAACGGCGTTGTTGACGCCTTGGCCGACTTCCTGATGCCGCACGCCATGGCCGCCGCCCGCCACGTCCCGGTGCCCCCACCATAGCTCCTGGGGCATGCCCGCGAGATCGCCGAGCATCCCGACGCCGGCAGGGCGTCTCAGCCCTGATCGACAGGCCGGAGAGCCCTGCCGTCCGACACGATCCCGGCCCGGCCTGGCTGGACGCCTGTCAACGGAGCAAGTCCTGGCGGGGGGCAGTCAAGCTCGTCCGACAGCGCTCCTGAATATACTCCAGATATAGCTTTTCAGGCGGTTCACCCGCGCGCTCACTCATTGCGCCACATCCGTGGCGATCAACCCAAGGAGAGACCGTGATGACCACGCCCAAACTCCGCCTCGTCAGCTTCGGAAGCGCCAAGGTGCTCACCCGGGACGGCGAAGAAGGACCGTACCTCGAACTGATGTTCGTGAAGAGCCGCACTCCGGCCTGAACGGTTGAGTGGTCGCCCCTCAGGGGGCGGCCACAGAGGCATTCGACCGAGGCCTCATGCAGCAGTTCAATGTCTATCGTACGCTCCTAAGCCCGAAAATGAGCCTCCGTCCCTCGTCGCGGCGCATCCGAAGTCGGGGAAGTGAATTCATTCTGCCCCTTGCAAGCGGGCGAACTCGGCCCGGCGCGACACAGGTCGCTCCCGCCGACAGTCTGCATGACCGGCGACCGTGAAGAGGCCGCTGAATATACTCCAGATATAGCTTTTCTGCCGGCCACGCCGCGCGCTCATTGGGTCTGCCACACCCGTGGCGATCAACCCAAGGAGACTGTGATGACCACGCCCAAACTCCGCCTCGTCAGCTTCGGCAGCGCCAAGGCGCTCACCCAGGACGGCGAAATCGGACCGTACTTCGAACTGCTGATCGTCCAGAGCCGCACCCCGGCCTGAACGAAAGGGCGGTCGTCCTTGTGGCGACCGCCCCGAGGCCCGTCATCAGGAGGACCCCATGGCACGCCAGGTCACCCTTGCAGCCGGTCTGCATATGGTTCGGATCCGTGACGACGTGGTCATTCTCGACGTCGGCGCCGACAGCTATTCGTGTCTCGTCGGCGGCGGAAATCGGCTCACGCCCGTCGGATCAGGCGCGGTCACCGCAGACGACGACATCCTGCAAGAACTTCAATCGGCCGGCCTCATCGCCCCCAATCCAGGAGCGCCGACCTGCCGCACGCCGGTGGCACCGCGAGGCGAACTGATCGCCGGAGAACACCAGGGGCCGATCCCGTGTCTGGACACGGCAATCCGGACTCTGGCGGCGACCGCGGCGTTCCGGGGTCAATCACTGGCGCAATTGGTCGGTGCCGTAGAACCCCGGAGCAGCCGGCCGACGCCGTTCGACTGTCGGCGGATTTCGGCCCGGGCGTCCGCCTATCGCACCGTCCTGCCCTTCATCCCGTTTGAGGGACTATGTCTTCAACGCGCCTATCAGCTGCGGCGCGTCCTCGCGTCCGACGGCCAGCGCGTGGACTGGGTCTTCGGGGTCAAGACCTGGCCCTTTTTCGCTCACTGCTGGCTCCAGATCGACGACCTCGTGATTGGCGACCGACTTGATCGCGTCCGATCGTTCGCCCCCATCGCAGTGTTTTGAGGTGGGCGACTTCCTGATCGTGTCCCGGGGACCTGCGTCGGCGGCGAGCGCAAGCGCCGACACCTTGCGATCCCAGGCGGTCGCCGCCGGCATGACCGTTTCGGACCTGGGCGACCGTGCCTGGCTGGCGGTCGAGGGACCGTCGCCTCCCGCCACCCTGCTCGTGGGCGCCTGGCGGTTGATTGGCCAGGTCTTTCACCGGGAGCATCGGATCGTAAGGACGGATACGGACCAGGAGCCCTGGAGCTACGAACGCAAACTGCTGGCGCGCTTCTGGGGCCGGTTCGTGGGCGTTCGGCTATCGGGCGCAGGCGAGGTGGCCGAGATCCTGCGTGATCCTTGCGGGGGCCTGGACTGCATCGCGTGGGAGGATGACGGTCTGACGATCGTCGCATCCGCAGTGCCGGCCTGGCTGCCGGTTCCGCGGTCCTGGAGCATCGCATTCGATCGCGTCGCCCAGGCGCTGCATGACCCGTTGCTCATGTGGGAGGACCTGCTGCTCGACGGTCCGGTCGCCATCCTTCCCGGAACCGTCCAGCCAATGCCCCTTGAGACCCCCCCGACCGCGCTTTGGACGCCCGCGGCCATCGTCCGGCGCGGGGCGACGCAGCCTGTCAGCGACGCCGAAGCCGCTACGGCGCTGACCCTGGCGCTGGACGACGCCGTGCGGGCCCTGGCCCTCGATTCCGGCCCACTCGCCGCAGAAGTGTCGGGTGGACTCGATTCCAGCCTCGTGGCGACCAGCCTCATCCGCGTCCGCGAGGATGTGGCTCCATGGATCAATCTTTACGGAGCGGAGGCTCAGTCCGATGAACGTCCCTATGCCACCGCCCTCGGCGCCGCGCTCGGTATCGATATCGTCAGTGTGCCCCATGCCAGCGGGCCGTTGAACGAGGCCGATTTCGAATCCATTTCCCATGGCGTCCGTCCGGGACTCGCCGGGATCGACATGCACCACGACCGCGACTGGGCCGGTCGCCTCCATGCTGCGGGTGCGACGGCGATCATGACCGGCCGGGGTGGGGATTCCATCCTGCTGCAGGGTGCGACGGCTGACGTGTTCACTGATCTCTGGCGCGCCCGTGGTTGGAGAGCGCTGACCTCCCCCGTCCTCCCCGGGCTCGCCAGGCTCAATGATCGATCGATCTGGTCTCTAATCGCAGGCGCGCGAAGACCGACCGAAGCCCGCCCTGCGCGACGCAACGAGATGATTGCGCCCATCGGCCGTCCGACGATTCCCCACTGGCTTGACGACTGCGCCGATCTCGGGCCTGCGAAGATCCTGCAGATCGCCGGCCTGATCGACGGGATCGGCCGCCAATCTCCCTCCCTGCAGACCCGGGTCGTCAATGTGCTGACACCCCTGCTGTCGCAGCCGGTCGTCGAGACCTGCCTGGCTCTGCCCGCCACACAGCTCGTCCTCGGTCAGCGTGACCGGGGGCTGGCGCGCTCAGCGTTCCGCGATCGCCTGCCCCCGATCATCACCGAGCGCCGTACCAAGGGCGAGATGTCCGCCATCTATGGCCGCATGGTGGCCGACAACCTCGATTTCCTCCGGCAATGGCTGCTGGAGGGTCAGCTGGCGGAGGCCGGCCTGATCAACCGGGGAGCCGCCGAAACCATGCTCTCGCGAGACAATCTGATCTGGCGCGGGACCTATGGGGAGATCATGACGGCCGCGGCTGTTGAGGGATGGGTGCGGACGTGGAGCCGACGCCTGCGCCCGCGGGCGCGATCGGCCCGTCCCCGAGGGTCTCCTCCAGCCAGCGAAGCATCTGATCATAGACATCGAGGATATTGGCCGGACTGATGTTGGTGTGTCCCTCGCCCCAATAGGTGATGAGGCGGGCCCGGCCACCCTGGCGATTGACCACGCTGAACACCCGTTCAGCCTGGGACATCGGCACATAGTCCCGATCCGCAGTGATTAGCAGGATGGGCGCCGTGATCCGGTTCGCCGTCAGATAAGGGCTGGCATCAAGATAGCGATCGCTCGCCGTCCACGGCGGCCCGGGCATTCCGCCCTGGTTGGCCTCGACCCAACCCGTTTGCTGTTGCAAGGTGAGGCCTTCCTCCGGCATGGCGCGGCTGGCCGGGGTGAACTCACCCCAGAGGCCCAGCAGATCGGTGGCCGGAGCCCAGGCGATGTAGGTCTGGTACCGCGTCGAACGGCCCGCCGCGGCAACTGCGAGATATCCGCCGAAGCTGTGCCCCAGAAAGGCTGTCCGGTCTCGCGGGAGTCCGGGCCAGGCCGCCCACATGGCGTCGACGGCCAGATCCGTATCAGTCAGGAAGGTCGCGATACTTCCGCTTCCCGACGCGGCGACCGGAATCGAGGGCGAGAGGACGGCATAGCCTTCCGAGGCGAGCAGGGCGGCCCGGGGCCCGTAGAGCAGGGTCGGCGGGCTCAGATATCGTCCGTCATCGACCGCTCCGGGATAGGCGAGAACCACCACGCCCTCGGCCTCTTCCGGCCGCCGACCCGGCGGCAGGAAGAGCCAGCTCGTCGTCGGCCGCCCCGAGGCGTCCAGGTGCGGCACGGGTACGGGCCGGGACAGGGCGAGATCCGCAAACCCCGCATTGACCCGGTCCAGTTTGCGGTCCTCGCCCGGGACCGCCAGCCTGAGGGTCTCCATTCCGCGATCGCGGGTGATCACGAGCGCCGCTCCGGCCGTGGCGGACAGCACCGTCGTTTCACCGGAGGGATCCGGCACGCCCAGTGGAACCGGGCGTGCTCCAGCCTGCAAGACAGCCATGCCCCCGGCGCCGTCGATCGCCAGCGTCCAGTCCTGACGGGGCGGCGCGTTGACGCGCAGACGAACAGGCTTCATCCGATCCGCGGTCTGGGCATCGGAGACAGGGACATCGGCGGCGCTTCGGCGGGTCGTTCGGCTCGCCTCGACCTCCCACAGGCCGCCGCTCGCAAACAGGAGCGCCGTTTCGTCGCCAATGGCCGACAGTCGGCCCGGCGCCTGATCCAGGTCCGCCGTGAGCGCGCGGGGGGGCTCTCCCGGGGCCAAGGCCTGCCAATCGAACCGCGAGGCGTCTCGCCGCCGGGCGTAGAGAATCGGGGTCTCGCCGATCCAGTCCGCGCGCACGCCGGCGAGTTGGTCGATGTCGCCGCCCGGCGGGAACGGGTCGAGGCCGTGACGATCAATTCGGACGAGCGCGCCGTCGCGGTCCACGCGCGCCAGATCACCGCTCGCCCAAGGCTCTCCATCTCGCCGAACCCAGATCAGCAAGGCGTCGGAGGCGGATGTCCACCGCAGCAGGTGCGGCGCCACATCCAGACCGGCAGGCAGCGAGGTCGCCCGTCCGCTTGCCACCTCGATCAATTCCAGCCGCCCCCGCTCGGGGTTGCCGAACTGACGCACGCCGTCGGGGCTGACCGGGACCGGGGGACCAGCGCGCAGCACCGCGATGGCGCCACCATCCGGGGAGACGGCCCAATCCCGGATCAGACCGGACGCCAGGGGCCGCACCTTCCGGCTAGCGGTATTGAGCAGCACCAGCGACCGGTCGCGCGCGGGAGTTTGCGCCATCGCCGCACCGCCGAGCGTGTCGACCACGGTCCGACTCGGCTCGCGCCCTCGGGCCTGGGCGGCCCATTGGCGCGCGATCTCGGCCTGGGCTCCCCCCGCGTAGCGAAAGAGCCATGGCAGCCGCGCGTCCGGAAGCACCGTCAGTCCAAGCCGGTCATCATCAAGCCAGGCGGCGGTCGAGCCGGTAAACGGCGCATCCGGGGTCAGGCCGGTCCACCAGACGGTCCAGTCCGACATCTCGACCACGCCCGCCTCGAACCGCTCGTCTCTGAGCCTGTAGATCAGCAGCCGCCGCCCGGACGGCGACCAGTCCCCGAGGAGCAGTCCGGGTCCCTCCGAAGCCGGCAAGAGACGCTCCGGCGACGTCCCGCCCCCGGTCTCCGCGATCCAGAGTTCGCTGAGGGTCCATGCCGACCGGTGATCGAGGTCGAAGGCCGGGGCGGCGTCGTATGCCGTTCGTCGTTCATAGACGGCCCATCGCCCGCCCGGATCCAGTGAAGCCGCACCGAAGGACGACATTGAGACGACATCCCGGATCGTCATGGGACGGCCCTGGGCTTGGGCGGTGGACGACAGGCAGGCAAGCGTCAGCGCGACCGCCGCGAGGCGATGCAGGAGGACAATGATCATGGCGCCCTACCAGCGCTTGATCATCTGCAGGGCGACGGTGCGCCCCAGGACGCTGGCTTGGGCGGCGTCGAACCCGTACCCCGCCGGCGAGTCGTAGAAGGGCGGATCCTCGTCCGTCAGGTTTTGGACCGAAAGCGCCAGCTGCAGATCGGCGAAGGGCCCCGAATCCGCCGACCACGACGCCCGGACGTCAATCGTGTTCCAGGCGGCGATCTCCTGCCCCGCCAGGCCCTCATAGGCCGACACGTGGTTCCAGTGAGCGTCAAACCCCCAGCTTCCGTACGACCAGACAGCGCCGGCGCGGGAACGAAGTCGGGCCGGATATCCGACAAGCCCCAGGACATCGCGCACAGCGGCGGTCGGCGTGGTCTGGATGTCATAATCGATCAACCAGGAGGCGGAGGCGTCAAGCGAGAGCGCATGGCTCCCCGTCAGCAGCGGGTAGCGTGCCGACAGATCCAGACCCCGAACCGATACGGCGCCGGTATTGACCCAACGCCCGTCGAGGATGGCCCCGTAGGCTGTCGGCGGAAACAGGCTCCCGCTGGCGAAGTCCGGACGGTTCAAGTAGCTGTTGACCAGAGCGAGGTCGGCCGGGTTGTTGGCCGCATCGACAAGCGTCACGAAGGGCTGGAGCGACGGGTGGGTCAGCGCGCGGGCGATGTTCGCGGCCACAGGCTGGGCGATGCGGTCGCTGAACTCGGTGCTGAACAGGCTCGCGCTCAGCGTCCCACCGCCGACCGGTCGGTAATTGAAGCCGAGTGTAAAGGTCTCTGCGGTCTCCGGCTCGAGGTCCGGATTGCCGCCATAGAGATACAGGGAAAGGACGTTCGCGCCCGCCCGCGGCAGGGAGGTCACCGAGATGGCCGAGGCGTCGTGGAGCTGCGGCAGGCCGGGTGCCCTGAAGGATGTGCCCCAGGAGGCCCGGACCGACAGAGTCTCGAGCGGCGACCAGATCACTCCCAGTTTCGGATTCGCCGTGGAGCCGAAGTCGTCGTACTCCTCGAACCGCCCCGCGAGCGAGAGCTCCAGGCGCCGGACCCCGGCTCGGGCGTTCCCCTCCCCGACCAGCGGCACGCGCACCTCGCCGAAGATGGCGCTGATCTTGCGATCCTGCTCGGGCGTGATTGTCAGCACCGGCGCCACGGTCGAGCCGAGACTCTCGACCTGGGTGTTGAAGCCCTCGCGCCGGAACTGCAGGCCGATCGCCGCCTGCATCGGCCCCGCCGGGAGACTGAAGAGCGGGCCGCTCAGCAGTAGGTTGGCCGAACTGGCCCGGCTCCGATCATGGGCCCGGGTGTAACCGCTGCTGATGAAGTCCAGCACCGCCCGACCGTTCGCGGTCCCGTCTCCGAACGGGTTGAAATAGCCGTCTACCGCCGCCCGATAGGGCGTCGCGGGATCATCCGGAATATTGCCGAGCGCCTCGTTCAGGAATCGCGAGTTGACCCGCCCTTCCGTCCCGGACGAGCCCCGTTCCTCGGCATGAGCCAGATAGGCCTCCAGCGACCAGTCCCGGCCCAGTTCCAGAGCACCGCCGGCGGTGACGCCGAGGCTTCTCGAGGAACCGAACCGGTGCGGCGGTCCCAGGTCCCGGTAGAACGAATAACCGATCGTGTGGGACGACGCCCCGGACGGCGACACGAACCAGGGATTGGCGCTCGTGACGTTGAATACGGCCGGCGTCGTTGCGCCTGCGATGCTGTAATCCCTTTGGCTGAAGCGCAGGTCGGCCGTGAGTTCCAGGCGCTCGCCGAGGCTCTGCCGGATACGGCCGTAGACGCTGCTGCGTTCGGTTTGGGGCGAGAGATCCTGACCCAGGGCCGTCGCCTGCAGGTTGGCTTCCCCTGCCGCAAAATCCGCCGGGGTCGTGGCGGTGCCCGAGGGGCCGGGCCGGATGGCCCAGCGGGAAACGTAGCCCCTGGCCACCGGGTCGAAGGCGACGATGTTGCCGGGCGAGGCGAACGGCGTCCGGTGATCCGTGCCGCCAAAGGGTCTGAGGTCCCCGTCCGCGGTCCAGGGCCGGTCCAGAGAACTGAAGGCGTTCACCTGCTGGTATTCGTACGACAGCAGGGCCGACCCGGTCTCCCAGGAGGTTCCGGCGAGATGCGATACCATCAGGTCCTCGGCTCCGCCTTCGGCGGCGCCAATCCGAAGCCGGGATTCCTGGCCATTGAAGGCCCGGCGCATGATCACATTGACCACGCCGGCCACCGCATCGGCGCCGTAAAGGGCGGAGGCCCCGTCAAGCAGGATATCGACCCGTTCAACCGCAGCGGAGGGAAGCGCCGATACGTCGGCGAACTCCCCCCGGTAGCCCGTGCCCGCGAGCCGACGGCCGTTGACCAGGACCAGGGTGGCGTCGGCCCCGAGACCGCGCAGGTTCACGCCGGTGGCGAACACCGAGTTGGACCCGGCTCCATCGACCCCGGCCAGCGTCGCTGTGGGATTGGCCGAGCCGGCGTAGTTCTGGGGCAGGTCCTTCAGGATCTCGGCCACCGTGGCGGGTCCACGGCGATCCAGATCGTCTCGACCCAGGACGACGACAGGCGAGGCGAGTTCGCCGGACGTCTTCAGCAGGGTGCCCGTAACGATGATCTCGTCCAGCAGGACGGGGCCTTCCGCCGCCTCGGACGGCCCGCTTCGGCGCAGGAAAATGACCCCCGGGCGCGTCTGGGACCAGGCCAGGCCTGACCCACCCAACAGAGCGTTCAACGCCTCCTGCGGCGCATACCGCCCCCTCAACCCCGGCGTCCGCAGGCCGGCGACCATATCCCCGGTGAAAAAGATCTGGTGGTCCGACTGGGTCGCGAACAGATTCAACGCGTCTCCCAGCGACCCGGCCGGGATGTTGAACTCGCGCGTCTCCTGGGCGCAGGCCGTCGTGCTGACGGCGAGAACACAGGCGACCAGCGCGCTGCAGGACAAAAGACTCGAGCGATTCATATTCATGGCTCCCCTCGACGCCACGCGGCGTCAGAGAAGAGACGGTTCAGACCCCGGGTAACCCCGGAGAGGTTTCTCAATTATTTTTTCGCTCCGAGAGGCGGACGGTTCCATCCGGCCCCGGAGTGACTTCAAGTTCGAACACCTGCGAGGCCGTCGAGACGAAGGCGTCCCGATCCCCGGTCTTGAACACGCCATTGACCGGGACGGCGTCCAGCGACGTCGCCTCCAGTTCGATCTTCGCCGTCAGATACCGATTCACTTCCGCCACGGCCAACCGCAGAGGTGTGTCGCGGAAGACGATCCGCCCGTCCGTCCAGCTGGTCTCGGCCTGCACATCGACTGAACGGACGGCGACCTCTCTGGCGGTGACGCGGGTATGTTGGCCAGCCACCATCCGCTGCACCGCCCTGCCCTCCCCCGCCGGCGCCACATCGACGACGCCGGACACCAGGGTCACGCTGACGGCGGCGGCGTCACGGCGAACATCGAACACTGTGCCGACCGCCGTCACCTGTGTCCCACCGGCCTGGACGACGAACGGTCTCGCCCGGTCGTGTGCCACGGTAAACAGCGCCTGTCCGCGCTCAAGATCCACGAGGCGCTGATCGCCCGCGAACCGAACCCTGACCCGCGAGCCCGTATCCAGCCGGATCGACGACCCGTCGGCCAACTGCACGACGCGCTGCTCCCCCACGCCTGTGACGAAGACAGTCCTGCTCTGCATCCACGCCCAACCGCCCATCGCCAGCGCCGCCGCCGCGGTGACCGCAGCCAGTCCCAAAAGGCCCCGCGGGACAGCGCGGGACCGACCCGTGCCGGCCTTGCGCGACATCGCAGCCTCGAGGGCTTCCATGATGGCAGGATCGTCCGCCAGCTTGCCCGTATCGGTCCAGACTTTTTCGACACGTCGATACGCCGCGGCGTTCGCCGGCTCCGCGCGCCAGGCGAAGAATTCTTCAATCGTGGCGGTACTGACGTTCCGCACGCCTAGCCGGGCGTGCCAGGCGGCCGCCTCGGTGTCCGCTGTTTCAACCCGGATCGTCGGGCCGGTCATGGTGCGCCCCATCTCTAGCGCCGAAGCTGGGCTGCGCAGTGAGCCAGGGCCTTGGTCATGCGCCACTCAACGGTTTTGGGAGAAATCCCGAGCTGCTCTCCGATCTGAGCGTTCGTCAGACCGCCGAACCGGGATAGCACAAAGACATCGCGTAGGGGCACAGGCAAGCTGAGAACAAGCTGCTTCGCCAGCACCTCATCGGTCTGAGCAGGCATTTCAAAGCCCCACCCGTCCAGTTGACCAACTTCACGGACGCAACGACCCCGACGATCTCGCCCGGCATAAAGGTCCGCTGCCAGATTTGAAGCGATGCGCAGCAAGAGCGCTTTGGGATGCCGGATTCCCTGACCGGCATGGTACGGGCCGACCCGCAACCAAGTTTCCTGAAACAAATCCTCCGCATCCTGAACGCCGTATCGCCTTACCAGCCGAGCCTTCAGCCAAGCGGCGTAACGATCGTAAAAGGCCGATATGCCCCCCCGTCCGGGATCACCTAGTCGATCAGAGCCGTGGGACACGGATGTCTCCGCCTAACAGCGTATCGGCGAGTCACTTCAACTGGCCGTTCGAGAATCTAGCGGACAGCCAGAATGGTTACTATAGTGACTGGCCCGATGCGCTCAAATCCGTGCGCCTATGGCGATGGAGTTGCGGGCTCAATTTGGTCAGAACGTTCGGCAAGCTCGGCTCTGGCGAGAGATCACGATCGAAGCATTGGCCGAGGACGCTGGCCTATCCTACAGTTACCTCGGCGAGATCGAGCGAGGGCTGAGAAACCCAACCTTGGCAGTCATCGAAAGACTCGCGGTTAGCTTGGCGGTGGAGCCGCATCTGCTTCTGCGGCCATTGGAGGCCCAAATAAGGCTATCGGGCACATCGCATATGTGCGGTGTCTTCCCTTCCCACACCACGTTCGCGAGCGAAGTTACTATAGTAACTGGCCCAAATTGCCGATCTGGCTGTGTTAGCCGGGATGGGTCTAGCGGCAGATTTCGGACGGAATGTGCGTGAGCGACGGCAGGCCGCCGGGATCACCCTGGAAGCTTTCGCTCACGATGTTGGGCTGTCGTACAGCTACGTTGGGGAACTGGAACGCGGTCGCCGTAACCCAACCCTCAAAGTGGTGGAACGCATCGCGATTGCGTTAGGTGTGGATCCTCTGAAACTCCTCGCTCCCTAGGCACCTATGGCATGCCGGGCTCGGCTCGCGGCTCATATACGCCATTGGCAGACTTTGGCTACGCGGCCGGAAGTAGGCGCTGAGGACGTTCTTGGGAGGCGCTGGTAGCGATTCGCATCAGGCCCTCTCTGGTGGTTGATTTCCCCCCTTCGGCACACGCTAGGAATGCGCGGCTCGCCGAGGTAAGATTCCCGCTCTTGGGGGGAAGTATGATCAAGCTGAAGCATGTTGAAGTCGAAGGTTTTCGCCTTCTGGAGAATGTTGGAATTTCGATTGAAGAAACCGCGACCGTGGTGGTCGGTAGGAACAACAGCGGTAAGACTTCCCTGACCGAAGTCTTTGATCGTTTCCTTGGCGAACAGGCCGGGCGTTTCCGCCTTGAAGATTTTGCAGCGGCGATCCGGCCTAAGTTCCTCACCGCCAAGGCGCTGCGCGACGGCGGCGAAGAGACGCCTGAGGACGTCCTCGCCCAGTTGCCCGTCATCGCTCTGACCCTGACGTTCAGCTACAGCGCCGATGCCAACGACCTCGGGCCGTTGTCGCCGTTCGTGATCGATCTTGAACCGGACTGCACGACGGCAATCGCGCGCATCGAATTCTCCGCGTCCCTCAAGACCCTTGGCGTACTGCTCGATACGCCGGAACCGGCCGAAGGCGAAAACACCACCGAGGCCCTATTCCGGCACCTTCGCGACGCCGTGACCAAAGCTTACACAATCAAGATCTTCGCGATCGATCCGACGGACGACACTAACCGCCGGACCTTCGAGAAGACCACGGAACTCAACAACCTGATCGGCACGGGCTTTGTGAAAGCCCAGCGCACGCTTGATGTCGGCAAGCGGGGCGACACCGACGTCATCGGCAAGCTGCTCAACAAGCTCTTTAAGACGGCGAACACACTTACAGCATCGACCGACGATCAGCAGATTGCCGACGGCCTCAAGGCCTCCGTCGCCGACCTGGAAAAGGCAATGCAGGGAGACTTTGACGACCGATTGAAGGCGCTGCTGCCAGCGCTCAATACATTCGGCTTTCCCAGCCTCAACGACACGGAACTGCGACCGCAGACAACGATCGACGTTGAGAGCCTCCTCACCGACAACACCCGCATCCTGTACACTGGCGCTGACGGCGTTCACCTGCCTGAAGGCTATAACGGCCTTGGCACGCGAAACCTGATCTACATCTTGCTCCAGCTCGAAACGCTGCATAAGACGTATCGCAGCACGCCAATGCGGCCCGGAACCCATCTCGTCTTCGTCGAAGAACCAGAAGCGCACCTGCATCCCCAAATGCAGGAGGTCTTTATCGGGCAGCTCAACGAAGCGGTTTTAACGCTGTCGCTGAAGTATCCCGGCGAGGCGGCCTGGCAGGTCCAGTTTGTCGTCTCGACGCACTCCTCCCACGTCGCCAACGCCGCGCCGTTCGACGCCATCCGCTACTTCCTGAACGAGCCCACGCCGGTCAACGGCGTGCGCAGGACCAAAGTAAAGGACTTCCGGAAAGGGGCGGACCAGATCACCGCAGAGGACCGGCGTTTCCTCCAGCAGTACATGACGCTCACCAAGTGCGACCTCTATTTCGCCGACAAGGCCATCCTCGTCGAAGGAGCGACCGAACGCATCCTGATGCCCCGCATCACGAAGATCGTTGACGTCGATCTCGCGCCTGAACATCGGCTCGGCCGCCAGTACGTCACGACGATCGAAGCCGGCGGCGCGCATGCGCAAGTCTTCTATCCGCTTCTCGAATATCTTGAGCTGAAGACACTCATCATCACCGATATCGACGCGGTGAAACTCGTGGACGCACGATGGAAGAAATGCCCGTGCGCCGAGGGTGAGCGGACATCGAACTCTGCCCTCAAGACGTGGTTCGACGACAACGCGATTTCCGTTGCGGCGCTTCAGGCGAAGACAGCGGCAGAGAAGACCAATGGGTACTGCCGCCTTGCCTATCAGATGGCCGAGGAAGGCTCCGAGCATTGCGCGCGAAGCTATGAGGACGCACTGATCCTCGCGAACCTCGCTGACTTCCAGGTCGCCAACGATGCGGACGCGGCGAGCAATGCGTGGGGGATCGCGCAGGATTTCAAAAAATCCGAGGAAGCGATCAAATACGCGATCCGCGAGGACAACTGGAACGTCCCCAAATACATCCGTGAGGGCCTGGAGTGGCTGTCGGAGCCGCCACCGCCGCCTGAGGCGCCGCCGCCCATCGTTCCTGAGACTGAAGCCGATCCGGAGCCGGAAGCCGAATGACCGACCGGGAACCATCCCCCGCCGTCATCGCGGCCCGGAAAGCCCAAGAGCGGCTCGAAGCCGCTCTCGCTGACGGGAAGAACTTCCGCCTTGAAGCAGGCGCGGGAGCCGGAAAGACGTACTCGCTGGTCGCCGCCCTGAAGAAGCTCATCGCGGAGCAAGGACCGGCGTTGATCCATGCTGGCCAGCAGGTTGCCTGCATCACCTACACAGAAGTCGCCCGGAATGAGATCGCTCAGGAAATCGAAGAGCACCCGGCAATCCTCGTAAACACAATCCACGGCTTCGGTTGGGCGTTTCTCTCCCGCTTCCAGAAGCAGCTTCGCGAACTGGTCGCGGTGCAGGAGAGCCGTCAGGAAGTCATTGAGGCAGCCGGCGGGGTTCGCAATCAGACGGTCGAGTACGGTTGGGGCTTCTTTGGGATCGATGAGGAACGGATCACGCTCCACCACGACGACATCCCCAGATTCCTCGGCGCGCTTCTATCGAACTCGAAATTCAGACGGATCTTCAGGAGCCTCTATCCGGTTGACGTGACCCCCGTTTCTCATCCAGCAATAACGAGAGTCCTTGGTTGATCTGAGCCGTGATTGGCTGGGGTGGCAAGAGGCCGGTCTGCGCAGCCATCAACCAGCGCAGCAGGCCGGCCGATGTGTCCGGTGAGCGCCTCGGCGTAGGCCTTGGGCGTCAGCCAGCCGAGCTTCGAGTGCGGCCGGGTTTCGTTGTAGTCGCAGCGCCAGGTTTCGAGAACGGCCCGGGCGTGCGGAAGGGAGCGGAACAGTGTCTCGTTCAGCAGCTCGTCGCGCAGGCGGCCGTTGAAGCTCTCGTTGAAGCCGTTCTGCTGGGGCTTGCCCGGCGCGATGTAATGCCAGCCCACGCCGGCGTCGTCGGCCCAGGCCAGGATGGCGTTGGACGTATATTCCGTGCCGTTGTCGCTGATGATCGTCTCGGGTCGCCCGCGTCGCAGGATGATGGCGTCCAGCTCGCGCGCCACCCGCCGGCCCGACAGCGAGGTGTCGGCGACGAGTCCGAGGCACTCACGTGTGCAGTTGTCGATCACTGTGAGGATGCGGAAGCGCCGCCCATCGGTCATCTGATCGGACACGAAGTCCAGCGACCAGCGCTGGTTTGCGACCAGAGGAATCTCCAGCGGCCGCCTTGTGCCCATGGCGCGTTTGCGCCCGCCGCGCCGACGCACCGTCAGCTTCTCTTCGCGGTAGATCCGCTGGACACGCTTCTTGTTGACCGCATGGCCCTCGCGCCGGAGCATCACGTGCAGACGTCGATAGCCGAACCGCCGACGCTCCTGGGCCAAGGCCTTCAGCCGATCGCGCAGGGCGCCATCGTCCGGTCGTGTCGCCTGATAGCGCACGCTCGTCCGGTCCACGCCCAGCACCCGGCAGGCCCGCCGTTCGCTCATCTCGTAGACTGACTGCAGGTGCGCCGCCGCCGCTCGATGCGCAGCGGGCGTCACCACTTTTTTCCCAGCAGATCCTTCAGCGCGACGTTGTCCAGCATCGAGTCCGCCAGCATTCGCTTCAGCTTGGCGTTCTCCTCTTCCAGCGCCTTCAGACGTCGGGCCTCCGACACGTCCATGCCGCCATACTTGGCCTTCCACTTGTAGAAGGTCGGCGAGCTCAGCCCGTGCTTCCTGCACAGGTCCGCCACCGGAACGCCGGCCTCCTGCTCGCGCAGGATCCCGATGATCTGCTCTTCCGTGAACCGTGATCGCTTCATTCTGTCCGTCCTTTCGAGGGGCGGACTCTAGCTATTCCTGGAGGAGTTTCAGGGGGTCACGTCACGGTCCTAGAGCATCTGGCGACCTGATTGAAGTGCGGAGAATCCCGACAAATCTGGGCTCCGATTCAACCATGGATGAGCAAGACGCTGTCAGTGGACCTGCGGGATCGTGTGGGCGGGTGTCGTGCCCGCAGGCGGCGACCCGGTCTGCGTCAGCACGGCGAGCGTGATCCGCTGGCGTTGGGACGAGCCTGTCCAGGCTGTGGCGGCACTTCGTGCGTCGCTCGATCACGCTCAAAGCCCGATGACGTCGAGATCAGGGACAACCTGGCCGCCCACAAGGGCATCCCGGTCCGGGACGCCGTCGCCCGGAGCATCCCGATCTGCTCACCAGGCGAGTGCTCAAACGACTTCGCCACTGCTGATATTATGCAGACCGATCGAAGACCGCTCCAGCTGGGCACGCCGCGTCCATGGCCGCCATCAGGGCGTGTTTCAGGGGCGATGAGGGCCTCTCGGGATCGCGCATGGACGCCCGCAACGCCTGCCGGGACTGGAGCTTGACAATCATCATGCCGGTCGGTCGCTATCGTTGCTATGGTGGCGGTTGAAACTGCAGGCGGGGGAGCCGTACGATGCAGCGATCGCGATCAATCCGGCGAATTTACGCAGTGCGGATGGTCAACTCGGACCTCATATCCAGACGGACGCGACGTGAAATGGGGATGGCGGTTACGGCCGCAGTTTAGGGATGAACGCTGATGTCTCCCGGGCAGTCTAGACGCGTGGTCACGGGATCAGCCTGGGCGCAACGGTGCACGGCCTGGCTCAGCGATCAGGTCGGTGGCCTGTTTCCGGGCTATTTCGCCCTGGTGATGGCCACCGGCATCATTTCCAACACCCTGTATTTCGAGGGCCAGCCTGCACTCTCGAACCTTCTCTTCACCGCCAATGTGTTCGCTTACGCCTGGCTGGTACTGTTGACGGTGATACGTGTTCTGCGGTTCAGGACGGCGCTCTGGGCCGACCTTACCAATCCGGCTCTCGTCTTCGCGTTCTTCACCATTGTGGCCGGTAGCGATGTGCTCGGCATCGGCATGAATCTGCGCGGGTTCGGTCAGGTCGCCTTGGCCCTGTGGATTTTCGCCCTCGTCCTGTGGTTTTGTCTCATCTATTTCAGTTTTGCAGTCCTGACGTTTCTCAATACAGCCCAAGGCGCGAATGTGGTCCACGGCGGTTGGCTGATCGCGATCGTGGGAACGCAGTCTCTCGTTATTTTGGGGGCCGCCCTGGTCCCTGCGCAAGGGGACGCGGCGCCGTTGCTGTTCGTGTTCATCCACATGCTGTGGGGCGTGGGCTTGGGGCTCTACGGCATCTTCATCACATTGTTCGCGTACCGTATTTTCTTCTTCGATGTGGGGCCGAGGGATATTACCCCGCTCGTGTGGGTGATCATGGGAGCGGCCGCGATCAGCACCAACGCCGGCTCAGTCCTGATCATGAGTGACACCGGCGTCCCGTTCCTGATCTCCATGCGTCCGTTTATCGACGGCGTGACGCTGATCATGTGGGCCTGGGCCACATGGTGGATTCCATTGCTGCTGTTGTTCGGCATATGGAAACATGGGGTGCATCGCGCGCCGCTGGTCTACACGCCGATGCTCTGGAGCCTCGTCTTCCCGCTCGGCATGTATGCGTTGGCGAGCCTGCGGCTTTCACTGGCGTCGGAGATCGCCGCTTTGAAGACCATCGCCGAGGCTATGGTATGGGTCGCCCTGGCAGCTTGGGTGGCAACCGCGAGCGCGCTCGCCGGCTCTGTGTGGCGAGGCCTGCGAATACATTCTGGGCCGGGCCGGGGCGTGGCGCCGCCTTCATAGACCGAGCGCGGTCTCCAGCAGGTTCAACTGAAGAAAGCCCGCGACGAGGAGGGTGTTGGCCGCCCAGGTGATGGTGAGCAACCTCGCGACCATATGCCAGACTGACGTGCCGGCCGTCGAACACCGCCAGATCGCGGTCAGGATCCATACCGTGTAGGCTAGGAATGCAATGAGCAGGATTTCCTGTACCCAGACGTCATCGCGGTAGAACGCATCAATAAACGCCGTTATCATCAGTGCGCTGATAAAAACGCCATAACCCCAGAACACTTGGCCCAAAGGCGCGTCGCCATTCCAGGCGCGAATCGGCGATGCGAATAGTCCAGTCATCGCCCCCCCCCGGTTTCCGGTCGCAGTGTCCGATTTTGGTTGGTTCAAGGCCAATCCTCCAGTTGCGGGGCTCGGAATCGCACCGAATGAAACCCCGGCGAACAGACGGGCGGGACTGTAGCACAGCTTTTCGAATTCAGAGAATTCGCTCAAAGCTCGCGATCGTATCGCGAGAATCCGCCAAGTCGATGTCGGGGTTCAGCCTAGCACGTGTAGTATCGGCTGGCCCATGTCCAGCAGGTGCGGGCTCCGACCCTGAAGCCCGGAGACGTCGTGATCACGGACAACCTGGCCGCCCACAACGGCCTCCCGATCTGAGACCCCATCGAAACCGCCGGCGAACGGCTGCTGTTCCTGCCCCCCAATCCCAACCTCAATCCGATCGAGAACGCCCTCGCCACGCCAAAGGGCCGGCGGGATACGTCGCCGCCAGATCAATCGACCAAATCCAGGATGCCATCGCCCGGATCATCCAACCTGCTCACCAGACAAGTGCTCAAACGACTTCCCCACCGCTGGATATGATGCAAACCGAGCGGAAAATGCCCTAGAAGAACGACCGCAACCGACGCAGCTTGCCTTCGGAATGGGGCGGGAATCGCAGGCCGCTGTCGAACCGGGCCGGACGGCGCAGCACGGCCTTGGCGTGGGAGAAGGCGTCGAAACCGGCGCGGCCGTGATAGGCGCCCATGCCGCTCGCGCCGACTCCGCCGAACGGCAGGTCCGGGACGGTCTGCTGCAGGATCACGTCATTGCCGCAGAAGGCCCCGGCGCTGATGTCCCGCTCGGCCCGGTCGATGGCGTCGCGGTCGCGACCGAAGGCATAGGCCGCCAGCGGCTTGTCCCGCGCCCGCACAAAGGCCAGCGCCTCATCCCAGCTGTCGTAAGGGATCAGCGGCAGGATCGGCCCGAAGATCTCCTCCTGCATGATCGGCGCGTCGCCCGGGACGTCCACCAGCACCGTCGGCTCGATGAACAGGCGCGCCGGATCGGCGCCACCGCCGATCACGACCCGCCCGTCGCCGAGATAGGCTGAAAGCCGATCGAAATGACGCCGGTTCAGGATCCGTCCATAGTCGGGACTCGTCGCGGCGGCGTCGCCATGGAACCGCGCCAGCGCTCCGCGATAGGCCGCGAGGAACGCGTCTGTCCGACCGCGCGGGACGAGCACATAGTCCGGCGCGGTGCAGGTCTGGCCGGCGTTCAGCGACTTGCCCCAGGCGATGCGGCGGGCGGCTTCGGCGAGGTCGGCGCTGTCGTGGACCAGCGCCGGGCTCTTGCCGCCCAGTTCCAGGACCACGGGCGTCAGGTGTCGGGCGGCGGCGGCCATCACCAGCCGACCCACCCGCGCCCCGCCGGTGTAGAGGATGAGGTCGAACCGCTGTTCCAGAAGACGCGCCGCGCCGTCCGCGTCCCCCTGGACGACCTGGACAGCCTCCGGGTCGAGATAGCGGGGCAGGAGCTTCGCCAGCAGACCAGCCGTGGCCGGCGCCTGCTCGGAGGGTTTGACGACCGCGGCGCACCCGGCGCCAAGCGCACCGATCAGGGGCGACAGGGTCAGGAGGAAGGGGTAGTTCCAGGCCCCCATGATCAGGGCCACGCCGCGCGGCTCCGGCACGACCCGGGCCGCGCCCGGGAACAGCGATAGCGGCGTACTCACCCTCCGGGACCGGGCCCAGCGATGAAAGGCCCGGGCGGTCTCCCGGGCCTCGGCCCGGACCAGCCACGCCTCGGCGGTCAGGGCCTCGGCGCGCGGTTTTCCCAGGTCCTGGGCAAGCGCTCTGGCGATGTCCTCTTCATGCCCGTCGACCAAGCGGATCAGCCCGGAGAGCTGCGCGGAACGCCAGACGGGATCCCGCGTCCGGCCCTCGTCAAAGGCCGCCCGGGCCGAGGCGACGGCGTGATCATAGCTCCGGTCGGAAGACAGCGCGTCCATGGCGAACCTCGTGAAGACAGCCTCTCGCGGTCGGGCGAACGCCTCACCGTGACGCTTTCGGTCGCACGCGGGTGCGGACGACGCCATGCGGCGCATCACCGCCGCCTTGCGGCGTCGGACCTGCAGGATTGCCCAACAGACGAAAACCCATCATTGAGCGCGGAATCCGCCGCGGAACCCGTTCATGGCCCACCTCTCCACCAAGACTTACGGCGCCGACCGGGGTCTGTCGTGCGCCTTCAGGCAGTGGGCCGCCGACAGCCATTGCCACCTTCTCCACGGCTATTCGCTGGGCTTTCGCTTCACCTTCGCCGCCGAGCAGCTCGACCATCGCGGCTGGGTCGTCGACTTCGGCAAGGGCGGCTTCGGCCGCATCCGCGAATGGCTTCACGCGACCTTCGACCATACGCTTCTGATCAGCGACGACGACCCTGATCGGGACGCCTTCCTGCATCTGGAAGCTCTCGGCCTGGCCCAGGCGAGACTGGTCCCTGGAACCAGCTGCGAACGCCTGTCGCAGTACGTTCTGGAACACGCCGAACTTCTGGTTCGGGAAGCCACCGACGGCCGGTGCTGGGTGCAAAGCGTGGAATGTTTCGAGCATGGCGCCAACAGCGCAATCTATGAAAATCCGGCCGCCCTGCTCTCAAGGATAGATCTGGAAGTCTACACTAGCCTGCTGGCGGACGCGCCGAGCGACAAGGGCTCACGCTGAAATCTCTGGGGGTCGCCGCCCCCGGCCCCAGCGAGGGTGACGCCGCGGCCGTTCTGGACTTCTGATCCGGCTCAGAGGAAGCGCCGGAAGAGGATGTTGTTCTCCAGATGGACATGCTCGCGCAGGTCCATATCCAGCTTGTTGCAGCCGGCGTAGAGGGCGCGCCAGGTGGCGCAGGCTCCTTCCGGCGCGACGAAGTCGTCGGTAAGGTCCGCCATGAAGGCGAGCAAATCCCCCAGCTCCTCATGCTCCTGCATCATCCGGGCGATCGGGTCGCGCAGAACCGGACCCACGCCGTTGATCATGGCCGGAAACAGGACCGCCTCCTCCTTGTGTTGATGGTCTTCCAGGTCCTCGAACATGTCGGACAACAGGTTGGCGAGCCCCCGCGGACAGTCGATCCTGTCCTGGTGCACAGACTCGACGCGGCGGGCCAGTTCGATGACCACCGGGAATTCGCGCCGGTGCACCTTGTGGTAGCGCTCAATGATGTGGGCGATCAGATCAACGGTCTCGGCGGGCGCATGAACGCCCGGCGTCTCCAGAGCATGGAGTTCCGCCTCAAGGGCCGACAGGTCCAGTCCGCGGCTTTCCGCTTCCCTGGCGAGCAGGGCGTCGCCCTTGCAGCAGAAGTCGATCTTGTGGCGGCGAAAGACCGCAGTGGCTCCCGGCAGGATGACGGCGATCTCGCCGACAGACAGATGTTCAAGCGCCATGTTCCGGGTGCCCTCTCCGTTTCACGCTCCGATTCCCGGACGCTGCGATTCGTTTTCCTAGGCCGCTGGCGCCGACCGTCGCTTGACGTCAATCAAGCCCCTCGTTGATAGCGGTCCGGGTCTGCGACACCCTCGGGACCCTTGCCCGCGCCGCAGGGAATCAGCGAGTCTGACCTCCGTTTTTGAAGCGGTGCAGACATGGCGTTGGGCAGTCCGCTGGCAAGCGAATTCTGGAGCAGCAAATATCGCTTCCGGCCCCACGACGGGGCGGCAGACGCGACCGTCGAGGCCACCTGGGACCGGGTCGCAACCGCCCTCGCTGAGGCTGAACCGGTCAAGTCGCGCGGTCGCTGGCGCGCCCGGTTCCGGGAAGCGCGCGAAGGCTATCGCTTCCTGCCCGCCGCCCACGTCCCGTCGGCTTGTCCGCGATGCGGCACGCCGGGCCTGGTTCGCGAGGAGGGCTGCCACAGTCGTCTCGACTGCGGCTATTCCCGATGCGGATAGCCCCGTTGCGGATTGCGCCGTCGACCCGTCCGTGGACCGACCTCCTGTATAGGGCGCGCAGACCAGTCGAGATTTTTCTAACAGCCTCGCTCAGGGGCGTCGCCCGCCGGCAGCCGGAGGCCTTCGACCGGCTGGGTCCGGTCCGCCACGCCACCATCCGGATCAGCCCCGCCGACCTGCCCGTCGCCTTCGAGATGCGGCCGGACGGCGTGGCCGGGTCCATCCGCGTGGTGCGGCCCGACTCGGACGCGGGCGCGGCCTCGGCCCGCATCAGCGGACCCTTGCTGACGCTTCTGGCCCTGTTCGACGGGCGCGGGGACGCCGACGGGGCCTTCTTCCAGCGCCGCATTGATATCGACGGAGACACCGCCGCCATCCTGGCCCTGCACAATGCGCTTGAGGCCTCGGAGCTGACGATGGCCGACATCCTGGGTCTGCCGCGGGGCTTCGATCCGGCGCTGCAGACGGCGCTGTCCGTCGTCGGGCGGTGGCGTCACGGCGAGGTTCGCCCGTGACCGGCGCGGCCTCCCCGTCGCTGGAGCTGGTCTGCCCCGCCGGGTCGCCGGCGATGCTGAAGGCGGCGATCGAGGCCGGGGCGGACAGCGTCTACTGCGGCTTTCGCGACGAGACCAATGCACGCAATTTTCCCGGTCTGAATTTCTCTCCGGAGGAGCTTCGGGCGGCGACCGACTGGGCTCATGAACGCGGCGCCCGGGTCCTGCTGGCGCTCAACACCTTCGCCCGGGCCGACGCCACCGACCTCTGGCGAGCCTCGGCCGACGCGGCGGCGCAGGCCGGCGTGGACGCCGTGATCGCTGCGGACCTGGCGGTGCTGTCGCATATGCGCGCCAACCATCCGGCGACCCGACTCCACCTGTCAGTCCAGGCGGCGGCGGGAACGCCCGAAGCGATCGCCTTCTACGCTCGCGAATACGGAGTGAAGCGGGTGGTTCTGCCCCGCGTCCTGAGCGTCGAGGAAATCAGGAGCCTGACCCCGGAAATAACTGTCGAGACCGAAGCGTTCGTCTATGGCGGCCTGTGCGTCATGGCGGAAGGCCGCTGCGCCCTGTCCTCCTATGCCTCCGGCCGCTCGCCGAACCTGTCGGGCGTGTGTTCGCCGCCTGAGGCGGTCAGCTTCACCGAAGACCATGGCGAGCGCACAACGCGGCTGTCCGGCTTCGCCATAGATCGGCTGCCGGCGGGCGAGGCGGGCGGCTATCCGACCCTGTGCAAGGGCCGGTTCCGCGGCGGCGGGTCCAGCGAGGCGGCCTATCTGTTCGAGGATCCGGTCAGCCTGAACGCCATGAGTCTGCTCGCCGGTCTGGCCAGGGCGGGCGTCACCGCCGTCAAGATCGAAGGGCGACAAAGGGGCCGCGCCTATGTGGCGCGCGTCACCAAGGCCTTCCGGGCCGCCATCGACGCCATCGGGCGCGGGGAGTCGCCGGCCCCCTATGAGTCGCTGCTGGGCGATCTCGCCGAGGGCGCGCGAGAGACCACCGGCGCCTATCGGAAGCGCTGGCGATGAGGGCGGCGATGGAATTGGCGATCGGACCGCTGCTGTTCAACTGGGCGGCGGACCGGGTCGAGACCTTCTACGCCAGGATCGCCGACGAGGCCCCGGTCGGAACGGTCTATCTGGGCGAGGTGGTGTGCGGAAAGCGTCAGCCCCTGTTGCAGGACGTCCTGGCGCGAGCCGCCGAGCGGCTGGAGGCGGCGGGCAAGACAGTGATCTGGTCCACCCTCGCCCTCCCCTCCACGCCCCGGGAGCGCCGGTTGGCGGCCGAACTCGCCGCGGATCCCGATCATCTGATCGAGGCCGGAGACATGTCGGCGGTCTGGAGCCGGGCGCCCGCCCCCTTCGTCGCCGGCCCGCTGCTGAACGTCTACAACGCCCCGGCGGCGGCGGAGCTGGTGCGGTTGGGCTGCGTGCGTCTGTGCGCCAACGTCGAGCTTCCCCTGGCCTCGATCGCCGAAATCGCGCAGGCCTGTCCCGGGCTCGAGCTGGAGCTGTTCGCCTTTGGCCGTTTGCCGCTCGCCCTGTCGAGCCGATGCGCCCAGGCCCGGATGGAGGGGCTGCACCGGGACGCCTGCCGCTATGTTTGCGACCGATATCCCGACGGGATGGATGTCGCGACCATCGAGGGACAGGACTTCCTGGCCGTCAACGGGCTGCAGACCCTGTCGCACGGATGCCAGCTGGTCGATGTCGAGGTCGAGGCGCTCAGGGGAGCCGGCGTGTCGGTCCTGCGGCTATCGCCGCACAGCCTGGACATGGTCGCGGTTGCTCATCTGTTTCACGATTTCGTCGAGGGGGAGATCACGCCGCAAGAGCTGGGGCTGGGGATCGCGCTCCTCGCCCCCCCGGGGCCTCTGGTCAGCGGCTATCTGCACGGGGCGGTCGGCGCCCGCCGGGTCGGCGCCGGTGCGGCGTCGTGAGCGCGGCCGAACTGGCGGCCCGCCGTGCGCGGATCGACCGGATCGATGCCGTCCTGGTGCGGCTTGTCGCCGCGCGCCAGCGCCAGGTCGCCTTGATCGCCGGGCTCAAGGCCGGACCCGAAAGTGTGCGGGATCCCAAACGGATCGCCGCCATTCTCGCCCGCGTCCGCTCCGACGCACGCCGCTGCGGCCTGGACGAGGCGATCGCGGTGCCGGTCTGGCGCGAACTCCTCGAGCGTTCGGCCGAGGCCCAGCAGGCGCTGTTGGGCCGGCCTGACCTGATGGGTCGGCTCAACGATGGGCCGGGCGCGGTGTCCAGCCCGCCAGGCCCGTCTGTGCGTCCTCCGACCATGCCGGGCGGATCCCTCGCCCACGAGTCTCTATGAACACCGCATCCTGCTGCAAGAACTGCGCGAGGGGACGGCCTTTTTCTATGAGTACGTCGCGCTTCACGAATCCGGTCACGCCCGCTTTCAGCTGAAAATCTTGAACCTCGGAAACAGTATGGTGCGCGGTAGGCGTCTGGTCCTCGGCCGGGACGGCGGCACTCCTCGCCTTTGCGGGATGCGATCCCAGTCAGGAAGTCGCCGTCGAGACGCCCGTGACTTCAGGTGCGGGCGGATCGCCCAGATATGTTTCGTTTGAGCGGGGCTTTCGCTCCGGTCATTCGACCAGCGTTCCATACGGGGCATGCGGGAAAGATCTTGCTGGCTCATGGCCAGGAGCTTGTCGCGTCGCGAATGGCTTCAGCCAAAAAAGCGGCGGAGGCGATGAACCTAGACAAGATGGCCGACGGCCCTCCCATCGTAGAGGCCCCGCTGCGGGGTCAGATTTGACATGAATCAAGGACAAACCTCCAGGCGGTTCTAGCCTGTAGAAGCCAGTCGACAAAACGCTGTCGCCATTAAGCCTCGCCAATACTCAGGGTATGGACATGATTATCAATCCACAGTTCAAGCGGCCTCTGGCCGCCGCCGCAGCCTTGGTCGTGATGGGGCTGGCCGCCGGCCCGGTCGCCGCGCATTGCGACAGCCTTGGCGGTCCTGTCGTCGCGGACGCTCGCTCGGCCCTGAGCGCCGGAAAGATTGATCAGGTCCTGAAATGGATCGGTCCGGATGACGAAGCGGCGATCCGTGATGCGTTCGAGATAACCTTGGCCGTTCGGAGCGAAAGTGAAACTGCGATGCATCTCGCGGATCGCTATTTCTTCGAAACACTCGTTCGAATCCACCGGGCGACGGAGGGCGAGGCCTTCAGCGGTCTCAAGCCGGCCGGGAGCGTAGACCCGGCGATCGCTGCTGCGGACCGGGCGCTCGAAAGCGGCCAAGGTAACGTCATCGCCGAAGAGATCGCCGCCGGGGTTAGAGCCGGCGTTCAGGAACGGTTCGCTGCCGCATACGCCGCCCGGCAGACGGCAGACCGCTCCGCCGCGGATGGCAGGGCGTATGTTCAGGCCTATGTGCAGTTTACGCACTTTGTGGAGACGGCAAGCCACTTGGTGGAGAGTGGGGCGAGCCATCAGCATGCCGACGACCCGCAGTCCCACCGATGAGCGGCAGCGGCTATGGGGCTGTCATCGGTCAGCGTCGCCACCAACGCGCTACGTGTGAATCGCGTCAAGCTATAGAGCCGACGCTACACTCTTGATCGACGACGGCGTGGGGGGTCATCGAGACCGAGAGGCTGGGAGCCATCACTGGCCGCTCTGGGTCGAGGCTGTGTGAAAACGTCGTCGGATCGACGGAATTTGCCTTATAATCCTTAGCTCGGAGGCGAAGTTGGCGCGGATTTGCCTGGCACCAACCGCTTCCTCTAGGCAGCGGACCGGATGTCGTTCGCTACGACGCCGAAAATCTGCACGGCGAGTTCGGGCCGAAGTTCCGTCTGTTGGATAGTATTACGGATTTGCACGAGACGCCTTGGGAGACGCCTCAACAGTTCATGTATTGCTTCTGCCGGATGGAGTGACATGCGCTCGGCGCGCGACCCCATCCACTACCCTCCCCTCAAGCTTCCGAGTAGTCCGCTCATGTGCGATGGTGCCGGTCGGATGACGGGAGCCGACTTGTTCCCGCGCAATCGCGAACTTGGCACGTTCGCCAGTTGCGGGCTCGCCTATGCCGACCAGCAAGGCGTCAACTAGGCATTAATCCGCAATCGAAAACTCCCAAGTGCGGTGCGCCCGAAAGCCGAAGCCACCAATGTTAGTGACTAGTCACTCACTTTCGGGTATCATCACCTTCATGGCACGCCAGAACCTCCCCGCCGCCCAGCGCCGCGATATGACCGTCGAGACGGTCGTGGACCTCGCCGCCACGAACAATCCGGCCGAAATCACAACCGGACAAATCGCCCAGCACATGGGCCTTTCCCAAGGCGCGCTCTTCCGACACTTCCCCACCAAGGACGCCGTCTGGAGTGCAGTCATGGTCTGGACCGCCGACCAACTCACCCAACGCCTGGACAAGGCCCTCGCAAAGGAGGCGTCGCCCTTGGCTGCTCTTGAGGCGATGTTCATGGCCCATGTCGGGTTCGTCGCCGCCCGACCGGGCGTGCCCAGGATCATGTTCGGCGAGCTGCAGCGCACGGGCGATACGGCCGCAAAGCGCGGCGCGAGGGCTCTGATGGACGGCTGTCGGACCCGCGTCATGGGGCTCCTAGAGCGCGGCAAGTCTGATGGCTCACTGCCCGGCGATCTGGATGCCGAGGCCGCCGCGATGCTGTTCATCGGGACGATCCAAGGCCTCGTGATGCAGGCCATGATCGCGGGAGATTTCGCGGCGATGCGGACCATGGCCAGCCGGGTCTTCGGCATCTACCTCAAGGGCATTGGTGCGCGGTCATGAAGTTTTCCCTGCCGGGCAATCGTCGGACGTGGATGTTGATCGCCGTTCTGGCGTCGCTGGGCGTGGCGTTCGCCTATGTGGCGCTCCGCTCCGGCCCGCTTGCGCCGGTATCGATCACCTTGGCGACGGTCGATGAAAGGGCGATCTCGCCATCCCTGTTCGGGATCGGTGCGGTGGAAGCGCGCTATACGCACCGCGTCGGCCCCACGACCGCCGGGCGGGTCCGGACGTTGCTGGTCGATGTCGGGGACCATGTCGTTGCGGGCCAGCCACTCGCCGAAATCGATCCGATCGATCTTGATGAGCGCATCGCCGCGCAACAGGGGGCCGAGGGCCGTGCGGCGGCGTTGGAACGCACAGCGCAGGCGCAGCTCGCCGACGCCGAGGCGCGGGCGCGGCTGGCTCGAACCCAGGCGGGACGTACCGAACAGCTGCTCGACGGCGGCTGGGTCTCCCAGGCGGCGGTCGATACGCGACGCCAAGAATTGCAGGTCGCGCAAGCCGGGTCTGCTGCGGCCCGGGCCAATCTCGCCGCCGCAACGCAGGACCGCGGGCGCGCCGGCGCGGAAAGCGCGGCGCTTGTTCGCCAAAGGTCCAATCTACGCCTTGTCGCCCCCGCCGATGGTCTCGTCGTCCGCCGTGTGGCGGAACCAGGGACCACGGTTGTCGCCGGGCAGGCCGTCGTCGAAATCATCGACCCCAATAACCTCTGGATCAACACGCGCTTTGACCAGACCCAATCGACCGGCCTGGCGCCCGGTTTGCGGGCCCAGGTGGTGCTCCGGTCGCGGAGCGGAGCCCCGTTCGAAGGCCGTGTCATCCGCACCGAACCCATGGCCGACGCGGTCACTGAGGAGTTGCTGGCCAAGATCGGCTTTGAAACTGCTGAGCTGCCTCCGGTTGGAGAACTGGCTGAGGTGACCGTGACCTTGCCGCCCGCCAGGAGAACGCCGACCGTCCCCAATGCCGCCATTCATCGCGTCGAGGGTAAGACCGGCGTCTGGGTCGTCGTCGATGGCAAGCTGAGGTTTCGGCCCGTCACGACCGGGGCCACCGATCTCGAGGGCCGGGTCCAGGTGTTGAGCGGCCTGGAACCGGGCGAGCGGGTTGTGGCCTACAGCCAGCGCGGCCTGACCGCCCGCACCCGAATCCGAATCGTCGATGCGCTCGCCGGGGGCCGGCGATGATCAGCCTGGCCGGGCGTGACATCCTTCATGACTGGGGCAAGTTCGTTTTCACAGGCATCGGCTTGGGGCTGCTCATCGGCGTCACCCTGACCATGGCCGGCGTCTATCGCGGCATGGTTGATGACGCGCAGGCGATGCTGGACAACAGTGGGGCGGACCTCTGGGTGGTGCAGAAAGACACGCTCGGTCCCTATGCCGAACCCTCGAGCATCCCCGACGATATAGACCGGTCGATACGCACCATGCGCGGGGTCGCGCGGGCGGCCAACGTTACCTATCTGACCATGCAGATCGACCATGCCGGAAGCGATGTCCGGGTCATGGTGGTCGGCGCCGACACCGCCGCGCCCGGCGAGCCAGGCCAGCCACCGTATCTCGTCGCCGGGCGTCAGATCGTGCGCGCCCACTATGAGGCGGTCGCCGATGTGAAGACCGGATTTCGCTTAGGCGACGTCGTCCAGGTGCGGCGCAATCGCTACACGATTGTGGGGCTGACAAGTCGCATGGTGTCGTCGGGCGGCGATCCCATGCTGTTCATCCCCCTGAAGGACGCCCAGCAGGCCCAGTTCCAGAAGGACAGCGACGCGATCGTCCGCCAGCGCGCGCGCACGGCCCAGAGCCCGGCGCTCAACCCGCCGGGCAATCCCGGCGTGGTCGAGGCCGTGACCGCTTCACAGGCCAACAACCCCTATGTGAACGCGGTTCTGGTGCAGGTCGAGCCGGGCTACAGCCCTGATCAGGCGGCCGTCGCCATACGGCGCTGGCAACGGCTGACCGTCTATACCAGGGCCGAGATGGAACTGATCCTGGTCGAAAAACTGATCGCCACTTCAGCGCGCCAGATCGGCATGTTCCTGGTCATCCTCGCCATCGTCAGCGCGGCGATCGTCGCCTTCATCATCTACACGCTGACGATGGGCAAGATCCGGGAAATCGCGGTGCTGAAGCTGATCGGCACGCGCAACCGAACCATCTCATTCATGATCCTGCAGCAGGCCCTCGGACTCGGTCTGATCGGCTTCGTCGTCGGCAAGATCGCCGCGACGGTCTGGGCGCCGATCTTTCCCAAATATGTGCTGTTGTTGTCGAGCGACGCGCTGCGGGGTTTCGTGGCGGTGATGGTGATCTGTGCGGTCGCGAGCCTGCTCGCCATCCGCGCCGCCCTTCGGGTCGACCCTGCGGAGGCGATCGGTGGCTGACGGCATCCGCATCGAGAACCTCGTCAAGACCTATGGCGCAGGCGAGACTGCGGTCCATGCCCTGCGAGGCGTGGACATGTATGTCGAGCCCGGCGAGGTCGTCGGCCTGATCGGCCCTTCGGGATCGGGCAAGAGCACCCTGCTCAAATGCCTGGGCGCGGTGATCGAGCCGACCTCGGGGCGGATGACGATCGGCGAGGAGACCATCTACGACGACGGCTGGAAAACGCCGGACCTGCGCGCGCTGAGGAGGGACCGGATCGGCTTCGTTTTCCAGGCCCCCTATCTGATCCCCTTCCTTGACGTCACCGACAATGTCGCCCTGCTGCCGATGCTGGCCGGCGTCGCCAACGCCGAAGCCCGCGCCCGCGCGAAGAAGCTGCTTACGGCCCTCGATGTCGTCCATCGCGCCAAGGCCATGCCCTCGCAACTCTCCGGTGGAGAACAACAACGCGTGGCCATAGCCCGCGCGCTGGTGAGTGAGCCGCCGGTCATCCTCGCCGACGAGCCGACCGCTCCACTCGACGGCGAGCGCGCGCTGGCCGTAATCAAGATCCTGAACGACATGGCGGCCCGCTACCGGACAGCGATCATCATCGTCACTCATGACGAGAAGATCATTCCCACATTCAAACGCCTCTACCACATCCGGGATGGGCGGACGCACGAGGAAATCCGCGGCGATGGACCCGCAGCCTGAGTTGGACCGCACTCGTCGGTCAACCGTCCTTCAACGAGGGCCCGGTCAGCAGATCGGACGGCGATTTTGTCGTCCCGCTTGATCAGGCTGTCGCCTGCACGAGCCAGACCCGTGCGGGCATCATCACGCCCTGTCCGGTCGCGTAGCCTCGATAGAGATCGGCCAGATCACGCGCGAGCGCGTCCCGGGCCGGGGGACCGAGTGCCGCAACCTTGTCGCGGAAGGCCATGCCCTCCAGCGCAAAGGTGACGGCGTCGGCGCTTGAGGCTCCCGGCGCCGCGAACGGCAGGTCCCCGCTCCAGACGTCGAAGCCGACCTTGTCGAAACCGGCGCTCTCGAGGATATCCTGGAGGTAGGCGGGGTCCTTAAAGGCAAACGGGCCGGGTGCGTGCGGCTCCGGACGCGGCAGGTCGAGATGGCGGCGAACGACCGCGATCATGGCCGACATCCAGGGATTGTCGCGCGGCGCCGCCCAGACCGCGAGATCGATGCGCCCGCCCGGCCGGATCAGGCTGTGCAGATTGGCGAAGGCCGCATACGAGTCAGGGAAGAACATGCTGCCGAATCGGGAGATCAGCCGATCAAACTTGGCGTCGTCGCCTGAATAGACCGAGGCGTCGGCACACTCGAAGCGGACATTGGCGACGCCGGTGCTGGCGGCCCGCTCCATAGCGCGGGCAATCAGCGCCTCCGAGATGTCCAGGCCGAGCGCCTCGCCGTCGGGCCCGACCAGTCGACCGGCGGCGATCGTCGTTGTGCCGCCGCCGCAGCCGATATCGACGACGCGCTCGCCGGGTCGCAGACCGGCCTTTTCGAGGAGAGCGGGATCCACCGGGGCGATCATGCCTTCGAAGGTGTCAATGTGCGCCAGCCAACGCGCACCCATTTCGGCCACCCAATCTTCAGCGGGATCGGCGACAGGGGGCGCGCTCATGGTTGAGGCATCCAAATGTCCCTTCAGGTGAGTCCAAACGTAAGAACGCGGACGTTCGTCGCAACGTCTGCACACTGTCGGATGGACGTCAGGCGTAACTGCCAAGCCGCACGAAAGCGCTCCAGACTCACTCTCGTGTAAAAGCTCTACGAACTTAGCAGTATGTCTTTCTGTGGCCCCTCGCATCGTTCGGACCGTGTCGGGCCGCCGTCAGGCTACTGTCAGTCCGACCCGTTAGGTCGGCGATGCAGGAAAACGTGGTTATCTCCTGTAGGGTGGCGGGAGCGTGCCGGCAAGGGAACGGACATCGACCATGCGTCTCCTGCTCGTTGAAGACTCGACGCGGCTAGGGGCGCTGCTCAGAGAGGGACTCAGCCGTGACGGCTTCGCGGTCGACTGGCGGGGGGACCTAGAGGGCGCGGCTGAGGCCGCCGCCAGCGTGGCCTATGATCTGATCCTGCTCGATCTGGGGCTGCCGGACGGCGACGGGCTGGACTGGGTGCGGACCCTGCGGCGGGCGGCGGACCTGACGCCGATCCTGGTGTTGACGGCCCGCGGCGGGCTTGAGGACCGGGTTACCGGTCTGGATGCCGGAGCCGATGATTACCTGGTCAAGCCCTTCGAGCTGTCGGAGCTGGCGGCGCGCTGCCGTGCGATCCTGCGTCGACCCGGTCAGCGCATCAGTCCCGTCCTGACGCTGGGCGACCTCGCTTTCGATGTTGCGTCCCGGCAGGCGACCTGTGGCGACACGCCGATCGACCTCTCGCGCCGTGAAGGGGATCTACTGGAGACGCTCATGCGCCGGGCCGGCTCGGTCGTCACGCGCGGGGCGCTGGAGGAGTCGCTTTACGCCTTCAACGAGCCGGTCACTCCGAATGCGGTTGAGGTCGCGGTGTCGCGCTTGCGGCGCAAGCTGGACGACGCCGGATGCGTCGGGCGGCTGCATACGGTGCGGGGTCTGGGCTATCTTATGCGGGACGCCTCCGCATGACCCGGCCACCCTCCATATTCCAGCGGCTGGTCCAGGGCTTCACCCTGATGAGCATAATCGGCGGGACCATCCTGCTGCTGTTCGTGGCGGTCGAATACGGCCTGTTGTCGCGCTCGCGTCGGGACGAGATCCAGTTTGTCGGCATCGCCAACGAGGTGGCTGATCATGTGGTCGTACCGCTTCTGGTGCTGATAGCTCCCATGACCCTGGCGGCGCTCTGGGTCATCCGGTCGTCCCTGCGCCCCCTGGGGGTCGCTGCCGCGCGGATCGAGGCCGCCCAGGCCGCGGACAAGGGGTTCCGGGTCGAGGTCGAGGATTTTCCCGCCGAGGCGACGGGGTTCGCGGACGCCGTCAACGGCCTGCTGGCGCGACTGGACGAGGCCGCGACCCGGCAGGAGGCCTTTGCCGCCGATGTGGCCCATGAGCTGAGGACGCCCCTGGCGGTGCTGGCGTTGGAGCTTGACCGGCTGGACAGCGAGGATGGGCGCCGGCTGAAGCGGGACGTCGCGGCCATGTCGCGTCTGGTCGATCAGCTTCTGATGCTGGCCCAACTGGACGCCCAGGCGGTGGCGCCGGCGACTGCGGCCCCGGTGAATCTGGGAGAGGCCGCCACCGAGATCGTCGCGCAATACGCCTCCCTTGCGATCGACGAGGGGAAATCACTGGCCTTGGCGTTGGAGCCCGCCGCCACGGTTGAAGGACGACGGGAGGCGATCGCGGCCGCGCTGCGCAACCTGGTCGAAAACGGGCTGCGGGTGACGCCCGCCGGCGGCGTCGTCACGGTGACCGCGGGCCCGGGGGCCCGGCTCTCGGTGATCGACGGCGGCCCCGGCCTCGCGCCCGCTCGCCTCGCCGAACTCAGTCAGCGGTACCGCCGGGGCGACCATGCCAGCGGCAGCGGGGCAGGGCTGGGGCTCGCTATTGTCTCACGCATCATGGCGGCGCATGGCGGGCGGGTTGAGTCGCGCCCGGACCGGTCCGAACTGATCTTGGTCTTTCCGCGTGCAGGCAAGGACCGATCATAAGCCGACCTCGTCGCCCGCGTCCGGCTCGGAGCTTCTCGGGTTGGGTATGCGGGGCGGACGGGGCGCGAGGACTGGAGCCGCGGGCATCTGGAAGCCGTCCTGCCCGTGACGTTCTGGGTTGCACCCGCCGCCGTGGGCCTTACGGCCGGGATTGGCCGTGGCTTTGGCACGGTCCCTGTAGCCATTAAAGCGTTGCGCCCCTTCTCAGTCCTCGTCTTCCTCATGCTCCTTCTCCCGAGCCTCGGCGTCACCACTTTCGGACGACTCCCCGGCCTCCGCTCTTGTGCCGGGCGCGAAGGCGTTGGGGTCGATCCGCGTCGCGGCAAAGCCAGAGCCGGCAACGGCCAGCATCGCGAGCGGTACGGCGAGGCGTGCCGGGGGCGCGGCGTCTTGGGCATGGGGGAAATGGGTCGTCTTCTTCCGGCCCGTGATCATCGCCCCGATCAGATTGTCCCGGGTCAGCAACGTCATGGCGACAACGGCGACGACATGCAGGGCGATCATCGCCAGGAGGGTCCAGGCGATGACCTCGTGAACGTCCTCACCGCCCGTGATGCCGGTGAACACCGTTCCTGCCGTCAAGGCGAGCAGGCCAAGAACCGCGATACCGCCAAGAGGATTGTGCCCCAGCGAGGCGTGAACCCGCCCGGCGAATAGACCAGTGACATGCGTCTTCATCCGCGACGGCCGGATCAGATTGGCGAAGCGTGCATGTTCGCCGCCGACGACGCCCCATATCAGCCGGAAGCCGATCAGCACCGCCGCGACCCAGCCGGCCGGCTCGTGCCAGGCTGAAAGGACGCTGTCTTCTTCCGACGAAAGGAAGGCCAAGGCGATCGAGGTGACGAGCAGCCAGTGGAACAGGCGCACGCCGAGGTCCCAGGTCTTGATGGTTCTGATCGGGGGGGTGGCCGAGGCTGACATGATCGATCTCCGTTCGGGCGGAGCTCTGGACCTTGAAGCTGACCGCACCCTGACACCGGACGCTCGAAACCGCCGCTTGGAGGCAGGTCCGGTCTGAGCGCATCGTCTCTTCCATTCCACCTCAAAGGGAACGTCATCAATCGCCGCCTCGAGTCAGACGCGGCAATGCCTCTCCCTGACCGCTTGCAAGATAAGGTGTGGTCCCAGAACTTCGCATACACCCTAGCGAAACCCCGACCGGTTCTGCCGCAGATCTTTTTGGCATTTACCTGGCAGCACCCCTCGCCATTGCGCGGTCAGGCGACCTGCGGAACCCGGCCCGGCTCGGGGCTGATCAACCGAGAACGGAACCGCAGGTGCGGCCTGTTTGGGTGGACCACCGCTCAATTTCCGCCTTGCCGACGACGCCCGTCGGCGGCGGCATGTGATTGTCGATCAGCGGGTGCGGACGCGCCAACCGCTCCAGAGCATCCGGACGGCCCAGGTTGACCTCCGCGCCATGCACGACCACCCCGTAGCTGGACAGGTTGGCGAAGGCCCGCGACAGATTCTCAGGAGACATGCCGAGCAGCGAGGCCAGCACCCGCTTCTCATGCGGCAGGACGATCGGGTCACGCATTCCCTGACGAACCCGCTGGGTAATCAGATAGTTGGCCAGGCGCTCCACGCCGCCGCGAAGCTTCTGGTTCTTTACGGCCCGGACCAAGCCGCGGTAACAGCCGGACAGTTCCTGGGCCACGGCGAAGCTGAAGTCGGCGTCCTGTCGCATCGTGCGACGCAGGGCCTCGCCCGACAACATCAGGATTTCGGAGCGCTCCAGCGTTCGCGCCGACATAAGAGCGTCCGCGTCCAGGACGACCGCAGCCAAGATGAAGGTGGAAACCGGACGCAGCAGCGCCAGGGTCGTCTCCTTCTCCTTCCACGAGCCCTGGAGCTCGACCGCCCCGTCCAGCAGGACATAAAGGAAGTCGACGGCGTCGCCCTCCATCAGCAGGGTTGTGCCCGCCGGAAATCGCTGGAGGAAGGCGCCGGCGGTGACGTCCCGGAAGACTTCCGGCGAGGCCCGGGAAAGGAGTGGCAACGCCTTTACCCGGTCGAGGTCCGATTCGCGCATGGGCATGAGTTCTGATCCTGGCGAACTAGGTCGCGCGCCCCACGCTCGCTCCGCCCGCCAATCTCCTTCGCTAGAGTGCTGATTGGTTAATATCAATCGTAATCCTGTCGTAGGTCAATCGAGACCTCACACTTTGTCATTTTACTTGACGTTTTCAGTATCACTGCGCCACTGAACCACTCCTAAAATACCTTGATAAATTTACCCCCCAAGTCGACTCGGCTGGATGCAGCCACGGAGCCACTTTCAGCGCAGAACATCCTCGCGAGGATAATCTCCGGCATCGTCCCCGGCACGGGGCCGGGCGTGATCGTCCATGTCCAGATGGGCGGTGCCGAATTCCTCGCCCGCATCACACGCCGCGTCATTGAGAAAATGGGCCTGGAAGCAGGAGATGAGGTCCACGCCATCGTCAAGTCGATGGCGGTCGCACGCGACCACATAACCCGTGTCCTAACTTACAAAGGGGGCGCCGCAGTCCGGCGGGTCGACCGACCTGCCATAGCCCTGGGCGGGGGCGTCGTGATCGCCCAATCCTCCTCGCTCAACAGAGGCCACAGGCGCCTGTCGCCACAACTCCGCACCCGCCACGCGCCTTGTTCGTCCGTGGCCGCCATGCCCTGTCGCCGAGCGCAGGCGCCAGCTATCGGAATCCGTCGATCCAGTCCTCCACCTGGTCGCGCGACCCCGCCGTCGCGCGCTCGAGGCCGACCCGGCCCAAAATTTCCAGGTGCGAGCTGGCGGTGTTCGGATGGCGGGAGAGATCCATGCAGATCGACAGGACGGCTTCATGCAGTTTTCCCGTCCGACACAGGGCGAGCGCCCGCGCCTTGGCCTCGTCGACGTGCCCGTGGACCGTTTCAGGGGGAACGGTTTGCGACGGCGCCGTCGGCTTGTCCGACCGGACCAGATGGGTCGCCCAAACTTCCAGAGCCGCCCGCTTCTCAGGCACATAGGTGTGTCGGTCGTAGACGCTGGTGACCGCCGCGCCCTCGTTCGGGGTATGCCCCAGCACCAGCCCGACCAAGAAGCGGCTGACGCCGTAACGTCCCGTCAGCGTGGTGGCTCCAGACCGCCTGACGTCGTGAGGCGAGCCCACCGACAGTTTCCTGCGCGTGCACGTCCGCGCAAACGCCCGGGTGATGGCGTGGGGATCGATATGCTGGCCGGGAGATCGGAAGGACGGAAAAAGGTAGGGGCTGCCCGGATCCAGCGACCAGGCGATCTCCAGCACCTCGAGAGCGTCCGCGCCCAGCGGGACGACGTGCTGATGTTTCGCCTTGGCCCGTTCTGACGGAATGGTCCAGATCCCCGTCTTCCGGTCGAACTCCGTCTTCCGCGCACCAGCGACCTCGTTGCGCCGAGTCAAGGTCAGCATCAACAGCTGGATCGCCAACCCTATGGACGGCTCGAGTCGCGCGTGAACGCCGGCCGTCTTTTCGTCCGGCGCTCGCGGCACGGACGCCAGGGAGGCTGCGTCCCACAGCGTCCTGAGGGCTACGTCGTCGAACATGCGCTCGCGCGAGGTGAGAGCCAGCGGTCTGGCCAATCCCAAGGCGGGATTGGCTTCGAGCCGCTCCTCAAGCACGGCGAACCCCAGCACGGCGTGCAGGACAGAGCCGATCGACGCCACGCTGGCGGCCGCAAGCCCGCTCTCGGTCACCAGGGTCCGCATGAAGACCTTGACGTCCGCACGCCGGATTTCCGTGAACGGCCGCGCGCCCAGACGGGGCTGAATGTGATTCCGCCACATCTGGCGTTCGTTGCTGAGGGTCACCGCCCGCTTCGGCCGCCGACGGCCTCCATGGAGTCCCACCGTCGCCGCCTGCCAATAGGCCTCGGCAAGTTCGTCGAGGGTTTCTCCGGTTCGCGCCCGTTCACGGGCGGCGGTCTTTTCCGCGACGGGATCGGCGCCGTCGACGACCGCGATGCGCAATCCCGCAGCCTTTGATCGGGCCTCGGCTAGAGACAAATCCGGATATGCGCCGAGGCACAGACGGCGCCTCGCCCCGTTCGCCGCCACATACCGGTATTCGAACTGCCTCAGCCCCGTCGGGAAGATACGCACCCCCAGTCCCCGGCTGCCGCCGATCCCGATCTCATAGACCTTGTCGGCGGGTTTCAGACTCGCGATTTGACGGTCTGTGCTAAGGGGAAGGCGGGCCACAACGCGCTCTCCTCGCGCCTGCGCTGCAAATCAAACGCCTCCCAAGCTAGCATTTTCTGGGGCGCCAGTGGGGCGCCGACGACAGAATTCTGTGAAAAAGCAAGAAAAGCACTGAAAATTTATGTTCAATAAATTCCGCTGCCTGTCGAGTTTTGCACAGCCGTGAAATGCCCTGAAATTGCCTTAGAGGCCCTTCACACCGAGGGGGTCACAGGTTCAATCCCTGTCGCATCCACCATTCCCGCCGGTCGGCGGGTGCCGTCGCCCCGGACCCAACCCATCATCCGCTGAATGACCGCAGTCGCTCAGACCGGTGTCGCGCTCGCATCGCCGACGAAACGCCAGCCGCCGGGCGGCAGCATGTTGGCGAGGAAGGACGGGCGATGTCCGTGCAGCACGACCCGCACTGTCGGTCGGCCGGCCTGATCGACAATCTCGTAGTCGGCTTCATAGGTCGGGGCGTCCGGCCAGCGGTGCATCTCGGCGGCCACGAAGGCGGCGGCGCGCCTTCTGGCTGCGGCGACATCCGTCTGTGGCTGAAGCGCTTCAGCGCCGGCCGACGCGGCTCCTGTGGCGATGATCTGCAGCCGATCCTGCGACCGGTTCACCGCCAGCAGGTCCAGGCCGCCCACGGCGAGCAGGAAGACCGCCGGACCAAGAAAGGCGAATTTCAGCGGGATGGAGCCACCGGACGCGCCGAGGAACCGCTCTATTCCTGTCATGGCCATCGACATTTCCAGTGGGGCCGGACACGGCCCTCAGGTTCGTGGAAGGTAAGGCCGCATCATGCGGCAAGAGCCTTAATCGACCGTGTCGGCGATCGCGGTTCGTCGCCTAAAGTTCGTCGAGAACGACGCCCTTGTCCGCCAGATATTTGGAGCCGATGTAGGCCGTCGCCAGCCACAGGGCCGACCAGAGGGTCCAGGCGACGGTCGCGGACTCAAGGCTGATATTGACGTCCTGCGCGGTCCGGAACTGGCTGATCGCGCCCACCGC
>LNFM01001311.1_pt1 | contig 57125 bp, 44 predicted proteins | sample 596031 | NCBI WGS metagenome assembly LNFM01 (sample SAMN04254537, study PRJNA301005) | activated carbon metagenome | isolation source: dual media filters at the Ann Arbor, Michigan drinking water treatment plant | place: USA: Ann Arbor
CGGACCGCTACGGTGGGACGGCTTGGCCCGGGCTGGGAAAATGTACCGCGTACCCCAGGCCGGGCCAAGACGGCCCGCCGTAGCGGGTCCGGTGTTCAGCGAGGTGGTTAGGCCGCGCGCCACAGGCCCGGCAAGCAACAATCGACTGAAGCGCTTTGGTCGACTGCGAGCCGATACACCGCACAGCGGGCGAACTGGCCGGGCCTGGTAGCGGGCATGCTTGCCTCGCGAGCGCCACTGGCGAGCCACGACTGCTGAGAAGAACCACGAGTCGCCAGCGTGCAAAGTGCGAGGCCTAACGTGTTTTATACCGCACGAGTTTGACGGATAACACCGAAACTGTCGTCGTCACGCCGGTCGCCAACGACAATGTATCAGGGAATGTCCGGGGACCCCGCAAAACGTGGGATGGACGCATTGGCTGTTCTGGCGGGTGGCGCTCAACGACTGGTGTTGGGTGGGCCTAAAGTTCGAGCTCACCGGTCCACTGCGGCGGGATGGCGTGGCCTGGGCGAACGTACGAAACGATCAGAGGTCCCCATCTCCTGATGGTCGAATCTGTCACGGCGCTCGCGCTTTGACGGCTCCATCCCTTTGGCTAACGTCAAATCTGGTCGAGCGGCTCAACAGCCGCCTCGTCGGTGTACGACAGATCAATGCGCTTGGCCTCCGTGCGAGACCGTGCTAAGGTGTACTCGGTAAAAGATGGCCGACTGATCGCGAGCCGGCACGTGTACCAGATATCAGACTAAATTTCGCTCCGCGGTGGCGTCTTTCCTCCAAAGTAGTTTGCAAAGTTTGAAATGAAAAGGAAGCAGTGATGACGCATTTCTCAATCTACGACGTGGTCGCTGACGATTCATTCTTTCTTAGCGATTCCCCAGCTACTGTTATTAAAGATCTCAAGTTGGATTTTGTCGGCAGTGCCGACTTGGGGGTCCGCTCGGTGCTTTCCTACATGGTTGATCCGGGTTCCGCTTCGGGTGTGACGTTTGAGATGTATGTGAGCAGTTTGGAGTCCAACGGCGCCGAACCGTTCACGTTGATCATTCCATCAACTTCGCTCCCCTCCGCACCCCCTTATCTCCGCCAGGAAGTCATCAACAAGGACACCTTCAAGCCGGTGAACGGGGGCGTGGGCATTCACAAACTACGGATCAAGGTCACCGGCGGAGCTGCCAAGTTTTCCGACATTGTGCATATGTACCAATTTACGGCGTGATCGTTGGATGGCGCAGCTTTGCGTTGCCGTTGGAAGTTCTGGTACGTCTGCATCACCGAGGACGGAGACTTACTGCCCGTGGCTTTGAGCGTTATCGCTCCTTGCATTCCGGCTAGGTCGCACGCAAGACGAGTGGGGCACAGAGGAGTCGGGTTTGCGACGCCTAGCGTGCTGGCTCAACGGGCCGCTACGGCGGGTCGGCTGAACGGGTGGTCAGGTCGCGCCCGCAGCGTGCAAAGCGCGTCCGTTGCACCGGGGAAGATAGGATTTGACTTCAGCCTCCTGAACTTGCTCCAGCTTCCAAGTGGTCATTACATCGATTCCGCCTCTCGCATTGACAATGGTGTCGGTCTTGGACATCAGCCGCAAATAGCTGGCTTTCTTGGGCTCAAGCGATATCGGAACGGACACAAACTCAGTCTCTAGGTTTGAATTTCCCAGTGCCCCGGCACGCCAGCGATATCGAATGGTCTTTGTGTTCGTCGCAGGAGCCAACACAGAACAACCATTCGGGCCGACCATGGAATTCGGCAATCCGTCAATGGATATCTCCACATTCATGCCACTCATCGAGACCGAAGGCGCGCGGATGATGTAAAGCGTTGGTTCACCGGCGTATGACGCTGGCCACTGAAACCCTATGACGAGCAGGAAGCATGCAACTGGCAGGAATGCTCTGGAAGCTTTCGATGACATCACAGTTGTCCTCCGAAGATTTTTCTGAAGCCTGAGGTCACGTTAACCGGTCCGTTGTAGCAGGATCGCTTGGCCCGGGCTGGGAGAATGAAGTGCGTACCCCAGGCCGGGCCAAGGCCGCCCGCCGTAGCGGATCCGTCGGTTCAGCGAGGGGCTGTGTCTCACGGCTTTGCCACCATTGTGTGCGCCGGTCCTGCCGCTCGGCCACCGAGCAGCGCGATGCCGACGCCAGGCGTCGCGCTCGGCAGCAGCAACTCACGGCGCAGGCCCTGGCACTGAACCATCTGCTGGCAGGCGTGGCGTGCGCTTCGCGGGTGATGCAGGTCGCGCCTGATCCGGAACAGGGGCTGCTCAGCAGGCCGGCCCACATGGCCATTGCCGTGGATGCTGAGGCCGCGCTGCTTGGGGCCACTTGCCGATGCGAGTCTGGGGCGGCACCTTGCTGCCGAGTCGGTCTGCGGCTCCAGGACGCCGTCGCCGCCTGTCCGGCCTGCCCAGCCTGCCTGCAGATACCGGTGATGGGCGGCGGCAGAACCTTGGGCTGGTTGGGTTACAGCTGACGTGAGCGGCAGGTCTGGTGGCCGGCCGTCGCCACGGTGCTGCGCAACATCGGCAGATGGCGTGGCCAGCGGCTGCAGCCGCTGGCGCCAGCGTTCCCGCCCTGTCCCGAATGCTGCGTCGCCGCGGCGAGCATGCAGCCGTGCCGCCAGGCGCGCGTGTTTGACGCACACGCTCGACGCAGGTGCTTGGCCACGCGCGCCGCAGCCGGCGCCGGGTGACGCCGCGGCCGGGCTTCAACAAGACCCGCGCCACTGGGCGCTGCCTGCGGCCCGAGCGCGGTGGCGACGGTTCCACTGAGCGGAACGCTGGACCGCATAGCAGTCCCGCGCTATGGTCTGCGGCACGCCAGCGGCTCTGCAGCCGCTCTGAGCTTGGGTCTGCAAAGCCACCGATGACATTCATGCACGACATGTTCACCCGACGCCGTAGCCTTCTCACCGCCGCTGCTGCCTTCACGGGCTTGAAGTTGGCGCAGGCCCAGGCCCAGGCGCAAACGCCCGATGCCGGCGCGCAGATCGCACAGCTCGAGCGCCCCGACCGTGAAGCCGTGCTTGCCGATGGCGCGCGCAAGGAAGGCGAGGTCTCGGTCTACACCTCGCTCACCGCCGAGGAAATAGGCGCGCTGGCCGCCGCCTTCGAGCAGCGCTACGGCGTGAAGCTCAAGGCCTGGCGCTCGGGGTCGGAGAACATCCTGCGCCGTGTCGTCACCGAAGCGCGCGCGCGGCGGCTGGATGTCGATGTCGTCGAGACCAACGGCCCCGAGCTCGAGACGCTGGTGCGCGAAAACCTGCTGCAGCCGCTGCGCTCGTCGCACCAGCGCGACCTGCTGCCGCAGGCCTTGCAGCCGCACGGCCGCTGGCTGGGCTCGCGCATCAACCTGTTCGTGCAAGCCTGGAACACCAAGCTCGTGACCCGCGAGGAGCTGCCGCGCAGTTACGCCGAGCTCACGAACCCCAAGTGGAAGGGCAAGCTCGGCATCGAGGCCGAGGACGCCGACTGGTTCATGACGGCGGTGAAAGACCTCGGCGAAGAGCGCGGGCTGCGCATCTTCCGCGAGATGGCGCAGGTCAATGGCCTCTCGGTGCGCAAGGGCCACACCCTGCTGGCCGGCCTGGTCAGCTCGGGCGAGATTCCGTTTGCCCTCACGGTCTACGCCCATGGCGTCGAGAAGCTGAAGGAGAAAGGCGCGCCGATCGACTGGTACGCCATCGAGCCGGCCATCGGGCGTGCCAACGGCGTCGGCATCGCGCGCGCCAGCCCGCACCCGCATGCGGCTGCGCTCTTCGTGGATTTCCTGCTCGCTCCCGAAGGCCAGGGCATCCTGGCCAAGGGCGGCTACGTGCCGTCGAACGCCAAGGTCGCCCACCGCGCGCACCAGCAGCCGCTGAAGTTCGTCGACCCACGCGCCATGCTCGACGAGGGCGAGAAGTGGCAGGCGCTGTACCAGCAGATCATCGTCAAGTCCGGACGCTGACACCGCGATGATGAACACAGCCGCCGAGACACTGAACCCCGCGCGCACCTGCCTGCTGGTCTTCGATCTGCTCGAAGGTCATGTGCGCAAGGACGAGGCCACGCAGCGCCGCTTCGAGCCGGTCATCGCCAATGCCGCGCGGCTGCTGCACGCCGCGCGCGCCGCCGGTGCCATGGTGGCCTTTGCGCATGCCGACCACCGCGCCGACCGCGCCACCAGCGCACGCACGCTGCGTGACACCGACAACCGCTTGCGCCCGCTCGACCCCGATGACGAGCGCAGCCACCAGCCGCTGCTGACCGGCGGCACCGGGCAGACGCGCATCGTCGCCGAGCTCGCACCGGTGGCCAGCGACTTCCTCGTGCCCAAGCACCGCTGGAGCGCCTTCCATGGCACCTACCTCGAGACCGCGCTGCGCACCCGGGGCATCGACACGCTGGTGCTGTGCGGCGGCTCCACCGATGTCGGCGTCGCCGCCACCGCCTACGCCGCGCGTGACCTGTCCTACAACCTCGTGATGCCCGAGGACGCCTGCACCAGCCCGGAAGACGACAACCACCGCCAGTTCATGCGCCGCATCTTTCCGCGCATGGCGCGCGTCCGCAGCACCGCGCAGGTGCTCACCATGCTCGGCGCCTGAGCGACTGATCGCCCGCTCGATCGGCCCGGCTCGACATGTCCCGCACGATTCACAAAGGAGGACGCACTTGTCCAGACTCGTTCTTGCCCCAGCGATCTTTCGTCGAGCGGCGCGCGCGCTGCTGACGGTGTGCTTCTGTGCCGCCGTGCTGCCGGCCGTCCACGCGTGGGAACTGCCCGCCGACCGTGCGACGCTGGATGCCGCCACGGTGCGGCAGATCGTCGACAGCACCGAGCACCCGGCGAGCACCGGCTACCGGCGCGATGTCGCCTACATCGACTTCGAATCGCACGGCCAGAAGTTCACGCAGGTCGTCGTCACGCTGACCCCCGAGCAGCCGCGCCTGCACCGGGGCCGCAAGCTCGTGGTCGTCGGCGGCGAGCCCGGCAGCGAGTGGGCAGGCGACTTCCTGCAGACGCCCGACGGCGGCGAAGGCCCGGGTGTCTGGCTGGCGCGGCGCGGCATCACCTTCGTCGGTTTGACGCGCGTCGGGCGCTGGAACTTTCTGGCCAAGGACGGCAGCGGCTCCTGGGAGGACATTCCGATCGGCCAACGCATGCCGATCTTCCACCGCGGCCAGAAGGCGCCGTGGACGGAGGTCGACTATGAGGTCAAGACCTCGGCGGTGAAGGGGGCCAGGTCAGGCGACAGCAGCACCTACCGCATGCCGCGCCCCGGGAGCGCGCTCTACGCGCAGATGCTGGCCACGACCCCGCTGACCTACCTGAAGGGCTACCGACTCGCCATCGAGCACGCCGTGCCCGCAGCCGAGCGCGCGCGTTCGATGGTGCTGTTCTGGGGCATGTCGACGGGTGGCGCCTTCCTGTATCCGCTGGCCAAGGACTGGACCCCCGACGGCTATCTTGGCTGGGGCACCAGCAGCACCGGGCTGGCCTATGTCTGGCGCAAGGCCCAGCAGGGCGACTACTCGACGCCGTATGCACAGACCGCGCTGCGGCTGCGCGAACGCGGCCTCGACGATTTCGGCTTCTACACCAAGGAACTCGATGAGGCGACGCGTCTGCGCTGGTGGCAGGCGGCGCTGCGCGAGCCGCGCTTCAAGAGCGCCGAGGACGCGCCGATGCAGTTCAACATCGCGGCGCTGACCGAGGTCGCGTTGCGGCTGTGGCAGTCCGACACCTTGCCGGCCGCCGAGCGCGCCGGCGGGCTGGCGGCGTTCATGCGCGCGATGTTCGAGCCTAGCTTTCCGCCGGCGGCCTTGAAGGACCTGGCGATCCTGGACCTGAACGGCACGCGCGACGAAGCGATCGGGCCGAAGACGGTGGACGCCCATCGGGAAGCCATGGCGCCCTACGCCGGTCGCTACCGGGTCGGCCGCGTCGAAGGCCTGCAGCACTACCTCTACCGCCAGGACAGCATCAAGGTCGTCGGCCATCTCTGGCTGCGCTACATCGATTCGGGCTACTTCGACCGTTGAACCGGGCGGGGCGCGGCAGCGTACCGGCGTCTTCGACCTCCACCCCGGGCTGCGTGGCGCCTGCGGCAGCCGCCACCGCGCGCGCCAGCGAGGAGGCTGCAGTGGGCTTGCGCACGGCGAGCAAACGGCGAGCAAACGGCAAGCAAACGGCAAGCAAACGCCGAGCAAACGCTGAGCAAACGCCGAACAGACGGCGCCTCGGACCTCAGCGCCGCCCGAAGGTGGTTCTGCCGCGGAGCGCGCACACCGGCGGGCGGCGCTGAGCGCGGCAGTTGCAAGGAGCACGGCTTGAGGCCGGGTGGGCGCACCTTACCGGCGGCGCATCGTGCCAGGCATCGGCCGGCAGCAACGGCGGGTGCCCGATGGCGCCCCGGTCCACTGCGAACGCCTTCGACCAGGGCAGAACACGCGGCACTGTCGGGTGCCACCGTCAGGCGCGGCCTTGGCCCCCGCGCCGCTCGTCATCAAGCTGGCGGCCAACGCAGCCGCCACAACGGCAGGCCGTCACGCCATCACGACGATGGTGGTGGGCCTTTCAGGCGTCGAGGTCGATCTTGCGGTCCTTGGCTATCGCAGTCCAACGCGCGATGTCGGCGCGCATGAACTGGCTGAAGGCCTCGGGGCTCATGGGGGTGGGGTCCAGCGCTTCGGCGGCCAGCTTGTCGCGCATGTCGGGTGCGGCAAGCACGCTGCCCAGGCTGCCATTGAGCGTCTTCAACACGGCGGCCGGCAGCGCCGCGGGCGCCACCACGCCGTACCACTGCACGGCGTCAAAACCCTTGAAGCCAGCCTCGATCATGGTCGGCACATCGGGCAGCAAGGGGTGACGCGTTGCACCGGTGACGCCCAGGGCGCGCACGCGGCCCGAGCGGATGTGCGGCAGCCCCGCCGCCAGGCCCGGGAACATCGCCTGCGTCTGGTTGCCCAGCAGGTCGGTGAAGGCCGGCGCGATGCCGCGGTAGGGCAGGTGCACCATGAAGCTGCCGGCGGCCTGCTTGAAGAGCTCCATCGACAGGTGCGTGAGCGAACCCTGTCCGGCAGAGCCGTAGCTCACCTTGGCCGGGTTGGCGCGCAGGTAGGCGACGAACTCCTTGATGTTCTTCACCGGCAGGTCGCTGTTCACGACCAGCACGTTGGGCGTGCTGCCGATCATGCCGACCGCAGTGAAGTCCTTGATGGCGTCGTAGGGCAGCTTGCTGCGCGTGGCCGGGCTGGTGCCGTGCGTGGCGACATAACCCTGCAAGAGCGTGTAGCCGTCGGGTGCGGCGCGGGCCGTGGTCTGGCAGGCGATGGCGCCGCCGGCGCCGCCGATGTTCTCGACGATGAAGTTCTGGCCCAGGGCCTTGCCCCAGCGCTCGGTGACGGTGCGGCCCACGAGGTCGCTGCCGCCGCCGGCGGACACCGGCACGATGTAGCGTATGGGCTTGGCCGGGAAGGCCTGGCCGTGCACCCAGGGCGCAGCCAGCAGCGCCGGCGCTGCGGTGAGGAGATGTCGTCTTTGCATGATGGGGGTTTCCGTTTTCAGACTTCGAAGCCACCGTCGGCACGCAGCGCGCGCGTCGACGGGGCGGCAAGCAGCGCTGTGAAGGCCGCGCCCAGCGCGGCTTGCGCAGAGGCGGCCGCCAGCGCGGCGGTGTAGGGCGTGGCCAGTTCGAACTCGGGCGGCAGCAGCCCGACCAGTTCGACACCCGGCGTGTACTTGATCTCGGTGACCTGGGTGCAACCGATGAGCCCCGGGCCGCTGGCCGCCGCCAGCTCGCGCATCGCGATGGCGCCGGCCGCAAAGGTGCGGAAGCGCGGCTCCAGTTCGGCGCGTATGCCCAGTGCTTCCATCACCTTGGCGAAGTGGATGCCCGCGGTGGCGCGCACGGCATCGGGAAAATAGAGGCCGCGGCTGGCCAGCAGCGCCGCCTTCAGCGCCGCCGCGGTGGCCACGTCGGGATGCGGTGTGCCGCTGCGCACCGCGATGCCGGTCTTCACGCGGCCCAAAGCGGCGCGCGTGTCGGCCTGGAGCCGACCTTCGGCGCACAGGCCGTCCACCATCGCCTCGGTGACGATCATCACGTCGCAGGGCTCGCCGGCCAGCAGCGCTTCCTTCATTGCGCCCACGGCGCCGAAGCGCGCCACGATGTCGGCGCCGGTGTCGGCCTTGAAGCGCGCCTGCAGCGCCTTCACCAGGCCCTGGGCGGCGCCGGCACACAGCAGGTGCAGGGTGGGGGTGTCGCCGGGCATGCCGATGCTCATTCCGCCTTCGCGCCCGAGAACTTCACGATGCGCGCCCACTTCACGATGTCGTCGTTCATGTAGCGGGTGAACTCGTCCACGCCCATCGTCATGGCCGCGGTGCCCTGCGCCGCCCAGGCCTTGCGCACCTCGGGGTTGCCGGTGATGCGGCCGATCTCGGCATTCAGCTTGTTGACGATGGCCGGCGGCGTGCCCTTGGGCGCCATCACGCCCAGCCACAGCGTGGCCTCGTAGCCGGGCACGCCGGCCTCGTTCATCGTGGGCACGTCGGGCAGCACCTGCGAGCGCTGCTTGCCGGTGGTGGCCAGGGCCTTCACCTTGCCGGCCTTGATGTGCTCGGTCATGGTGGGGATGGCGTCGAACATCATCTCGAGCTGGCCGCCCAGCACGTCGGTGCGCGCACCGGCGCTGCCGCGGTAGGGGATGTGCACGACGCTGATGCCGGCCATGGCCTTGAACAGCTCGCCGGCCATGTGGTACGGCGTGCCGGGGCCCGAGGACGCGTAGGACATGCCGCCCGGCCGGGCCTTGGCTGCAGCCACGAGTTCCTTCAGCGTGCTGGCTGGCAGGCCGGCCTTGCCCACCAGCACCAGGTCGCTGGCGTTGATGGGGGCCACGGGCACGAAATCGCGCATCAGCTGGAAGGGCCGCACCGGGATCAGTGACTCGTTGACGGTGTGCGTGTTGCTCATCACCAGCAGCGTGTAGCCGTCGGGCGCAGACTTGGCCACGGCGTCGGTGCCGATGAGCGAGCCGCCGCCCGGGCGGTTTTCGACGACGAAGGCCTGCCCCAGGCTTTCCTGCAGGCGCTGCGCGATGAAGCGGCCGAAGACATCGGCCGAGCCACCGGGCGCAAACGGCACGACGAGCTTGACCGGGCGCGCGGGATAGTCGGGCGCAGGCGCCTGCGCCAGCGCAGGCAGGGCTGCACAGGCCAAGGCCAGCGCCGCGACCAGGCCCCGCAGCCCGTCGCGGCGGCCCCGGCGGCGTGCCGGGCAGAAGCGGGATGTCTCCATCATTGGCCTTGAATTGGCTCTACTTGGGTAGCAACGAGAAGACTCTAGCGGCCGCCTTGGGTGGGGTCAATGCGGTTCACCCGCGCTGTTCCTTCATGACGAACGCCGTTCTGAAAATAAGTGTTTGCAGTGGTGTTGCCGCATCAGTACGCCGGCATGTCGGGGCGCAAGAGCAGCAGTTGGGCCAGGCGCAGCGCGCGGGCGCGCTCGGCGTCGTGCTCCTTCAATGCGGCCGCCCGCGCGCGGTGCTGCTGCGGGTATTCCACACGCCGCGCCGGCGCACGCCTCGTTCATGAGCCTGAAGGCGCGGACGATGAAGCCGTTGTGCGCCGGCTCGGCGGTGGCCGGTGCGCCAGGTGCGGTTGTGCCAGCTGTCGAGGGCTGTGCCCCGCAGCTGGCCAGCAGCAGCCATGGCCTGGGCGTCGCAACGAATGGGCTTGAATGGTTGAATCTGGGACGGCCGCGGGCGCGTCTGTCTGCGGCCCCCGCATGGGCCCGAGGGCGCCAACGCATGCGCATCGCCGCCCTCCTGCACCCAGGCGCCCGAGACCGTGATCGGCCTCGGCGCCGTGGGGCAGCTGCAGCGCGAAGCGATCTCGATGCAGATCGGCGCCGTCAGGCTTCGCCGCCCTCGGCCGCTGCCGGCGCGAGCAGCGCGAAGACGATGCCCGCCAACTCCTCCAGCGTGCGCTCCTTCTGCATCAGCGCCCGCACGCCGAGCGCGGCCGCGCTGCTGCGCAGTTCGTCGGTGACGTAGCCGGTGCTGATGGCCACCGGCAGATCGGGCCGGATCGCGGCCAGCGCGCGCGCCACGTCCAGCCCGGTGAGGCCGGGCATGTTGTAGTCCGTGACCACGAGGTCGAAGCTGCCGGGTTCGCTGCGCACCCGCGCGATCGCCGCCTGTGGGTCGACCACATGCTCGGCCGCATAGCCGTGCCGGCACAGCATCTCCTGCACCATGATCGCGACGACCTCGTCGTCGTCGACGTAGAGCACACGCTGGCCGCGCCCGCCCAGGCGGCTGGCGGGTGCCGCCGGCGCGGCCTCGGGTTCCGCCGCAGCTTCGATGCGCGGCAGGTAGATCTCGAAGCGGCTGCCTTCGCTCGCGGCCGAGATCGCGCCGATGCGTCCGCCGTGCGCCTCGACGATGCTGCGCACGACGGCCAACCCGAGCCCCGTGCCCTGGCCGACCGGCTTGGTGGTGAAGAAGGGCTCGAACATGCGCCGGCGCGTGGCCTCGTCCATGCCGACGCCGTCGTCGTGCACCCACAGGCAGGCGTAGCGGCCCGGCGGCAGCGTCGGCACGGCGGCCGGCGCGCCGCCCTCCGCCACGTCGCAGGCCTGCAGGCCGATCTCGACCCGTCCGACCCCGCCCGGCAGGGCCTGGCAGGCGTTGGTGCCCAGGTTCATCAGCACCTGCTGCAGCTGCGTGGCGTTGCCGCGCACCGCCAGCGCGGCGTCGGTCGACATCGCCTGCAGCTGCACGCGCTCGCCCGCGATGCCGCGCAGCAGGCCCGCGACCTCCTCCAGCAGCGGTTGCAGCGGCACGACGTGCAGGGTCTCGCCCTGCGGGCGGCTGAAGCTCAGGATCTCGTGCACCAGGTTGCGCGCGCGCAGGCCGCCGCTGCGGATGCGCTCCAGGTAGCGCTGCGCCAGGTGCGCTGCGTCCAGCGCCTCCTGGGCAAAGGCAACGTTGCCCAGCATGCCGGCGACGATGTTGTTGAAGTCGTGCGCGATCCCGCCCGCCAGCGTGCCCAGGGCCTCGAGCCGCTGCGCCTCGCGCAGCTGGGCCTCGAGTGCCTGCTGCCGGCGTTCGGCCTCGCGCCGCCCGGTGATGTCGCTGAAGGTGTGCAGCACGCCGCCGCCGTCGATCGGTGCGCTCTGCACCTCGAGCAGCCGGCCGTCGCAGGTCTCGAGCTGCTGCTTGCGCCACCGATCGGGCGCCAGCGCGTCGGGATCCTGCGCCGCCGTATCGCCGAGCAGCCAGGCCGGCGCGGCACCGGCGAGCCGGCCCTCCAGCAGCTGCGCCAGGCTCGGCCGAGACGAGGCCGTTGCCACGGACAGGCCCAGCAGCTCGATCGCGCGTCGGTTGCAGACCTCGACCGTGCCTTGGCCGCTGACGCTCACCACGCCCTGCTCCATGCGCTCGAGCGTGGCCTCCAGCACGCGCGACTTCTCGGCCAGCAGCGCCTCGCTGGCGCGCGCCCGCCGCTCGGCCTGCACCAGCTCGCGCTGCTGCTGCTTGAGCCGGGTGATGTCGACCAGGGCGAAGTAGCCCACCCCGTCGGGGCGCCGCTGCTCGATCACCCGCACCCAGCGCTGGCCGGGCAGCTCCAGCTCGAACGGGGCCCCGGCGAAGCGCAGCTGCTCGCCCAGCCAGGCCCGGCGCACCTCGGGCATCGCCTCGTCGACACCCTGCCACAGCCGGGCGTAGGCCTCCACGAACTCGAGGCCTACTGCCTGCGTCTTCGCGTCCAGGCCGAACAGGCGCACGAAGTGCTGGTTGATCCAGCTGATGCGGTTGGCGGCGTCGGTCACCAGCACGGCGTCGCCGACGTTCTCGAACAGGTCGTGCGGGCTGGGTGGCGTGTCGCGCGGCTGCTGGCTGATGATGTCGCTCAGCGGCAGGTCGCTCAGGTGCGGCTGCGGCCCCTGTCGCCACACGCGCAGACGGCCCACGCCGGCGAGCGGCAGCGACGTCACCTGCAGATACACGCCGCGGTGCACGAAGTTGTAGGGCCGCTGCTGTTCGCGGTGGCGCTGCACGGCTTGCTCGATGTAGCGCTCGACGGCGCCCATCTCCTCGGGCATCAGCCGCACATCGTAGAAGCGGCGCAGATTGGCACGGTAGGGCTCGCCGACGTGGATGTGGCCTTCGTGCTCGGGGAAGAAGCGCAGGAAGCTGCGGTTCCACAGCAGCGTGCGGTCCGCCTCGTCGAACAGGCACAGGCCCACGCCCAGGCCGTCGAGCAGCTCGGCAACGGTCTCCAGCGCGGCCGGGAAGTCTTGCATCGCCGCATTGTCCTCGGCCCGCGGCCATGGCGTCCATGGCAGGAAAGCACAGGCGGCCGTCGCTGCCGACCCCGCCGCACGTGCAGCCGGCGCAGCGCCTGCTCACGCGCCAGCCGCGGGACGGCGCCGGGCTCAAGGCCGACGCAGGTCGCGGCGGCGCCGTCACCTTGAACCCGCGCCTTGGCTGCGCCGCCCACCTCGACATGCACCGACATCGCCTGGTGCTTGACGGCGTGTGCCGGTGCCAGGCCGCGGCAGGCCGGTCGTGGTTGTTGCCCGGCTCCTTGGGATTTCCCATGCCCCCTGTCCTTGGGGGCTGGCGTCGCCAGCCAGCGCATCACTGCTCCCAGCCTCGGCCTGCAGTGATAGCGTCCCGCGTCGACGGTTTCACCCCAGGAAAGGACGACCATGAAGCGGATGATCCAGGCGCTGGCCCTCGTGATGGCCTGCGGCGCGGTGCAGGCGCACGGCCCCGGCCTCAACGCCAACGAGCCCTACGTGCCGCCGGGCTTCGTGCCCCCGCCGCCGCAGGCCCCGGGCCAGCAGAACGTGGCGCCGGCGCACGCGCACGAGGTCTGGCTGGTGGACCAGTCCAACTCCAGCGGCAAGACCTTCGGCGGCACCCTCCACATCTACGACGGCGAAGACCTGCGCCGCGCCGCCCGCACTGCGCTGTCCGAACGCATCGACCTGGGTGCACAGGCCGCCGCGCTGTGCATGGCCAGGACTGGCGCCAACCCGGTGCGGCCGCACATGCTCACGTTCAACGCCACGCAGACGCACGCGGTGCTGTCGTTCGTGGCCAGTGGCCATGTGCTCTTCATCGACGCCCGCACGCGTCAGGCCGTCGACTGCGTGCGCACCGAGCCCGGCGTTGCCGGCGTGCGCCAGGCGCACGCCGTGTGGCCGAGCCCGGACGACCGGTACGTGCTGGTGGCCAACCAGAACGGCAAGAAGTTCGAGCGCATCGCGACCGACTACGAGGCCGGCCGCTTCGAGCAGCAGCCTGCGGCCACGCTCAACCTCGCCACCTGCACCACGCCCAACCTCCTGCCCTGCCAGGAGCCGACGCTGCGGCCCGACAACGCGCCCATCTGCCCGTTCATCCCGAGCAGCGGCTTCCCGGCCTATGTGTCGCTGCGCGGTGGTGGCATGTTTGCGGTCGACCATCGCGCCACGCCGATGCGGATCATTGCCGAGTACGACGCCATGACCATCCCGCGCGACGGGTGCGGCTTCGTCGAGGCCAAGGGCTGGGTGTTCGGCAACGGCGGCGGCGGCAACGCGGCCAACCTGGACGGCTGGTACCTGTACCGCGTGCCGGTGGCCGGGCCGCTGGTCTACTCGGCGCTGAACCCGCCCAACCACCCGCCGCCGCAGCCGCTGGCCCACGACACGCGCGCCAACCGCGACGCCCATGGCACCGCACGCACCGGCCGCGATGACCACAAGTACGTGTGGTTCTTCGACCGCCTGGCCAACGTGGTCGAGGTCTTCCGCGCCGACAGCGGCGCACCGGTGCAGACCGTCAACATCGCCGATCCGTCCATCTCCATCGATCCCACGCCCGACCTCGTGGCCGAGTCTCCCGACGCACGCTTCGTCTACGCGTCGCTGCGCGGGCCCAACCCGCTGTCGGGCGACCCGCATGCCTCTCTGGGCCGCACGCCCGGCCTGCTGGTGATCGAAGTGCTGCAGGACGGCCGTGGCCTGGCCGTGCGGGGCCTGGCGCCGATCTCCAACCGCGACGCCGCCGGCATCGAACGCGCCGACGGCCACGGCGTGCGGTCGCGCCGCAAGTAGCACGCACGCAGCGCGCGGGCGCCGGTACGGCGCGTCAGCGCAGCACTTCGAATGGCGCGCGGCGCAGGTCCAGCGCCGGATTGCGGTCGAAGAAGTTGGCCGGCGTCAGTGCGAAGCCCAGCTTGTGGCGCGACAGTACCGGCCAGTCTTCCGCCACCGTGACGTGGTGGTGCCCCAGCGTCAGCCAGACCACGAGGTCACGGTTGACCAGGCTGCGGTTGTCGCGCACGAATTGCGGCAGGCCCGGCGCGCCAGGGTGCTGGTTGGGCGTGTCGCCGGCGGCGTAGCGCTGTTCGGGGTCGTAGGCCGTCACCCACACGGCGTTCTCGATGAAGCCGGCGCGCTGGAAGTCGCCCTTCTTCAGCAGCGGCTCGGCGGTGTCGTGGGTCTCGATCAGGTAGCCGGTGGGCTGCCCCAGCGCGTTGCGGCGGCCGGGGTTGATGACCTTCCAGCGGCCATGCCCCGCCGGCGCGATGCGGCCTTCGCTCTCGCTGGGAACGACCCGTTCCTCCAGGCCCCACAGGCTCTTGCGCGGCCCGGGCGCGCTGCGTGTGTGCAGATGGCCCACGACGAAGCTGTTGTCGCGGCCGTCGACGTCGAGGTCGAGGCGGAAGTTGAAGAAGTGGCTGTGGAAGGGCGCCACGAGCCCCGGCGCCACGGGGGTGTTCTGTGCGGCGTCGCCGCCGCCGGCGGCCACCGCCTTGGGCGCATCGATGCCGGTGAGGCCGATCTCGGCACGGATGCCGCCGCTCTGGGTGAACACCCAGTCGAGCAGATAGTCGTAGTTGCCCACCTGCGCGATGCTGCGCACCACCAGTTCCACCTCGGCGCGGCCTTCGTAGGCGCCTCCGGAGAACTGCTCGAAGTGCCGCCAGGCCGGGCTGCCCGTGAGGCGCTCGAACACACCCACCACCTTGGGCAGGGGCAGCGGCACCACGGGCACGCTGGGGTCGGGGATGGCGGCGGACACCAGCGCGTCCAGCAGCTCGGCGTTTTCGGGCACGTCCAGCCCCAGTTTCAGCGGTGAGGCCAGCAGCCCGAAGCCGAACTCGCCGGCGTCCATGTAGGTGCGGTAGAACCAGTTCGGGTCGGCGTCCTGGTAGGGCACGAAGATCTCCGACAGCGTGCCCTGGTAGAGCACCGGCCGCCCGGCGTAGGTCACCAGCGACACCACGGGTCCGGTGCGGCGGTCGAAGCGCGCGTGGAAGCGCCACTTCTGCCACTCGATGAACGAGCCCTCGATTCTGAAGTTGGGGCCCAGCGGCTGCGTCACCCGGATCGGCTTCATCGCGGGCCGCAGGCCCGTCAATGCGCCGACGCTGGCTTCGTCGAACTCGTGCGTGGCCGGCGGGATGGGCACGACGCCGGTGTCGATGACACGCATCACCTTGCGGGCATCGAGATCCATGATCGCCTGCATGCCTTCGATGGGCCGCGCGTAGAGGTTGAGGGCGGCACCGTCGGTGTAGTACATCTGCGCCTTGACGATGCGCTTGGTCTCCTCCGGCAGGCCGAAGGAGCCCGCGGTCAGCGGCGTGACGAAGACCTTGGCCAGCTGCGCCGGCGTGCGGATGCCGCGGCGGGCCAGCGCGTTCAGGAAGCCGGGGTCGCTGAAGGCGAAACTGAAGTCGGAGACTTCCTGGATCGTCAGGCCCAGCTGGCCGTCGCTGATCGGGATCAGCGCCGGCGGCGTGTGGGTGCCGGCGCTCAGGTTCACCGTGGCCTTGAAGCTCTGCTGGTTCTGACGCCAGAACACCGTGGCCTGCCGCGGCGGTGGCGGGTTGCCGGGTCTCCAGTCCAGCACCGCCTGCTTGGGCGGTTCACGAAGCTCCACGCTCTGAAAGATGGCCCCGGGACGCGCCGCGCCGCCGCCGAGCAGGATGCTGGCCGCGCCGATGATCTCGTCGGCATTCAGCGGGTCCAGCGGATGTGCCCCCGCCGGCAGCCCGGCCAGTGCGATGGACAGCGCGACACAGCGGCGCGCCAGGGTGTGCGCAATCATGGACGGCTCCTCGGGCGGATGACGGGGGCAGGCAGGCTACGCTGCACGCATCGCAGCGGTCCATCCCCATCTCGTCGACGCGGCGCGGCGGCCGTCCGGCGCCGGCATGCGCGGCTCGGTCACCCCGGCATCGGGCTGAAGCTCGCACCGCAGCGTCACTGCCTGGGCGCCGTCCGGTGCCTGTCCGACCCAAGGGAAGTCGGCTTCCGGTGTGAGCGCGGCCAGCTGTCGAAAGTCGAGATCGGGTGCAGCCGTTGCGTGGCGCTGTCGAACACCGCTTCATGGCCAGGGCCTGTGTGCTGCTGTCCGCGTGCTGTCCGCGTGCTGTCCCGGTCGCACGGGCAGCCACGAGATGCAACGTGCTACCCTGCGAAAAGAGTGTGCGGGTCCCGACCCGCGACCCGCTCGAAACTGTCGGTACGCTGTATCACCGCCGCAGCAGCGCAACCCGCGCTGTGAGCTGATGTTGTGTTCAACCTCGATGAGCCGGCCCCCATGATCCTTGGCAACGATGGTGTCCCTTCGGTCCTGGCGGAGGGCGCTCCGCCTGACGGTGCGGCCCCGGCCGCGGCGATCGCCTTCACGCTCAACCGCGAGCTGTTCCTGCGCACGCTGCTGCGCGAACTTGCCGGCACCCTTCAGGACGTGGTCGGCCTGGAGGAAGCGTCCGGGTTCATCAGTGTGGTCGGCCAGCGCATCGGCGATGAGATCAATGCCGGCTACCGCCGCGAACTCGGTGTGCCGCTGTTGAGCCGCCACCAGGTGGCCGACGTGATGGTGGACCTGAAGCGGCGCATCGAAGGGGACTTTCGCGTCGTCGAGCAGGACGACACCCGCATCGTGCTGGAGAACCGCCGATGTCCTTTCGGCGACAAGGTCATCGGCCGTCCATCGCTCTGCATGATGACCTCCAACGTCTTCGGGGTCATCGCCGCAGAGAACCTGGGGCAGGCCAAGGTTGAGCTGGTGCGCACGATCGCCGAGGGTGCACCGGGCTGCCGCGTCGTGGTGTACCTGCAGGCCACGCCGCAGGCCGAGGCGGCCAAGGGTCGGGACTACTACAAGGCCTGAGCGAGCACTGCGTGACGGCTCCGCCCCCCATGCAAGCCGATGCCGCCTCGAGCCCGCTGATTCGCCCGCTGCTGGACGCGCTGCCCGAGCCACTGCTGCTGCTGGACCTTCAAGGTCGCTTGTTGCACGTGAACCGCCGCGCTGCCCAGTGGCTGGGCCTGCCGGCGCAAGACATCATCGGCCAGGCTTTCCAGACCCTGTGCGCCGACCCTCCCGCGACGGTGGCCGCCGTGCTGCGCCAGGGGGCGCGCAGCACCCAGTTCAGCCCGGCCCGCCTGCGCTTGAACCGCGGCCAGGAGGCGCCCTGTCGCTGCGAACTGGCGCGGGTTGCGGCTGCGGGCCAGCAGGCGGCCGGCGTGCTGCTTCGCCTGCAGCCGCAATCGGTGACGGCCACCAGCTTCCTGGCACTGAACGAGCGCATCGACGCCTTGTCGCGCGAGGTTGCCCGGCGCCAGGCGGCCGAGTCCGCGCTGCGCGAGCAGGGCAACTGGCTGCGTGTCGTGCTGCGCAGCATCGGCGACGCCGTCATCGCCACCGACGCGCAGGGCCGCGTCGTGCTGATGAACCCTGTGGCCGAGCTGCTGTGCGGCTGGACCGAAGCCGAGGCGCGAGGCCAGCCGTCCGGCGTGGTGCTGCCGTTGGCGCATGCGCTGACGCGTGAGCCCGCCACCGACCCGGTGCAGCGCGTGCTCAAGGAAGGCCAGGCTTGCGGCCTCGACCCGCAGACCTTGCTGCTGACACGCGATGGCCGCGAACTGCCCATCGACGATGCCGCCGGCCCCATCGCCGACGCCGACGGCCGCTTGCTGGGCGCCGTGCTGGTGTTCCGCGAGATCAGCGAGCGTGTGCAGGCCGAACAGGCGCGCCGACTGCTCGAACAGCAGCTGCGCAACGCGCAGCGGATGGAGGCCGTGGGCACGATGGCCGGGGGCATCGCTCACGACTTCAACAACGTGCTGGGCGCCATCCTGGGCAACACCACGCTGGCCGAGCAGGACCTGGCAGCCGACCACCCGGTGCGGGCGCGGTTGGCGCACATCACCCGCGCCGGCCACCATGCGCGCGAGCTGGTGCGCCAGATCATGGCCTTCAGCCGGCGTCAGCCGCAGCTGCTGCGCCGCCAGACCCTGCAGCCGCTGGTCGAAGAATGTGCGGCGATGCTGCGCAGCACGCTGCCGGCGTCCGCGCAGCTGCGCCTGCTGCGGTGCGAACAACCGCTGCATGTGCTGGCCGATGCCACCCAGGTCGAGCAGGTGTTGATGAACCTGTGCACCAACGCCTGGCAGGCCCTGCGGGGCAGCAGCGGCCGCATCGAGGTGGCGCTGGACGTTCACGAGGGCGAGGCGCCAGCGGGTCTGGTGGCGGGCTTCGACCGCTGGCAGCCGGGCCGCTACGCCCGTGTCACGGTCAGCGACAACGGCTGCGGCATGGACGCCGAGACCCTGCAGCGGGTCTGCGAGCCCTTCTTCACGACCAAGCCCAAAGGGGACGGCACCGGGCTGGGGCTGGCCGTGGCCCACGGCATCATCGCCGAGCACCGCGGCGCGCTGACCGTGCACAGCACGCTGGGCAAGGGCACGCGCTTCGAGCTGCTGCTGCCGCTGGTGGACAGCCCCGACACCGAGCCCATGCCGCCAGAGCCGGCGCCCCCGGCGCAGGTGCTGGGCCGCGGGAGGCATGTCGTCTACATCGACGACGATGAAGTGCTGGTCGCCACCGTGGGCGCGCTGCTGAACCGCGCCGGCTTCCGGGTCAGCGCCTTTGCCAGCCCTCGCGCTGCGTTGCTGGCCTTGGCTTCCACGCTGCCGGACGTGGACATCGTGGTCTCGGACTTCAACATGCCCGAGATCACCGGCCTGGAAGTGGCCAGCGAGCTTGCACGGCTGCGCCCCGGGCTGCCGGTGATCGTCAGCTCGGGCTACTTGTCCGAAGACCTGCGCCAAGGGGCGCGCGCGGCTGGCGTGGCGCGCCTGTTGAACAAGGAAGACGCCCACGAGCGGCTGGCAGGCTTGATCGACGAGGTGCTGGTCCAGCGCTGAGGCCAGGCGCGGCGGTGCGCCTGCTGCCGCAGCGCCCAAGCACGGGCCGGCGCTTTGCGTTATGGTTTGGCGCGTGAGTTTCCCGCGCTGCATCCGTGTTCGCCTCATCGGCACGCTCCTGCTCGCCTTGCTGTTTTCGCAGCTGGCGGTCGCGGCCTACGCCTGCCCGGCCCATCGGGCGCAGTCCGAGGACGGGCCGGCGACGATGGTCGGCATGCCCTGCGCAGCGATGACGGCCGCCGCAGCCGAGCTGGACCCGGACCAGCCCGTGCTGTGCCTGCAGCACTGCCAGTTCGGCGCGGCCAGTTGCGTGGCCGACCATGTGCTGCCCGCCCTCGCGCACGTCACGGCGTTTCCGGCGCTGTTCACGGTGGCGCTTGACGCAGGGCGCCACGGTGCCCCCGAGACCTGGGCCGAGCGTGAACGCCTGCGCCACCGACCGCCCCCGCTGGCGCACACGCTCGCACATTGCTGCTTTCGCCTCTGACCGCCTGAAGTCCCCCGCTTGATCGGCCGCGCCCGGGGTGCGGCCGGGTTCCGGACTTCAGGAGTTCCCATGACTTGGTTTCTGCCGCCGGGGTGCAACCGCCCCGGCCTTGTGTGTGCGCTCGTGCTGTGCGCGGCCTGGGGTGCCCAGGGGGTGTGGGCGCAAGCCCCGCAAACGCCACCTGCCGCGCTGTCGCCACCCTCACCACCCTCAACGCCGGTGGCCATCGCCCCGCTCGCGCTCGAACGCGCCGTGGACCTGGCCACGGACAGGTCGCAAGGCGTGGCGGCCGCTGACGCCCAGGCGCAGGCGGCGCGCGAACTGGCCGTGGCGGCCGGCCAGTGGCCCGACCCCGTGCTCAAGCTGGGGCTCAACAACCTGCCCGTCGACGGCCCCGACCGCTACAGCCTCACGCGCGACTTCATGACCATGCGGTCGCTGGGACTGATGCAGGAGCTGACGCGGGCCGACAAGCGCCGCGCACGCGCGGGCCGCGCCGAGCGTGAGCTTGAACTCGCGCAGGTGTCGCGTCTGGCCACCATCGCCGAGCTCCGGCGTGACGCGGCCTTGGCATGGCTGGACCGGTCTTACCAGGAAACGCTGCGCGTGCTGCTGCAGGCGCAGCTGGCCCAGGCCGAACTGCAGGTGCAGGCGGCAGAGACGGTCTACCGCAGCGGCAAGGGCACGCAGACCGAGGTCTTCGCCGCGCGTGGGCAGGCCGAACAGTGGCGTGATGCGCTGGCACAGGCCGAGCGCAGGGTGGCCGTCGCCGGCACGCAGCTGGCCCGCTGGGTGGGCGGCGACGCCCGGCAGCCACTGGCCCCGCGCCCGGTGCTCAGCCTGCCTGCGTGGACGGCAGGCCCGCTGGCCGCGCAGCTGCAGCAGCACCCGCAGATCGCGCTGGCCGCACAGCAGGCGGCGGTGGCCGACAGCGAGGCCGCCGTGGCACGCGCCGCGCGCTCGCCCGACTGGAGCGTGGAGCTGCAGTACAGCCAGCGCGGCCCGTCCTACTCGAACATGGTGTCCATCAACCTGTCGGTGCCCTTGCAGTGGGACCGCGACAAGCGCCAGGACCGCGAGCTCGCCGCCCGGCTGGCCGGCACCGCGGCGGCGCGGGCGCGGCGCGAAGAGCTGGAACGCGCCCACGAGGCCGAGGTGCGGGCGATGCTGCAGGAGTGGCACAGCCACGAAGCCAGGCTGCAGCACTACGACGCGGCCCTGCTGCCGCTGGCGGCCCAGCGCAGCGAGGCCGCCCTGGCGTCCTACCGCGCGGGGGCCGGCCCGCTGCCTGCCGTGCTGGAAGCGCGCCGCGCCGAACTGGAGGTGCGCGTGGAGCGCCTGCGCATCGAGATGGACCGCGCCCGCATCTGGGCGCAGCTGAACTACCTGCTGCCGTCGCCCGGCGGCGCGGCAGCCCGGACGGAGGTGGTGCGATGAGCCCCAGAACCCAGTGGAAGGTGGCCGCTGCCACCATCGCGGCCCTGGCCCTGGCTGCTGGCGGCTATGCGCTGCTGCAGTTCGGCATGCACCGCGGCATGGCGGCGGGCGCGACGGCTGCACCGGCTGCACCGGCTGCCCCCGCCGCCGCGGAAGACCCGACCCGCAGCATCGCCGCGGGCGAAGCGGCCACACGCCGCCACATCCAGGCCGGCATCAAGGCCGGCGACGTCGACCCGGCCATCGGCAGGCCGGTGCTCTACTACCACGACCCCATGGTGCCCGGCAAACGCTTCGACGCCCCGGCCAAGTCGCCCTTCATGGACATGATGCTGGTGCCGGTGTACGGCGGTGGCAGCAGCGACACCGGCACGGTGACGGTGAGCCCGCGCATCCAGCAGAACCTGGGCGTGCGCACGGCCGAGGTGGTGGAAGGGGTGCTGCAGCCCGTGCTCGGCGCAGTGGGCAGCATCGCCTGGAACGAGCGCGACCAGTCGGTGATCCAGGCCCGTGCCGCCGGCTACATCGAGAAGCTGCATGTGCGCGCCACGCTGGACCGCGTGCGCGCCGGCCAGCCCTTTGCCGACCTCTACGTGCCCGAGTGGGTGGCGGCCCAGGAGGAGTACCTGGCCGTCAGGCGTTTTGCGGCCGGCGACGCCGCGCTGATTGCCGCTGCACGCCAGCGCCTGCTCTTGGCGGGCATGAGCGAGGCCCAGGTGGCGCGGGTCGAGGCGGCAGGCGTGGTGCAGCCGCGCATCACGCTCGTGGCGCCCTCCAGCGGTGTGGTCGCCGAGCTGGTGGCGCGCGAGGGCATGACGGTGATGCCGGGCATGCTGCTGGCGCGCATCAACGGCCTCGCCAGCGTGTGGGCGCTGGCCGAGCTGCCCGAGAGCCAGGCCGCGCTGGTGCGCCCCGGCAGCCAGGTGGAGGCGCGCAGCCCCGGCGTGCCGGGCATGGTGTTCCGCGGCAGCGTGCAGGCGCTGCTGCCCGAGGTGAACCCCAGCACGCGCACGCTGAAGGCGCGCGTGCAGTTCAGCAACCCCGGCGGCCAGCTCGTGCCGGGTCTTTTCGTGAACATGCAGTTCAGCGACAGGCGCGCAGCCCGGGCGCTGCTGGTGCCCACCGAGGCCGTGATTCAAACGGGCCGCCGCGCCGTCGTGATGGTGGCGGAAGAGGGTGGGCGCTTTGCGCCGGTGGATGTGGAAACGGGCCTGGAAACCGGCGGCCAGACCGAGATCAAGCGCGGCCTGAAGGCCGGCCAGCGCGTCGTCGTCTCTTCGCAGTTCCTCATCGATTCCGAAGCCAGCCTGAAGGGCGTGGAGGCGCGCCTGAACCAGGTGCCGGCACCCGCGGCGGCCAATGCCGCCCAGCGCCACGGCGCGCAGGGTGTGGTGACGGCGCTGGACCGCGACGCTGTGACGCTCGACCACGGCCCCATCCCCACGGCCGGCATGGGCGCGATGGCGATGGACTTCAAGCTGCCGCCGACCCGGCAGCGGCCACGCGGGCTGGCGGTGGGCGACCGCGTCGACTTCGAGTTCTACGTCGATGACAACGACGGACCGACGCTGACCACGCTCAGGCTGCTCGGGCCCGAGGCGCCAGCTGCCTCGGCCGCCGGAGCGCGGCGATGATCGCCGCGCTCATCCGCTGGTCGCTGGGCAACCGCTTCCTGGTGCTGCTGGCCACCGTCATCGTCACCGCCTGGGGCCTGTGGGCGGTGCAGCGCACGCCGCTGGACGCGCTGCCCGACCTCTCGGACGTGCAGGTCATCATCCGCACGCCCTACCCGGGGCAGGCGCCGCGCATCGTCGAGAACCAGGTCACCTACCCGCTGACGACGACCATGCTGTCGGTGCCCGGCGCCAAGGTGGTGCGCGGTTATTCCTTCTTCGGCGACAGCTTCGTCTACGTGCTGTTCGACGACGGCACCGACCCCTACTGGGCACGTTCACGCGTGCTCGAGTATCTGAACCAGGTGCAATCGCGCCTGCCCGCCGCCGCCAAGCCGGCACTCGGGCCCGATGCCACCGGCGTGGGCTGGATCTACCAGTACGCGCTGATCGACCGCAGCGGCAGCATGGACGCCGGCCAGCTGCGCGCCTTGCAGGACTGGTTCCTGAAGTACGAGCTGAAGACCGTGCCGAACGTGGCGGAAGTGGCCTCGGTGGGCGGCATGGTGCGCCAGTACCAGGTGCTGCTCGACCCCGACCGGCTGGCCGCCTACAACATCCCGCACGGTGCCGTGATCGAGGCCGTGCGCAACGCCAACCAGGAGGCCGGCGGCTCGGTGCTGGAGCTCGGCGAGGCCGAGTACATGGTGCGCGCCTCGGGCCTGCTGGCCACGCTGGACGACTTCCGCCAGATCCCGCTGCGCAGCACCGACGCCGGCGTCAGCGTGCGCCTGGGCGACGTGGCGCGCATCCAGGTCGGCCCCGAGATGCGGCGCGGCATCGGCGAGCTCGACGGCGAGGGCGAGGCCACTGGCGGTGTGATCGTGATGCGCTCGGGCAAGAACGCGCTGGAGACGATCGCGGCAGTGAAGGCCAAGATCGCCTCGCTGCAGGCCGGCCTGCCCGCAGGCGTGGAGATCGTGCCCACCTACGATCGCGCCAGCCTCATCGAACGCGCGGTGGAAAACCTGAGCCACAAGCTGGTCGAGGAATTCATCGTCGTGGCCCTGGTGTGCCTGGTCTTCCTCTTCCACCTGCGTTCGGCCCTGGTCGCCATCGTCACGCTGCCGCTGGGCATCCTCGCCAGCTTCATCGTCATGCACTACCAGGGCGTGAATGCCAACGTGATGTCGCTGGGCGGCATTGCCATCGCGATCGGCGCGATGGTCGACGCGGCGGTGGTGATGATCGAAAACGCGCACAAGCACATCGAGGCCTGGCGCCACGCGCACCCGGGCGAAGAGCTCAAGGGCGAGGCGCAGTGGCGCGTGGTCGGCGATGCCGCGGTGGAGGTCGGGCCGGCGCTGTTCTTCTCGCTGCTGATCATCACCTTGAGCTTCATACCGGTGTTCACGCTGGAAGCGCAGGAGGGCCGGCTGTTCGCGCCGCTGGCCTACACCAAGACCTATGCGATGGCCGCCTCGGCCGGCCTGGCGGTGACGCTGGTGCCGGTGCTGATGGGCTACCTCATCCGCGGCCGCATCCCCGACGAGCAGCGCAACCCGCTGAACCGCGCGCTGATCGCCCTCTACCGGCCGCTGTTGAACGGCGTGCTGGCCTGGCCCAAGGCCACCATCGCCGTGGCGCTGCTGCTGCTGGCCAGCACCGCCTGGCCCATCCTGAAGATAGGCAGCGAGTTCATGCCGCCGCTGGACGAAGGCGACCTGCTCTACATGCCCACGGCGCTGCCCGGCCTGTCGGCCGGCAAGGCGGCCGAACTGCTGCAGCAGACCGACCGCCTGATCAAGACGCTGCCCGAGGTGCAGACGGTCTACGGCAAGGCCGGCCGCGCCGAGACGGCCACCGACCCGGCGCCGATGGAGATGTTCGAGACCACCATCCAGTTCAAGCCCAAGGCCGAGTGGCGGCCGGGCATGACCAGCGACAAGCTGGTGGAGGAACTCGACCGCATCGTCAAGGTGCCGGGCCTGTCGAACATCTGGGTGCCGCCCATCCGCAACCGCATCGACATGCTGGCCACCGGCATCAAGAGCCCGGTGGGCGTGAAAGTGGCGGGCACCGACCTGGCCGAGATCGACCGCATCGCCAGCGAGATCGAGCGTGCCGTGAAGGACGTTCCCGGCGTCAGCAGCGCGCTGGCCGAGCGGCTGAGCGGCGGGCGTTATGTCGACATCAACATCCAGCGTGATGCGGCGGCGCGTTACGGCATGAACATCAGCGATGTGCAGTCACTCGTCAGCGCCGCGGTGGGCGGCGACAACGTCGGCGAGACGGTGGAAGGGCTGCAGCGCTTTCCCATCAACGTGCGCTACCCCCGCGAGCTGCGCGATTCGCTGGCCCAGCTGCGCGCCTTGCCCTTCGTCACGCCGCGCGGCGCGCGCATCGTGCTGGGTGACGTGGCCGAGCTGCGCATCACCGACGGCCCGCCGATGCTGCGCAGCGAAAACGCGCGCCTCGCTGGCTTCGTCTACGTCGACATCCGCGGGCGTGATCTGAAATCGGCGGTGCAGGACATGCAGCAGGCCGTGGCGCAGCAGGTGAAGCTGGCGCCCGGCTACTCGGTGTCGTGGTCGGGGCAGTTCGAATTCCTCGAGCGCGCGACGGCCAGGCTCAAGGTGGTGGTGCCGTTCACGCTGGGCATCATCTTCGTGCTGCTCTATCTGACTTTCCGCCGCTTCGACGAGGCGCTGCTGATCCTGGGCACGCTGCCCTTTGCGCTGATCGGCGGCTTCTGGCTGCTTTATCTGCTGGGCTACAACCTCAGCGTGGCCGGCGCCATCGGCTTCATCGCGCTGGCGGGCGTGGCGGCCGAGTTCGGCGTCATCATGCTGCTGTACCTGAAGCAGGCCTGGGAGGCGCGGCTGGCGCGCGGGCAGGGCAGCGATGCCGGGCTGCTGGACGCCATCCGCGAAGGCGCGGTGCTGCGCGTGCGGCCCAAGGCCATGACGGTGGCCGTCATCATCGCCGGGCTGGTGCCGATCATGTTCGGCGGTGGCACCGGCTCGGAGGTGATGCAGCGCATCGCGGCTCCGATGGTGGGCGGCATGGTGACCGCGCCGCTGCTGTCGATGTTCGTCGTGCCGGCGCTCTTCAGGCTGATGCGCCGGCGGGCAGGGGACGATGCCGCCGCGGGCTCGATGGCGGGCTGCGGCGATGCGGCCCCGGGCCTGACGCGGCAGCCGCTGCCGACGCTGCCATGAGCGGCCCGCCCTTGACGAGGCTGCGCACAGGGCCGGACGCGGTGGCCGCGGCATCGCGGCACCCTCTGCGGTAGAGTGTCGGCATGGGCTTGGCTCTGCGAACGCTTTTCATCTGGTTGCTGGTGCTGGCAGTCACCTCACAGGGTGCTGCCGCCGCGTCCATGGCGTTCTGTGGCTCCGGGCATCACGGCGGTGGCAGCACGCTGGCGCTCGGGGGGGTGGCGGCCGCGCACGACCACGCGCAGGCCCACGATCACCAGCAACCTCACCAGCACGCGCAGACCCCGGCGGTGCCGCTGGGCGGAGACGATGCGAACGCGGCCACCGAGGCGGTGGCGCCAGCCCAGCACGGCCACGCCGGCACACAGAAGTGCAGCGCCTGTGCGGCGTGCTGCGCCGTGGCGGCGATGCTGCACGCGGTGCTGGTGGTGCCGGCCCCGTCTTTCGGCCCCACGCTCTTCGCCACCGTGGTGCCCGGCGTCGACGCCTTCGCGGCCGAAGCCCCCGACCGCCCCCCTCGAGCGGTTCTCGCCTAGCTGGCGGCTCTGCCGCGTGCGCTGCACGCGCCGACTCGCCCGCCACTGTCTCCCCGGTGTTGCGCACGCAGCGCCGGAGCACCCAGACCTTGAAGCGAGAAGCTCATGTCCACATTCCCCTCCCTGTCTGCATGGGCAGGCCACCGGCGTCCGCGCTCGCCGGGCGCGTTGCCCGCCCGCCTGCCGCTGGCCGCGCTGCTGGCCGCGCTCTTCACCACGCTGAGCGTTCAGGCACAGGCGCCGGCGCAAGCCATGGCCGCTGCCGCCGGGCCCGACCCGCTGGACGCCAAGGCCAGCGTGCCTGCGTTGCGCTACGAATCCTCGTTGGCCACCTACCGTCGCCTCGGCGACAGCAAGCCGCTGGGCTGGCGTGATGCCAACGACGCCGTCACGCGCAAGGGCGGCTGGCGCACCTATGCACGCGAAGCGCAGCAGCCCGAACCCGAGCCTGCAACCGCCGCCAAGCCGGCGGCGGCCACACCGCCAGCCCAGCCCACCGAACCGGCTTCGCCCATGCCCCACGGGCATGGCGGCCACAAGCGGCCATGAGGGCCCCCGCGATGCAGGCGGCCCTGATGCGCCGCCCCGCGCGCGCGGAACGCACGCTGCGCCTGCTGGCCTTGCTGGTCGGTGCCGCAGTGCTCGGCGGTTGCGCCTCGTTCAGCCCCGACGGCGGCTTTGCCGTGGTCGAGAAAACCGCCAAGGACCGCCTGGGCAAGGAGCTGCAGTGGGCGCGCTCGGACGCCGACCAGAACGCCATCACCCAGCGCGTGCAGCAGTTGCTGGCGCGGCCGCTGGGCGTGGACGACGCGGTGCAGGTGGCCTTGCTGAACAACCGCGGCCTGCAGGCCAGCTTCCAGGAACTCGGCATCAGCGAGGCCACTTTCGTGCAGGCCGGGCGTCTGCCCAACCCCGGGTTCAGCTTCGGGCGCACGAGCCGGGGTGACGAACGCGAGATCGAACGCGGCCTGCACTTCAACCTGGCGCGGCTGATCGCCATGCCCTTCGTCGTCGAGATGGAGGCAAGGCGCTTCGGGCAGACCCAGGGCATGGTGGCGATGAGCGTGCTCGCGCTGGCGGCCGACACGCGCAAGGCCTACTACAACGCCGTGGCCGCCGAAGAAACGGTGCGCTACATGCGCCAGGTGATGCAGGCCGCCGAGGCCAGCGCCGAACTCGCGCGCCGCATGGAGCAGGTGGGCAACTTCAACAAGCTGCAGCGTGCGCGCGAGCAGGTCTTCTATGCCGACGCGGCACAGAACCTCGCCCGCGCCGAGCAGGCCCAGCGCGCCAGCCGGGAAAGGCTCACGCGCCTGATGGGCGCCTGGGGCGCGCAGACGCAGTTCACGCTGCCGGCGCGCCTGCCCGACCTGCCCCAGGCCGTGCAGGACCTGCCCGACATCGAGCGCACCGCGATGGCCCAGAGGCTGGACGTGCAGGGTGCCCGCCTCGCGGCCGAGCAGACCGCGCGCAACCTGGGCCTGACGCGAGGCACGCGGTTCATCAACGTGCTGGAGCTGGGCCTGGCGCGCAACGGCTCGAACGAGGAGCCCACCCAGCGCGGCTGGGAGGTCGGCCTCGAACTGCCGCTGTTCGACTGGGGCAGCGCCCGCGTGGCCAAGGCCGAGGCGGTGTACATGCAGACCGTGCACCGCGCCGCCGAGACCGCCGTCAACGCGCGCAGCGAAGTGCGCGAGGCCTACGGTGCCTACCGCACAGCCTACGACATCGCGCGCCACCAGCGTGACGAGGTGGTGCCGCTGCACCAGCGCATCGCCGAGGAGAACCTGCTTCGCTACAACGGCATGCTGATCGGCGTGTTCGAACTGCTGGCCGACGCGCGCACGCAGATCGCCAGCGTCAATGCGTCCATCGAGGCGCTGCGCGACTTCTGGGTCGCACAGGCCGATCTCGACATGGCGTTGATCGGCAAACCCAGCCTGGCGGCAGCCGCCGCCCCGGCCATGGCCGCCGAAGCCGCCGGCGCAGGACATTGAACATGAAGGACTCTCAGATGTTGACCCGACGCAAGATGCTCGGCGGCGCCGGTGCGATCACCGCCGCCGCCGCTGCCGCCTCGGTCAGCAAGGTGGCCATGGCCGCCTTGCCCGAGCCGGTGCTGCAGAGCAGGCCCGACACCATGCCGCCGCTGGTGCCCAACAGCGGTCGACCCTACAACCCGGTGGTCACGCTCAACGGCTGGACGCTGCCCTGGCGCATGAACCAGGGCGTCAAGGAATTCCATCTCGTGGCCGAGCCCGTGGTGCGCGAGATGGCGCCCGGCTTCAAGGCCCACCTGTGGGGCTACAACGGCCAGAGCCCGGGGCCGACCATCGAAGTGGTGGAGGGCGACCGCGTGCGCATCTTCGTCACCAACAAGCTCGGTGAGCTGACCAGCATCCACTGGCACGGCCAGCGCCTGCCCAACGGCATGGACGGCGTGACCGGCTTGAACCAGCCCGGCATACCGCCCGGCAAGACCTATGTCTACGAGTTCGTGGCGCGCCGGCCCGGCACCTTCATGTACCACCCGCATGCCGACGAGATGGTGCAGATGGCGATGGGGATGATGGGCTTCTGGATCACCCACCCGAAGGCGAAACATCCGCTGATCGATGACGTCGACCGCGACTTCTGCTTCCTGCTCAATGCCTACGACATCGACCCCGGCGCGGCGACGCCGAAGATCATGACGATGCTGGACTTCAACCTCTGGAGCTGGAACAGCCGCATCTTCCCGGGCATAGACCCGCTGGTGGTGCGCCACATGGACAAGGTGCGCATCCGCATCGGCAACCTGACGATGACCAACCACCCCATCCACCTGCACGGGCACGAGTTCCTCATCACCGGCACCGACGGCGGGCCCACGCCGAAGAGTGCGCGCCAGTACGAGATCACCGCCGACATCGCGGTGGGGCAGATGCGGCAGATCGACTTCCTCGCCGACGAGGAGGGCGACTGGGCCTTCCACTGCCACAAGAGCCACCACACGATGAACGCGATGGGCCACGACGTGCCGACGATGATCGGCGTCGACCACAGCCAGGTGGTGCGTCAGATCACGAAGCTGGTGCCCGACTACATGGTGATGGGCGAACGCGGCATGAAGGACATGACCGAGATGGAGATGCCGCTGCCCGACAACACCGCGCCGATGATGGCCGGGCAGGGGCCTTTCGGCGCCGTCGGCATGGGCGGCATGTTCAGCGTGGTGAAGGTGCGCAAGGAACAGAAGCGCGGCGACTACAGCGACCCGGGCTGGTACCAGCACCCGCCGGGCACGGTGGCCTACGAGTTCACCGGCAGCCTGCCCGACCCGGCGCGCTTCAAGGCCGATGCCAGCCCGGGCCCGGGCTCGATGCCGCAGGTCAGCAAGCCGGCGCGGGAGGTGGAAGTGAAGGTGCGCAAACCCGCCGGCGGCCATGCCGGCCATTGACTGCCGATGACAGCCATGGACAAGCGATTTCCAAGGAGACCCTCATGAACACGAGTTCAAGCCTGCGAGCCCGACGCCACGCGATCACGCGCGTTGTCGCGAGCGCTGCCGCCAGCGCGGCTGCCCTTGCGCTGCCCTGGCTGGCCGCGCCCGCACATGCCCACAGCGACAAGCCGCACGCGCCCAAGACCGGCCCGGCGCGCAAGGAGCAGAAGGACTGGGGCATTGCCGGCGATGCCAGGAGCGCCAGGCGCACGCTGCGCGTGGGCATGGCCGACAACATGCGCTTCACTCCCGACCGCATCGCGGTGCGGCTGGGCGAGACGGTGAAGTTCGTCGTCCGCAACGAAGGCCGGCAGATGCACGAGTTCGTCATCGGCACCCCGGCCGAAAATGCAGCGCATGCCGCGCTGATGCTCAAGTTTCCGAACATGGAACACGACGAGCCCTACATGGCGCACGTGCCGCCCGGCAAGACCGGCGAGATCGTCTGGACCTTCAACCGCGCGGGGCAGTTCGAGTTCGCCTGCCTCATCGCCGGGCATTACCAGGGCGGCATGGTGGGCACGATCACCGTCACGCCGGCGGGCCGGTCATGAAGCGGCGGCAAGCACTGTGTTCGCTGCTTCGCACCGGCGGCTTGCTGGCGGTGCCGGCCTTGCTGCTGACCCCAGCGCAGGCCCAGGCGCAGGCCCAGGGCCCGGCCGTGCCGGTGGAAGTCTGGAAGAGCCCCACCTGCGGCTGCTGCCAGGCGTGGATCACCCACCTCGAGGCCAACGGCTTCCGTGTCAAGGTGCATGACGTCGGCAACACGGCTGCCCGCGCGCGGCTGAAGCTGCCGATGAAACTCGGGTCCTGCCACACCGCGCTGGTGGGCGCGTATGCCGTCGAAGGGCATGTGCCGGCAGCCGACATCCGGCGCCTGCTCAAGGAGCGCCCCGATGCCATCGGCCTGGCGGTGCCCGGCATGCCGCTGGGCTCGCCGGGCATGGACGGGCCGGATTACGACCACCGACAAGAACCGTATGACGTGCTGCTCGTCCGCCGTGACGGCAGCACCCAGGTCTACAACAGTTATTTCAAACCGAAGGAACGCTCATGAACGCAGCACAGAAAATCTTCCGCACCGTCGCCCTGAGGCTGGTGCCGCTCGCACCGCTGGTGCTGCTGGCCGCCGCCACGGCGCCGGCGTGGGCTGCCAGCCATGCAGGCGCGCATGGCGCTCACGGCGCCCACGCCGCACCGGGCGCGCCAGCCGCTGCGGCGCCTGCCGGCGAGATGACCGACGGCGAGGTGCGCAAGGTCGACAAGGACGGCGGCAAGATCACGCTCAAGCACGCCGAGATCAAGAGCCTGGACATGCCCGCCATGACCATGGTTTTTGTCGTCAAGGACAAGGCCATGCTCGACAAGCTGGCGGCCGGCGACAAGGTCAGGTTCAAGGCCATCAACGACGCGGGCAAGTTCACCGTCACCGAACTGCAGATGGCGCGGTAGATTCCGTCGGGCCGGCTCGCACCGAGCCGGCTTCCTGTTCCTCACCACTCGCCCATGAAAACCCAGCACATCCGACTCAGCGCCGCGCTGGCCGCCGCCTTCACCTGCGGCAGCGCGCCGGCTTCCAGCCACATCGTGGACATTGCCTGGTCCCCGGAGGGCCGCTTCTTGCACCAGGCTCCGATCGCGGCGGGCAAGTTCGTCGAGCTCTGCGGCAAGCTGGCCGTCGGCCAGGAGGTGCGCTGGCGCTTCACGGCGGGCGCGCCGGTGGACTTCAACATCCACTACCACGTCGGCAAGGACGCGGTGTTCCCGGTCAAGCAGGCGCAGGTGGCCGCGGGTGGCGACAGCCTGAAAGTCGCGGCGGCGCAGGACTATTGCTGGATGTGGACGAACAAGGGCGCAGCCCCGGTGGCCCTGGTGGTCGAACTGGCGCGCTGAGCTCAGCGCGCGCGGCGCCGCGCGCGGCCGGGCTGCAGCCCGGCGGTTCTGCGTGGCGCCGGCTGCGCCTTGGCGGCTGGCGGGCTGCCTTCGTGCGCGAGGCTGTCGATGATGGGGCAGTCCGGCCGGTCGTCGCCATGGCAGCAGCGCACCAGGTGTTCGAGCGTGGCCTTCATCGCGTGCAGCTCCTGCAGTTTTTCGTCGAGTTCCTCGATGTGCGCCTGCGCCAGCGCGCGCACCTGGCGGCTGGGCCGCCTGCGGTCTTGCCACAAGCCGAGCAGCGCGCGTATCTGCTCGATCGAAAAACCGAGGTCGCGTGACTGGCGGATGAAGCGCAGCGTGCTGACTTCCTTGCCGGTGTACTGCCGGTAGCCCGCGTCGGTGCGTGCGGCTTCGGGGAACAGGCCCACGCTCTCGTAGTGGCGGATCATCTTCGCCGACACGCCCGAGGCCTTGGCCGCTTCACCGATGTTCATGCTCATGTCCGGGCTCCTGCGGCGGCGACCGTGTGTACGCCAGCCTGGTCTGGTGCCGCCGCGCGCGCACCCGCCACGCCGCGCCAGCGGCGCAAGCTCATGGCATTCAGCACCACGCTGACGCTGCTGAAGGCCATCGCGGCGCCGGCGATCACCGGGTTCAGCAATCCCAGCGCGGCCAGCGGGATGCCCAGCACGTTGTAGCCGAAAGCCCAGAACAGACCCTGCTTGATCTTCGCGCAGGTGCGGCGCGACACGTCCAGCGAGTCCGCCACCAGCCGCGGGTCGCCGCGCATCAGCGTGATGCCGGCGGTCTCGGTGGCGACATCGGCGCCGCCGGCCATTGCGTACGACACCGACGCCGCGCCCAGCGCCGGGCCGTCGTTGAGGCCGTCACCGACGAAGGCCACCACCTCGCCGGCGTCGCGCAGCTGCCGGACGATGGCTGCCTTGTCGCCGGGCAACACCTCGGCCCGCACCTCGCCGATGCCCAGCTCCTTCGCCACGGCCGCCGCCGCACCCTGGTTGTCGCCGGTCAGCATCACCGTGCGCAGGCCCAGTTGGTGCAGCCGAGACACCGCCTGCGCCGCAGCAGGCTTGACGGTGTCGCCGAAGGCCAGAAGGCCCAGCAGCCGCTGCCGGCCGGCGTCGGTCTGCAGCAGCCACGACACGGTGCGGCCCTGTGCTTGCAGGTGCTGTGCCGCGCCGCGCAGCCCGCCTTCGTCGAGCCCCAGCTCGTGCAGCAGGCGTGTGCTGCCCAGGGCCAGGGTCTGGCCACCCACCACCGCCTGCACGCCGCGCCCCGGCAGGGCCTGGGCCGCGTGGGCTTCGGGCACCCGCAGGCGCTCTTGACGCACCTGCGCCATCACCGCGAGCGCCAGCGGGTGGCTGCTGGCCTTCTGCAGTGCGGCGGCCAGGCGCAGCACCTCGTCGCGGCCGGCGCCTGCCGTGCCCACCACCGCGGCCAGCGAGGGCCGGCCCTCGGTCAGCGTGCCGGTCTTGTCGAAGACCACCACGGTGACGGCGTGTGCCAGCTCCAGCGCCTCGGCGTCCTTGATGAGCATGCCCTGGCGCGCTGCCACGCCGGTGCCCGCCATGATGGCCGTCGGCGTGGCCAGCCCCAGCGCGCAGGGGCAGGCGATGACCAGCACCGCGACGGCATTCATCAGTGCCTGTTCCCAGTCGCCGGCATGGGCGAACCAGGCCCCGAAGGTGATGAGCGCGATCACCAGCACCACCGGCACGAAGATCGCGCTGACGCGGTCGACGATGCGCTGGATGGGCGCTTTGGCCGCCTGGGCCGACTCGACCATGCGGATGATGCGCGCCAGCGTCGTCTCGGCGCCGGTGGCGGTGGTGCGCACGGTCAGCACGCCCTCGGCGTTGATGGCGCCGCCGGTCACCTTGTCGCCCACGCCCTTGGCCACCGGCAGGCTCTCGCCCGTGATCAGCGATTCGTCGATGTGGCTGCAGCCTTCCACGATGTCGCCATCGACCGCCACGCGGTCACCCGGGCGCACCAGCACCAGGTCGCCGCGCCGCACCTGGCCCAGCGGCAGGTTCACTTCGACGTCGCCACGGCGCACGCGCGCGGTGGTCGGGCGCAGCGCATGCAGCGCGCGGATGGCGTCGGCGGCCTGCCGCGTGGCGCGCTTTTCCAGCCACTTGCCCAACAGCACCAGCGTGATGACCGCGGCGGAGGCTTCGAAGTACAGGTGCGGCATGCCATGTCCGGCGTGCTTGAAGAGCAGATGGACCGACAGGCCGTAGGCCGCCGAGGTGCCCAGCGCCACCAGCAGGTCCATGTTGCCGGCCCTGGCGCGCACGGCTTTCCAGCCGGCGACATAAAAGCGCCCACCCAGCCAGAACTGCACCGGGGTGGCCAGTGCCAGCTGCACCCAGCCCTGCGGCATCCACTCGACGCCGAAGAGCTGCAGCAGCATCGGCAGCAGCAGCGGCAGCGTCAATGCGCCGCTGCAGGCCACCGGCCACCAGGCCGGCCAGCGCGCGCCGGCTTGGGACTTCGTGCCCCGGGCCGGTGTCGCCGCGTAGCCGGCCTTCTCGATGGCCGCAGCCAGCAGGTCCAGCGTGACTGCCGGCAGCACCCGGACGTGGGCCTGCTCGGTGGCGAGATTGACGGAGGCACGCAGGACGCCGGGAAGCTGGAGCAGCGCCTTCTCGACGCGCGCCACGCAGGAAGCGCAGGTCATGCCGGTGACCTGCAGATCGAGTTCAGGGAATGCGGCGGTGTTCATGGCGGTCGTTGCAGCCGTGGCGAGGCTGGGCATCGTCAGGCTTCTAACGATAGGAAGGTCAAAGACCGTCACCAAGTCTGCATGTTTGCAGTGTGGTTTTCAGGATGGTGTGCTTGACCTTCCCACAGTGGGAGTCTTCAAAGTGCAGACCTCCCCAAGCCAAGGACAACCGCCATGATGAGCTTCGAAGTCAAGGACATGACCTGCGGCCACTGCGTCAGCACCCTCACCAAGGCGCTGAAGGCGGCCGACAAGGACGCCAGGGTCCGGATCGACCTGGCAACGCGCCGCGTGCAGGTGGAGCCCGTCGCGGCCGACGCCGAAGCACTGGCCCGAGCCATGACGCAAGCCGGCTACACGCCGGTGCTGGTGCACGAGCCGGCCTTCGCCCTGCAAGCGCAGCCGCGCGGCGCCTGCTGCGGGCATTGCCGTTGACGAAGGCGGGCCTGATGCGCGGTGGGCACAGGCGCGTCCACTGCCGTGCGCGGCAAGGCGCGCACGTGCCGTTCCCTTGATGCGCGTCAAGGGCCACCACGCTGGCCCTCCTAGCATGGAGGCCTGCTCCGGCCGCTGTTCAACCCGGCGCATCGCCGTGCTGGAGATCCCGGTGCGACGGTCCTGGGCCGCCGGCCCGTCCTTCGACACGCTTGGAGTTCGATCATGACCTTCTTCCGCACCACGGCCTTTGCAAGCGCGCTGGCCTTGAGCCTGGTGGCCTGCGCCTAGTCCCCGGCCACGCCTGGCCACGCCGATCATTCGGCGCACCAGCAAGCCGCTGCGGCCCCGGCCGCGGCGGCCCACCGCATGGCGATGATGGACACCCACATGAAGGCGATGCGCGAGATGCAGCAGAAGATGGCCGGCGCACGCACACCGGAAGCACGCAGCGCGCTGATGGCCGAGCACATGAAGCTCATGCAGGAGGGCATGGGCATGATGCGCAGCATGGGCCCGACGGGCGCCGCCAGCGCCCCGATGGACATGGCCACGCGCCACCAGATGATGGAAAAGCGCATGGAGATGATGCAGTCGATGATGCAGATGATGGTGGACCGCATGGGTGCTGCCACAGCCCAGCCCTGAACGCCACTGACGGCGTTGGCGCGCGCGGCCAGCGGTCAGCCGCGCCGGGCCGTGACGAGCACAAACTCCGCGGGCAGGCGGTAGCCCCTGCCTTCGCCCCAGGGCGCGATGGCGTCCAGGTAGCGCCGGCGCACCCGTGCCCGCGTGGCTTCGTCGAAGCGCGACCACGCCAGCGCCACGGGCCCGCCCGCGAAGGCGGCCGCGCAGGCGCTGTCGGCGTCGGCATGCCAGAGCGTGTCGTTGCGGCGGCGGGCAGCGTCCACGCTCAGGCCCGCGTGGCTGCAGGCCTGCGCCAAGGCGGCGCCCTGGCCCAGCCCGAAAAACAGCGGGCAGACCTCGCTGTGTACCTCGGCATCGACGACGCCGAACAGCGGCGCCCAGCCGCAGCGCGCGCGCTCGCCCCACACCGCGAACACGGCCCGCCCGCCGGGCCGCAGCACACGCTGCACCTCGCGCAGCGCGGCATCGACGTCCGGCACGTACATCAGGCCGAGGGCACAGACGACCAGGTCGAACGACGCCGCCGGCACTGCCAGCGCTTCGGCATCCATGCGGGCGAACTCGGCCCACCCCAGGCCTGCTGCCTGCGCGCGCGCGGCGGCCGCGGCCACCATGGCGGAAGAAATGTCGACCCCCAGCACGCGGCCCTGCGGCCCCACGGCGGCGGCCAGCGCCTGCGCCACCACGCCGGTGCCGCAGGCCACGTCCAGCACCCGCTCGCCCGGCTGCGCGGCCGCCTGCGCCAGCAGTTCGCCCTGCACGCCGGCGAGCAGCGCGTGCCAGTGGCGCGCATAGTCGTCTACCGCCAGGTCCCAGCCATAGCGCTGGACGCGGCGTTGCAGGCGGGCATCCACGGTGGCCGCTCAGGCGCGGGTGACGACGATCTCGAGGTACTCGCTGGGCACCACCAGCGACGACGGCCCGGCCCGGTTCAGGCTGTTCAGCAGCTCGCCCAGTTCGGCCGCCAGGGCCTCGGCCTTCTCGGGGGTCTGCGCCGCGAAGGCCTTGTTCACCGGCCCGTACCAGGTGCGGAAGACCTCGACGAAATGCGCGGCCGAGCGGTAGCGGAAGGCGAAGTGGCGCGGCGTGGCCTGCACGGCCGCGGCGCTGGCGCCGAACAGGCTGCGCACATGCGCCTCGGTGCCCCACAGCGAAGGCGGCTGCACGCCCGCCGGCGGCGGCACGAACTTGCCGAGCACCTTGAACATGCGGCCGATCAGGCTGTCGGGCGTCCAGTTCGCCAGGCCGATGCGGCCGCCCGGCCGCACGACGCGGGCCATCTCGGCCGCCGACCTCGCATGGTCGGGCGTGAACATCACGCCGAAGGTCGACAGCACGGCGTCGAAGCCGGCGTCGGCGAAGGGCAGCGCCTCGGCGTCGGCGACCTGGAAGTCCACCTCCAGCCGCTCGGCGCGTGCACGCTCGGCGCCGCGTTCCAGCAGGCTGCCCACGTAGTCGGTGGAGGTGACGCGGCAGCCGCGGCGCGCGGCGGCGAGCGTGGCGTTGCCGTTGCCGGCGGCGACGTCGAGCACGCACTCGTCGGTGCGCAGGTCGCAGGCCTCGGCGAGCTGCTCGCCGACGATCTGCAAGGTGGTGCCGATGACGGCGTAGTCGCCCGTGCCCCAGGCCGCCTGCTGGCGGGTCTTGATGGCGGCGAAGTCGGTGGCTGCGTTCATGTCGGGTCTCCGTTGAGTGGGTGGAGCGCACTGTCGAGCCGGCCGGGCGCGCCGTCCTGCCCGCCCGTCGGCGCGGCCTGACCCGGCGTCCGCCGCGTGTTGCGGCCTGCCCGCGCGTCCGCCGCAGCTGTCCTCCCGTCCGCAGCTCGCGCGCGGCCGTGGCCAAGCGGCGACCCCGGCACCAGAATCGGCCCACCGACCCCAGGAGCTGTCGATGAGCATGGAACGAATTGCCGCTTCGATGGCGCGTGTGTCCGCCGCGCTGACGCGCAAGCCCCAGGCCGGACTCAAGGACGACACGCCGGCCAGCGTGCGCTGGGCGGGCGGCCTGCGCACCGTCGCGCGCAGCGAGTCGGGTTTCGAGGTGGCCACCGACATGCCCGAGGCCATCGGCGGCGACGACACCGCGCCGCCACCGGGCTGGCTGCTGCGCTCGGCGCTGGCGTCGTGCGCCATCACCCGCATCGCGATGGAGGCCGCAGCCCGCGGCATCGTGCTGCAGACGCTGGAAGCCCACGCCAGCAGCCGCAGCGACCTGCGTGGCCTGGTGGGCGTGGCCGCGCCTGACGGCAACGCGGTACCGGTGGGGCCGCTGTCGATGGCGCTGCACGTGCGCATCGCCGCGCCGGGGGTCGACGCCGAGACGCTGCGCGCGCTGGTGGTGGACATGTCGGGCTGCTCGCCCGTGACCTGCGCCATCGAGCAGCCCCTGGCAGTGGCGCTGCACGTCGAAGTGGCCGCTTGATGGATGCGCTGTCGCAGACCCTGGGCGTGGTGCGCCTGGTCGGCGCGATCTTCCTGCACGGGCGCTTCTCCGCGCCGTGGTGCTACCAGTCGCCGCACGCCGACGCCGCGGCGCCCTACCTGGAGCCGACCGCCGAGCGCGTGGTGATCTTCCACCTCGTCACCGAGGGCGAGTGCTGGGTCGAACTCGGCGACGCGCCGCCGCTGCGCCTGGTGGCGGGCGACGCCGTGCTGTTCCCGCAGGGCGATGCGCACCGCATGGGCTCGCAGCCCGGGCTGCCGCCGGCCTCGGGCGCGCGCCTGCACGAGGTGCTGGCGCGCCGGCCGCGCCTCCTGGCCTACGGCGGTGGCGGCGCCACCACCCGGCTGGTGTGCGGCTACCTGGCCTGCGATGCCCGCCTGGCGCGCCTGCTGCTGGCGGGCCTGGCGCCGGTGGTCAAGGTCAGCGTGCGCGGCTCGAATGCCGGCGTCTGGCTCGAGGCCTCGTTGCGCTACGCGCTGGCCGAGGCGCGTTCGCCGCGGCCCGGCGGCCAGGGCGTGCTGGCCAAGCTGGCCGAGGTGCTGTTCATCGAGGTGCTGCGCATCCACATGAACGAGCAGGCCGAGGGCCGCACCGGTTGGCTGGCGGGCGTCAACGACCGCATCGTCGGCGCCGCGCTGCGCGCGCTGCATGCCGAGCCCGCGCGGGCCTGGACGCTGGAGGAGCTGGCCCGCGTGGCCGGCAGCTCACGCTCGGTGCTGGCCGAACGCTTCCAGCAGCTGGTGGGCCAGGCCCCGATGCAGTACCTGGCGCAGTGGCGCATGCTCCTGGCCACCAACCTGCTGGCAAGAAGCAATGCGCCGCTGGCGCGCATTGCCGAAGAGGTGGGCTACCAGACCGACACCGCGTTCAGCCGCGCGTTCAGGCGTGAACATGGCCTGCCGCCGGCCGCGTGGAGAAAGCGCCAGGCCGCCGCTGCCGAGCCCAAGCCCGTGCGCTGAGCGGCCCGGCTTCGCCGTCGGTGCCTGCATCTTTGAGCGCCCGGGTTGAGCGCCCGGGCCACCGGGGCTGTGGGCAGCCAGCGCGCGCCTGGTCCGGCGGGGTCCTCGCGGTCTCCGTGGTGTCGCGCGCCGAAGGCCGGCACGGCCGGCGCCGTCACGCGGGCGCCGATCCTGCTCGACAACCAGGCCCTCGCCGCCCAGGCACCTGGCACTTGATTGTGGGCAAAAAGACTGTATAAACATACAGTCTTGATCTGCGCTCGGCGAGGTCTGCAATGCCCACACCCCTGATGCCTCCAGGCACCCCTGTCGACCCCTCCCGGCCGCCGCGCCTGCTGGAGGCCTTGCGGGCCCAGGTGCGCTACCGCCACTACAGCATCCGCACCGAAGAGGTGTACGTGCGCTGGGTGCGCTCTTTCGTGCGCTTTCACGAGCTTCGCCACCCCAGCGATCTGGCCCAGCCCGAGATCGAGGCCTTTCTCGCCTGGCTGGCCACGGAAAAGAACGTCTCGCCGTCCACGCACCGGCAGGCGATGTCGGCGCTGCTCTTCCTCTACCAGAAGGTGCTGAACACCCCGGTGCCCTGGATGCAGGAGATCGGCCGGCCCCAGGCCACACGCCGGCTGCCGGTGGTGCTGTCGCAGGACGAGGTGCTGCGCGTGCTGGCGGTGCTCGACGAGATGCAGCGCGCCGCCCCCGCCGGGGCGCCGGCGTGTTCGGCCCACGGCCTCTTCGGGCGCCTGCTCTACGGCACCGGCATGCGGCTGATGGAGGCCTTGCGCCTGCGCGTGAAGGACATCGACTTCGAGCAGCGCGCGATCATCGTGCGCGAAGGCAAGGGCGCGCACGACCGCCTGGTGATGCTGCCGGAAGCGCTGGAAGCGCCGCTGCGCGCCCACCTCGCCTTCACGCACAGGCTCTGGCAGGCCGACCGCAACGCGGCTGCCGCGCCGGTGCAGATGCCGCATGCACTGGAGCGCAAGTACCCGCGTGCCGGCCTGTCGTGGTCGTGGTTCTGGGTCTTCCCGGCGTCCTCGCTTTCACAAGACCCGCGCGGCGCCGGCGAGCGCCGCCACCATCTGCACGACCAGACCTTCCAGCGCGCCTTCCGCCGTGCCTTGCAGATGGCCGAGGTGAACAAGCCCGCTTCGCCGCACACGCTGCGCCATTCCTTCGCCACCCACCTGCTGCAGGCCGGCTACGACATCCGCACCGTGCAGGAACTGCTGGGCCATGCCGACGTCAGCACGACCATGATCTACACGCACGTGCTGCGCCTGGGCGGGGGCGCCGTGCGCAGCCCGCTGGACAACCTGGCCGCGGCACCACCACCACCGCGCCCGGCGCCGCACCTGCCCGCGCAGGCCCCGCACCGCAACACCCCCCGCACGCCGCCCCGCGCCCCGCCGCGTGCCCGTGAACCCGAAGCCGTCTACGCCCTGCCGTGTCTCGCCCCGCTGGTGCAAACCGCCCGTCCGCTGCCAGCCTGCCCGGTTACGCCGAGCTAGTCTGCCGCAGCAACTTCAGCTTCCTCCAGGGTGCCTCGCACCCCGAGGAACTGATGGCGCGCGCGCAGGCGCTGCGCTACGCCGCACTGGCGGTGACCGACGAATGTTCGCTGGCCGGCGTGGTGCGCGCCCACCTGGAAGCCATGAAAAGCGGCCTGCCGCTGCTCATCGGCAGTGATTTCACGCTGCAGCCCAAGACAACCTTGGCGCCCGCAGGCGGGCCGGAAGAACCCGCCCCGTCACCCGGCCACAGCGGCGGCCCGCGCCTGGTGATGCTGGCGATGTCGCGCCGCGGCTACGCCAATCTTTCGCACTGGATCACCGTGTGCCGCCGCCGCGCGCCCAAGGGCCAGTACCGCGCCGAGATGGCCGACCTGGAAGGCCGCGTGCCCGCCGCGCCCATGCTGGCCGGCCTGCCGGGCTGCCTGGCGCTGCTGGTGGTGTCTTGTGTGCTGCCCACGCCCGGTGCCGGTGCGGCTGTTGCTGATGCAGCCGCTGCCGCCGACCCCTTCCAGGCCCTCTTCGCCCACGCCCTCTGGCTCAAGACCTGGTTCGGTGATCGCGCCGCGCTGGCCTTGCCGCTGCTGCTGCAGCCCCACGACGCGCTGCTGACCGACATCACCCAGCGCGTGGCCGCGCTCACCGGCCTGCCCATCGTGGCCGTGGGTGATGTGCGCATGCACGCCCGTTCACGCAAGCCGCTGCTGGATGTGCTGCAGGCCACGCGCCAGCGCTGCACCGTGGCCAGCGCCGGCCTGGGCCTGGCCGCGAACGCCGAAGCCCATCTGCGCTCGCGGGCCCGGCTGGCGCGCCTGTACAAGCCCGAGTGGCTGCACAACACGCTGGTGCTGGCCGGGCGCTGCGCGTTTTCGCTCAACGAGCTGAAGTACGAATACCCGCGCGAGATCGTGCCCGAGGGCCACACGCCCACGAGTTGGCTGCGTGCCTTGACGGAAGCCGGCGCTGCGCGCCATTACCCGCAGGGGGTGCCCGCTGCGGTGCGCGGCATGCTGGAACACGAGCTGGCGCTGATCCAGCAGCTGCAGTACGAGCCCTATTTCCTCACCGTGGCCGACATCGTGCAGTGGGCGCGCGGCCAGGGCATCCTGTGCCAGGGCCGCGGCAGCGCGGCCAATTCGGCGGTCTGCTATTGCCTGGGCGTGACCGCGGTCGACCCCGAGGTGCACACCATGCTGCTGTTCGAGCGCTTCATCAGCGCCGAACGCGGCGAGCCGCCCGACATCGACATCGACTTCGAGCACCAGCGCCGCGAAGAGGTCATCCAGTACATCTACAAGAAATACGGCCGCCACCGCGCCGCGCTCACCGGCGTGGTCATCTGCTACCGGCCGCGCAGTGCGCTGCGTGATGTCGGCCGCGCCCTGGGCATCGACCTCGAACGCATCGAGGCCGTCAGCAAGAGCCAGCACTGGTTCGACGGCCGCAGCATCGCGCCCGAGCGCATGCAGGAAAACGGCTTCGACCCCGCAGCGCCGGTGTGCCGGCTGTGGGTGGAACTGACGCAGCAGCTCATCGGCTTTCCGCGCCACCTTTCGCAGCACCCGGGGGGCTTCGTGATCGCGCGCGACACGCTCTCGGAACTGGTGCCGGTGGAAAACGCCAGCATGCAGGACCGCAGCGTGATCCAGTGGGACAAGGACGACCTCGACGCGCTGCGCCTGCTGAAGGTGGACATCCTGGCGCTGGGCATGCTGAGCGCGATACGCCGCGCGCTGGAGTTCGTCGGCCAGAAGCTCGGGGCCCCCATGGCCCTGCACCAGGTCCCCAAGGAAGACCGCGACAGCTACGCCATGCTCAGCCGTGGCGACAGCGTGGGCACCTTCCAGGTCGAAAGCCGGGCCCAGATGGCGATGCTGCCGCGGCTGCGGCCGCAGACCTTCTACGACCTCGTGATCGAGGTCGCCATCGTGCGCCCCGGGCCCATCCAGGGCGGCATGGTCCACCCCTATCTGCGCCGCCGCAACGGCGAAGAGCCGGTGCACTACCCCAGCGCCGAAGTCGAGAAGGCGCTGTCGCGCACGCTGGGCGTGCCCATCTTTCAAGAGCAGGTGATGCAGCTGGCCATCCTGGCCGCCGACTTCACGCCCGGCGAAGCCGATCAGCTGCGCCGCGCCATGGCGGCGTGGAAGCGCAAGGGCGGCCTCGGGCCTTTCCATGAACGGCTGGTCGGGCGCATGGTCGAGAAGGGCTACGAGCTGGAATATGCCGAACGCATCTTCAAGCAGATCCAGGGCTTCGGCGAATACGGCTTTCCGGAAAGCCACGCCGCCAGTTTTGCGCTGCTGGTCTATGCCAGCGCCTGGCTCAAGTGCCACCACCCCGACGCCTTCCTGGCGGCGCTGCTGAACAGCCAGCCGATGGGCTTTTATGCGCCGGCGCAGCTGGTGCGCGATGCGCGGCTGCACCACGTCAGCGTGCTGCCGGTGGACGTGCACCACAGCGTCTGGGACAGCGTGCTGGAAGCCGGCCAGGCCGGCGGTGGCGGCCCGCTGCTGCAGCCGGTGCGGCTGGGTTTCAGCCGCATCAGCGGCTTTGAACAGGCCGCTGCCGAGCGCCTGGTGGCCGCACGCGAGGCCGCGCCCGGGCGGCGCTTCACGGGCACCGAAGACCTGGCGCGCCGTGCCGGTCTGGACGCCCGTCAGCTGGCGCTGCTGGCCGAGGCCGACGCATTGCGCGGACTGGCCGGCCACCGCCATGAAGCCGCCTGGGCCGTGGCCGGCGTGGACACCCGCGCCACGCCGCTTCTGCGCGGCACGCGCACGCAAGAGGCCGAGGTGCAGCTGCCGGCGCCCGATGCCGCCACCACCGTGCTGGCCGACTACCGCCGCCTGGGCCTGAGCCTGACGCAGCACCCGGTGGCCTTGCTGCGGCCGCAGCTGGCCGCCTTCAAGGTGCTGCCGGCCGCGGTGCTGCAGCACTTTCCGCCCGGCCGCCTGGCGCGCGCCAGCGGCATCGTCACGCACCGCCAGCGGCCGGAAACCGCGCACGGGGTGGTCTTCGTCACGCTGGAAGACGACACCGGCGCCGTCAACGTCATCGTCTGGCCGCAGCTGGTGGAACAGCAGCGCCGCGCCTTGCTGGGCGCTTCATTGCTGACGGTCTATGGCATCTGGCAGTGCCATGGCGAGCCGGGCTTCGAGGTGCGCCACCTCGTGGCCAAGCGCCTGATCGACCACACGCCGCTGCTGCAGGGCCTGGCCACCAGCAGCCGCAACTTCCGCTGAGCGCCTGGGCGCGGCGCTCAGTGCGCCACCATGGCCTCGGCCACGGCCGCGGGGACCGGGTGGCTGCTGGTGAAGGCCAGCTCGCCGCTCAGCAGGGCCTGCTGCGGCGCCGAGCTCACGCGGCTGGCCAGGCCCTCGGGCTGGGACGCCGCAGTGGCCTGCAGGCCCACCCAGGCGTTGCGGCCCAGGCGCTTGGCCGTCAGCAGGGCCACGTCGGCCACGTTCACCACGGCCAGCCAGTCCAGTGCCTGCGGGTGCTGCGGCAGGAAGGGCCAGCAGGCGTGGCCGATCGAGCAGCTCATCGCCAGCGAACGGCCGTCGGGCAGGCGGAAGGGGGTTTCCGCCACGCCGGCGCGCAGGCGCTCGGCCAGTTCGTCGGCGCGGGCGCGGTCGGTGTCGTGGGCGACGGCGAGGAACTCTTCACCGCCCCAGCGCACCACGTCGTCAGACTCGCGCATCGCCACCTTCAGGCGCTGCGCCAGCTGCACCAGCACGGCGTCGCCGGCGGCATGGCCGTGTTCGTCGTTGACACGCTTGAAGTGGTCCACGTCGATGAGGAAAAAGAGCGTGTCGGTGTCGTTGGCGGCCGCACCGCCTTCGCCGGTCAGCGCGCGGCGCAGGCTGGCCGAGAGCGCGGCCTCGATGTGCTCGGTGAGGAAGCGGCGGTTGTGCAGCCCGGTGAGCGGGTCGCTGATGCTGGCGACTTCCAGCACGCGCGACTTCTCTTCCAGCGCGCGCGTCTTCTCGCTCAGCGCCAGCGACACCGCCTGCAGCTCGACCGTGCGTTCGTCGACCAGGCGCTGCAGCTCCTGGCGCCGCGCCAGCAGCACCCGCGTGCGCGCATGCACCAGGCCGTACACCAGCGCCAGCATGGCCAGCCCGGCCAGCGCGCGGAACCACGCGGTCTGGTGCCAGGGCGCCAGCACCTGGATCGGCAAGGACAGTGTGCTTTCGCTGAAGGTGCCGTCGCGGTTGCTGCCGCGCAGCTGCAGCTGGTAGTCGCCCGGAGGCAGGTTGTTGTAGCTGGCCAGTCGGCGCTGCGGGTCTGAGGCCACCCAGTCGCTGTCGTGCCCCAGCAGGCGGTGTGCATAGCGGTTGCGCTCCGGCGCCGAGTAGTCCAGCGCCGCGTAGCCCACCTCCAGGCTGTTGGCCTCGGGCGGCACACGCAGGCTCTGCGTGCCCTCCGGCGGTGGCAGCTCGCGGCCGCCCACGCGCAGTTCGGTCACGACCACCGGCGGGCGGTGCGTCCAGGGCCGCAGCAGCGCCGGGCGCACCACCGTCACGCCGCCGGAGGCACCGAAAAGCAGTTCGCCGGCGTCGGTGCGTGCCACCGAGTTGGTCCAGAAGGTGGCGTAGCCCACGCCTTCGGCGCGGCGCAGGCCGCGTGCGCGCATCGTGGTGGTGTCCACCAGCGCCAGGCCACTGTCGGTGCTGGCCCAGATGCGGCCGGCATCGTCTTCGATGACGGTGTTGACGTTGTTGTCGGGCAGGCCCTCGTCGGCGCTGACGCGGGCGAAGCGCGGCGGGCCATCGCCCGGCTCCAGCCGGTGCAGGCCGCCGCCATAGGTGGCCACCCACAGGCGGCCCTGGCGGTCCAGGCACAGCGATGCGATGAAGCCCGAGCCCAGGCCGCCTGTGGCCGGACTGGCCGGCAGCTTCAACACGGCGCCAGTGGCGGGGTCGTAGCGGTTCAGCCCGTTGCGCGTGCCTATCCACAGCTCGCCCTGGGCACCCCGCGCCAGTGCGGTGATGCGCAGATCGGTGAGTTGCCGTGCCGGGTCGGGCAGCGCGGCACGCGCGCGGCCACTGGCCAGGTCCATCTCCCACAGGCCGTCGCGCAGGCCGCCCACCCACAGGCGCTGGCCGTCGCGGAACAGCGGGCCCACGCCACGGTCGGCGAGCCGGCCTGGCCAGCTCACGCGCACCACCGTCGGCGCGGCCGCGGCGCCGGTTGACGGGGCCCCGGGCGCGGGCGCCCGGGCGCGGTAGAGCCCGCGGTAGTTGCCGATGAAGACGCTGCCATCGGGCGCCTCGGCCAGCCCCAGCGTGGCGTCGGGCGGCACGGCCGACTCGGGCCGCGAGGGGTCGGGCTTCAGTGCCAGCAGGCGGCCACGCGCCGGGTCGACGATCTCCACGCCGTGGCTCAGCGTGCCCATCCACACGCGGCCGTCACTGTGGACCAGCAGGCTGACGTAATCGGCACGCGACTGCGTGGTGTCCACGACACCACGGTCGGGGCTGACGTTCAGCACGGCGTTGTCGCGCGGGTCCACGCGCGCCAGGCCGGCATAGGTGGCCACCCAGACGAGGCCGGAGCGGTCGCGGAAAAGGCCGCGCACATGGTCGTCGGGCAGGCTGGACGGCAGCAGCGGGCGGTGGCGCAGGCGGCGGGTCTGGCCGCTGGCCGCGTCGATGGCCACCACGCCCTGGCCCAGGGTGCCGGCCCACACCTCGCCGGGCCGGGCCTCCAGCAAGGCCATCACGCGGCGCGAGGCCAGCGTGCGGGCGTCGCGGCCGGCCTGGGTTTCGAGGATGGCCCGCCAGGTACCAGCGCCACCTTCAGCCTCGCGCACAAACACGCCGTCGCGGTTGGTGCCCATCCACAAGCGCCCGGCGCTGTCTTCCAGCAGGCTTTCGGCCTGGGGCTGGCGGCCACCGGCATCGGGCAGGGCCACCGGGCTGAAGCGGTCGCTGCCGGCTTCGCGCACAAAAAGCCCGGCCGTCGTGCCCACCCACAGGCGACCGGCGCGGTCGCGCAGCACGGCGGTGGCGTTTTCGCCGCGCAGGCCGTTGGCGGCCTGCGGGCCCATGGCGATGCGTTGCACACGCCCGCTGGCGCCGTCCACGTGGTCCAGACCACCGTCGGTGCCCACCCACAGCCCGCCCTGTCCATCATTGGCCAGGGCCCGCACGCTGCCGTGGGACAGGCCCGCCGGCCCGGCGGCGATGTGGTGCAGCGCCTCGCCGCTGCGGCCCAGGCGTATCAGGCCGACGGCGTCGGTGCCCACCCACAAGCGGCCCTGGGTGTCGGTGTGCAGCACCTGCACCAGGTTGTCAGCCACTTGCGCCGGCATGCCCGCAGTGGCCGTGAATCGGCGGTTGACAAACTGGTAGCCGTCCCAGCGCGCCACCCCGCCCATGGTGCCCACCCAAAGAAAACCCTGAGGGTCTTCGGTCACCGAGGTGACCACCTCGTTGGGCAGGCCGTGGCTGGTGTTGATCTGCTTGAAGCCGTCGGCGACCCAGTCGGACCAGCGCTTATCGCCGATGCCGCGCACGCCGACGTCGGCGCCGGCCAGGCCGCTGGCCAGCAGCAGCAGTGTGGCGGTGACGCGGGTCCACAGGGGCGAGGTCGGCATGCCGGGCGTCGGAGGCGGGCGAAACAAGGTCGCATTGTGTAGGACATCCAGGCATGCCCGCCGCCACCGCCCATGGCCCGCGCGGCGCAAGGCGAGAATGCGTGGCATGCACCACAACCTTGAATGGCTGCCTGCGCAGGGCCGCCCGCAACAACTGCTGTTGCTGCTGCACGGCTGGGGCGGCAGCGGGGCCGAGATGGCGCCGCTGGCGCAGGCGCTGCGCAGCGCCTTTCCGCAGGCCGCCGTGCTGGCGCCCGATGCGCCGCACGCCCACCAGCGCGCCGATGGCAGCCCGGGCCCGGCCCATGCCCGCCAGTGGTACGAGGTGGCGGGCCTGACGCCGCAGAACTGGCCCGGCCGTGTGGATGAGGCGCTGCCCGGCCTGCAGGCCTGGGTGCAGGCGCAGCAGCAGCGCCTGGGCGTGGCCCCCGCGGCCACCGCGCTGGGCGGCTTCAGCCAGGGCGCCGTGCTGGCGCTGGCGCTGGTGCTGCAGCATGACGGCATCGCCGGCCGCGTGCTGGCCTTCGGCGGCTGCCTGACGCGGGTGCCCGAGGCCGCGCCGCAGCACACCACGCTGCACCTCTTCCATGGCGCCGACGACGAGGTCATTCCCGCCGAAGGCTCGCGCCAGGCCCTGGGCCACCTGGCCGAGCTGCAGGGTGACGCGACGCTGGACATCGCCCAGGGCGTGGGCCATGTGCTGCACCCCGCGCTCATCACCTGCGCGCTGCAGCGCCTGCAGACCCACATCCCGGCGCGCACCTGGCGCGCGGCGCTGGGCGCGGTGCCGCCGCCTGCCCATTGACCGCTTCACTCCTTGACTGTTGCCGCCACCCATGCTGTTCCTGCTGTCCCCCGCCAAGACCCTGGACTACGACACCCCCGTGCCCGCGCCGCTGCGGCGCAAGGCCAGCGAGCCCTTGTTCACCGAACGTACGGCCGAGCTCATCGCGGTGCTGCGCAAGCTCAGCGCCACGCAGGTGGCCGAGCTGATGGACCTGTCCGCGAACCTCGCCAGCCTGAACGTGGCGCGCTACGCCGCCTGGCAGCCGCAGGCCACGCCGGCCAACAGCAAGCCCGCGGTGCTGGCCTTTGCCGGTGACGTCTACGACGGCCTGCAGGCTGGCAGCCTGACCACCGCCGACTTCACCTGGGCGCAGCAGCACCTGGTGCTGCTGTCGGGCCTGTATGGCGCGCTGCGCCCGCTCGACCGCCTGCAGCCCTACCGCCTGGAAATGGGCACGGCGCTGAAGACGGCCGCTGCCAGGCACCTGTACGACTACTGGGGCGACACCGTGGCCGAACACCTCAACGCCCTGCAGGCCGATGAAGCCTCACCGGTGGTGGTGAACCTGGCCTCGCAGGAATACGCCCGCGTGGCGCTGCGCCCGGCGCTGCGCGCGCGCGTGGTGGAGTGTGTGTTCGAGGAGGTTCGCGAAGGAGAACCACGCGTCATCAGCTTCTTCGCCAAGAAAGCGCGCGGCCTGATGGCGCGCTTCGCGGTGCAGCACCGCGTGCGCAGCGTGAAGGCCCTGCAGGCCTTCGACGCCGAGGGCTATGCCCACGATCGCAAGGCCTCCAGCGCCGACCGCCTGGTGTTCCGCCGCGCCAGCGTGGCTGCAGCCCGAGCGCTGGCCTGAGCAAAAATACGGGCATGAGCAGCACCACCCAATCCATCACCCCCGAACTGCGGCAGTGGATCGTCGCCCAGGCCGAAGCCGGCTGCCGGCCCGACGATGTGCTGGAGGCCATGAAGGCCAGCGGCTGGGCCGAAGACGTGGCCATCGATGCCATGGAAGTGACCCTGCGCGAGCGCCTGGACCAGTTGCACCCGCGCCAGCCCGCGCCGCTGGAGGCGCTGCAGCCGGCCAAGCCGCTGCCCGAGCCGCGGCTCGAAGGGCAGACCGTGCTGACGCTGAGTGACGGCCACCGCGTGAAGCTGCTGACGGCGATGAAACACCCTCGGGTGCTGGTCTTTGGCGGCCTCCTGACCGACGCCGAATGCGACACGCTGATGGCCCAGGCCGCGCCGCGCCTGCTGCGTTCAGAGACCGTGGACAACAACACCGGCGACAGCGAAGTCAACGCCGCGCGCACCAGCGACGGCATGTTCTTCGAACGTGGTGAAACGCCGCTGATCAAGGCGCTGGAAGCGCGCATCGCCGAACTGCTGCGCTGGCCGCTGGAAAACGGCGAAGGCCTGCAGATCCTGCGCTACCGGCCGGGGGCGGAATACAAGCCGCACCACGACTATTTCGACCCCATCCACCCCGGCACGCCACGCATCCTGGAGCGCGGCGGCCAGCGTGTGGGCACGCTGGTGATGTACCTCAACACCCCCGAGGGCGGCGGCGCCACCACCTTCCCCGACGTCGGGCTGGAAGTGGCCCCGGTGCGCGGCAACGCCGTGTTCTTCAGCTACGACCGCGCCCACGTCAGCACCAAGACGCTGCACGGCGGTGCGCCGGTGACGGCCGGCGAAAAGTGGGTGGCGACGAAGTGGCTGCGCGAGGGCGTGTTCGTCTGAGCCCGGGCTCAGGCCAGCAGCGCTGCCACGGCCAGCGCGGCGCCCGTGGAAGCGCCCAGCGACAAGCCCACGCGCGCGCCGAAGCCCCGCCCGCCGGCCACCCAGGCCGCCAGGGTGCGCGTCGCGGCATTCGCTGAGACGGCCACCAGCACACCCAGGCGCAGCGCCGCGACGTCGGCCTCGCCTTGCGTGAACAGGGTCGCCAGCGCGGCCACCGGCGCATGGGCATCGGCCAGCGCCGCCAGCGCCGTGCCGGCCAGCAGGCCCGCGTGGCCGAACTGCCGCTGCGACCAGGCCACGCCCGCGGCCACGGCACCCAGCAAGGCCGCCACCAGCAGGGCCTCGCGCAGCCGCAGCGGGCCGTGTTCACTGGCCGGCGCGGCGCTGGCGGCATCGGCGCGCCACGCCGCCAGCCCGGCGCTGGCCAAGGCCACCGCGGCGCCGGCCAGCGCGCTGGGCAGCAACGCGGGCAGGCCGGCGGGCGCCAGCGCCGCCACCAGCAGCAGCACCTGCAGCCAGGTGGCCACGGTGCTGAACAGCGCGCCGGCCAGGCAGGCGCCGCGCTGCGCGGGCTGGGCGCGGGCGCGCGCCCCCATCGAGGCGATGGTGGCGGTGCTGGAGACAAACCCCGAAAACAGCCCTGACAGCGCCAGCCCGGCACGCGCGCCCAGCACGCGCCAGGCCACGTGCCCGGTGGCCTGCAGCGCCAGGATCAGCACCGCCGTCAGCAGCAGCGTGCGCGGCGCCATGCCACCCAGCCAGGGCAGCGTGCTGGCCGGCATCAGCGGCAGCAGCACCAGGGCCAGTGCGGCCAGCAGCAGCGCGTCGTGCAGTTCGGCCTGGCTCAGCAGCTCGGTGGCGAAGCGGTGCAGTTTCTCGCGCGCGGCCAGCAGCGCGGCCACCACCACCGCCGCGGCCGCGCCCAGTGCCGGCTGCTGCACCGCCAGCACGCCCACCAGGTAGGTGATGAAGAGCGCCAGCTCCGTGGTCAGGCCGGGGTCGGGCGGCGGCTGGCCGGGCAGGTGCTCGCGGCTCTTCCAGTAGGCCACCGCCGAGAGCAGCAGCACCAGCAAGCCGCCCAGCGCCACCAGCAGCGGCTGGCCCAGGGCCTGCGCCAGGCCACCGCCCAGCGCGGCCAGCGTGAAGCTGCGCATGCCGGCCGCGCGGCGCTGCGCGCCCTGGCCCTTGCGCCGCTCACGTTCCAGGCCGATCAGCAGGCCGCCGCCGAGCGCTGCGGCCAGGCCCAGGGCCAATGCGGGCGAACCGATGGCAGCTTCTGCCGTGCTTGCCGCAGCGCTCGCCCCGGCGCCCACCGCAGGACTCATGGCCGGCGGCCGTGTCGCGGGCTCAGAACGACGCGCATTCGCCCAGCGCCGGCACGCACGCGCGCCAGCCCAGCTGGTTCTGCAGCGCGAAGCGCAGGCTGTCGGTGGCGTCGGGTTCGCCGTGCACGACAAAGGTCTGCTGCGGCGCCTTCGGCATCTGGCGCAGCCAGGCCAGCAACTCGTCGCGGTCGGCGTGGCCGGAAAAACCTTCGAGCTGCTGCACCTCGGCGCGCACGGCCACCATCTCGCCGTGGACCTTCACTTCACGCTCGCCGGCCATCAGCTTGGCGCCGCGCGTGCCGCCCACCTGGAAGCCGGCCAGCACGATGCTGTGCCGCGGGTCCGGCGCCATGGCCTTGAGGTGGTGCAGCACGCGCCCGCCGGTGGCCATGCCGCTGGCCGAGATGATGACCGCCGGGTAACCCGAAGACGACAAGCGCGCCGACGACAGGCGCACCGACTGCTGCACCGTGGTGACCAGGCGCACACCGTCGCACAGCGTCTGCACCTCGCGCTTGGTCAGGCGCAGCAGCGCGCCGAAGCGCCGGTACAGCGCGGTGGCCTGCACGGCCATGGGGCTGTCCAGGAAGATGGGCAATTGCGCCGGGATCGCGCCTGTGGCCTTCAGCCGCTGCAGCACGAGCAGCAGCGCCTGCGCGCGGCCCACCGCGAAGCTGGGCATCAGCACCGAGCCGCCGCGCTGCACCGTGCGCCGGATGATCTCGCCCAGCTGCGCCGTGCTGTCTTCCGGCGGGTGCACGCGGTTGCCGTAGGTGGCTTCCACCAGCAGCACGTCGGCGGCGCGCGGTGGCTGGGGCGGTGGCATCAGCAGGTCGTTGTTGCGGCCGACATCGCCCGAAAAGCCCAGCGCCAGATGGCCGTCGTCCAGGTTCACCGAGCAGGCACCCAGCAGGTGGCCCACGGGCGCCAGGCGCACCGTGTTGCGCCCGATCTTCAGCGCACGCTGCGGCGGCAGCGGCACCAGCTGGCCCAGCGCGCGCAGCGCGTCGGCGCGGGTGTACAGCGGCATCGCCTTCTCGTGGCGGCTGTAGCCGTGGCGGTTGGCGCGGCGCGCGTCTTCTTCCTGCAGGTGGGCGCTGTCCAGCAGCAGCACCTGGGCCAGCTCGCAGGTGGCCGGGCTGGCGTGGATGGGGCCGCGAAAACCGTTTTTCACCAGCGCCGGCAGCCAGCCGCTGTGGTCCAGGTGGGCATGGCTCAGCACCACGGCGTCCAGGTTCTTCAGCAGCTCGGGCATCACCCAGTTGCGCTCGCGGTGCAGCTTCCAGCCCTGGAAGAGGCCGCAGTCCAGCAGGATGCGGCGGTCGTCGGTTTCCACCAGATGGCGTGAACCGGTGACACCATCGGCCGCGCCGAGGAAATGAGTCTTCATGCGGGACCACCTTGGAGGTGCAGCGCGTCGTTGGCCAGCATCCGCACGCTGGGCGGGCTGGGGGCGGGTGCTTGTGCCAGCGCACGCAACAGCGCACGCGCCACGGTCGCGGCCGCGATGGGCCGCCACGCCGCCGGCACCAGCGCCGACAGCGGCGCGCTGAGCTGCATGGCCAGCTGTTCCATCGGGCGCTGTGGCTGGCCCAGCGCAGCGCGGTTGCCGCTCAGCAGCGAGGGGCGGGCGATGACCAGCGTCTCGAAATGAAGCGCCGTGAGCGCGGCTTCCATCTCGCCCTTCACGCGGCTGTAGAAGCTGGCAGCGCTGGCGCTGGCGCCCAGCGAAGACACCACCGCCAGGCGCCGCACGCCGGCGGCCCTGGCGGCGCTGGCGAAGGCCAGCACGGCGTCGAAGTCCACGGCGCGAAACGCGGCTTGCGAACCGGCGGTCTTGAGGGTGGTGCCCAAGGCACACAGCGCGGCTTCGGCGCGGGGCAGGGCGGGCAGGGCCTTGAAGTCCACCACGTGCAGCTGGCGGTGGCTGCCCGCCAGCGCCACCTCGCGCCGCGCCAGCAGGTGCAGCGTGCCGGGCCCCGCCCACTGGGCCGCCACGGCCTGGCCGATGAGCCCGGTGGCGCCGGCCAGCAGCAGATTCATGCGGAGGCCCTGGCCGGCTGCATCAGGCCCCGGCCCTTGCTCCAGCGGTCTTCGTGCCGCTGGACACGCAGGGCCCGGGTGAACCAGGCCATGGCCTCGCCGTGGTCGGGGACGAGAGCTGTCGTGAGGGCCGGGCGGCGTGTCATCGTGCCGCGAGGGTAGCGCAAGCGGCCGCGCCGCGGCCTTGCTGCAGATCAGACCGACGCGAGGTTCAGGCCGTGGTTCAGGCCCAGACCTCCTGCGCCACTTCCACCACCAGGCGCAGCTTGTCGCGCTGGGCCTGCACCGCGATGTTGTTGCCGTGCACGGTGCTGCTGAAGCCGCACTGCGGGCTCAGGCACAGCTGGTCCAGCGGCGCGTATCTCGCGGCCTCGTCGATGCGGCGCTTGAGCGCGTCCTTGTCTTCCATCTGGCCGAACTTGGTGGTCACCAGGCCGAGCACGACGATCTTGTCCTTCGACAGATAGCGCAGCGGCTTGAAGTCACCCGAGCGTTCGTCGTCGTACTCCAGGAAAAACGCGTCCAGCTTCATCTCCGACAGCAGCGCCTCGGCCACGGGCTCGTAGTTGCCTGCCGCGGCGTGCGTGCTCTTGAAGTTGCCGCGGCACAGGTGCATGGCCAGCGTCATGCCCGCAGGCTTGTGCGCCACCACCTTGTTGATGAAGGCGGCGTAGCGGTGCGGCAGCTCGTTCGGGTCGTCACCGCGCTGGCGTGCGGCTTCGCGCATCTTCTCGTCGCACAGGTAGGCCAGGTTGGTGTCGTCCATCTGCACATAGCGGCAGCCGGCGTCGAACAGGCTCTGCAGCTCGTCGCCATAGGCCTTGGCGACGTCGTCGTAGAAGGCCGGATCAAGTTCCGGGTAGGCCTCGCGGCTGATGCCGGCGCGGCCGCCGCGGAAGTGCAGCATGGTGGGGGAGGGGATGGTCACCTTGGGCGTCAGGCCCGGCAGTCCCAGGCCGGCCACCTGGCTGTTCAGGAATTCAAAGTCGGCACGCTGGATGTCCTTCACGTGCTTCACCTTGTCGATGACGCGGATGACCGGCGGCGCCAGCTCTTCCGTGCCGTCGGCGCGCAGCACCGTCACCGGGATGTCGGTCTTCACGCCGCCCAGCTGCTCCAGGAAGTCGATGTGGAAATAGGTGCGGCGGAACTCGCCGTCGGTGATGCTCTGCAGCCCCACGTCCTGCTGGAACTTCACGATCTCGGCGATGGCGCGGTCTTCCACTTCGCGCAGCTGCTCGGCGCTGATGCTCTTCTTCACGAAGCAGGCCTCGCGCGCATCCAGCAGGTACTTCGGGCGCAGGAAGCTGCCCACGTGGTCGGCGCGGAAGGGGGGCTGTTGGCGGGTGCTCATGGGGTGGGCCTGTCTCCGGAGGGGTTGTTCGGCTGCGCTGCCGGGCCGCGGCGGGCCTCGGACAGGTTGTGGTGCGCGTGGCGCGCGTGTTCCTGCATCAGCGCCTCGGCGCGCGCGCCCTGGCCGGCGCCGATGGCCTGCACCGCGGCGCGGTGCTGGGCCTGGGCAATCACCAGCCGGTCGCGTGCACGCGCACCGCTGTGCGTGGCCATCACGAAGCCGTTGGGTGACGCAAAGGGCAGGGTGCAGGCGCGTGCGATCTGGCGCTGCACCAGCGTGCTGGCCGACATCAGGGCCAGCAGCTCGTGGAAGCGGGTGTTTTCTTCGACGTAGCCGGCAAAGGCCGCCTCGCTGAGGCGCTGGGGCGTCAGCAGCTCGTCGATGCGCGCCAGGCAGCCATGCATCTCCTGCATCAGCGCCGGGGCCACGCCGCGTTCGGCGGCAAAACGCGCCGCCAGGCCTTCGAGCGTGCCGCGCAGCTCGATGGCGTCGAAGATGTCGCTCTCGCCGAAGGCCCGCACGCTGAAGCCGCCGGCCGGCAGGCCCTCGAGCAGACCCTCTTCCTGCAGCCGCACGAGGGCCGTGCGGATGGGTGTGCGCGACATGCCCAGGCGTTCCACCATCGCCAGTTCGGTGATGCGTTCGCCGGGGGCCAGCGCACCACCGAGGATCAGCTCGCGCAGGCGCAGCAGTGCGCGCACGGTCTGGTTGTTGCCGTCCTCAGCGGAGCTTGTGTTGTATACAAGACGGCCGGCGTCGCTGGGCAGCTTCACGGGGCTTTGAGGGTTTTTCGCGGGAAGCACGGGCCTGGGAGGGGTGCAAACTGCGCGTCATTGTATACAGCGCTTGCATTTCCAGCCCTGTGAAAACCCGGTCAGTTGCCCAACAGGCGGCGCGCGTTGTCCTTCAGGATCAGCGGCTTGACCTTGTCCTTGAAGCCGGCCTCGTCGAAGTCCTTCATCCAGCGTTCGGGCGTGATCAGCGGGTAGTCGCTGCCGAAGAGCATGCGGTCCTTCAGCAGCGTGTTGGCGTACTGCACGAGCTGGGGCGGAAAGTACTTCGGGCTCCAGCCGCTGAGGTCGATCCAGACATTGGGCTTGTGCAGCGCCAGGCTCAGCGCTTCGTCCTGCCAGGGCCAGCTGGGGTGGGCGATGACGATCTGGATGTCGGGGAAGGCGATCGCCACGTCTTCCAGCAGCATGGGGTTGCTGTTCTGCAGGCGCAGACCGCCGCCGCAGCGCATGCCGCTGCCGATGCCGCTGTGCCCGCTGTGGAAGATGGCCGGCAGCTTGTGCTCGGCGATCACCTCGTACAGCGGCCAGGCCATGCGGTCGTAGGGCATGAAGCCCTGCACGGTGGGGTGGAACTTGAAGCCCTTGATGCCGTGTTCGGCGATGAGCCGCCGCGCCTCCCGCGCGCCCATCCTGCCCTTGTGGGGGTCGATGCTGGCGAAGGCGATCATCATGTCGCTGTTGGCCCGGGCGGCTTCGGCGATCTCTTCGTTGGGGATGCGGCGGCGGCCCAGCTGGCTTTCGCTGTCCACCGTGAACATCACCAGGCCGATCTTCCTCTCGCGGTAGTAGGCGATGGTCTCGGCGATGGTGGGCCGGCGGTTGCTGCCGAAGTACTTGTCGGCAGCGCGGTCGTACTCTTCGCCGTAGTTGTCGAAGGGGTTCCAGCACGACACCTCGGCGTGGGTGTGGATGTCGATCGCGATCAGGTCGTCGGCGTTCATGCGCGCTCCAGGCTGTGTGTCTGTCCTCTGCAAGATGCTAACCACCGGCCCTGAATCCATGAGCATTTCTTCGCCTTCCAGGCCATCGCCTCGCTACCGCCAGGCCGCCAGCGGCGGCTGCCTGCACGCCACCGTGGAGCAGCGCGCCGACGGCGCCACCGTGCTGCGTTCGACCGAGCCGCTGGGCGTCCACCCGCCACGCCTGACCGACAGGCTGGAGCACTTTGCCGCCTGCGCGCCCGGGCGCGTGTTCGCTGCCAAGCGCGGGCCCGACGGGGCCTGGGTGACGGTGACCTACGCGCAGATGCTGCACGCCGCGCGCTGTCTGGGCCAGGCGCTGGCCGCACGCGGCCTGGCGCCTGAGCGGCCGCTGGTCATCCTCAGCGATAACGACCTCGAGCACCTGTGCCTGAGCTTCGCCGCGCTGTGGGTGGGCGTGCCCTTCGCGCCCGTCTCGCCGGCGTATTCGCTGGTGTCCGAGGACTTTGCGAAGCTGCGCCACATCCTGGCCACGCTGACGCCGGGCCTGGTGTTCGCCAGCGACGGCACGGCCTACGCGAAGGCCATCAGCGGCTGCGTGCCGGCCGACGTGGAAGTGCTGCTCGTCAAGGGCGAAGTGCCCGGCCGCCGCCACAGCCGCTATGCCGAGCTGCTGGCCACGGCCCCCGGGGCGGAAGAGGCCGCCGCGCACGCACGGGTGGGCCCCGACACCATCGCCAAGTTCCTCTTCACCTCGGGGTCGACCAGGCAGCCCAAGGGCGTGATCAACACCCACCGCATGTGGTGCAGCAACCTGCAGATGATTCGCCAGTGTTTCCCCTTCCTGGGCGACACGCCGCCGGTGCTGGTGGACTGGCTGCCGTGGAACCACACCTTCGGCGGCAACCACAACATCGGCATCGCGCTCTACAACGGCGGCACGCTC
>LNFM01003415.1_pt1 | contig 57036 bp, 53 predicted proteins | sample 596031 | NCBI WGS metagenome assembly LNFM01 (sample SAMN04254537, study PRJNA301005) | activated carbon metagenome | isolation source: dual media filters at the Ann Arbor, Michigan drinking water treatment plant | place: USA: Ann Arbor
TCAATCGAAAGCCGCTTAAAATCGAAACCAGATGAACTGAAGCCTCCACTACGTCACGCCGCAAACTGTCTCAAAGCATTCGACGACGGACACCGTTGAGCCAACCCATGTGCCGACGATCGCCGTCGCGACGGCGATCGTCTTGTAACTTTTTTCATCGTGGATCCTCCCGTTATCCCTAGTTATCCCTAGTCATCCCCAGTCTCGCCGGGTTTCCCCCGAATCTCGGCAAGTGAAGATTGTACTAGCACTGACGACGCCCTGAACGTACGCCGTAGCTCTCGTCACGTTGCTTGCTCTCTATGGATCAGGAGCGAGTCAGGTTGGGGGATCACTGAGCCGGAGGGCTATGGCATTTCGTGCATGGGGTCATTCTTCTCGGTATCGAAATGGACCACGTCCGTCGAGATCAGGACTACCGGAGCGCCAGACTTATTTTCCCACCAATGCTTATGACCTTTGCCGAATTCAGGCGTGGAATCACCTGCTTTGTGCAAGATCGGAACGGCGCAAAACGCACTGTGCTCGATGATCTCGCCGGTTTGAACAAGAACGATGGATGGTCGGTCATCGTGGTCGTGCGTTGGGATGATGCCATCCTTGGCGACGGTCAGGCGGCGCATGCGCAGCTTGAAATTGCCCATGTTGCGCCAGCCGGTCAAATCGACTTCATGCAGGATGGGTCGTTCGACGCCGACGTCCGGCGCGTTCTCGATCTGGCGCGGTGTCTTGAGTTCCTGATCCTTTGGGCAGCTTCCCGCAAGCGCGGTGAGGGGATAAGCGGCGAGTGCTGCGGCGAATACAGCAAAGCGCATGGAAACTTGCATTTTTGGACCTTCGAGGTTGCGCAGACGCGGCTGTGCGTCCGCCGGTGGAAAGTGCCAGCAATTTCAAACTTGGTGAAATAGCTAAAGGCTCGGATCTTACTTCTGTTGCGCTATAGACTCGCAAAATAAGCCGATTGAGTAGTCTATAGCTTACATTTCGTTGCTCTTTGGCTTTTTATAAACTCGTCTCTTTACAGAATGTATGCCGCAAGCTACGGGAAAACAATATTGCCTGTACGGCAAAATTAGATATGGTTGGGGTACTTTAGATGTGCAATCGACATCGATATGTCACTATCCACGGATATGTCGCTTGTCATCGTTGTGTCGCGTCGCTGGCGTGGGGGCGTGGGGATTTAGCACAGCATGGTCGAAACACATGAAATTCGCTATTTTTTGGCGGTTTGTAAAGAACAGAACTTCACGCGGGCAGCGCAACGATGCTGCGTCGCGCAGCCTTCATTAACCCGCGCGATCAAAAAGCTTGAAGATAAGTATGGTGGACCTCTTTTCGATCGGACTCGGGGTCGAATAGCGCTTACCGATTTGGGCCGGCGGGTTTACTCGCATCTTGAAAATGCCATGTCGGGCATTGTCAGCGCGGGCGTCGAGGCCAATCAATTCAAGCGCGCGCGAATGACGACTTTGCGTTTGGGAGTAGCCACGGCCATTCAGCCCAGCCTCTTTGAGCCCGCGATCAACAAACTTTTGCAGGCGTCTCCGTCTATTCGCGTTGATGTTCGGGAAGGAACAGGCGACTGGATTGTTCATTCTCTGCTCACTGATGAAATCGATGTGGGGCTTTCGGCCAGCAGTGAACATCCCGAGCTTGTCGAGGCTGCCCCACTGTACGAGCAACGATTCAGCATAGTTCTTCCTGTCGCACATCCCCTCGCACGCAGCTCAGAGGTGAGCCTCTCGGAGCTTACGCACGAGAAGATCATTTCGGTGGCCGGCTATGACGGTCTTGATCATTTGCTGGCGGAAGCTCAAATCAACGGACTGCAGTTCAATACTGTCGTGACGACCAATAGTGAAGCGTGGGCACTTGATCTGACGGCCAACGGATTTGGCGTCACCATCATGCCGCTAAAACCTGTCTATTGTCCGCGTGTCACGGTGCGGCCGCTGACTGGACCGTTGACGCGGGTTCTGTCTCTCATAACGATGCGTGGCCGCCGACGGATGGGAACGGCGGAGCAGTTCATACGAAATGCACGGCGCCTTGCTGTACGGTCAGAAACCGAGACGTGCGCGCCTTGAGCGCAACTTGCCGACCGGAACACTTGCAACAGGCTATCGTGTGGGAAGCCGGCTGTATAATGTTCGGCGGCTATACAATGAAATCCGACCGGCTGGGCCAGCGTTGATCGTCAGCCGGCCTGGCTGCAAATTGAATGACGATCGGTAACACGGATAGTGCAGAATGGGCGAGGATGGACGCTCCACACTGACTGCGGTCCTCACCAACTTGCGCATCGGCGTCTCTGGCCGATCGACAGACCTCCTGCCACAGCGTGTGCGGACGCTGATCGCACAGCAGGATCGTCAAAGTGAAATTCTGATCGGTTATGTTCAGGTCGCAATCGCGCTCTGGTTCTGCACACTTTACGTTATTGCGCCCAAGCCGATCGACCGGATGTCCGATTTTCTATCGCCCGTGCCGATCGCCATTACCCTGCTCCTGCTGCTTTCAATTGTCCGACTCGTGAAGATCAACAGGGGGCCTGTGTCGGATCAATTTATAGCGTTCTCGATCTGTCTCGACGTTGCGCTGCTGATTGGTGTTATCTGGTCTTTTCATATTCAGTATGGACAGCCGCCGGCGTTCTCTCTCAAGGCGCCGACGTTCTGCTATCTGTTTGTTTTCGTCGTCGTGCGCGCCTTACGTTTTGATCCCAAGTACGTCATCGCATGTGGTTTGGCGGCGGCGGTTGGATGGCTTATTCTCACTCTGGCCGTCATCCAGACAAGTGAACCGGGCACGGTGACGCGAAGCTTCGTTGCTTATATCAACGGTAATCATGTGCTGATCGGCGCCGAGATCGACAAGATCTTTTCGCTGCTTGTCGTCACCGCTCTGCTGGCACTCGCGGCCGGACAGGCGCAGCGGACACTTGCGATGGCGACCAGCGAGGGTGCGACGGCGCGCGAAATAACGCGGTTTCTTTCGTCCGGGGTCGCGGAAGGCATCCGCCGGGCCGAATCGCTTCCAGAGGCCGGTACGGCCGTCGATCGGACGGCTGCGATCATGATGCTCGATATCCGCGGTTTCACCACCATGGCCGCGAATCATTCGGCTGGCGACGTGGTTCGTATTCTCACGTCTCTGCATGCACGGATTGTTCCGATCGTACGGGCGAACGGCGGTGTCATCGACAAGTTCCTCGGCGATGGGATCATGGCGACCTTCGGCGCTGTCGATGAAAGTCCGACGGCTGCGGCTGACGCGCTGCGCGCGCTCGAACTCATTCTTTCAGAGTGCAGATCCTGGGAGGCTTCGCTGGCGGAACACAATCTTGTCGCGCCGTTGGTCGTCAACGCTGCGGTGACGCACGGGGCTGTCCTGTTCGCAACGATCGGAACGGGTGACCGGCTGGAGGCAACGGTCATCGGGGATGTCGTCAATCTCGCGGCGAAGCTAGAGAAGCACAATAAAGTGACCAAGACCCGCGCGCTGATTTCGAAGGACCTTGCCGACGCTGCGGAAGTGCAGGGGTGCAAGCCCATTCAAGCCGCAGGAGTGCTCCGCGCCAGCGTCGTTGCCGGTGTCAGCCAACCGATTGATCTGGTGTACTGGTCATGACCGAGCCTTTGGGTGTGCTGCGCCGCCACTGTTACATCGTCATCGCAGCCATGGCGTTTCTAACTGTCATAGATCTGTTTGCGGCACAGGCGCTGCTGCCGGCTTTGGCTGAACGTTATGGCGTTTCGCCTCGGGTGATGGGATTGGCCGTCAATTCGACCACGCTCGGAATGGCGATCGCCGGGCTTGCGGTGGCCGTAATCGGCTGGCAGGGGAATCGTCGGCGGGCTGTCAGCTTCAGTCTGGTGTTGCTTGCGGTGCCCACACTCCTGCTTGCCGTTGCGCCAAACATCGAGATATTCGCGGCGCTGCGAGTGATCCAGGGCTTGATCATGGCCACGGCTTTCAGCCTGACACTCGGCTACATGGGCGACAAGTATTCGGCGTCTATCGTCAAGGGGGCGTTCGCGGCCTACATCACAGGTAACGTGGCCAGCAATTTTTTCGGCCGTCTGATCTCAGTGGCAATCTATGACAACGCTGGTCTCGGCTCGGCCTTCGTTTCTCTGGCGGCGCTCAATATTGCAGGAGCGTTTCTTGCGCTTTACCTATTTGGCAAGGAACAGCCGCGCGTCGCTGCCGTACGAGTTGGACCCGCGTGGCGCGAGCAATTGGCCGATCCAACACTGCGGCCCGGATTTCTTGTCGGGTTCTTTGTGCTCTTCGCGTTTCTTGGTGTGTTCACGTACATGAATTTTCACCTCACGCGCGCCGGCTTTGGGCTGACCATGGCTCAGCTCGGATTGATCCATTTCGTGTTCTTGCCGTCCATCGTGACGACGCCTTTGTCGGCCTTGCTGACGGAGCGCTTATCGCATCGGGTGGCGCTGTCGCTCTTTCTTATTCTGGCGATGGCTGGACTCCCGCTTTTGCTTTCCGACCAAGTTTTCTATGTGGCGGCGGGGTTGTGTCTGGTGGCGATTGGAACCTTTGCCGCTCAGGCTGCGGCAACCGGATTCATCGGGGCGGCGGCGCGCGATAACCGCAATGCTGCAAGCGGACTTTATCTTGCGTTCTATTACATCGGCGGTCTGTCGGGGACCGCTACCATCGGCTGGCTGTACGATTTCAGCGGGTGGAGCGCTGCCGTCGGTGGCGTATTTGCAAGCTTGCTGCTCGCTCTATGGTGCGCATCGAAAATGCAGCTTCGGCCAGTTGTTGCAGCCGGTGATACGGTTATGGATTCAGATGGTGGAACGCGCCATAGCCAGCACGCATGATCGCTGGCGGTGGTGGTGGCTTCATGATCGGCGCCCACTTCCGTAGCATGGCGGGCGAGTATCGGTGAGCGAAGGATGGTGCGGCATGACACGTCTGCGAACAGTGGTGGCCAGTTTTATAATTCTCGCGGTTCCCGTTGCCGTGACCGCCAATAGCAAGACCTGCGACAGCGGGTTCAAGCGGCAGCTGGCGCGCCTTACCGTTTACATTGACAAAGTGCCGGGCGCCGAACTTGCCAATGCGTTGCACAATTCGGTTCAGGCTTATGACGTTTGCGGGGCGGGCGATGACTTTTCTTCCACGGGGAAGTGGAATGACATCGTTGATCGGCTGCATCGTATTTCGACAAAGTGAGGAGCTATGCCAACTCTTGAGTGCGCGTCCGGCTTCGAGCGGCCAGCATCATGTCGCAGAAAGCCAATGCTCGTGGCGGCCTGCTTTCTCATTGCCGTGGTGTCGTTCTTTGCTTGCATGAGCGCGCCGCGTGCCGATGCCGACCAGGGCGCGGCAATCGTCGATCTCTATAAGCGCTTCTCGGAGGCGCAGAACGCTCGCGATCTTGCCGCCGTCCGCGAATTGCTATCGGCGCGGCCGGACTTTCTTTGGATCAGCGACGGTAAGCCGTTTTGGGGTCGGGATGCGATGCTGGAACGTATGGCGGGTTTTCAGAAGGCGGAGGTGTGGCTGGTCGAGCCCGATTACGCGAGTTCCCGCACGGTGATGTTGAGTGCAGACAGTGCCTATCTGCACATTCCTTTGGTTCTGGTACTCGGATCGAAAGACAACCCCGCGCGGCTCAAATGGCTCGTCGCGATGCTGTGCGTCCGGGAGGATCAGCAGTGGAAGATTGCGGCTCTTTTCACCACCGAAGATAAGCGGCCGCCGAAGTGACTGAATTCATCTTCTTGTCCGAGCAGCTATAAAATAAGACCGAGGCTTGCTCCGCCGTCGACGAACAAGGTTTGTCCGGTGATGAACGCAGCGGCATCGGACGCAAGAAAGGCGACGGCTGCCGCAATCTCCGGCGGTTTGGCGAACCTCTGCATTGGGATCTGTGCGAGGTAGCGCGCTTCGCCCTTGCTACCCGGCGCATTGTTGGCCCGGAACAGTTCGGTCTCAGTCGGACCGGGGGCGACGGCATTGGCGGTGATACCATCCCTCGCCAATTCGATGGCCATCGTGCGCGTCAGGCTCTCAAGCGCGGCCTTGGCCGCTGCATAACTTGTCCGGTGCGGAAGGCCCCGTGTCACCAAGCTTGTGATGTTGATGATGCGGCCGAACTTGGCGGCCCGCATGGCCGGCAGCAGCGCTTGCGTCAGTTGCAGCACGGGGCGCAGGTTCAAGTCCAACACCAATGCGAACACAGCGGGGTCGACTTCGCCCATGACTTCTGGCCGCGCCAGGCCGACGTTGTTGACGATGCCGCGGATGTCGCCACGGGCGGCCAGTTTCATGGCTAGTCGAGCCGTTTCGTCGCTGTCAGAGAGATCGGCTGCCACGAATTCACCTGGGAAATCCTTCGGGATCTGCCGTGCGATGCCGATGACCGACCACCCTTGCGCGCTCAGCAGATCCGCCGATGCTCGGCCGATGCCTTTCGATGCACCGGTAATGACGATGTTTTTTTGCATAACCGCTCCTCACGCAGCGTTCGGTACGAGTGCATTGACCGCAGCGATGGCGCGTGCCGTCGCAGGGCGGGCCTCGGCGGCGGCGTACCAGCGCGCGACGTTGGGGGTGCCGTCGAAATCGACGCCCGCAAATTCGCGTCGCCAAATCCAGCCAAAAAGTGCGATGTCGGCGATCGAATATTCGGTGCCGGCCGCCCAGGTATGCTTTGCCAGATGCTGGTCGAGGATGCGCATATGGCGCTTGGCTTCGCCGTTATAGCGGTCGATCGCGAACTGCGGTTTTTCGGGAGCGGCGCGCAGAAAATAGCCGGACTGGCCGAACATCGGACCCAGACCCGCGACCTGGAAAAACAACCATTCGAGACAGCGGATGCGGCCGAGCGCGTCCTTGGGGATCAGCGCGCCGTGCTTTTCAGAAAGATAAAGGAGGATCGCTCCCGACTCGGTGATTGTGACCGGTGAGGCGCCGGGGCCCGACTGATCAATAATGACGGGAATTTTGCCGTTGGGATTGATCGCGAGAAACTCGGGCTTTGATTGATCGCCCTTGCGAACATTGACGGCGCGCAGTGAGTAGGGGGCACCAAGCTCCTCCAGCAGCATGGGAACCTTGAGGCTGTTGGGCGTGGCGAACGCATAAACGTCGATCATGGCTGATGTTCCCGTGTTTCATGTTGAGAGAGCCAGGACCGAGTGGGGCTCCACTCGGTCCTAACGTCGAACAAGGTGACCTATTCTCAGTTCGTCTTGGCAGCCGTCATCTGCTGCACAAGCGCGTTGGCGCTGGCGCCTTCAAGGGCAAGTCCGTAGCCAACTTCACGCACGATCCGTTCCTTCAGCGGCTGGATGAAGTGAATGCGCGTGTTGCGGCGCGTGACTTCCGGCTGCTTGAGGTAGATGGCGGCCAGTTCCCGCGCCTTGGCGACGGCTTGACCGTCTTCGACGACGTAATTGACGACGCCCCAATCGGCGGCCGTCTGCGCGGAAATCGACTGCGGGTCGAGCAAGAACGCTTCGACGCGGCCGGGGCCGGCGCGGTAGGACCATGTCGTTGCGATGCCGTCGCCGGGGACAACGCCACCGGCGAAATGCGGCAGATCGTTGAACGTAGCGTTCTTGCCGGCCACGATGACGTTGGCGAGCAGCGCATATTCGGTGTGGACGTGCGCGCGGCCTTCAATGGCGGCGATGACGGGGACGCGGATGTTGGCGATGTTTTCGAGGATCTGCGTGCCTTCGTCATGAACTTTCGACCAGACATTGGCGTCGCCGACATTGCCGAAGCTGCCGAAGTCAATCGAGGCCATATAGTCGCCGACCCCCGTCAGGATGACGATCTTGTTCCCCCGGTCGCGGCCGATCTCGTAGAATGCATCAACGAAGTGTTCGTGGTCGTTGGCGTCGAACATGATCGGACCGCCGTTCGTGTGCAATTCCACCAGCAGAACGCCGCTGGCATCGCGACTCATGCGCATGTGGGCGTACTTGCTGAAGTAGGCGGGCTGAGTTGAGGGTTTCGAGAAGCTGAACATCGGATTTTCTCCTGCGTGGTTGGGTCGGCCGGCTCATCGCCGTGCCATGTCCAAACCATGCCCCATGCGCCGGGATTGCGTAACGCTCCAAGATTTTATATGAACCATACGAAAATTGTATGGATGACCTATGGACCTTTTGGGACCGATGCAGACCTTTGTTCGGGTAGTGGAAGCGGGAAGTTTCACCGCTGTCGCGGCGCAGATGAGCACCACGCAACCCACAATCAGCCGCCAAATTGCGGCGCTCGAAGAGCACCTGGGTGCAAGACTGCTCACACGCACCACTCGCGCATTGACCCTGACCGACGACGGCCGTGCATACTATGAGCATGTGCTGCGTGTGCTTGAGGCGGTCGGAGAAGCCGAGTCCGCGGTTGGACGTCGGCGCAGCAAACCATCCGGTCTCTTGCGGATGGCAACGCCCGTGGTCTTCGGCCGCTTGCACATCGTGCCACGACTGCCGGCTTTCCTCACGCGCCATCCGGAAGTCTCGATCGAATTGTCGATGAGCGATACATTCGCGGATCTTGCGGAACAGGGTATTGATCTCGCAATCCGCGTTGGAAATATCACGGACCCCGGTCTGATCGCCAAGCGCATCGGGGTTGTTCGGCGCGTAACGGTCGCTTCTCCGGCCTACATCAAGTCACACGGTGCGCCGCGTACGCCGCATGATCTGACGGGCCACGAATGTATTTTCTACACGCGTCTGGCGACCGGCAATTGCTGGGAGTTTGAAGGCCCCGATGGCCCGTTGACCGTCGAAATCAAGGGCCGGTTTCGGGCGGACACCTCTGACGCCGTGCGTGAAGGCGTTCTTGCCGGTCTTGGCATTGCCGTTATCCCGGCTTTCGCGTTCAGCGACGAAATTGCAAGCGGCAAGGTCCAGGTGCTGTTAGCGGATCACGAACCCAAGCGTCTGCCGATGAGCGCCGTTTATGCTTCGCGCCGGTTTGTGCCACTGAAGGTGCGCGCGATGATCGATTATCTCGCCCGTGAATTCGAACGCGATCCGCGTTTGGCGGCTGACCCGGTCTAGCCGCGTCTAGCGGAATTGCGCACCCTTTCCTGGATCGGCAAGTCGTGGTGTTGGGCCGTATCTATTCGGCGGACTTTCTCGCTTTCATCGCTTCAGTCAGGCGCTGTTCATCTTCGGCTGTGAGTTTGGGATGATCAATGCTGAGGCTGATCTCGCCGATTTTGCCGGTAAAGGCGAACGGCACCTGATAGTCGGAATCGTCGACAGGAGTTCCCGTGTCGGAGCCGATGTCGAGGTTTTCGTCCCATTGTAAGATGAACGGCAACGTATGTGGCATGGCTAGGGTTGCGACCACATTCCCGTCAACCTTCAAGGTGCCCGTGCCGCCGCGTCCAATGCCGCTCGGATCGCCAAAGGCCAGCGTTGCCATGCCGAGGCCATCGTACTTGAAGTCAAATTCGATGACATGCTTTCCGGCCGTGAGTGAATCGGGTCCCTGCCACTTGATCCGTTTCAGATCGACAAGATTCCAGGTGAAAGTCGGCTTGCCCTTGACGATATAGAACCCATAGCCGCCGAAGCGACCGCCTTGCGTGATCAGTACGCCGTCGCCACCGCCGTCCGGCACTTCGATGTCGGCTTTGAATGTGTAAGACGTATTTAGAACGCTAGGCGCACTGCCGTTCGGGGTTCCGGTGATTGGTCTGGTCCACGAAAACGCGTTACGGCCAGCAGTCGCACTCGGTCGCGGCGTAATAAGTCGGGTGAGCAGCGTCGAATCGAGCGGTCGGACTTGATACTTGTCGGCCTCGCTCCAGAATAGTGTTTTGAGTTCATCAAGCTTAGCAGGGTTTTCAGCGGCGATGTTGGTGGCCTGACTGAAATCCTTGGTCAAGTCATACAATTCCCAGGGATAGTCGAGCACGTTTACCTTTGGCTGCGCCTGGACCCACGGCGGACGCATGACCTTAGTGCTGGCGAGCCACCCCTCGTGGTAGAGGGCGCGGTCGCCAAACATTTCGAAGTATTGCGTCGTGTGCGTCGACGGCGCCGCCGCGTTGGTCTTGTCGAAGGTGTAGAGCATGCTCACGCCTTCGACCGGGCTCTGCTTGATGCCGTCGACGAAGTCGGGCTGCGAGATGCTGGTTGCCTCAAGGAGCGTCGGCACAATGTCAATGACGTGGTGGAATTGACTGCGAAGCCCACCTTTGTCCTTGATCCGGGCCGGCCAGGAAATCGCCATTGGCTGGCGAATGCCGCCGAGGTGAGAAACAATCTGCTTTGTCCACGAGAATGGCGTGTCGAAGGCCCACGCCCACGGCACCGCCATATGGTTATACGTCCTGTCCGAACCCCAGACGTCGTAGAAGTTCTTGAGTTGAACGTCGACCGGTACTTCGACGCCATTGAACATCGCGACTTCGTTCGGGGTGCCGTTCAGCGTGCCCTCTGAACTCGTGCCATTATCGCCGTTGATGTAGATGATCAGGGTGTTATCAAGTTTACCAATATCCTCAACGGTCTGAACCACGCGGCCGATTTCATGATCGGTGTAGGCGACGTAGGCGGCAAACACCTCAGCCTGGCGCTTGAACAGCTTCTTCTCGTCATCCGAGAGTTGCTCCCATTTCTTCAGGAGATCGTCTGGCCAAGGTGTGAGCGTCGTGTTGGCGGGAACGATGCCGAGTTTTTTCTGGTTGGCGAAGATTTTTTCACGCAGGGCATTCCAGCCATCGTCGAAGAGTTTCATGTCTTCGATTTTCTTGATCCACTCCGGCGTGGGATGGTGCGGCGCATGAGTACCGCCCGGAGCGTAATAGACAAAGAACGGCCGGTCGGCCGCCAGCGTATTCATTTTATGCATGTAGTCGATGGCGTCATCGGCCATCGCGGTTGTGAGGTTGAAACTGGGATTGTTCAGGAATGGATAAATGTACGTATTATTTCGCGCAAGGTTCGCCGGCTGCCACTGGTTCGTGTCGCCGCCCATGAAGCCGTAAAAATAATCAAATCCCATGCCCGACGGCCACTGGTTGAAAGGTCCTGCTTGAGATGCCGTATACGACGGAGTGTTATGGTTCTTTCCAAACCACGATGTCAGATAGCCATTCTCCTTCAGAATGCGCCCGACCGTCGCCTTGTCTTTGGTAATGACGCTATCGTAGCCGGGAAAGCCTGTTGCCTGCTCTGAAATCACACCGAAGCCAACCGAATGATGGTTGCGACCCGTAATGAGTGCAGCGCGTGTTGGCGAGCACAGTGCGGTCGAATGGAAGTTGTTGTAACGGAGCCCGTTATTGGCGATCCGATCAAGGGCGGGAGTCGGAATTACACCCCCAAAGGTGCTCGGTACCCCGAACCCTGAATCATCTGTTATGATCAGCAAAATGTTAGGCGCGCCCTTCGGTGGAATGATGCGCGGTTGCCAGAAGGGCGTGGATTGCTGCGCTGTGTCCTTGATCACGCCGCCAAAAGGCAGATCGGGGGCAGGCAGTTGTTTCCCGTCGATGGACCTGGTCGCGGCGGGCGAGCCGAGAGGCGGCGTTTGTTGCGCCGCCGCAAATGGCGCCAATGCAATCAATCCGCAGGCAAACAGTAATCCCTTCATCATCGGAATTTTCGGCGACTGCATGATGGGTTGCGCTCCCGTTCGCATTGCAGAATGCTTTTATTATCCTGCCAGAGAGAAAGTTCTATACAGATTTTGAAAGCTCGGATGTTGTCGTGGATCAATTCTAGGTCGACGCTTAAATTGTCAATGCCAGAGGGTCTGCGCCCGGTGGGCACTTGATCGGGTATCACTTCGGACATTTAAATCTGACGGTTGAGGGTCAGTCAATGGGAACTAAGACTCAATGAATGATCGCCTGACGTGGTTTCTTATCGGAGCGGCGGTCGCGTCTGCATTCTGGGTTGTCGTATTAAGGGGAATAGGCAACGAATGGCTCAATGCGCTTTTGCAGGTTTACTGATCGCGACCGGGCGACTTCGGAGCGGTCATCGTCGGCGGCTGTTTGGACCATGCCACGCGTGTATGTGGTCGCGCCTTTGGATTGCGGCCTGGGTCACGCTCGTCCTGTTTGGCTGGAACGGGGCGAATTCGGTCTCGGCACAGGAAACTTCCCCGCAGCCAGAATTGAAATCGACTGTAGAAGCGCTTTTGCAGCCTTCGAAGCGTAAGGTCGGGGGCGTCGAGATCGCAGGTCACACGTTCATACCGAAACTCTATGCAGCCTTAGGGTATCAGCCGGTCTGGACGAATGGCGCCATGGTCGACGTGCTGTCGCGCGCGATCGCTCGCAGTTGGGAAGATGGACTAACGCCCAACGATTTTCATGCCGAGTACGTCAAAGCAGCTGGCTCAGCGCCGCCGCAGAACGCGGCAGAACGCGAGATTGTCCTGAGCGACGCACTCGTCCGGCTGCTCTATCAACTCTATTTTGGAAAAGTGGCACCGAACAGTTTCGACGCGAACTGGAACTTTGCGCGTCCTGTTTTGACGGAGGATCCCGCTCAAACGATAGCAGCTGCGTTGAAGGCGGGAGATGTGCAGGGTCTCATCGACAAGGTGATGCTCACGCACCCTCTCTATATCGAACTGAAGGCGCTGCTCCAGCAATACACGGCCTATGAGGTCTCGGGCGGTTGGCCAACCATCGCTGACGGTGCACCGCTGAAGTTGGGGCAAAGCGATCCTCGTGTCGCCATCTTGCGCGCGCGACTGAAAGTGACAGGCGAATGGACGTCGGACGGCCCCGTTACAGCCCCCGAACTCTACGATCAATCGATTGCCGATGCTGTTGAGACGTTCCAAGCGTCGAACGGGCTGAACCCGGATGGTGTGATTGGTCCCGGCACGATGGCGGCACTCAATGTGACCGCATCGGAACGTGTCGATCAAGTCCGGGCCAACCTAGAACGTGGGCGGTGGCTTCTGCGAACGATGGGGCCGGAGGCGGTCATTGTAAATGTCGCGGGTTTTTATCTGCACGTCTTTTTGAAGAACGAGAAGGTGTGGTCGACGCGCGTTGTCGTAGGGCAGCCGTACACGAAGACCCCCATTTTCACGGAACCCATGAAGACGGTCGTGATCAATCCGGATTGGACTGTGCCGCAGAGCATCGTCAGGAATGAAATCTTTCCGAAAGCGTCGGCAAATCCAGCTTATCTCGCAGCCGGAAACTATTATCTCGCCGATAAGTCCGGGCAGCGCGTAGAAAACGTCGATATCGCGGCCTATACGGCAGCGACTTTCCCTTATCGTGTGGTCCAGCAACCGGGCCCCAAAAACGCGCTGGGACTCGTAAAGTTCTTATTTCCGAATAAATACTCTGTCTATTTGCATGATACCCCAAGCCGTCAGTTGTTCGACAAGGCTGGTCGCACATTCAGCCATGGCTGCATTCGCGTGGAAGATCCGCTGAAGCTCGCTGAGATCGTTCTTGGTGACCGGCTCAGCTGGGATCGACCAAAAATTGATGCGGTGGTGGCTGCTGGAAAAATGAAAGCGATCGCGCTGCCAACGCCGTTGCCGGTGCTCGTTTTGTATTGGACGGTCGATCCCTCGCCGATTGGCGGAGCGTCCTTTTATCAAGATATTTATGGCCGCGACGCCCGACTGATCAAAGCGTTGAACGCCCCGTTCAAGCTGTGAAGCAGAAACGTCTCGACAGTGCTGCCGGCACGCGAGAGTGCCTGTGGCAGCGTCAATGCATGGGAACCTTGAGCTGAATTCTGCTGTTCACCTGCGGCTGGTCGGCTTGCTCGATGCTCTCGACCATCGTGGAAATGCTTAGCGAATAGCCCTGCGGCTTGTCGATGATGACCCCGCCGCCTGCTGATGGCGTAAAATCCTTGGCTCCCTCGGCATACAGTTCGTTGCGGAGCGTTACGTAGGGCTCGATCGAATTGCCCCCATCTAGCGTGAATTTTTGGCTGATGCGCGGAGCGATGGACATTGACGTCTCTGACCCGACGCCGTCTGTTTCGGCACCATCGCCAGCAACAACCCACTGCCCCTTTGCTTCGATGCTGAGCGCGGGCAGCAGTGAAATGTTGGCGTAGGCGCCAACAATATCCTGCGCTGCGTCCACAGGGTCTGGACCATTCGCCACCGGCGTGCCGGCAATCTGCGTCGACACTCCCAGATTGGCCGAGCGGCTCCACTTGTAATCGGCGCCAGCGGCAATCTGAACGTTTTTATCGGCATCGCCGTCGACGCCAACGATCTGGACACGAGTCCAGATATCGAGCGGCATTGAAACTTGCGGCGGCCGGACCTTCGCGAATCCGTTTTGCCCAAGTGACTGCTCCAACTTCTTCGACAGCTGATTGGCATTGTAATCGCGCCAGGTCGAAAAGCTCGTGGAGGCCGCCAAGCCACTTTCCGCAGGCTTTACATTGATCGGAGGTGCAATAGCCATTCCTGCGGGAATGTCGATTTGGAAACCTGGCCAAGTCATCAAGCACGAGCTTAGAGTTGCGGACTCACAATCGCTCGATTCCGCGCGCGCCACCGTCGGCCACGACGCGCCGAAAGCGGTGAACACAAACAAACAATGGGCCAGCTTTTGCGGACGCCTACACATCGTCCGCACCTACACGCAGAATGAGATCATCGTGCGGCAGCCCACACTTCGTTGAGGCCTTTGCGTCTCGTGTGCGGCACGCGTGGCGCCCCGTAGGGGGTTCGAACCCCTGTTGCCCACGTGAGAGGCGGGCGTCCTGGGCCACTAGACGAACGGGGCGTCAGGGCGGAGCGGGGGTTTTAGGGGAACGCCCTTGAGGGATCAAGCGGCATGTTCCTGGGTGGTGGCGCCGCTTGCGTATGCTGCGGTACGGGTGCGGTTCTTGTCGCGCTGGCTCCGAATAGCTGGATCGAGACTGCGTTTCGTGCTCCCCATCACCGCTGACGGTGCGCGATTAACCAGGTAATCCCTGACTCCATGATTTCCAGTGATTTCGACGACGAGCCCGATGACGACGCGGTGCCGGGAGTTCTGACGGCCGAGGCCGGCGGTACGGTTGTGCACGTTGCGGGTGGTGACGCGCGCGGACAGCGGATCGACCGCGTGCTGGCGGCGGCCTGTGCGTCGTTGAGCCGGTCGCGTCTGCAGGCTTTGATCCGTGAGGGCGCGGTGCAGATCGACGGCGCGGTGTGGACCGATCCGGGCGGCAAACTCAAAGGCGGAGAAACGCTGACGGTGCACCTGCCCGCAGCGGTGCCGGCGCAGCCCGCGGGTGAAGCCATTCCGCTCCATGTCGTTTACGAAGATGGGCATCTGATCGTGATCGACAAGCCGGCGGGGCTGGTTGTGCATCCGGCGGCCGGGCACGCGACGGGGACGCTCGTCAATGCGTTGATCGCGCATTGCGGCGAGAGCCTGTCCGGAATTGGCGGCGTCAAGCGGCCGGGGATCGTGCATCGCCTCGATAAGGATACGTCCGGACTGCTGGTCGTGGCGAAGACCGACGCGGCGCATGCCGGGCTGTCGGAGCAGTTTGCGGCGCACGGGCAGGACGGCCGGCTGGAACGGGCTTATCTCGCCGTCTTGTGGGGCGTGCCGCCAAGGCGCAAGGGCAGCGTCGATGCCGCCTTATCGCGATCGGCGCAAAGCCGGGTGAAAATCGCCGTGGTGCCCGAAGGTTCGGGACGGCATGCCGTAACGCACTACGCCGTGCTTGAGACGTTCGCCGACAAAGATGGCGTGCCGGTCGCGGCCCTCGTGCGGCTTATCCTGGAGACCGGGCGCACGCATCAGATCCGCGTGCACATGGCGCATATCGGACATCCGTTGCTCGCCGATCCGGTTTATGGCCGGGGATTTCTGACGCGCGCTTCGCGTTTGCCGGATGCAGCGCGGGAGGCCCTTGAGAAACTGGGCCGGCAGGCGCTGCACGCGGCGGACCTTGGGTTTGAACATCCGGTGACTGGAAAGTCGCTCGCCTTCCATTCCGAGTTGCCTGAGGATTTCGACGCACTTGTCCAAGCCCTGCGCCCGAAGAAAACACCGGCGGCCCTGGCCAAGGCCGCCAAAGGCGCTGGCGCGAAGACCCGAAGCGGCAAACCTCCGGCTCAACGAGTTTAATGCGGTCGGTGGAGTATATTTGCCGCGGCCGGCGACGGAACCTAGGCTCTGTGACCGTATTTCTTATGGATGCAGGAATGGCTGCCATGCCATGAAGCCACACCCGACGTTGCAGAGCACTACACCGATTAATTCGGAGTAATGATTGTTTAAATGCGGAGCTTGATCTCCCATTTAAACGATCGGGTCAAAGGGAGCCGGCCGGGTCCACCGTGGATGCCGACCGTAAAAATAAGATGAGCGCTAAATCTCTTCCAGTACTGGCAAGTGGTTCGCAGGGGCTTTCGCGGTACCTTGATGAAATCCGCAAATTTCCGATGCTGGAGCCGCATCAGGAGTTCATGCTTGCGAAGGCGTGGCAGGAGCATGCTGACCAGGAGTCGGCGGAGAAGCTGATTACATCGCATCTGCGCCTCGTGGCCCGGATTGCAATGGGCTATCGCGGCTACGGTTTGCCGATCGGAGAGGTGATTTCCGAAGGCAACGTCGGATTGATGCAGGCTGTGAAGCGGTTTGATCCAGATCGCGGGTTTCGCCTCGCGACATACGCGATGTGGTGGATCCGGGCGTCGATCCAGGAATACATCCTGCGTTCGTGGAGCCTTGTGAAAGTCGGTACGACGGCGGCGCAGAAGAAGCTCTTTTTCAACTTGCGCCGGGCAAAGAGCCAGTTGCAGGCGTTGGAGGAAGGCGACCTGAAGCCGGAGCACGTCAAGGCGATTTCAAAGAAGCTCGGCGTGACGGAAGATGAAGTCATCTCGATGAACCGGCGGCTTGGCGGCGACGCCTCGCTGAACGCTCCGGTGCGTGCCGATATGGAAGCCGGGGAGTGGCAGGACTGGCTTGTCGATGACACCCCCGATCAGGAAGCGCGTCTGGTCGAAAGTCAGGAGGCGAGCCGGCGGAAGTCGTTTCTGACGACGGCGCTCGATACACTCAATGAGCGCGAACGGCGCATATTTGAGGCGCGCCGGCTGGCGGAAGATCCCGCGACACTTGAGGATCTGTCGACCGAGTTTGGGGTCAGCCGCGAAAGGATTCGTCAGATCGAAGTGCGCGCCTTCGAAAAGGTGCAGAAAGCCGTTCGTGGAGCCGCCCGAAGCGCTGACGCAACGGTTTGACGATCACACAGTTTGATCCGGCCTAGCGGCCTCGACCTCTTGGGCGGGGCCGCTGCGCTTTTGCAACTGGCGCGAGATCAGGCAGCGACGGCAAAAAGATGAGTCACATGAGCTGCGAACGAATCACATAGCATCCGATGTGCGGGGGGAGCCTCGCTTCCAGCACGTCCCGGTTCACCCGGTGTGCTGGGGAGGTGCGTGCGTCAGAGCTCACAAGGCGAAATGCCCTTGAATACTCTGTGCCAGTCTAACAACGCTGGCGAAACAAGCCGGTTCGACGTGGAGCGGTCCTGGACGGGGCTGCTTGAGGGAGCGTCGAAGCGACCCGCACCAAAGTCTCTCCGCAGAGCCGTCCAAGACCGCCGCGCCCCTTCCTGTAGACCAACCGGACAGCACTCGCCGCGATGGGCCCACCCGTCGTCCGGGCGGCGTGCGTGGCTGTCCGACTGCACCGAAGGGGAGCCTGCCGCACAGGCTCCATGGCGTGGTGCCACGACCCTCGAGGGAGTGCCTGATGAAGATGCACTTTCGTCCCAGTCATGCTGTCGTGTTGGCGTCTCGACCACGCCGCTCGTTTGCACGGAGGCTCGATTTCGAATGGATCTTTCTTCTGCTCTGGCGGCTCAAACCCGCACACCCTCCAAGTAGGGCTTGAATGACGTCGGCCGGCGGCGGGTGCGATCCGCGGCGCCGGTACAAATTCGAAGGGCCGGCCCTACGTGGGTCGGCCTTTTATTTTTCAGGCGAGGTTCAGCGTGCAGTATCCGGCGGCGCAGGGGATGCGCATTGCTACATCGGCAGGCGAGCAATCTGGTGGCTGAAATAGTTCTCGACGGCGGTCGTAATGCTATCAGCAACCTTGCCGCGCCAAATGTCGGACTGGAGCAGCTTGGCGTCTTCCTTGTTGGTCACGTAGGCGAGTTCGATCAGCACTGAGGGAAACTGGGCCGTTTTCAAAACACGAAAGGCGGCTTGCTGATCTGGTTCTTCGCGCAGGTTCGTCGTTTCGCCCATGTGTTCGATGACCGAGCGGGAAAAGATGCTGGTGCGTTCCCGCGTGCTGTCCACTTCCCGACCGGCAAAGTCGGCGAGGATGCCGCGGACGGTGGAGACTTCCTTGGAGCTGCCGGCTTCGCGGACGGTGCTAAGTTCGGTGTCGGAGAGAAGATGTTCGGACACGTCGCCCTTCGCCGATCGCTTCAGAGATTTGGCAACGTTCTCGCGCAATGAGTAAATTGTGGCGCCGCGTGCGGCTGTCGTTGCGTAGTCGGCATGGACGGCAATGAAAAGTGCGGCTTGGTGGCGTTCGCCGAACGCGCGGCGCTCATCGAGGGGCACAAAAACATCCGTGTCGCGCGTCATGAGAACGCGATAGCGTCCGGTCTTCTCGATCTTGTCGCGTAGAACCTTGGCGAAGGCCAAGACGACGTCTTTTTCGACAGTGCCGTGCTTTTCTGCGCCGGTGTCGTGGCCGCCGTGGCCAGGATCGATGACGATCGTTGGCTTATAGGCTGCCTTGGCCGTTTCGTCGGGCCGCTTGGCGGGCGTGGGCATCGGCGGCTGGATGCCTGCGGCGCCCAACGCGAAGGGCTGCGTCTTGAACGGCTTTTTACCGGTCTTGACCACGGCGTCGGCTGGGAGGAAATCGACGGCGAGGTGGAAGCCTTTGCCGTCCGGACTGCGCTCAATCCTGGATTGGTCGATGACGACCGGTTGCGTGACTTCGATGATAACTTTCGTCTGACCCGGTGCAGAGCGTCCGCTGCGGAACGATTTAACAAGGCCGACTGGATTGTCACCTGTGTCGCGCGGCAGGCGCAGGGTGACTTCGGGAATATCAATGACGACGCGGTTGGGATTGGCCAGCGCCGACACCGTAAAGGTGACCGATTTGTCGAGACCGATGAGAAAGCGGGTGCGGGCGGTCGGCTTTTCCATCGGTTCGGTGGCTGGCGCGACGAGCGGCGTGGAGGGGTCCGCGGCGGCGAGCGCGGTCTCGCCGGCGATGGCCGTGCTCATCACAAAGATCAGCCCAGTCGTTCCGGCAGCAAGCCGATACGAAGCGCGCAGAATGCGGGTGCTCAATTTGTCCAGGACCATCCCCTTCGACCCCTGACGACGCACTACGGTTCATAAGACGGGTATGTCCGAAGCATCCCAGGAGATGATGGCGGTTTCCGGGTTGCTGTCGGGCGATGTTATGAAGCCGTGACGGTAAACAGCTTGCTAACAGGCTTGTCCGATGGCCGCGTTGCGATCCATCAAGCCCCTGACGTTTGGGTCCAGCGGAGACGCGCTGCGTCATCGCCGTCGCTTGCGTCGACCCAGCGAGAGGTGCCGTCAGCGAACGTTTCCTTTTTCCAGAACGGGGCCTGGGTTTTCAGATAATCCATCAAGAATTCAGCGGCTTGGAAGGCCGCATGGCGGTGTGGGGAGCAGGTGACGACGAGCACGATGTTGGCACCGACGGGCAATTCGCCGACGCGGTGAATGATGCGGCTGGCCTGCAGCGGCCAACGGGCGTGGCTTTCGGCTTCGATCGCCTCGAGTTCGGCATTCGTCATGCCGGGGTAATGCTCCAGCGTCATTGCCACCAGATCGCGACCGCCGTTGTCGCCGCGAACCACGCCGGTAAACGTGACCACGGCCCCGACATCGGTTCTGCCCGCGATCAGGGCGGCGATTTCCGCCGCTGCATTAAAATCCTCGGTTTGAACGCTGACCGTCACCGTCAACCTCCTGTGACGGGAGGGAAAAAGGCGATTTCGCGGGCGTCCGCGATCGCCGTATCGGGCTTGACGTGGCGCTGGTCGATGGCGACGCGAATGACGCCCGGCCGCGCGAATGCGTCGGCGTACTCGGGCCCGCGTGACTTGAGCCAGGCCAAGAGTTCAGCGACGGTTTGCACGCTGGGGGAGAGCGACACGCGCTCCTCGGCGCGGCCGGTTTTTTCACGGACCCAAGCGAAATAACGCAAGGTGATCGTGTTCGTCTCAGCCATTGCGGTGGCTCCATTGCCGGTGCACGGAGAAATTGCCGAGGCGCGGGATGCCTTTAAGATCATCTTCGGACAGGGCGCGTCAATGGGTGGGGACGTGAACCGCATCTTTCAAGGGCTGGCAAGGGCTGGCAAGGTCTGGCGAACTCAGAGACATCATGTTCGTGAAACGGTAAGGGGGGCACGTGCTCATCGTTTTGAACTTTGTGCTCAGCTACGGGGCATGGCTAGCGGTTGCGACACTTGCCGCGCGCGGTGATTTTCTCTGGGCAGTGGTGCCGTCGCTGATTGCCGTGGCGGTGCATCTCATGCTTGTGCCGCCGCACAGACGCCAGCCTGAACTTTTACTCTGCCTTGCCGCCATTCCGCTCGGGGTGGCCGTCGAAAGTTGGAACATGGCGACCGGCGCAACGCGGTACGCGGCGGGAGCGGACGTCGCCGGCGGGCCACCGCTGTTCATGATCGGCCTTTGGATGGCGTTTGCGACCTTACCGAACGTCAGTTTGTCCTGGTTGAAGCAGCGGCCTGTTGTGGCCGTCCTGTTCGGCGCGGTTGCGGCGGCGCCCTCCTACTTTGCGGGGGCCAAAATCGGCGCATTGACGATGGGTGAACCCATTTGGCAAAGCCTCATGCTGATTGGCGCGGCCTGGGCGGTGGCTCTGCCGGCGCTGCTGTATTTGGCGCGGCGGATCGGCTGAGCATCAGCTTCGCTCGTGGAAGAAGTCGTAGACTTTTTGCGCCATTTCCTCGGAAATGCCCTCGACCGCTTTCAAATCCTCGATGCCGGCTTTCGAGACGGATTTTGCCGAGCCGAAGTGATTGAGCAGGGCGCGGCGGCGCGACGGGCCGATACCGTCGATCTCGTCCAAAGGATTAACACCGATAGCCTTCGATCGTTTGGCGCGATGGGTTCCGATGGCGAAGCGGTGGGCTTCGTCGCGCAAACGCTGGATGAAGTAGAGCACAGGGTCGCGCGATTCGAGCATGAACGATTGCAGGTTGCCGGGAACGTGAAAGTGCTCGCGGCCGGCATCGCGGTCGGGGCCTTTGGCGACGCCGACGAGCGGAATATCCTCAAGACCGACCTCGGCGAGCACCTGCTGGGCGACGCTAAGCTGGCCGGCTCCGCCGTCGATAACAACGAGATCGGGACGGTCGGGAAACATCGGTTCTGGGTCGGCACCGGGTTCGGCCGGTGCAGGTGCCGCGGTTGTTTCGGCCAGCCGCTTGAAGCGCCGGGTCAGGACTTCGCGCATCATCGCGTAATCATCGCCGGGCGCGGTGTCGGGCGATTTAATGTTGAACTTGCGGTAGGCGCTTTTGACGAACCCCTCGGGACCGGCGACGATCATCGCGCCGACGGCGTTGCTGCCGGAGATGTGGCTATTGTCATAGACTTCGATGCGGCGTGGGCATTCGGGAAGGCCGAACCGCTCCTGCACCCCTTCGAGCAGCCGCGTTTGTGAAGAGGTTTCAGCCAGTTTTCGGCCAAGCGCTTCCTTCGCATTGGATAGCGCATGTTCCACGAGCCCCGATTTCGTGCCGCGTGTGGGAACACGGATCTCAACCTTGCGGTCGGCTTTGGTCGACAGCGCTTCGGCCATGAGGGCACGGTCTTCGAAATCGTGGCTGATCAAGAGAAGTCGCGGCACGGGCTTGTCGTCGTAGAACTGGGCGATGAACGAGGCGAAGACGTCTTCGACCGGAACCGATTTGTCGGCCTTGGGGTAGTAGGCGCGGTTGCCCCAGTTCTGCCCGGCGCGGAAGAAGAAAACCTGGATGCAGGTCTGGCCGCCCTCCTGATGGGCGGCAAAGACGTCGGCTTCGTCGATGTTATCGGGATTGATCGATTGGTCGGCCTGGACGTGAGCCAGTGCCCATAAACGGTTTCGGAATTTCGCAGCGCGTTCGAATTCAAGCGCGTCGGATGCTTCCTGCATCAGGCGCTGGTACATTTCACGCACGGATTGGCTTTCGCCACGAAGGAAGAGGGCGGCCTGGTCAACAAGCGCCTGATATTCGGTGTCAGGAATTTCGTGCGTGCAGGGACCGGCGCAGCGCTTGATCTGGAACAGCAGGCACGGCCGGGTGCGGCCTTCGAAAACGCTATCGGAGCACGAGCGCAGCAGGAAAGCGCGCTGCAGCATGCTGATGGCGCGGGAGACGGCGCCGGCGGAGGCGAACGGCCCGAAGTAGTCGCCCTTGATGGTGCGGGCGCCGCGGTGCTTGACGATCTGCGGGGCAGGCGTGTCGCGGCGGATCAGAATATATGGAAATGACTTGTCGTCGCGCATCAACACGTTAAAGCGCGGCTTGAATCGTTTGATCAGGTTGGCTTCGAGAAGGAGGGCTTCGGCTTCGGTGCGGACGGTGACGAATTCCATCGACGCCGTGAGCGAAATCATCCGGGCGATGCGATTGCTGTGACCGTTGCCGCGGGCATAATTCGACACGCGGGCCTTCAGGTTGCGCGCCTTGCCAACGTAGATGACGGTGCCTTGCGTATCGAGCATGCGGTAGACGCCCGGCTGCGAGACCAAGGTTCGCAGGTAGCCGGCGATAACTCCGGGGCCCGTCGCCACGCCGTTTGCCGGGCTGGCTACTTCGGGTGTGAGTTCTGTCGGGTTGTCGGACATGGACGCTACATCGTCTTGTCTGGCGGCGAGGTCAAGACGCCGGGTCCGGGTGGACTGACGGGGTTCGCTGTCGTGTTCAGCAGCGCGCGCCACAAAAGCGCCATGGCCTGGGCCGCCTGTCCTTGCACAACTGGCGGAGGGGATCATGCGCGTTGTGGCGCGGATCATGGCTGTGGTTTTGATGTGTGTCCCCGTGCTGGCTGCGGCGGCATCGAAAAAGCCGCGTGCGGTCGAAGCGCCATTTCCGCGGGCGGAAGCCGTCCTCAAGTGGGAAAACGGATACCGAGCCGAACCGGAACCTCATAAGCTTCCGGATGCCGTTCGCGCCATGGGTGAGTTCGGACTGTTGCGGGATCTCGACCAGTCAGGGCTGCACGTCGGCTTTATAGCCGGGGTGCTTGCGACCAATCCAGATGCCGCACCCAAACTCATCGCTGAGATGTTTCCCATGCCGCCTGAGGATCAGGTCATCCTGATCAAGGCAATCGCATTTTCGGGCTTGTCGAACTGGAAGCCGTTGCTGTCGGCCTTTTCGGAGAGAATGCCGGCGCGGCAGTTGCTGATTGAAAAGTATCTCTATGGCGACGGCAAAACGCTATTCGAACTGCCGTTGGACGAGGGGTCTTTCGTGCTCGACAGCCATTGGGGCTATTACTTCGGCAGTGGATCGGAACCCGCGATTGGACGGATCGTGTCGGCGCTGGCGTGGATGAAGGAAGGCGATAGCGTCGAGAAGCTGACGATCGCCGCGATGGCCAAGTGGACGCTGGCGACAAACGCCACCCGCGATAAGGATCTGCTCGACGTTTTGAAGGACCAAATGAACCTGCAGCCGAGCGAAGTGGCGCGGACGCAGCTGCGCGAAGTCATCCTGGCGGCGGAGACGTTCGAGACGGCAAAGATCCGGCGGGATGCCGTGGCCGCCATCGACGAATTGAAGGCGAAGGGTCCGGAAAGCGCGCGCAACTATTCATGGTGGGGACAGGCCGGGCAGACGGTCTTGGCGCTGGGGTGTGTTGCTGCAAGCGCGATGGGGCAGGTGCAACTCGGCATCCCCTGTGTTGTTGGCGGCGCAGTCTCGACCGCAGCGTTGAAATATCTCGCGCCGACGCGGTGAGATCGCTGGCCTGATCGCCGCTCGCGGTTGCTTGACGGGTCTCAGTGCGATAACCCAAAACGCAGCTACTCCCCATCACGATACGAGGCAGGACACGAGCCATGGCGCGCGCGCAGACATCGAAGCTCATTCGCGGTGGAACCGGTGACTGGGAAGTGGTCATTGGCATGGAGGTCCATGCGCAGGTGGCCTCGCGGTCGAAGCTTTTTTCCGGATCGGCGACCGCGTTCGGCGGCGAACCCAACAGCCATGTTTCGCTCGTGGATGCGGCGATGCCCGGCATGCTGCCGGTGATCAACGAGGCATGCGTGGCGCAGGCGGTTCGCACGGGGCTCGGCCTCAAGGCCGAGATCCATCTGCGCAGTATTTTCGACCGGAAAAACTACTTCTACCCCGACCTTCCGCAAGGCTATCAGATTTCGCAATACAAGCATCCGATCGTCGGCGAAGGCGAGGTCGAGATCGAAGTCGAAGGCGAGACGAAGACGGTTGGCATCGAGCGACTGCATCTGGAACAGGATGCGGGCAAGTCGATTCATGACCAACACCCGGATTACTCCTACGTTGATCTCAATCGGTCCGGCGTGGCGCTGATGGAGATTGTGTCGAAGCCGGATCTCAGATCGGCCAAAGAGGCGCAGGCCTACGTGACGAAGCTGCGCACGATCCTGCGCTACCTCGGGACCTCCGACGGCGACATGGAAAAGGGCAACCTGCGCGCCGACGTCAACGTTTCGGTGCGCAAGCCCGGTGAGCCGCTCGGCACGCGCTGCGAGATCAAGAACGTCAACTCGATCCGGTTTATTGGGCAAGCGATCGAAGTGGAGGCGCGACGGCAGATCGACATCCTCGAAGACGGGGGCAAAATCAGCCAGGAGACGCGGCTGTTCGATCCGGGCCGGGGCGAGACACGGTCGATGCGGTCCAAGGAAGAGGCGCATGATTATCGTTATTTCCCCGATCCCGATCTGCTGCCACTCGAATTGGAGCAGGGCTGGGTCGACGATCTCGCCAAAGATTTGCCTGAGCTGCCGGACGAGAAGCGGGCGCGGTTCATGACGGATTATGGCCTGTCGGCTTACGACGCCAGCGTCCTCGTGGCCGAACGCGAGAGCGCTGATTATTTCGAGGCGGTGGCCACCGGGCGGGATGGCAAGACGGCCGCCAACTGGGTGATCAACGAACTTTTCGGGCGCATGAATAAGGAAGGCCGGGACATCGAGCACTCACCGGTTTCGGCCAAGCAGCTCGGTGGGCTGGTCGAACTCATTTCATCGGGCGTCATCTCGGGCAAGATTGCCAAGGATCTGTTCGAGATTTTGTGGACCGAGGGCGGCGATCCGGCGGAAATCGTCGAGACGCGCGGGATGAAGCAGGTAACCGATACCGGCGCCATCGAGAAGGCCGTGGACGAAATCATTGCGGCCAACCCGGACAAGGCCGAACAGGCCAAGTTGAAACCGAACCTGCTCGGCTGGTTTGTCGGTCAGGTCATGAAGTCGTCGGGCGGGAAGGCCAACCCATCGGCGGTCAGCGACATCCTGAAGACCAAGCTCGGCATCGAATAGACCGGAGATAGGTACGCCAGCGCCGGCATCCGCACTTGAGTGCGGATGGACGCGGGCCGCATGACAGCACGCCACACGGTTCTCGACGAACATGTGCGACCAACGCGTTGATGAAGGAGTGTGTCGGCGCGGCTTGATTTAAGCCTTGGCCTTGCCGCGCGCGAGGCCGGCGGCCTTCTTGAGACGCTTGCGGGCGCCGGCGGTGTTGCCCAGAATGCGCGTGGTCTTGGGGCGCGGAATAGCGCGGCGGGCCTTCTTCTTTTGGGTCTCGACGTTGCGGGCGCTGCGGGCGGTCATGGATTTGATCCTTCGGGCGATAGGGATACAGGGGCAGGCGCGATGGCGCTCCCCTTCGAATGGGAAGCGCCTCGTCTAGGCCAGGAGGCTCCGGCTGGCAAGTCTCAACCGCCGATCAGGGCTTTGATGAGGGGGACCGGTGCCAGAAGCAGGACGGTCCAGATGACGCAGGATGTGAGCCCGGCGAGCAAGAAAATGCCGATGGGCATGTTCGTGGCACCGGCCCCAAGTGGGGCGAAGGACCGCAGTGTGGTGTGGAACTTCGACAGGATGAGCCCCAAGGCCCCCCGGTCGGTGATGTAAACCACCGCCTTGTCGGAGCAATTCGGACTCCAGCTGTTGGGCCAGACGTCGTGCAGGTCCTGCCCTGGCAGCAATTTTCCGGAACGATAGGCCAGCACATCGCCGATAAAGGCACCGGACACGCCGGCTGCGACGGCCAGCAGCGGATCGCCATCGGCGTAGAAGTAAACGGCTCCGAGTGCCGTGAAGAGAATCAGGGTTGGGATCGCCATCAGCGACATCGGGATGGAGTTCAGGTAGGCGGTGGCGAACAACAGTCCGGCGATCAGGAGGTGATGCTCGCCGACAAAAGCCATGATTTCTTCGCGGAACGTTACCGCGAAAAAACTGGGCGCGATGACACCTGCTGCCCAGATGAAGGCGCTGCTCGCGTTGGCAATCTGGAACGGAAGCTGGCGCATGCGAAACATGCCGGCGACCACCGGGATGACGGCTCGCACCGGGCCGAAGAAGTGTCCGACGAAAATCCCCCAGCCGCCCCATTTGTCGAAGAATACTTCGCCTTGGCGGATCAGGTCGGGACGGTTCTTGAATGGCCAGATGTGCGGGATGCTGTCTTTGAAATAGAGACCGATCCAGTAAGAGACCGCGTAACCGAGCGTGCCGCCGAGACCGGCGGCGATGATGGAGGGGATCACGATCGACTGGTCGGCGCCACTGGCGGCAAGCAGTGCCGTGATGCCAATTAAAATGGCGGTACCCGGCCACAAAATCGAGAGGAAGCAGAAACTTTCCGCAAACGCGACGAGGAAAGCGACCGTAATAGCCCACTCTTCATGCGTCTTGACGAAGTCCACAATCAGTTCGACGAACCCCTGCACGGTCATGCAATCGCTTTCATTCTATTCACTGGGCACCCCTTCTTTTTCGGCTGCATCGTGCCCGTTTGAAGACGGGATTATAAGGGCGGACATTGGATCAGGTCCATGGAACTTCCCAATGATCGGCTCCGCCTCGGTTCAGGACTGGCCGCAACGCCGGCTCAGTTCGCGACTCAATTCGCGACTGACTTCGTGAGCCAAGATCACGCCGCGCGATACTTGGGAATGCGTTAGGCCATTACCAGGGGCACGCAGAACCGCAGGGCCGGAGTCGGCCTCGCGTTTGCCGGCCTGGAGTTCGGCACAACTCAGCTCTTTCTTTTTGGATTTAAAGGCGAAAAGACGGACACCGGAGGCGTAAGCCGCGGCATCTGGGCGCTGGGCAACCCAGCCACGACTTTGATCGTTGAGCATCGCTTTCATCGTGGCCTGGCGTTCGGCGATGCAATTTGGGCTATCGTCGACGCATTTCAGGCCGGCGCCTGGTGTTGTGACGGTGACGCCGTTGCCGCTGCAGGCCGCCAGGATGGCCGTGCAGCAGACGAGGAGCCCGCCCATGACGAGGACATGGCCATGAGCCGCAAAAGGACGATTGGGCGGCATGGCTGCCTTGGCTCCTGGCGTTTCAGTCAATCTGCGCTTATGGGTCGGTCATGGCGCGGTCAAGGCGGGATGGTGCCGCTGAGATTTTGGCGTTGCCGTAGAGCCGCATAACAACAGCAGCCGAGTGCCAGGCCGCGGTTCTGCAAGGTCCGAGGACGTGAAATGGTAGGCGCGATTCGCGTTCATGCGACAGGGGGACCTGAGGTCCTCGCGTTCGAAGAGATCGATTTGCCGCCACCGGGTGCCGGCGAAGTCCAAATTCGGCAGCGCGCAATCGGGCTCAATTTCATCGATACCTACCAGCGGTCGGGTCTGTACAAACTCGCCGGCCTGCCTGCGGTGCTCGGCATGGAGGGGGCCGGCGATGTCGTTGCCGTCGGCCCGGGCGTGACTTCCGTCTATCCCGGCGACCGGGTCGCGTACGGCACCGAGCTGGGTGGCTACGCGGAGGAGCGAAACATCCGCGCAGATCGTCTCGTCCCGCTGCCCGATGCTATCTCGTATGATAGCGCTGCGGCGATGATGCTCCAGGGCATGACGGTGCGATTTCTGTTCCGTGAGACCTTCGATGTGCGTCCGGGGACTGTGATGCTGTTTCATGCCGCGGCGGGCGGCGTTGGTCTGATTGCCTGCCAATGGGCCAAGGCGCTCGGTGCGACCATGATCGGCACCGTCGGGTCGGCCGAAAAAGCTGAACTTGCGCTGGCGAACGGGTGCGCGCACGTCATCGACTACAAGCGTGAGAATTTCGTCGAGCGGGTGCGGGAGATTACGAACGGTAAGGGCTGCGATGTGGTGTTCGATTCCGTCGGGAGAGATACCTTTCCCGCTTCACTCGACTGTTTGCGGCCGAAGGGACTGTGGGTCAGCTTCGGGAATGCGTCCGGTCCCGTCCCCCCGTTCGAATTGACGATGCTGAAGGGGTCGCTGTATGCGACGCGGCCGTCACTGATGTCCTATACCGCGACGCCGGAGGCCTTGCGCGCCAATGCAGCCGATCTTTTCGCGCAGGTCGCGGCCGGCTCAATCACGATCCACATTAACCGGCGTTACGCGCTGGGCGAAGCCGCGCAAGCCCATCGTGACCTTGAAGCACGTCAGACCAGCGGGTCGTCGATTCTCATCCCCTAGACACATTATGGGTGCGTCATGTCCAAGAAGAACGACAAAAAGACCATCGAGCTCTATTTCTGGCCGACGCCGAATGGGCAGAAAATCTCCATCGCGTTGGAAGAGTTGGAACTGCCATACACGATCCATCCAGTAAACATCACGCGCGGGGATCAGTTCAAGCCGGACTACCTCGCCATCTCGCCGAACAACAAAATGCCGGTCATTGTCGATCCCGATGGCCCGGGCGGCGAACCCGTGTCCATTTTCGAGAGCGGCGCGATCTTGCAATATCTGGCGCGCAAGGCGGGACGGCTCAGGGGCAAGGACAAGCGGGCGCGCATCCTGGTCGACGAATGGCTGTTCTGGCAGGTTTCAGGTTTCGGCCCGATGGCGGGACAGGCGCATCACTTCCGGCATTATGCGCCGGAGAAGATCCAATATGGCATCGATCGCTACACCAATGAGATGAAGCGTCTTTACGGCGTTCTCGACAAGCAGCTCGAAGGCCGCGACTACATCGCCGACAAATTTTCGATCGCCGATATCGCGGTTTATCCGTTTGCCAAGATTGCGGGCCAGCAGGGTCAGGACCTGGAAACGTTTCCGAATGTGAAAGCGTGGATCGAGCGTATGGGCGCGCGGCCAAGTGTCATGCGCGGAATGGCAGTGGGCGCGGACCTTACAGCGCAGCAGATCGATCTGTCGAAAGACGCCGATGCACAGCGCATTTTGTTTGGGAACAAAGCCAAGCCCTGACGCCGCACTACGGCTCGACGAGACGCGCGGGGTCTACTTCGAGGCCTGTGACGCGCTCGAAAACAATGGCCGACAGCACTTTGCTCGAGTTGACGCGAGGTTCGGATTGTAACGGCGAGGGGTCGCGTGCGCCCAGATATGAAGGTTCTGCCAGTCCGATCGAAGCAGGAGCGGCGGAGCATCCTCCGGCCAGGAGCCCTACAGTGACTGCAAAGCCGATGCTTATTTTTCCAGAGACGATGTTGGAAGTTGAACGGCCCATGGCGTCAATGACTACCCCTTCGCCGGTTTGATCGAACGGTTCGAACTAACCTGGCACTCATGGTTACCGACACTGGCGGTTGGCGCCTGAATGGCAGCTGAACAGTTGCATCAATGACGTCATGTGAACATGGTTAGCGCATGGTTTCCCCCGTCTTTAAGTTTCGTTTGCGCCGCGCGCCAAGCTATGACAGTTGCTTCGAAGCGGGGCGTTAGGCATTCAATCTGTTCATCTTTTCAGTCTTGTGGTCGATGCCGCTTTAACCAAATTTCATCCCGACGCTGACAATCATTTGCGACGTGCGGAACTTGCCGATCGGCAGCGTGGCGCCATCGATTTCAAAGCCGGTTTTGCCCGAGACAGAAGCTTGCGAGTTGGAGTTCAGTAATATGGCGCGATTTGAGATCGCCACGAACGAGATGGCAGAGTTTGCAGCCCAGGGTGGCGCCCCGGATGCATTGTTCGAATTGGGCTTGATGTATTGCGCCGGGCGCGAGGTTCCTCTCGATCTCGTGCAAGCGCACAAGTGGTTCAATCTCGCGGCGCAGCGCGGTAACACCGATGCAAAACGCTACCGTGTCGAACTGGCTGGCGAAATGTCCAAGGCGGATATCGCCGAGGCGCAGCGGCAGGCTCGGGCTTGGCTGGCAAAGCATTGACGACAGCAAGACGATCGTGTTGTCGTCTGGCGCGATCAGCAGTCGTTGAACAGTGACGAGACGCAGTTCCAGCTTTTCTTGGCCGCGGTTCCGATTGCAGACCCTACGCCACTGATCTGTTCGCCGGCTTTTTCCGTGCTGGATTTCACCGTGCCGGTCACATCGTCGATCCCGCGCTTGGTGCTCTCGACCGTGCCTTTAGCCATTTCCTCAACTGTGCGCGGCGGCTGGCCGGCTCCGGCTGTCGAAGATGCAGCGGGGTCTTGTGCCCCAGGGGCGGGGCGGGTGCGCGCCTCGGTCGGTGCAGGAGACGCTGCGGCAGGAGCGAGACCCGTTGCATTGTGAATTACGTGCTCTGGGCCGTTGCACCCGCCAGTTGAAAAACGTTCGACGCTGCAGCGGGCGTGGCCACCGGTTTGCGCAAGCTGCTTGATGCACTGCACCTGGTTGCGCGGATCGGGTGAGCCGTCCGCGGGGGCATCGGCGACGATGCAGCGGTAAACCGCGTCCGGGCCGTAGCAGGCGACGCAATAGCTCTCTGCCGACGCCGGACTTTGTGCGGTGATCGCCAGAAGTAGCGGGGCAACAGTTAAACTGCGGTACATGCACCCTCCGGACGCGCTGGCCTGGCGCGCTACCGCGGTTGGCAGTAGCGAGCGGAGTTGATTGGGCCCACTCATAGCGGTCGAACACGTCGTCCGCACTGCGTTTAAGCAAATGGATTGTTTAGATTTTGGCGTTCTGATGGGCGATGTGCCAATCTGTGGTTGCCGGCGGCTTGCTATTGCAGAGTGCGCCGACTATACGAGTGGCGCTTGCCGCTCACGGGGAGACGTGGCCGAGAGGCTGAAGGCGGCGCTTTGCTAAAGCGTTATACGTGCTAAAACGCGTATCGAGGGTTCGAATCCCTCCGTCTCCGCCTGATTTTGGTAGGTCGAGTGCGCCGCTCTCAGGCCGCACTATCGTTGCGAATTGCTTTAGCCACGCTCCCCGGATGGCCTCCTCATAAGCTCAGCATTTTATATTGGTTCTATGCGTCGCCGGCCGTCGGTAGCGTCCTCGACAGGTTCAACACCTGCGACAGAGGACGAAAATGTCACTTTCAAAAATCACACGCCGTACCGCGCTCGCTCTCAGCGCGTCGATCGGCTTGGCCGGATTTGCCGGAGCCGCGCCTGCCACGGAGTTGCTCAACGTGTCATATGATCCGACCCGCGAGCTGTACTCCGAATACAATGCAGCCTTTGCCAAGCATTGGAAGGCCAAGAGCGGCGAAGACATCACGATCAAGCAGTCGCACGGTGGTTCGGGCAAGCAGGCTCGCGCTGTCATCGACGGGCTCGACGCCGACGTCGTGACACTGGCGCTCGCCGGCGACGTTGACCAGCTTTACAAGAATGGCGGTCTGATCCCTGCGGACTGGGCGAAGCGCTTACCGCAGAACTCTGCGCCCTACACGTCGACGATCGTGTTTCTCGTTCGCAAGGGAAACCCGAAGGGCATCAAAGAGTGGTCTGATCTGGGCAAAGATGGCATCGAAATCGTGACGCCTAATCCGAAAACCTCGGGTGGCGCTCGCTGGAATTATCTTGCCGCTTGGGGCGCTGCGCTCAAGACGGACGGTGGCAGCGAGGAGAAGGCAAAGGACCTCGTTACGAGCATCTATAAGAACACCAGGGTACTCGACTCGGGTGCGCGAGGATCGCTGACGACCTTTACGGAACGCGGTATCGGCGACGTTCTAATTTCCTGGGAAAATGAAGCTTATCTCGCCACGAAGGAGCTTGGCCCCGACAAGTTCGACATCGTGACGCCGACCATCTCGATCCTCGCGGAGCCATCTGTTGCCGTTGTCGACAAGAATGTCGACAAGAAGGGCACGCGCAAGGTTGCTGAAGAATACCTCGCATATCTCTACAGCCCCGAAGGTCAGGACATTGCCGGCAAACACTACTATCGCCCGCGCGATGAGAAGGCGGCCGAGAAATACAAGGCGCAGTTCTCGCCAGTGAAGCTATTCACAATCGACGAGGTCTTCGGCGGTTGGTCGGCTGCAACAGAGGTCCATTTCAAGGACGGTGGCATCTTCGATCAGATCTTCGGCAAGAAGAGCTGATCGCTTAGCCGACAAGCGCCGCTCCGCGACCGTCCAGGGTTTGCGGAGCGGCGGTTTATTATTGGCCGGCTGGCGTACCTCGTCGTGCAACCGCAGCGAAACGGCCGTTGACGCGAGATCCGAGCCTTCGTCCGGCGTTAGCGAAAATCACGAAATCGATATCACATATTCTTCGTTGGGGTGGCTGCCGCCTCCGTCATACTTGTCACGTCAGCACAACATCGCAGGTCTCACCGCAATGCCGCGTTCGCACAAATCATTCGACAAGCTGGCCGCCTGGAGTGGATTGACGGCCGCGGCCGTCATGGTCGCCTTTATCGTTCTGACCTGAGCGGAGGCACAGTATGGCCCGGGTCCATAGAGTTCTGCCTGGCTTCGGTTTGTCCCTGGGATACACCCTCGCTTACCTGTCTCTCGTCATTCTCATTCCGCTATCCGCCGTGTTTATTAAAACAGCTACGATGGACTTCGACCGTTTCTGGTCGGTGGTCACGAGCGACCGCGTCGTTGCTTCGTACAAGCTGTCGTTCGGCATGTCGCTGCTCGCAGCGGCCATCAACGTCGTGTTTGGGTTGCTGCTTGCATGGTCCATTGTGCGGTATTCGTTTCCGGGCAAAAAGATCATCGATGCGCTCGTCGATCTTCCGTTCGCGCTACCGACTGCCGTAGCCGGTATTGCTTTGACCGCGCTGTACGCGCCGAACGGATGGCTTGGTCAATTGTTTGAGCCGCTGGGGATCAAGATCGCGTTCGGTCCCTGGGGAGTGCTGGTCGCGCTCGTCTTTATCGGTCTTCCCTTCGTCGTTCGCACTGTTCAGCCAATCCTTGAAGACTTCGAAGTGGAGTTTGAGGAAGCCGCCACATCTCTGGGTGCGTCTCGGTGGCAAACAGTCCGCATGGTGGTGTTTCCGGCGATTCTGCCAGCACTGTTGACAGGCTTCGCCCTCGCATTCGCGCGTGCCGTCGGTGAGTACGGCTCCGTGATTTTCATTGCCGGTAACATTCCCTACGTGTCGGAAATCACCCCGCTCATGATCATAACCCGGCTTGAAGAGTTCGACTATCAAGGTGCGACCGCGATCGCATCGGTGATGCTCATCGTATCGTTCGTTCTTCTTCTGCTCATCAACCTTCTGCAGGGCTGGACGGCTCGCAGCAATCGCAGGAACGCCTGACAATGGCTGGGGCGGCGACATTAGAGGGACGAGTATCGGCCTCGGCAACGCGGTTCGAAGGGCGGGTTGCAACCAGCGACAGCGGGCTCGTCAAGTCCGCGATTCTCTTCGTAAGTCTGACATTTTTTGCAGTGTTTATTCTATTGCCGCTCATCCTCGTGTTCGTCGAAGCCTTTCGCAAGGGCTGGCAGGCCTACTTCGCCGCGCTTGTGGATCCCGATGCCCTGTCGGCGGTCCGGCTGACACTGTTGGCTGCAGCGATTGCGGTGCCCCTCAACTTGATTTTCGGCATTGCTGCCGCTTGGGCGATCGCCCGCTTCGAGTTTCGCGGCAAGCAATTCCTAATAACGCTGATCGATCTGCCGTTCTCGGTGTCTCCTGTGGTCGCCGGTCTTGTCTATGTCCTCGTTTTTGGCGCTCACGGATGGTTCGGTGGCTGGCTGCAGGATCATGATATCCGAATCATATTCGCCGTCCCTGGTATCGTTCTGGCGACGATCTTCGTGACTTTCCCGTTTGTCGCGCGCGAACTCATCCCGCTGATGCAATCGCAGGGACGTGACGAAGAAGAAGCTGCGATTACGTTGGGAGCATCGGGTCTGCAAGCGTTCTGGCGCGTCACGCTGCCGAACATCAAATGGGCTCTGCTTTACGGCGTCATACTCTGCAACGCGCGGGCGATGGGCGAATTCGGAGCCGTGTCGGTCGTCTCCGGACACATTCGGGGTGAAACCAACACAATGCCGCTGCACGTTGAAATTCTCTACAACGAGTACCAGTTCGCTGCTGCCTTCGCGGTGGCATCCCTTTTGGCGTTTCTGGCTCTGGTCACGCTCGTCTTGAAATCCTACGTTGAATGGCAGGCGGCGCGGACCGCGTCTGGGGAGCAGCACTGATGACGATCGAGATTGATCATATCACAAAGAGGTTCGGGACCTTCCGGGCACTCGACGATGTCTCCCTCGATCTACCGCGCGGAGAACTCGTGGCCTTGCTGGGTCCGTCGGGCTGCGGGAAGACGACACTCCTGCGCATCATCGCCGGGCTTGAGAACGCCGACACCGGCCGCATTCTCCTCGACGGGAATGACGCAACCGACAAGCATGTTCGCGAACGCCACGTCGGTTTCGTGTTCCAGCACTATGCATTGTTTCGTCACATGTCGGTGTTTGAGAACGTGGCTTTTGGTCTTCGGGTCAAGCCGCGCAAGGTTCGTCCGGCTGAAGCCGAGATCCGTCGCCGTGTGATGGAGTTGCTCGATCTTGTGCAACTGAGCTGGTTGAAGGACCGGTTTCCCGCCCAGTTGTCCGGCGGTCAGCGGCAGCGCATCGCGCTCGCGCGCGCCCTCGCGGTCGAGCCACAGGTTCTCTTGCTCGATGAGCCATTCGGTGCGCTCGATGCGAAGGTGCGCAAGGAACTGCGCCGCTGGTTGCGCCGCCTGCATGATGAACTGCACATCTCGTCGATCTTCGTCACTCACGATCAGGAAGAGGCCCTGGAGGTCGCCGATCGTATCGTCCTGATGAATAGAGGCCGTATCGAGCAGATCGGCAATCCCCGCCAGATCTATGAGGAACCTTCAACGTCCTTCGCCTACTCGTTCATCGGTAACGTCAATGCGTTCCGCGGGCGCGTCGAGGGCAGCAATGTGCGGATTGGAAGCGATCTGCTGCCGCATGCGCGGACAGACCTTGCCGAGGGCGAGCCGGTTGTGGCGTATGCCCGTCCGCACGATACAGAGATCGTCTCCGACGGACCCGAGGCCGCGGGGGTGGCCGCCCGCGTCAATCGCGTCTTGACGAACGGCAGCGTCTCCCGGGTCGAGTTGATCGCCAACGGTCCCGAACGTGACGGCGCAAAGGACTATTTCGAAGTTGAAGTCGGCGCCGAGGAACTCTCACGCCTCGGCCTAGCCAATGGGCAACGCGTGCGGTTGCAAAGCCGCCGCTTGAGCCTTTTTCCCGATCATCAGCAAGGTCGAAGCTCGTGAACTTCCAGCAACTGCGCATCATTCGCGAGACGGTCCGGCGCAATTTCAATTTAACCGATGTGGCTAATGCACTCCACACCTCGCAGTCGGGTGTCTCTAAGAACATCAAGGATCTCGAGGACGAGCTCGGGGTCGAACTCTTTGTGCGAAAAGGTAAGCGACTGCTCGGCCTGACGGAGCCCGGACAGGAGCTGGTCGGTATCGTCCAGCGCATTCTGCTCGATACGCAGAACATCAAGAAGCTCGGCGAACAATTCTCCAACAAGGATCGCGGGCAACTGACGGTTGCCACCACGCACACACAGGCCCGGTATGCGCTTCCGCATATCGTCACCGCTTTCAAGAAGGAGTTCCCGAAGGTCAACCTGGTCCTGCATGAGGCGTCACCGTCGGAGATCGTCGCCATGTTGCGAGATAGCCGTGCCGATATCGGGATCGCCACCGAAGCGCTGCAGGATACCCAGGATCTTGCGGCGTTCCCGTGGTACTCCTGGCATCACAGCGTCGTCGTGCCGAAGGGGCATCCGTTGACGATGCAGAAGCAGCTGACGCTTGAGGCCATCGCCGAATGGCCGATTGTGACTTACCAGTCCGGATTTACAGGGCGGTCGCGGATCGATGAAGCCTTCGACAAGGCAGAGCTCATTCCAGATATCGTCATGACCGCACTGGATGCCGACGTCATCAAGGCATATGTCGAATTGGAACTGGGCATTGGCATCATTGCCTCGATGGCGTTCAGCCCCGAGCGCGATGTGCAGCTTGAGCTGCTCGACGCCACCTCGTTGTTTTCTGTGAACACCTCGCGCATTGCGCTGCGCAGAGGCAGCTATCTTCGCACGTACGCCTACCGCTTTATCGAGCTCTGCTCTGATCGACTGACGGAAAAGGTTGTGCGCGACGAAGCGAGTGCCGCCCGGTCAGACGATACACCGTAAGTCCTATAGAGACTTCCCAACCAAGTGTCCGATGACTGCCGTCAGGCCCATGGCGAAAGCACCCCAGAAACTGACCCGCAGCGTTGCACGCGTGATGTTCGATCCGCCAACCCAAGCACCGACGGCGCCGAGAAGCGCGAGAAAGACGAGGGCGGCGGCGGACACCCAATACACCAGTTTATCTGCCGGCGAGATGAGGACCATCGCCAACGGTAGCGCCGCGCCGACGGCAAATGTTGCCGCGGACGTCAGCGCAGCCTGGACCGGTCGGGCCGTCGTCACTTCTGAAATGCCGAGTTCGTCACGGGCATGCGCGCCGAGCGCGTCTTTGGCCATCAGCTGATCTGCAACCTGCAGGGCCAAGTCGGCGTCAAGTCCACGCTTGACATAAATGTCAGCAAGTTCTTGTCGTTCTGACTCGGGTTGGGTCGCCAGTTCCGCACGCTCGCGTGTCAGGTCAGCGAGTTCCGTATCCGACTGCGAACTCACCGAAACATACTCGCCGGCTGCCATCGACATGGCCCCGGCAACAAGACCCGCGGCACCAGCCAGCAGAACTTCATTTGTATTGGGCGAGGCTGCCGCAACGCCGACAATCAGGCTCGCTGTTGAAACAATACCGTCATTGGCGCCAAGGACTGCGGCGCGGAGCCAACCGATGCGATCGACGAGATGCGTTTCTGCGTGGCTGTAAATGCGACTCATGACCATCCCAATTTTTTGAATCGATTAGAAGCAGGCGTGCCGGCTTTGGCCGGAACGGCAACGCTTTGTTAGGCTATGTCGCATGATGAGTATGCCATGACGGTCGGCGCGGCTTTTCGTTGATACCGGAAACATGATCACTAAGGATCTCGGCGCCCTCTTGTTTGATAAAAGTCAATCTTTTTGGACGGGCATTGGACTAAAGAACTGACGGAAGGCGAATTATTCATCCCCCCTCAAAGAATAGTTCGCCTGGATGGTCTCTTCCGCATCCCCCCCCCAAAGAGACTGTCCACCAAAGAAGCCCTCGGTGTCCCCCGGGGGCTTTCTTTTTGCAGCCAATCAACCGGGCCGGCGGCGGCACTTCGAATGTCGTGCTTTTTGACTGCACCGGCGAGCCGCAGGCGGCACTATAGTTGGCGTATTGAACGGAACCCTTTGGACCATTACCTGTTGCGGGGATAGATAAACCCTGCTCAGCCGTCGTCGTTTCAGGGCAATGAAGAGGAGAGAATTGATGCTCGCGTTGGATCGCAGAATGTTCGTCCGGTCGGTTGGGGCCGTCGCCGTTCTGGGCTTGGCGGCAGGCCGGCTGAGCGGTGACGTCGCGGCGCAGGCTGCACCTGTGAAGGGGCCCTTCACTTTGCCGCCGCTGCCATACGATCCGGCCGCTCTTGAGCCGCATATCGATGCGACCACGATGGGGTTGCATCACGGCAAACATCACGCGGCCTACGTAAACAATCTCAACGCCGCGATTGCGGATAAGCCCGAAATTTCCAGCCTGCCGCTCGAAGTTCTGCTCGCCAAACTGAAAGACGTTCCCGAAAGCGTTCGCACGACGGTACGCAACAATGCCGGTGGGCACGCCAACCATTCCATGTTCTGGCAGATCATGGGCAAACCCGGCGGTCCTGGACCTGAGGGTGATCTGAAGGCTGCGCTTGATCGTGATTTCTCAAGCCTTGCCACGTTGCAGGAACAGTTCAATACGATGGGCGGGAAGGTGTTCGGCTCGGGCTGGGTCTTCGTGACCGTGGACAAGGGCGGTAATCTTGCGCTCGAGGCACGGCCGAACCAGGACACCCCCTTGATGGATGGCAAGCGGGTGCTCATTGGCAACGATGTCTGGGAACACGCCTATTATCTGAAATATCAAAACAAGAGGGCCGATTATCTCAAGGCTTGGTGGAGTGTGGTGAACTGGACAGCTGTCGGCGATCGATATGCGGCGGCAACGTCCGGTAAGCTCGCGATTTGACGGTCGCACGATAGGCTGAACCAGCGATGCGGTTGGCGAAAGGCCAGATCGCGCGGGCCTTCGTATGCTGTTACAGATGCCATAGGCTGAGACGATAGCGACGGGCAGTAACCGCAGGGCGGATATGGCGACGATTTACTCCAATGCGCCACGGCATCCGGAAAAGATGCACCGCGCCGCGCAGCCTATTCTGGCGCGGCCGGAATGGATTCGGGTGCGCGCGGCTGATGTCGGTGTGCGCGAGGCGACGCACGCGATTGTGCGCCGGCACGGACTGTCGACGGTGTGCGAAGAGGCTGGCTGTCCCAATCTGGCCGAATGCTGGAGCAAGCGCCACGCTACGTTTCTTGTCATGGGCGATGTGTGCACGCGCGGCTGTGGGTTTTGCAACGTTCGCACAGGACGGCCGGCGCCTCTCGATCGCAGCGAGCCGGAACGAGTCGCGGCTGCCGTAAGTGATCTCAATCTATCGCACGCCGTCATAACATCGGTTGACCGAGACGATCTCGACGACGGCGGCGCAGCTCATTTAGCAGCCGTCCTTCGTGCGGTAAGAGCGGCGGCTCCTGCAACGACAATCGAGATCCTGACGCCTGATTTCCTGGCCAAGCCGGGCGCGCTCGACATCGTCATCGATGCCGGTCCGGATGTCTTCAATCATAACATCGAAACCGTCCCGCGATTTTATCCCTCCGTCCGTCCAGGCGCGCGTTATTTTCATTCGATCCGGCTGCTGCAAGCGGCGAAGGAACTGGCACCGCGAATAGTCACCAAGTCTGGGCTGATGCTGGGCTTTGGCGAAACGCGCGACGAGATCATCCAGGTCATGGACGATCTGCGCTCGGCCGACGTCGATTTCATCACCATCGGTCAATATTTGCAGCCAACGCCGCACCATGTTCCGGTGGCAGAATACATTCAACCGGAGACGTTTGCGGCGTATGCCAGCCTCGCGCGGGGCAAGGGTTTTGCCATGGTCGCCTCATCGCCGCTGACGCGATCCAGTCATCATGCCGGTGAGGATTATGAGCGCCTGCGGGCGCGGTACGCCTAACTTAACGCTTCGCGTCTCCCCTGTGGGACAGCCGGCCGGAAAGCGAAAAAAGCCCTCCGGGTGGGGGAACCCGGAGGGTGATCTGCGCCGGGGTGTCGGGGGGGATACCCGGCGGCGGAAGGCTACATCGGTGGACCGGGGAGGAGGGGGGCGGTGCACCTCTGATGCCAGGACCTTAGGTGTACGTTCGGGTTGGCGCTGTTCCGTCGGTGACTCTGTGCGGAACAGCAAGATGCCCCGCCTGACGGCAGGGCATCTCAATACGTGACGAAATTATAGCGGGGTCAGCCCTTGTCGCCGGCGACGGGTGTTTCGGGCTTGCCGACGATGGTGACGATCATGTTGTTGGTGTCGAGCAGACGCTTTGCGACGCGCTTGGCGTCATCAAGTGTGATTGCATCAATAAGCTGGTTGCGGGTCTTCACGTAATCCGTGCCGTAGCCTTCCTCCATCAAGCCGAGGAGTTGGGTGGCGATCTTGACATTCGTATCAAATCGCAGGGCGTACGAGCCCATGAGATAACTTTTAGCGTTCGCGAACTCTTCTGCGTTGGGGCCGGCAACGGCAACCTTTTCCAGTTCTTGGCGAATGAGATCGATGGACGTTTTCACGGCGTCGTTGCGCGTGGCAACGCCTCCGGAAAATATAGAGGCTGAGCGCATCGGCTGCAGGTAGCTGTAGACGGAGTAGGCAAGGCCGCGCTTCTCGCGCACCTCTTCCATCAGCCGGGAGGCGAAACCGCCGCCACCAATCAGCTGGTTCACGACGAATGCGGTGAGGAAGTCGGGATCCTTGCGCGGCATTGCGCCGAAACCGAAGACGGCGACCGATTGCGGCACATCCATTTCGATGATTTTTGTCTTGCCGCCGGTGACCGGCGTGACGACGGGAACAGCCACAAGATCGGCCTTTGCGGGCAGTTCGCCGAAGACCTTGTCGAGCATCACACCCAATTCGGCGGCGGAAATGTCGCCCACGGCCACGATGCGCAAGTTGGAGCGGGCGAACACACGATTGCGGTAGGCCTTCAGGTCCTCGGTCGCGATCGCGGCAACACTGGCTTCCGTGCCGCTTGATGGACGACCATAGGCGTGGTTGCCGAATGCGAGCGCATACCATTCATTGGAGGCGACACGGTCGGGATCTTTGGCGGCATAGACGAGATTGGCTAGAATCTGGCCGCGAATGCGCTCGGTTGCATCCTTTTCAAAGCGGGGCGAATTGATTGCGAGGCGAAGCAGTTCCGTCGCCTTGTCGCGGTTGGCGGTCAATGTTTCGAGGTTGCCGTAGAATGCGTCCTGCGTATCGGAAAAGCTCAGCCGCACGGCGAGGTTTTCGAGCTGTTCCTGGAACGCGTTCGCATCCAGCTCGCCGGCACCTTCGTCGAGCATGGCTGAAACGAAATTGGCAAGGCCTTCCTTGCCCGTCGGGTCCTGTGCGCTGCCGCCCTCAAACGAGAAGCGCATAGCCATCATCGGATTGGAATGATCTTCAACGAGCCAGGCTTCAATGCCGCCCGGGCTCTTCACGGTCTGAATCTGCATGGCTTCTGCCGGCCTGTTGTAAGTGAAGAAAAGGAGTGCCGCCAGAAGCAGCGGCCACGTGTAAGACAGTCGATGTGACACAAGCTGAGACATTGCGAGGGCGCGTGCGCGGGTCGCGGACGAAGGCGAGACGTTCGGCGGCGTCATATGAGGGTTGCTCCTGGTCACGTCACGAACGATCTTTGCGGGGCGTTTCATCGCGGGTGGCAACCGGGGCTTTCAGCGGCTTCAGGGTCCCAGTGACCGAACGGCGTACGTCCAAGTAGGTGGCGGCGGCCTTCTTCACGTCGTCCAGAGAAACCTTGCTGATATGGTCCGGCCAGCTTTCGATTTGAGCGATCGAGCGGCCAAGGGCGAGCCCCCAGCCATAGCGCCGGGCGAGGGATGCTTGGTTGTCGTTCTCATAGATGTACTCGGCAACGTAGCCGTTCTTGGCGCGGTCGAGTTCGGCTTGGGTGACGCCATTGGCAGCGATCTCAGCGAGAACGTCGTCCATGGTCGCTTCGACCTTGCCAAGATCAACGCCGTCGCCAGCAATCGCATAGACGGAGAATTTTCCGCTATCCAGACCCGAACCCATGTAGCTGCCGCCGGTGGATGAGGCGACCTTGTCTTCCATCACCAGCTTTTTGTAGAGGCGGCTGGTGGCTCCGTCAGCGGCAATCTTGGCTAACAAATCGAGGGCCTCAGCTTCAAGTGGTGCGGCCGTCGAGTAGCTCGGTACGATGTAGTCACGATGGATCGACGCCTTGCCGGCGCGCGGATCTTCCAGCATGACGCGGCGGGCGACGCGCTGCGGCGGATCGGCTGGGCGTTCGGCGCGTGCTGCCGCAGGATTGGCCGGCAGTTTGCCGAATGTGTCGCTGGCGTATTTCTTGACCTCGTCGGGTGCCACATCGCCGGCGACAACAAGGACGGCATTGTTAGGTGCGTAATAGCGCTTGTAATGGTCGATGGCGTTCTGGCGCGAAAGCTTTGCCATCTCGTGCTCCCAGCCAATGACTGGAATGCCGTAGGGGTGGTGCAAGTAGAGTGCGGCGTCCATTTGTTCATCGAGAATGGCCGCGGGGTTGTTCTCGACGCGCGAGCGGCGCTCCTCGAGGATGACGTCGCGCTCGGTCAGGACCTCTTTGTCGGTGAGCTTGAGGTTGACCATTCGATCGGCTTCCATCTCCATCACCTGCGGCAGGCGCTCCTTGGAGATACGCTGGAAATAGGCCGTGATGTCGTGTCCGGTGAACGCGTTATCCTGGCCTCCGAGACGGGAGACAATTTTAGAGAATTCGCCCGACGAAATTTTTTCGGTCGATTTGAACATCAAGTGTTCGAGGAAGTGGGCGATACCGGAGACGCCCTTGGGTTCGTCGGCCGCGCCGACTTTGTACCAGACCATGTGGGTCACGACCGGCGATCGGCTATCGGGGATGACCACTACTTGCAACCCGTTATCGAGCTTGAACTCGGTGACGCGGGGTGCGGCATACGATGCAGTGGGAGATTTGGTGAGAGCGAACATGCTGGCGGACACCATGAAGCAGAAGCTGAGGGCGGTGCGAAGTGAAACAGCCATGAATTCCTCGAAGCTCGGGGGACTGCGCAGGTGGCAATCCCCGCGTGCTCTGAGGATGTCGGCGTCGGGGGGCAGCATGTCAAATGACAAGCCGTTCATGCCCGGCACCCGGGATTGTATACCAGCGCGCGATCGGACGCGGGATCAGAGTGGAATTGGTAAGCGATCAGAAAACGATGCGGTTGCCCGACCGTGCACGCGGCAACGAGAAATGCGGTTATTGTCCACCGATGACGAGCGGGTCCTCGCCGCCGTTCCATTTCTTCATTGAATTCAGGATCGACGGACGGCAGGGACCAAGCGGCCCTTCGATCGAGTCGGCGCTCGCGTCGCCGCCGGCGACGGCGGGACGGTAGTTTTTGTCGCAGTATTCTTGTTGGGCGCGCTCTTTTTCAGCCTGAGACACAACGGCTTTGCGGTCGGGATCGTTGATGGCGGTGGTCACGTCAATGGCGTCCGCCTGGGCGGGAACGCCCGGCTGCGGCAGGCTCGCCGTCGATGGGGGCACGACCAGCGGGGTGCGAGCGGCAAGCTTGGGCTCCGCGCTCTTGGGCTGATTGGCACCTATGCCCACCGCATCGAAAATGCCACCGTCCAGTTCCACGTCGTCCATGGAACAGCCGCCGACGAGGGTGGCGGCCAAAGCGGCCAGTGCCAGCCGTTTCGTGATCATCGACGAGATGCGGCGCATCTATGGTTCTCCGCTCGGTTCCGGTTCTCTGCCGGACTTGCTTGGCGAGACGCAGGTACTCGGCTGGCCAGGACGCTGTGTTGATTGGTCGAACGCAATGCTGGGCGTTACGAAGTCTTTGCGGCGTCTTTGCGACTCGCTACGAAGGAGTCGTACAGGAGGGCAATCACCCCGGCAACAATGGCTACATCTGCGATGTTGAAGACGTACCAGTAGAACCCAAACGCGTGCAGCGAGTAGAAGTCCGCCACCCCTCCGAGCCACAGCCGGTCAATGGCATTGCCCACCGCGCCGCCAATGATAAGGGCAAGGCCGGCGGCCATCAGGCGGCTTTCACCAGCCCGGCAAAGCCAGACCCACATCGCCAGCGAAGCAGAAAACGCAAAGGCTGCCAGACCTAACTGCCAGGAATAGCTGGAGGAATCAAACATCGAGTAACTGACGCCGGTGTTCAGCACATAGACGTAATCAAGGAATGGCGTAACGGCCACCCGGCCCCGGCCTTCGATCTCGTAGATCAACAGCATCCACAACTTATTGGCTTGGTCGAGCAGCAGCGTGACAAGCGCGATGGTAGCGCCGAGCCCGGCGTACGGCCCCCAAAGCCATCCTGCAGGAACCGAATCCCGGTTGCCGGGGCCCGTCGTTTCAGGTGCGATCGTCGGCGCGGTCATAACGCAGCGTTCCCCATTCGGCGCTTGGTGCGCGGCTTCAATCCAGAGACGCATTCGGGTGGCGAAGTCAAATCAGCAAGGCGATATGAACATCGTACGTTGGACGGGCGTGAGGGTTGTCATGGGCGAAGTGATGCCCCATAACCGCGCTGGGCTGGCGGCGGACGCATCCCTCGCCAACCGGGTCAGGTCGGGAACGAAGCAGCCCTAACGATCAGGACGCGGGTCGTCCGCCAGCCTTTTTAAGTGCGCTCGCGGGCGCTGATCGGATCGCAGTGGCGATCCGGCGCCCTCCGCGAGGGCGCGGCTCGCCGCGGGTCGCTTTGCTCCCTGGCCCTGCGGGCCGGTATGGGGTGCTCAATGGCTGAGATGAAAGCCGACTTTGACACGGCGGTGACTGCGCTCGCGGGCGCTGATCGGATCGCAATTGCGATCCGGCACCCTCCGCGGGGGCGCGGCTCGCCGTGGGTCGCCTTGCTCTCGGGCCCTGCGGGCCGCTATGTGTGGCCCAATGGCTAAGAACAAAATCAAGGCAGACGAAATGGACGGCAGCCGACCGGATGCGCCGTACCTTGTGCTCGCGCGCAAGTACCGGCCGCAGACTTTCGATGATCTGATCGGCCAGGAGGCCATGGTCCGGACGCTCCGCAACGCGTTCCAGTCGGGCCGGATCGCGCAGGGGTACATGCTGACCGGCGTGCGCGGCGTCGGCAAAACGACGACGGCGCGAATCCTCGCCCGTGCGCTCAACTATGAAACGGATGCCGTCGATCGTCCCTCGATCGATATGCCGGTTTTTGGACGGCACTGCGCGGATATCATCGAGAGCCGCCACCCCGATGTGATCGAAATGGACGCGGCATCCAATACCGGTGTCGACGACGTGCGCGAGATCATCGAAAGCGCGCGCTACAAGCCGATTCTGGCGCGAACTAAGGTCTTCATCATCGACGAAGTCCACATGTTGACCAAGAATGCGTTCAACGCGCTTCTAAAGACGCTCGAGGAACCGCCTGAGCATGTGAAGTTCATTTTTGCGACGACGGAAATCCGCAAGGTGCCGGTCACGGTACTATCGCGGTGTCAGCGGTTTGATCTGCGCCGTATCGACGTGCCGGAGCTGTCAGCGCATCTCGGACGGATTGTTGAAAAAGAAGGGGCTTCAGCCGAGTCCGATGCGCTGGCCATGATCGCGCGATCCGCAGGCGGAAGCGTCCGCGATGGGTTGTCCATTCTCGATCAGGCGATTGCCATGGGTTCGGGTGCGGTGACGGCCGATGTCGTGCGCGGCATGCTCGGGCTGGCCAATCGCGGGCGCGTGTTCGACCTTCTGGAGAAGCTGCTTGGCGGGACGCCGGCGGACGCCCTGAAAGTGTTTGGCGCAATCCATCATGATGGGGCCGAGCCTGGGCAGTTGCTGGCAGATCTGGCCGATGCGGTGCATCTCGTCACGCGCTGCAAGGCGCTCGGTGGCGAGGCGGGCAACGACGGCGTGCCGGCCGAAGATCAGCGGCGGGCTGCCTGGCTGGCCGAGAGACTGTCGATGCCATTGCTGGCGCGGGCGTGGCAAATGCTGCTGAAAGGGATCGAGGAAGCCGGCAAAGCTCCCGATCCGCTGGCTGCGGCCGAAATGGTATTGATCCGAATCGCCTACGTCGCCGATTTGCCGCCGCCCGACGAAATCATGAAAGCGCTGGGTGGAGCTGGACAGGTGTCGCGTCGCGCGGCGCCCGCAACGCCGCCGCCGGCCGATCGCGAGCCGCGCGCGCCGCTCAACGTAGCCGCGCCCTCGGCGGCATCAACAGGTGATGGTGGATTTGAGACATCGGAGTTGCCGGTTGAGTGGGTGGCCGACGACGCGCTGCCGCTCGAAGCGTATGGCGACTTGATTGAGGGGCTAAGTGAGCACGACGATGCCGCCCCTGCACCACAGGGGCAATCGGCGCGGCCGTTGCGGACCTTTGCCGAGGTTGCCGAACTGGCCGGCGAGAGGCGTGATGCGCGGCTCAGGACACACTTGGAAGAGTATGTTTCACTCGTCAAATTCGACGGCACTGCGGGGTCGATTGATCTTTTTCTTCTGCCTGGCGCGCCGCCAGAGATTGCCAACGATCTGCGCGAAAAGTTAAATCGGTGGACGGACCGGCGTTGGGTCGTCGTTTTGTCAAAGGCGGCTGGGGAGCCAACGCTTGGTCACCAGCGTCGTGATCGCGAGGCGGCGGAACTGGCCCAGTTGAAAAAGCATCCGGCAGTGGCGGCAATCTTCGAGGCGTTTCCCGATGCCAAATTTGCAGCAGTTCGAACCACGGCGGTGCGGGGGGATGACGAGGCTGGAACGGGCTGAGGCATACGAGGTTATTCTAGAAATTAGTTTTGGCGCGCCCGCGCGCCTTGCCAAGAGGACGACGCATGAAGGACATTATGGGCATGATGAAACAGGTGGGCCAGATGCAGGCCCGCATGCAGCAGATGCAGGAAGAATTGGCTGAAGCGGAGATTGAAGGACAGTCCGGGGCAGGGCTCGTCCGCGTCACGCTCAACGGCAAGGGCGATATGAAGAAAATTGCTATCGACCCCAGTCTGATGAAACCAAGCGAAGCGGAAATTCTTGAAGATCTCGTGCTCGCCGCGAACCAGGATGCGCGTGCGAAGGTGGAGAGCCAAATGGCTGCCAAGATGGCTGAGATCACAGGCGGGCTGCCGCTTCCGCCGGGTCTGAAACTGTTCTAGCCTTATCTTTTATCGTATTTGATTCTTGCGCCGCCTGGGGGGCAGCCAAATGACAGCGCAGACGTCACCGGCGATGCGTAGCGGCGTCGCGGATATGACGCCGCTGGGCTGGCTCGCTGCCGCAGGGGTCGTTGCCGTCCTCGCCGTCATTCTGTGGGCCATGGGCCGGACACCGATCTGCACATGCGGCGACATCAAGATCTGGCACGGTGTGGTCAAGAGCGCTGAGAACTCGCAGCACATCACCGACTGGTACACGCCAAGTCATGTGATCCATGGCTTCATCTTTTATGGCGCACTGACGTGGCTGATGCCGCAGTCCTCTTTTCTAACACGGCTTCTACTGGCGCTCGGCATTGAGAGTGCGTGGGAGATCGTGGAGAACACCAACGCCACCATCGAGCGGTATCGTACAGCGACGATCGCACTCGATTACTATGGTGACTCGATCCTCAATTCGATCTCCGACGCGCTGGCCATGGTCGTCGGGTTCACGCTCGCTTCGATCCTTCCAGTTTGGGTGACTGTGGCGCTAGCCATCGCGGCGGAAGTTTTCACCGGCATCATGATCCGGGACAACCTGACCTTGAATGTCATCATGCTGCTTTACCCAATCGACGCCATCAAAGCTTGGCAGTCAGCCGGCGGATAGACATGCGGTGAAACGTGCTAAGCGGCTGTGCACGTCCCGTGCTAACAGTGCGTCTCAATGTCGAAAAAAATAGCAGGTCCCGAAATAGAACGCCTCGTGCAACTCCTGGCGCGGCTGCCGGGACTTGGGCCCCGTTCGGCGCGCAAGGCGGCTCTCGGTCTTCTTAAAAAACGGCAAGAACTGCTGGTGCCGTTGTCGGACGCTCTGAAAATTGCGGTCGAAAAAATTGTCGAGTGTCCCACGTGCGGCAACCTCGATACGGTTTCACCATGCACCATTTGCCAGGATCCGCGCCGGGATCCGACGTTGATCGTCGTCGTGGAAGAGGTGGGTGATCTGTGGGCGTTGGAACGGGCGGGTGTCGTCAATGCCCGCTATCACGTGCTTGGCGGTCATTTGTCACCATTGGACGGAATTGGCCCGGAGAACCTCAATATCGGTTCGCTTCGCCTACGGGCCGCGGCATCGGACGTTGGCGAGATTCTCCTCGCTCTGAATGCAACGGTCGAAGGCCAGTCGACGGCGCATTATGTGATGGACCAGTTGGTCGGCTTGGACGTTACTGTTTCACGATTGGCGCAGGGCGTGCCGATCGGAGGCGAACTGGACTATCTCGACGAAGGGACGCTGGCTGCTGCGATCAAATCGCGCCGGCGGGTGTAGGCAAGCGGAGTAATCTGAGATGGATGGGGCGGAGTTAACCGTGACCGGGCCCGCCCCGGCGGCGCCGCCGCGATTTGTGACCGGGTCACTGCTCACGCATATCCTGATCATGAGTGGAACTGGTGCGGTCGGGCTGATTGCGATCTTCATCGGCGACCTCGCCAATATTCTGTTCCTGTCATGGCTGAGCGACGAAGCCATCGTTGCGGCGGTCGGGTATGCCAGTTCAATCCTATTCTTTACGACATCGATTGGAATTGGCCTGTCGATTGCGGCCACTTCTCTCGTGTCACCGGCGATCGGCTCTGGAGATCGGCCGAAGGCGCGACGGCTGGCGTCGAGCTCACTCGTCGTCACGCTCGTTGTTTCCGCCGTTCTGACGGTCGTCGTTTGGCTTGCCGTGCCGCCGCTGCTGAAACTTCTGGGTGCGCAAGGGCGCACGTATGAACTGGCGCGCGACTACCTTTGGATCCTTGTGCCGTTCCTGCCGCCGCTGGCGCTGGCGATGACCGCGACAGGTATATTGCGTAGCGTTGGCGATCCGCGTCGCGCGATGCACATCACGTTGACCGGCGCGATCGTCAATATTGCGCTCGATCCGCTGCTGATCTTTGTATTCGGGCTTGGCATTCACGGCGCCGCCATCGCATCGGGTATCGCGCGACTGGCGATGCTCGCATATGCCATCCATGCCGTCGTGCGGGTCCATGACATGGCTTCAAAACCGACCATGCCGGCCATGAAGGAGGACTGGCCGCCGCTGCTTGCGGTTGCGGTGCCAGCGGTTCTGACGAACGTTGCGACGCCAGTCGGCAACGCATACGTGACCGCGGCGATCGCGACACACGGCGACAGTGCGGTGGCGGCCTGGGCCATCATCGGGCGGATCATTCCGGTGGCGTTCGGCGCGATCTATGCCCTTTCGGGATCGATCGGCCCAATCATCGGTCAGAACTTCGGCGCGCGCGATTACGAGCGCATGCGGCGGGCGTTCACGCTGTCACTGGCGGTCAATGCCGCGTTTACGCTCGTGGCCTGGATTGCGCTATGGCTCGGCACCGGATCGATCATTGCGTTTTTCAAGGTGTCGGGGAGCGCGGCCGAACTGATCCAGTTTTTCAACGCTATGCTCTCGCCGCTGTTTGTTTTTCTCGGCGCGCTGTTCGTGGCCAATGCCGCCTTCAACACACTGGGGCACGCCCAGCTGTCGACGTGGCTGAACTGGGGGCGAGCGACGGTTGGAACCATCCCGTTCGTCGACTACGGGTCGCGGATGGCGGGTGCTGAAGGCGTGTTGGCTGGAAATATGATCGGCGGAATCGCATTCGGCGGCTTGGCGGTGTGGCTGTGTTACCGGCTGATGGATCGCCTGAGGTTCAAGCCGGCGCAATAACGAGCAGCCATCTCGCGTCGAATCACTGGCTGAAGTATGCGGGGAGACCCGGCGTCCCTGGTGTGCCGGACGGAGAGAGCCCGCGTCATGACCTCCGCCGCCGCCGGTCTGCCACAGCGCATCGCGATCGTCGCGCCGACGCTCGCGGGGGTTTTGTGCGACCGGTCGAACCTGATCCGTGCGTTGAAAGCGCGCGGTCACGCCGTTCTCGTCGTGGCTGCATCGCAGCTCGCCGGTGAGGTTGCGGCGCTGCATCATTTGGGTGGGGAACATCGCACGTTTGATCCGAAGCCGGCGGGTATGGCGTTTTTTGCTCAGCGCCGGGTTGTTCGTGCGGTGCGAGATATCCTAGCCGCGTGGCAGGCCGGAACGGTCGTCGTGAGCGGCGAAGGCTTGGCGGCACTTGCCGCTTCAGCGGCGCGCCAGGCGGGGGCACGACGGATCGTGACGATCATCGGCGGGCTGGGTGGCGGATCGGCAGCGGCCTACCGGCGCGCTGTAAAGCTGAGCGCGGCGATCATCTGTCACAACGAAGAAACCGCGCGAGCCGTGTCGGCTACATTCAAACTGCAAGGCAAAACCCTCGTTGTGACGCCGGGTGACGGGGTCGATCTCGTGGCATTTCCGATTTTGCCCTTGCCAGCCCAGATGTTGCCGGTGCGGTTCTTAATGATCACGAATCCTGACGAGCGCGTCGCAATCGAAGCTTACACTGCGGCGGCGCGCGACCTGACGGCACGGGGTCTCGACGCATGCTTCGAATTGGCGACAGACCGGGAGGCCGCGCAGGACACCACGCTGCTGACGGTTGCCGGCGTGACGTTCCATGGCCGCGCCGCTGACCCGGCGAACCTTTTGGCTGGTGTCCATGTCGCGGTACAATTGTCCGCGGATGACGGATCTCCCGCGGCGCTGAAGCAGGCGCTCGCCACGGGCCGGCCGGTGATCACACTCGATGTGCCGGGATGCCGCGACATGGTGGACGAGCGGGTAAATGGCTGCCTGGTGCCGCCGGGCGATCAAGATGCGCTGATGGCGGCCCTGGAAAGCTTCGTGCGGCATCGCGATCTGATGCCGGCGGAGGCACGGGCCTCCCGCGTCAAGGCGGAGAATGGGCTTGGCGGTGCACAGGTTTTGGCGCCGGTGCTGGCGGCGATCGAAGGCTAACAGGGATCGGCCGCGTTAAGGCATCGCGGCGCGACTTTTCAGGGATGGATTGACCCCGTCGAACGGCTCTCTTATGTCAGCAAAATGGCCAAGCTTCCAATCATCACCCTGCCCGATCCCCTGCTGCGCGAGACCTCGAAGCCTATCGAGCATATCGATGCGCAGGTTTTGCGGCTGGCCGACGACATGCTTGAGACGATGTATGGCGCGCCGGGGATAGGCTTGGCTGCGATCCAGGTCGGCGTGCCGCGGCGACTCGTCGTGCTCGACTGCGCCGGAGAGGACGAAGCGCCCGATCCGCGCGTGCTCATTAATCCCGAGATCCTGCAGCTTGGCTCGCAGAAGAAGGTCTATGAGGAAGGCTGCCTGTCGATCCCGGATTTCCGCGTTGATATCGAGCGGCCCGCAGAATTGCGGCTTCGTTATCTGGATCGCAACGGTCAGCTGCAGGAGCACGACGCAGGCGGTCTCTTTGCGACGGCGATCCAGCACGAACTCGATCATCTTGAGGGCAAACTTATCATCGACTTCCTATCACGGCTGAAACGCGACATGGTCGTGCGCAAGTTCAAGAAGCTGGCGCGGCAGGACGGGCCGCTCTGACGGCGGATCAGCCGGAGGGCCTCGCAGCATGCCGTTAAAACTCGTGTTCATGGGAACGCCGGAGTTTTCCGTTCCCTGTCTCGATGCCTTGGTGGCAGCAGGACATGAAGTGGTAGGGGTCTATTCCCAGCCGCCCCGTCCGGCGGGGCGGGGTATGGCCGATCGGAAATCTCCCGTGCATGCCCGCGCCGACGCGCTCGGCATCCCGGTTCTGACGCCGCAAAGTTTGAAGGATACGACGGAGCAAACGGTGTTTGCGGCGTTTGCTCCTGATGCGGCCATCGTCGTCGCCTACGGGCTCTTATTGCCCAAAGCCATTCTGGATACTCCCAAGTTCGGTTGCTTCAACGTCCATGCATCGGCCCTGCCGCGTTGGCGGGGAGCCGCGCCCATCCATCGCGCGATCATGTCCGGGGATCGGGAAACGGCTGTCATGGTGATGAAGATGGAGCCGGGCCTCGATACGGGTCCGGTCTGCGCCACCACGCGCGTGCCGATCGGCGACTTGACGACGACGGGCGACCTGCACGACACGCTCGCCGTCGTCGGGGCGGACCTTATCGTTGCGGCGCTCGCGGATCTGGAGGCCGGCCGGCTACTCGCGGTTGCGCAGGCTGAAGAGGGCGTTCTCTATGCCGCCAAGATCGACAAGGCCGAGGCGCGGATCGATTTTACGCGGCCGGCGCTTGAGGTTCACAACCATATTCGCGGCCTGTCACCCTTTCCGGGTGCGTGGTTCGAGGCGGCTGGTTCGGTGGGCACGCCCGAGCGCATCAAGGTGCTGCGCTCCGAGCCGGTGCCGGGCAACGGACCGGCGGGAACGGCGATCGACGATAACCTTACGATTGCTTGTGGCGCAGGGGCCGTGAGGTTGATCGAGGTGCAGCGCGCGGGCAAGCGGCCGGTTGCCGCGCAAGACTTCTTGCGCGGTTTTCCGCTGCCGGTCGGCACCACCGTTAATCAAACGTAAAGATCGGCCGCGACGGCGCACCGGGCCGCACTAAAGTGGGGCAGCTCTCACTCGTGCTGACCGGAGTTTTTTTAATGTCGCGCGTCTTCGCTCTCGGCCTTGCCGCATGCCTTGCCGGCGGCTCCACTGTCGCCTTCGCCCAATCATCGACCATACGCATCGAGCCGCGGCCCGTTTATGGGGCGACGGTAACGATCGAGGAAGGGGTGCGCGTTTTTAGGCCGTTGCCGCCGGACAAGTACGTCATCGTCAATCCCAACGGCACACCGTTGAACCTGGGATTAAACGAGACGAACGTGAACGAAACCCGCAACAGTTACTCGCGCAGTGTCAACACACACCGTACCACCGGCAACCCTTGGTACAACGGTTACGGATATCGGCCATGCATTCCCGCCGTCGGCGATAGCTGCTGATGCTCGCTTGAGGCCGGCGCCGAACATGGCATAAGAGGGCGCCGCGTCAACGCGGTGCCCTTTCTCATTCACCGACGCCCGCAGATGCCCCGGTTCAAACTCGTTATCGAATATGACGGCACGCCTTTTGTCGGCTGGCAGATTCAGTCCGATGGCTTGTCCGTGCAGGGCGCACTACAAGACGCCTTTTTCAAATTCACCGGTGAGCGGGTCAGGGCAAGGGGCGCTGGCCGAACCGATTCCGGCGTGCATGCGCTGGGGCAGGTGGCCCACGTTGATCTCGTTCGCGACTGGGCACCGGGGCGTATCCGTGATGCGTTGAATTTTCACCTGCGGCCGGCGCCGTGTACCGTCATCGAGTGCTGCGCGGTTGATGAGACATTCGATGCGCGGTTCAGTGCTGTCGCGCGGCACTACGTCTATCGCATCCTCAGCCGGCGCGCACCGCCGACACTTGATCTCAATCGCGTGTGGTGGCTGACGCAGGATCTGAACGTCGAGGCGATGCAAGCGGCGGCCAGCTTTCTTGTCGGGACGCACGATTTCACGACCTTTCGCGCCTCGCAGTGCCAAGCCAAATCTCCCGTCCGAACGCTTGAAAGGCTCGATATCGTGCGCGAGGGCGCCGAGATCATCGTCCGGGCATCGGCACGTTCATTCCTGCATAATCAGGTGCGCTCCATGGTCGGCACGCTGAAGCTCGTCGGCGAGGGTAAATGGCGGCCGGGCGATGTCGCGGCGGCGCTCGACGCGCGGGATCGGACACGGTGCGGGACAGTGGCCCCATCAAGCGGTCTCTACCTGGAGCGCGTTGATTACCCGAGCGATGTTTACGTACGAATCTCAATATGACTGCCGCCGGGCGTCTTTCTGACGAAGAAGCCATTGGGGATCGCCTGCTGGACAAGCGGGACGTGCGAAATGAGACCGACGGAGCGTGATGTGCCGACGATGTCCTGCAGCGTTTGCAAAACCGTTTCGAGAGTGCCGCTGTCGCCATCGCTGTCGAGGCTGCCGAATCCTTCGTCGATAAAAATCGTGTCGAGGCGGACGCTACCGTGGGCGCTTTCGACGACGTCGGACAATCCGAGCGCCAGCGCCAGCGCGGCGATAAACGTTTCGCCGCCGGATAATGTCGACGTGGGCCGCTGCCGACCGGTGTAGGTATCTTCGATGGCGATGCCAAGCCCGCGGCGGGCGTTGCCCTTGGCTTCGGTCTCGCGCACGAGGCTGTAGCGGCCGCGTGTCATCGGGCTCAAGCGCAGATTTGCTGCCTCGAGCACGTGATCGAACAGCGTTGAGATGGCAAAGGTTTCGAGATCGATTTTCTGGTACGTGCGGCCGGCGAATGCTTCGGAGAGTTCGCGCAGTGGTGCGGTATCTTTTTCAAGCTTGTTGAGGCGGTCGCCTTCCGCGGCGAGGCTTTTCAGCAATTTTTGCAGGTTCGACAGACGCGTCGCGGCTTCGATCGCGGTGTCGTTGGCCTGTTCAAAGGATGCGGCGGCTGCGTCGCGGGCGGCGGCAATTGCAGCGATGTCAGGCCGCATCAAGTGTTCGATTGCAGCGGCCGCGCGGTGCAGGCGATCAACGGCTGCGGCCCGCTGATCCTCAAAGTGGCGGATCTGGGCCTCAAAGTTTGGAATCTCGGTGACGTCTGCCTTGCGCCGTTCGTAGTCTTCAGGGGACAAACCATGGGTAGCCAAGCGGTCGGCGAAACCGCTTTCGAAACCCGCGCGCTGGTCTGTGAGGCGGTCGATCTCCTCGGCGATCGTTTCGATTTCCCGATCTGTCGCTGCGCGTTTTTCGGCGCAAGCTCGTTCGGCTGCCGTGGCGGCTTCGCAGTCGCGCTCGAAATCACATATGGCTGTGGTCAGCTTTTCGATTGCGGATTGTACTGCGGCGGCGTCGCGCAGATCAGGTGGAATGGCTGCAATAGCGTCAGCGAGCGATTGTTGCGCGGCCACTGCGGCTGACGATGCGTCACGATCGGCTTCTCGCGCGCACTCGAGTGCTTCGGTCGCAGCTGCAATATCGGCTTCCAGGTTTCCGAGCAGGGTCATCAACGAGGCGGCATCGACATGGTGGCCCAGCCGGTCGAGTTCTGCTGTCAGGTTCTTCAGTTCGGCAGCGAGATCGGATGTTGACCTTGGGGGCAGTGGTAGCGCCGCTCGTGCTGCTTGGCGATCCGCGAGCGCTTGTTTGGCGATTTCGAATTCAGTCGTCGACTGCGTGGCGCGCTTGCCGGCCGAGTCCAAGTTGGCCTTTGCCTCGGCGTAGACTTTCTCGAGGATGACACCGCTCGATGCACCGTGTGCCGGGGCCGGATGTTCGCTTGAGCCGCAGACGGGGCAAGGCTCGCCAGCTTTCATGTGGGTGGCGAGGAGGGCTGCGTGATCTTGGAGCAGGGCTGCTTCGGCCGCGGCGTAGTCGGCTTGCGCGCGATCCCGCGCGAGGCGGGAGGCCTCGGAGTTGGACCGGGCGAGCTGCAAAACTTCGCGAGCGGCGGTCTCCCTCTTGGCCGCGTCGTCGTAAGCCTCCGCCGCCGTTTGGAGTTGGTGCAATTCGGTGCAGGCCGCGTTCAATCGGAGCCGCTGCAGTTCGGTCGCTTGCGACATCTGGACCGCCTTCGCAGTCGTTTCCTTCTGGGTCGCAAGAGCGCTCAATTTCGCCTGTGCATCTCTCGCCGCGGCGGCGTGGACAAGTGCTTCGCGGTGCGCAGCAGCGGCTAACTGGTGCAGAGCCTCGCTCGCATCCAATTTGGCCGCATAGTCGCGAAACGTGTGCAGAGTGGCTTTGTGTTTATCGATCTCGGTCGCCTGACGGGCCAACGCGGCGCACGCAGACTTGGCCATTTCGGACTCGGCCTCGATGATTTTCAATCGCTCGTCGGCCTTGACCCGGCGTGCGTGCGCGTCGTTCACATCTTTGCGCGCCTTGTCTCGCGCGCTTGCGGCATCGACAAGCGAATGCACAATGCGGGCGAGTTTCAGCCGCGTTTGGATGGCATCAATGGCGGGGCGCTGCTCATCGAGCGCCGCAAGATGACGTTCAGCGGCAACGTGTTCCTGGAAAGCCGTATCGGTCTGTTTGGCCGCTTCGTGGGCTCGCAGGGCAGCGTCCCACGTGGTCTTGGCATTCGTGGCGGCGGTGCGCAAATCGCGATGTCGATGATCGGCATCAGAAATGCCTTCAGCCAAGCCCTGCATGGTTGCAAAGTTCTCGGCGGATAGACGGCCTTCACAAACGGCACGCGCCGCCGCAACCTCTTTTTCGGCGCGATCGGCGGCCGTGCGCACGGTCTCGGCCAGCCGCCGGTAGAGCGACACATCGAAGAGTTCGCGCAGGATTTTCAGGCGTTCCTGGGTGTCGGCGCTGAGGAACGCTTCGAAACGGCCTTGCGGCAGCAGCACGATCTGGCGGAATTGCGCCGCCCCGTAGCCGAGCAGCTTTTCAATTGCATCATCGACGGCTTTGACTTTTGTTTCGGCGACGACTTTGCCGGGGTTCTTGTCGCTGACTGTGTCGAGGGCCAGCCCTGTCACGTCGAACAGCCAGGCCTTGTGCGGCTCCTTCGTCTCACCTGAGCCACGCTTGACGGCCCGCATCTGCTCGGGCTGACGGACAATTCGTAACGTCCGTGGCCCGTTCTGGAAGATCAATTCGACCTGCGTCAGAAGCGTTGCTTCGGCATGGTCGGAGCGCAGAGTGGTGGCGTGCTGCTCGGATCGCGCCGCTTCGCCGAACAAGGCAAAGGTCATGGCGCTGAAGATGGTCGATTTGCCCGAACCCGTGGCGCCGTAGATACCGAAGAGGCCGCTGTCGAGCACGGCGCGGAAGTCGACGGTCTGGCGGCCGGCGTAAGGTCCGACGGCCTGCAATGTGAGGAGCAGAGGCTTCATGCGGCGGCCTCCTCGCGGGTGGCGAGAGCGGACAGCGTGCTTGTGATGATCTGGCTTTCCGCGTCCGTCGGAGGTGTGCCGCGCATGGCGGTCATGAACTCGGCAATGACAGTTTTGGGATCGTCGAGAGCGGACGCGGATCTGGTGCTGGACAACCGCGTTGCTTTGATGTCGCGTGCGTAGGCCAGTTTGCAAGCATATGGAAAGCGCTCTTGAATCCGTTTCATCGGATCAATGAGACGGCCCTCGTCCGTCAGCACGACGCTGACGAAGTCGTCCGAAGGTGGCGAATTCACGATCTCATCGAGCGTGCCGCGTAAGGTGCGCACGGTGCGACGCGGGCGAAACGGGATCAGTTCGACGGTCGCCTTACCGTCGGCTGCCAATTCAACCAGCGCCATTGATTTCTCATTGCCTTCCTCATCGAACCCGAACGCGAGCGGCGATCCGGCGTAGCGGATGTGGGGCGCGCCGGCCGTCTGTG
>LNFM01004268.1_pt1 | contig 57027 bp, 50 predicted proteins | sample 596031 | NCBI WGS metagenome assembly LNFM01 (sample SAMN04254537, study PRJNA301005) | activated carbon metagenome | isolation source: dual media filters at the Ann Arbor, Michigan drinking water treatment plant | place: USA: Ann Arbor
GCGCCGATGCCCGGCGCCTCCTCGCGCAATTCCAACGCGGTGCCGAACTGGAAGTCGCAACTGGTGGCGCGTCTCGAACGTCACAAGCGCTATCCGTCGGAAGCGCAGTCGCGCGGCGAAGACGGCGTGGCGCAGCTCGCCTTCAGCATCGACAGCAGCGGCGGCGTCCACAATGCGCGCATCGTCCGCAGTTCCGGCTCGAGCCTGCTGGACCGCGCCACGCTCGACCTGGTGCAGCGGGCGCAGCCGTTGCCGCCACCGCCGCCGGAGATGGGCAACGCGCGGATCGCGATCGTTGTGCCGATCCGGTACAACATGCGCTGACCTTCCGCGTTTCTCCTTTGCGAACAGCGCTTCCGGCGCCAGAAGATTAACCGGCATTAACCATAACAAAAGGCTATGCGGAACCATCCGCCGCATTTGCTTGCCGTCCCCCCCGTTGATTGGAAAGGATGCAGCGCCGACGACACGCCAACATCGCAGGGCAGTCGTTAGCAACCATCGTAGTGCTGCCGCTTCGCCGGCGTGGCGTTGTGGAAAGCCAAAGGAAAAGGGGAATCTCCCGGCAGCTCAAGCCGTCGGAGATCGGGGACATGAAACAAGCGCTCGCAGTTCTGATGACCTGTGCTTTCACAATTGGCGCGGCGGTGCCGGCATTCGCCGCCCCGGAACGCTCTGCCAAAGCCACCGACCGCTTCGCCAATGCGGTTCCGATGGAAACGATGTCGCGCAGCCGCAGCGACGCCGCCGATGCCGCCGCTGAAGTACCCGGCGCAGCCGGCATTCTGATCGAAGCCCTGCGCTACCGCGGCCGCACCGCCAAGCAGCTCGGCTTGCCGACTCAGCTGTGGTGCGCCGACTTCATGAACTTCGTGTTCCGCAGCGCCGGCGGCAAAGGCACGCAGTCGCGCGCCGCCCGCTCCTTCCTCAAATACGGCAAGAAACTCGACGGCCCGCGCGTCGGCGCCATTGTCATCTTCTCGCGCAAGGGCCCCGAGACGGGCCATGTCGGCATCGTGCGCGGCACCGACGGCCAGGGCAATCCGATCGTGGTGTCGGGCAATTCCGGGCCGACCGTGCGGCAGTCGACCTACCCGAAGCACAAGGTGCTGGCCTATGTCATGCCGCCGGACTATGTGCTCGATGACATCGCCAAGGCCGCGCGTGCCGCCGCGCTGAGATAGCCGCGCCGCCATTCGGTCGAACGCAGAACGCGCCGCATATTTGCGGCGCGTTTTTTAATGGCCGCCGCACGACGACGCATGCTGTGACCGCGCGCGCGTTAACCCGGAAACGTTAACGCGACATGCATCGCGTCCCGGTGCGCAGGCGCACGTAACGCCGGGAGTTAATGTTAACTCGGGCAACCCTTCGACTCGGTCAGTTCCATCACACTAAATTGCCTTCACGAACTGACAATCGCGCTTGGTGCAGTTGACTCAATTGCAGGTGTGACGGGGCCAGCATGAATCGCGGCGCACAAATTTTCTTCGGCGTTACAGCAGCGGCAGCCATTTTGCTCGCCGCGACGCCCGCGTTGGCGCAGACCAAAGAGCAGATCAAAGCCTGCGAGCGCGCCGACGGCTCGCCCGATCAGCGCATCGCCGTTTGCAGCACCGTCATCGAGCTGACGAAACTCAAGAGGATTCGCGCCGAGGCCTATGCGATTCGCGGCAAGGCCTATCGTGCCAAGGGCGACAGCGAAAGCGCCATTCGCGACTTTACCGAAACGCTGGCCATCGATCCGAAGCACGGCGAAGCGCTCAGCAACCGCGGCCTGACCTACCGCGACCGCGGCGAATCCGACCGCGCCTTGCACGATCTCGAGCAGGCCGCGCTGCACGACCGGAAGAACTCGGTCGTCCTCAACACGCTGAGCCACCTCTATTACGGCAAGCGCGATTTCAAGCGCGCCATCGAAAGCCTCGACCAGGCGATCAAGCTCAATCCGAATTACGCGCTGGCGCTCTACAACCGCGGCATGGCCTATCGCGCCAAAGGAGAGCCGGACCGCGCCATTCCCGACTATGACCGGGCCATCAAGCTCAACCCGACCGACGCCATCGCCTGGCACAGCCGCGGCCTCGCCTATCGCGACCTCCGCGACTACGAGCGCGCGCTGCAGGATTTCGACCAGGCGCTCAAGCTCAAGCCCGACTTCGTCCTGGCCTTGAACGACCGCGGCATCGCCTATGCCGCCAAGGGCAGCGTCGACCGCGCCATCCAGGATTTCGACCAGGCCATCCTGCTCGATCCGCGTGACGCCTTTGCCTACAACAACCGCGGCCATGCCTATCGCAACCGCGACGAGAACGAGCGCGCCATCAAGGATTACGACCAGGCCATCCTGCTCAACCCGAATTATGTCATCGCCTATTACAACCGCGGCATCGCTTTCGCCGACCGGCGCAATTACGACCGCGCCATCCAGAACTTCGATCAGGCGATCGCGCTCGATGCCGAATATGCATTGGCCTATTACGACCGCGGCCTGGCCTATTACGAAAAGAACAACTACGACGCCGCCCTGCGCGACCTCTCGCAGGCCATCAAACTCGATCCCAAGGACAAGCTGTCCTGGTACAACCGCGGCGTCACCTACGCCGCCCGTGGCGACGCCGACCGCGCCATCGCCGACTTCGACCAGTCGATCAAGATCGACGCCAAGAACGCGCTCGCCTATTACAACCGCGGCTTGGCTCTGCGCAGCAAAGGCGACGACGAGCGCGCGATCGCGGATTTCACCCAGGCCCTCAAGCTGGACGGCAAGAACGCCGGCGCCCACTACAACCGCGGCCTTGCCTACCGGGCGCGGGGCAACGTCGACCTCGCCCTCGCCGATTTCGATCAGACCATCAAGCTCGATCCGCAGTACGCCGCCGCCCACTACGAAATGGCCAGTGCGCTGTACCGCAAGCGCGACTACGACCAGGCTATCTCGGCGCTGAACCGGGCCATCAATATCAAGCCGGACTACACCGCCGCCTTCAACGTGCGCGGCATGGCCTACAACGCCAAGGGCGACAGCAAACGCGCCATCGCCGACTTCGACCAGGCGCTGCGCATCGATCCGAAATTCGTCGCCGCGCTCAGCAACCGCGGCGAGGCGTATCAGAAGACCAGGAACTTCGATCGCGCCATCGCCGACTTCGACGAGGCAATCAAGGCCAACCCGAACTTCGCCGGTGCCTATTTCAGCCGCGGCATCGCCCGCAAGGACAAAGGCGACCACGCCAATGCCATTGCCGATCTGACCCGCGCCATCAAGCTCGACCCGAAGAATGCCGACGCCTTTCACGGCCGCGGCGAAAGCCAACTCAGCCTTGGCCAGGACGAACTGGCGTTCCAGGATTTTGCCGAAGCCATCAAGCTCGATGCGTCTCACATGGCGGCCTATTTCAGCCGCGGCATGGCCTATTACGAGCGCCGCGACTTCGAGCGCGCCATCGCCGACCTGTCGCAGGCGGTGCGCCTCGATCCGCGCAATGTCGAGGCCATCCACGGCCGTGGCCTGTCCTACCGCGAACGGCGCGACTTCGACCGCGCCATCGCCGACTTCGACACGGTGCTGAAGCTCGATCCGAAGCTGACCGCAGCCTATGTCGATCGCGGCAATGCCTATCAGCAGAAGGGCGAATACGACCGCGCCATCCAGAATTACGATCAGGCGATCAAGCTGGAGCCGAAATACGCCGCGGCCTTCACCGAACGCGGCAACACGCATGCCGCGCGCGGCCGCATCGAGCGCGCCTTGCAGGACTACGAGCAGGCGATCAAATTCAATCCGACCTATGCCGGCGTCTTCAACAGCCGCGCCCTGCTGTTCCAGCGCAAGGGCGAACCGGCGCGCGCGCTGGCCGACCTCGATCAGGCGATCAAGCTCGACCCGGACTTCGCCGTCGCGCTCAACAACCGCGGCGCCATCCACCACGCCAAGGGCGACCTCGACCGCGCGCTGGCCGACTACGAGCGCGCCATCAAGGCCAATCCGCATTACGACGGCGCCTATAACAGCCGCGCCATGGTCTACAAGACCAAGGGTGACCTGCCGCGCGCGCTGCGCGACTTCGACGCCGCTATCGGCATCAACGCCGGCTTCGCGGTGGCGCTGTTCAACCGGGGTGAAACGCTGGCGTCGATGGGCTTCCACGACCGCGCCATCAACGACCTCGACCAGGTCATCAAGCTCAACCCCGGCAACGCGCAGGCTTTCAACGTTCGCGGCCAGGCGCACACCGGCAAACGCGACTTCGACCGCGCGCTGAGCGATTTCAGCCAGGCCATCCGGCTCGATCCGAAACTGGCGGCGGCCTATAACGGCCGCGGCAGCGCCTACCGCGTCAAGGGCGACAGCGCCCGCGCCATCGAAGACTTCAGCATGGCGGCGCGGCTCGATCCGAATTATGCGATGGCCTTCAGCAACCGCGGCAATGCCTATGTCGATCGCCGCGACTACGACCGCGCCATCGCCGACCTGACGCAGGCGATCCGGCTCAATCCCGGCAATGTGCGGGTCTATTACGACCGCGGCATCGCTTACGGCGTCAAGGGCGATACCGACCGCGCCATCCAGGATTTCGACCAGGCGCTCAAGCTCGATCCGAAGAACGCGGTGGCGCTGAACAACCGCGGCGTCGCGCTGCGCAGCAAAGGCGACGCCGACCGCGCCATCGCCGACTTCAGCCAGGCGATCAGTCTCAACCAGAATTACGCGACCGCCTTCTACAACCGCGCCAACGCCTATATCGACCGGGGCGACACCGACCGCGCCATTGCCGACTTCAGCCAGGCCATCAAGCTCGACGCCAAGGACGCCTATGCCCATCACGACCGCGGCATCGCCTATTTCGAAAAACGCGACCACGAGAAGGCGATTGCCGATTTCGAGGCCGCCACCAAGCTCAGCCCGAACTTCGCCGTGGCGCCGAGCCCGCACGGTAACGACATCCGCGCCCAGCGCGGCTACGACCGCGATGGCGACGAACCGGATCAGGCCATCCGGGTGAGCCCGCTGTTCGCACTCGCCTATAACGACCGCGGCATCGCGCTGGCGGCCAAGAAGGACCTCGAGCGCGCCGCCGCCGATTTCGACCGGGCCATCAAGATCAACCCGAATTTCTCGGCCGCCTACTACAACCGCGGCAACGTGTTCTACCAGAAGCGCGATTACGAACGCGCCATCGCCAATTACGACACCGCGATCCGGCTCAATCCGCGGGACGCGCTCGCCTATTACGACCGCGGCGTCGCCCGTTACGAGCGCGAGGATTATGACCGCGCCATCGCCGATTTCGACCAGGTGATCCGGCTCGACGCCAACAACGCGTCGGCGCTGTACAACCGCGGCATCGCCTATCAGCAGAAGCGCGAGTTCGACCGTGCCATCGAGGACTTCAACCTGGCGCTGAAGGCCGATTCCCGCCTCGCCGTTGCCTACAATGCGCGCGGCAACGCCATGGCCAGCAAGGGCGACTACGACAAGGCGATCGCCGACGTGACCCAGGCGATCCGCCTCGACCCAGCCCGCGCCGTCACCTTTAACGACCGCGGCATCGCCTTCGGGCTCAAAGGCGACGCCGACCGCGCCATCGCCGACTACAATCAGGCGGTGTCGCTCGACGCCCAATACGCGCCGGTGCTCAACAACCGCGCCATTGCCTATGCCGCCAAGAACCAGCTTGACCGCGCCATCCAGGACTACGACCAGGCCATCAAGCTCAACGCCAGTTACGCCGCCGCCTTCTACAACCGCGGCAATGCCAAATACGACAAAGGCGACTACGCCCAGGCCGCCGCCGACTATGACAGCGCGCTGAAGCTCAATCCGGCCGACACCATGGCGCTCAACAACCGCGCCAATACGTTCGCCAACCGCAACGATCTCGACCGCGCCATCGCCGACCTGACGCAGGCCGTGAAGGTCAATCCGGGCTATGCGCAGGGCCACAACAACCGCGGCGTCGCCTATGCCGCCAAGGGCGACATCGACCGCGCGCTGGCCGATTTCGAACAGGCGGTGAAGGCCGACGGACGCAGCGGCATCGCCTATTACAACCGCGGCCTCGCCTTCCGCGACAAGCGCGATATCGACCGCGCCATCCAGAGCTTCGAGCAGGCCCTCCGGCTCGATCCGAATTACACCGTCGCCTATTTCAACCGCGGCCTGGCTTATGCCTTCAAGCGCGAACACGACCGCGCCATCGCCGATTTCGAGGCGGCGATCAAGCTGCGGCCGGGATTCGCGCCGACGTTCTACGAGCGCGCGCTGAGCCACGGTGCCAAGGCCGACCACGACCGCGCCATCGCCGATTTCAGCGAGTCGATCCGGCTCGACGCCGGCAACGCGCTCGCCTTCTACAACCGCGGCATCGCCTATCGCCTCAAGGGCGACATCGAACGCGCCACCGCCGACTTCGGCCAGGCGGCCAGGCTCGATGCCAAGTTCGCGCTGGCCTACTATCAGCGTGCCTTCGCCTTCTATGAGAAGCGCGACATGGACCGCGCCATTGCCGATCTCGGCGAGGCGATCAAGTTCAACGCCAGCTACGACCACGCCTTCTACCTACGCGGCCTGGCCTATCGCGAGAAACGCGACTTCGATCGCGCCATCAGCGACTTTACCCAAGCGATCCGCCTCGACGGCAAGAACGCCGATGCCTATGAAAGCCGCGCCATCGGCTATCGCATGAAGGGCGACCTCGAGCGCGCGGTCGCCGACTTCGACCAGGCCATCCGCCTCGATCCGAAATCGTCGACCGCCTATAACGGCCGCGGTACCGCGCACGGCATGCGCGGCGATACCGACAAGGCTATCGCCGACTTCGACGCCGCGCTGCGCCTCAATCCGTCCTACGCAGTCGCCTACAACAACCGCGGTCACGCCTGGCGCAACAAGGGCGATACCGACCGCGCCATCGCCGACTTCGGCGAGGCGATCAAAATCGACGCCAGTTACCGGATGGCGATCTACAACCGCGCCAACGCGCTCTATGAGAAGCGCGATCTTGACGCCGCCATCGAGGACTTCAACGCCGCCATCAAGCTCGATCCGAACGCTGCCTCGACCTATAACGCGCGCGGCATCGCCTATGACAACAAGAACGATCTGAGCCGCGCGGTGCAGGATTTCAGCCAGGCGATCCGGCTCGATCCGAAGCACGCGCATGCCCTGAACAACCGCGGCTTCGCCTACCGCAACATGGGCGAACTCGACCGCGCCATCGCCGACTACAACCAGGCGCTGACGGTCAACCCGAACTATGCGCTGGCTCTGTACAACCGCGGCATGGCCTTCTACGACAAGCGCGACGTCGAACGCGCGACCCGCGACATGAACCAGGCGATCAAGATCAACCCGAGCTTCTCCAGCGCGGTGCTCGATCGCGGCATCATCAACTACGACAAGGCCGATTACGACCGCAGCGTCGCCGCCGCCGATACGCTGCTGGCGGCCAAGCCGGTCTATGCCGTCACCTTCAGCGGCCGCGGCAGCAGCTACGAGAACCGCCGCGAGGGCGACCGCATCATCCAGGACGCCAGCCCGCCGGTCCGCAACAACCAGTACAACGCCTACGCCTATTCGCCGGAAACGTTCTCGCAGGTGAGCCCGCCGCTCCCGGCCGCTGTCGTGGTGCCGGCCCCGGCGCAGCCGCAGCCGCAGCCGCGCGCCTCGGTGCCCCTGCCGGTGCCCGCGCCCGACGGCGTCGCACCGCTGCGCACCGTCGATGTGCCGTTGCCGCGGCCGAGCCCGGTCGAGCGGCTGTCGGCGCGGTCCCACCCGGCCCAGGCGACGCCGCGGGCCCCGCTCCAGATGCAGGTGCGGGACCTGCCGCCGCAGGTCCGCGCCCAGGCGGTGCGGGCGCCGCAGGCGCGGCCGCAGCGGCCGGCGCAGGCCGCGCCGCAGCAGCGCCGGGTCATCGTCAATGGCCGGATCGTCGTGCGCTAGCGGCTGGCAGACGCCGTTTAACGCTGGAGCCGGTACTTAGCTGTGGACGCCTGGCCATCGCTTCCCCATCGCGCGGTCAGGCCGCCTAGATTGCCGCCGCATGACAAGTCCTTCCTACCGTAAAGCCCTACGCGCGTTGCTGACCCCGGCCGAACACCGGGTCTTTGCACGGCTCGACACGCCGCAGAAGATCCAGACCTATCTCGACCGCCTGCCGGCCAATTTCGAGCTCGACGGCGACACCATCATGTCGCCGCGCCGGACGCTGCGGACGCAACTGGCGCATTGCGCCGACGGCTCGCTGCTCGCCGCCGCCGTGCTGGCGTTCCATGGCCGCGAGGCCTGGCTGATGGACCTGCGCTCGCTGCCGAGCGACTTCGACCACATCGTGGTGCTGTTCAAGGAGCGCGGCCTGTGGGGCGCGATCAGCAAGACCAACCACGCCATTCTGCGCTGGCGCGATCCGATCTACCGCAGCTACCGCGAGCTGGCGATGAGCTACGCCCATGAATACTGCCTGCCGGGCGGCAAGAAATCGCTGCTGTCCTATTCCAGACCGTTCTCGGTCACGCGATTTGCGCCGAAGCGCTGGGTGATCGAGGAAGAAGAGCTGTACTGGCTGATGGACGCGCTTGACGAATGGCCGCACATTCCGGTGGCGCCGCCGGCGGCGATGCGCAACCGGCGCCGCATGTCGAAAGTAGAACTGCTGTCGCAGGAGGTGGTGGAGTGGCCCGACCCGCGCAAGCCGAAGATCAAAAAGAAACGCGTGGCGAAAAAGGCGGCGCGGGCCTGACAATTTACGCCGCCCGGGCATCCGGCTAGCATCCGACGCAACAGCCGGAGGCAGCGTGGCGACCTACATTCACCGCAGACAATTGACCGTCGAATGGGGCCAGTGCGACCCCGCCGGCATCGTGTTCAACCCGCGCTTCTTCGAAATGTTCGATGTCAGCACCTGGCAGTTGATCCAGACGCTGCTCGGCGTGCCGCAGCAGGATTTCTCCGCCGCCTTTCACGTCGTCGGCGCGCCGCTGGTCGATGCCCGCGCCAATTTCCTCAAGCCGGCGCGGTTCGGCGACACGATCGAGATCGCCTCGCGCATCGCCGATGTCCGCCGCACCAGTTTCGATATCGAGCACCGCATCTCGATCGGCGGCGAACTCGCCGTCGACGGCGGCGAGACGCGGGTCTGGGCGGTGCGCGATGCCGGCGACCCGGACCGCATCCGCGCCGTTGCGATTCCCGCCGACGTCGCCGAACGCTTCGCGGCGTAAGAAAAAAGCCGCCGGGCGGACCCGGCGGCTTCCTGGGCGATGGCTGCGCGTCGGGGACCGCGGCAGTCATCGCCCGCTTCTCGTCACCTCAGGTCTAGCGCGGACCGCGCTCGCCCTTCTGATGATGCTTCGGGCCGCGATGATCGCGGTGACCGTGCTTGCCGCCGCGCGGACCGGCGAACTCACGCGCATTAAGACGCGCGAGCGCGACGAAGCGGCGCTTCTGTCCGTCATCGAGGCTCTGGTAGAGCGGCGCGGCCGCGTTGGCGAGCTTCTTCAGCGCCGTGCCGTTCTCCGTCATCCTGTCCGCACGCATGGCCAGACGCTGCACCGGATCGGCCGGACGATCGGCGCTGGCGCGGGCGGCGAAACGCTCCGAACGCTGCTTGGCGACATCGCGCAGCGCGGACTCCATCGCCGGCCAGTTCTTCTCCTGCTCAGCCGTCAGCTTGAGGCCGGCGCGGATCGACGCGATGCGGGCATCGCCGAACGCGCTGATGTCTTCGGCGCTCGGCTTCCAGCGCTGCGAGGTCTCGGTGGCGCCGGGCCGCGGCGCGTCGGATTTCTGCTGCGCATAAACCAGCGAGGTGCCGGCGATAACCAGAGCGGTGGTGCCGGCGAGTACAGTCTTCAACATGGGGATGTCCTCCAATGACGTTTCGATGATGTCAGTAGAGGATCGCGACGTTGCCTTATCAAGTTACGGTTTGGACATAGATTACTGAGATGCAACGTTGATTTATATTTGTTCATCCAAGTCGTCGTTTTGTACGGGTGAACGAAGTACGCTGCAAAACCTGCGCATGCTTTTGAAAAATAAAAGTGCTCACAGCCTGACAACATCCGTGCGCGGCCCGTCGCAAACCGGTCGCGGCTGCCGGGAATAAGGTGGCGGCGAAGGTGGCGTGTTGACCTCAAGAACCGGTCAATCGCGATCATGACGGTCACAGCAGATGCCATGATCGCAGTGGCGGATCGCCGCAGCGCAGCACAATATTCAGGCAGCGCGGTACCCGCCCGCTGATCGCTCGCTGCAACGCCTTGCCCAGCGGCGTTGCGGTGCGGCGGCCGCGATGCGGAACTGCCAAATCGTGCGACATTCGGCGCCTCCGGGGTTCCCGGACCCATGCAAAAAAGCTTTCAACCGTTGACATAAACGCCGGGCCGGGGAACAAATACTTATGGCGCAACGGAAATGAGGCCCGCTGAACCGGACGAATTAAATCGCTCCGGGATCACAGGCTGACGATCAGAAACTGATGTCGCATCCGCGGGCAGACTTGATGCGCTTGGCTCGTCACAGCGATTGACTGGAGGAAACACTGATGAAGTTCAAATTACTCGCTACAACAACGTTCGTCGCCGCCACATTGGCCGTGGCCTTTACCGCTTCGGCCATTCAGTCGGCGGACGCGCAGGAGCGCAAGTCGATCCGCTGGTCGACATCCAGCATCGACTCATACGGCTATAAGGTCGCCGCCACGATGGTGAAGATTGCCGAGGAAGCGCTCGGCGGCGAATACACCATCACCGTGAACCCCTACCCGTCCACGACCGCCTCGATGAAGGCGGCGATGGATGGCACCGGCGAGATCGGCTACACCGCCGACGTCGGCATGAGCCAGCTCTACGCCGGCGAAGGCGGCTTCAAGGGCTATACCCCGGGCAAGGGCAAGCTGGTCCATTCCTGGTACGCCTATCCGATGGAATCCTTCATGGCTGTCGCGGCCGACAAGGCCTCGCAGTACAAGTGCCTGAAGGATCTCAGCGGCAAGCCGACCTTCTTCACCCCGGCCGGCTTCATGAACTGGCTGAACTTCCAGCGCATGTACAAGGCGCTGGGCTACGACTTCAAGCACGTCCAGATCGATCCGAAGACGCAGTCGGACGCCCTCAAGGGCGGCACCATCGCGGGTTCGGTGGCCTACACCACGGCCGGCGCCTCGCTGGTGCCGTACTGGAAGGAAACCGAAATCCGCATGGATCTGGCGATCGTCAATCCGTGCCCGGATGAAGTGGCGAAGCTGAAGGCGGCCGGCCTCATGGTTGCCGAAGTCGATCCGAAGGTGTTCGCCAAGGACGTCGGCGTGAAGACCATCCAGGGCGTTCCGATCCTGTTCGGCTACAACATGCGCGCCGACATGCCGGAAGACGTCGTCTACAAGCTGGTCAGCGCTTTCAACAAGAACAGCGCCGCGCTGGCCAAGATGGAGCCCGGCTTCGCACCGATGGCGAAGGACTTCGTCGGCATGCAGGTGGCGGGCATCAACGCCAACCCGGATATTCCGGTCCATCCCGGCCTTGCCAAGTTCCTGAAGGAACAGAAGGCCTGGAACGACAAGTGGAAGATCGCGACCAGCGGTAGCTGATCGTTGAGGCGGTAAAATGGGGCGGGGGCTTGCAGGCGCAGGCTCCCGCCCTCCTCTTATCCACGCGCCTGTCCGCAAGCCTCCAAAAGAGGGGCAAGGGCGACGGCGTGACGCCAGACCGGCGGCCGCATGGCCTGCCGGCTGCACTAAAAATCGACCTGGGGACGAGACGATGACGAGCGAACAGATCAAGAGCCAACTCAGCCTGACAAACGCGATCCTCGTTTTCTCGCTGATCCAGTTTAGCTGGCTGGCCTGGTACTTCTACACTGGATCGGGCGGGCCGCAGGAACTGGTGGCGCGCGTCATGTCGGTCGCATTGATCCTGCAGCTTCTGTTCACCTACCGTCAGGACTATTTCTACAAGTGGCTGCCGCCGCGCGTGAATGACGCCATCGTCATCTTCTATATCGGCATCTGCTGCTACGCCTTCTGGCACTTTCATACCCAGTTCGAAGAAATCGCCATCTATCGCCAGGGCTCCTACACCCAGCAGGACTTCATCGTCGGCCTGCTGGTGTTCCTGCTGGTGATGGAGATGTCACGGCTGGCGCACCCTGCGCTGTTCTGGATCAACCTCGTGCTGGTCGTCTACACGATGTACGGCTACCTCAGCCCGTTCGACTTCTTCTGGCATCCGGGAACGTCGTTCTACCGCATCGTCACGTCGAGTACCGTCGAGTTCTCGACCGGCATCTATGGCATCTACGGCCAGCTGGCGCTGACGCTGATCGCCGCCTTCCTGCTGCTCGCCGCCGCCGCGCAGGGCTTCGGCGCGCAAAGCGCCATGATCAACGTGATGCGCCGGCTCGCCGGCCGTTCGCGCCAGATGGTGCCGCAAACCGCCGTGCTCGGCTCGCTCTCGGTCGGCATGATCAGCGGCAGCGGTTCGGCCAACGCGGTGGTCGTCGGCAGCATCACCATCCCGCTGATGAAACGCTACGGCGTGCCGCCGGCCTTTGCCGCCGCGGTGGAAACCGCGGCCTCGATGGGCGGCCTGCTGATGCCGCCGCTGATGGGCGTCGGCGCCTTCCTGATGTCCGAATTCATGGGCGTGCCCTACTGGGACGTCGTGGCGCGCGGTTTTGCGCTCGCCATCACCTATTACATCGCGCTGGCGCTGGCGGTGTACCTGCTCTGCGTCCGCCTGCTGCCGAACGACACCATCGTGGCGCCACCCGTGGCGCGGTACGACCAGGTCAAGACGTCGATCTTCTTCGGCGCCGTGCTGCTCCTCATATACCTCCTCGGCTATGTCGGCATGGGTGAACTGCTGGCGGCGATCTACACCGCCGGCGCCATGTTCGCCGTCCTGCTCGTCAACTTCCTCTACTTCAAATACGTGCTGAAGGACCCGGAGGTCGTAAAGCAATCGCTGTTCGCCAACGTCCGGCTGTGCCTCGAAACGCACGCCGACATGACGTCCTACCTGACGCTGCTGCTGGCCACGCTCGGCATCATGATCGGCCTGTTCACCGTGACCGGCTTCATCAACCGGATGGGCGCCACGCTGCTCGATCTGGGGGCGTGGAACATCATGGCGATGATCGCCATGGCCTACCTGTTCGGCTGGCTGGTGGGCGCCGGCCTGCCGCCGACCGCGACCTACATCATCGGTGCGGTCGTCATCGTCGGCCCGCTGCAACAGCTCGGCGTCAATCCGTGGGTGGCGCACTTCTTCGTGTTCCTGATCTCGGTCTGGGGCGAGTTGTCGCCGCCCACGTCGCTGACCGCCGCGGTGACGGCACGAATAGCCGACGCATCGTTCATGCGAACGATGTGGGAGGCGCTGAAGATCTGTCTGCCGATCACGCTGATGACCTTCGGCATCTTCACCCGCTCGGAAATGGTGGTGACCACCGGCTGGCCGCAGATCATGGCGACCGCGTTGGTGCTGATCAGCGTCTGCGGCGTATCGCTGGCGATGTTCGGACGGTTCATGCAACAGGCGGCGCTCGACATCCCCATACGGCTGCTGCTGGCGGCGGTGTCGCTGGTGGTGATGTTCCACCCCGACGCCGCGTGGGCCACCGCCGCGGCCGTGCTCGTGGTGCCGGCGACCATCGCCGGCATCTGGCGGCACAAGTCCATCGCCACGCCGGAGGCCATCGCCGAGTATCGCGGCGACGAACCGCCGAAGTCGTTGGGCGATCCGAACCTGCTGAACGAGGCCAAGCGCGACTTCGGCTAGGGCGCCGCCCTCACCCAACAAAAAAGCCGCGCCCACCGGGCGCGGCTTTTGCGTTTTCAGCGGAGGCCTATCAGCCTGCGTCGGTCGAGTGGATACGATTTTCCACGCCAGGCACGCGGTTGCGCTTGCTGGTCATCTTGTTCAGCGCGCCGAGATAGGCCTTGGCCGAGGCCACCAGCGTATCGGGATCGGCGCCCTTGGCCGTATAGGACCGTCCCTCGGACGACAGCCGCACCGATACCTCGGCCTGCGCGTCGGTGCCCTCGGTCACGGCATGGACCTGGTAAAGCTCCAGCTTGGCCTCGTGCGGCACCAGTTCGCGGATCGCCTTGAAGATGGCATCGACCGGACCGTTGCCGACCGCCTGCGTGGTGATGTGCCGGCCCTCGATGTCGAGCGTCAGCGTCGCCGATTGCGGGCCCATGGTGCCGGCGATGACGGTCAGCGACAGCACCTTGATGCGGTCATGGGCGGTGGCGATTTCCTCGTCGACCAGCGCCTCGATGTCCTCGTCGTAGATCTGCTTCTTCTTGTCGGCCAGCGCCTTGAAGCGCACGAAAGCGTCTTCCAGCTGGTTGGCGGCCAACTGGTAGCCGAGTTCCTCCAGCTTGTGGATGAAGGCGTGGCGGCCGGAATGCTTGCCCATCACCAGTGAGGTCTGCTTTACGCCGACGCTTTCCGGCGTCATGATCTCGTAGGTCTGCGCATTCTTCAGCATGCCGTCCTGGTGGATGCCGCTCTCATGCGCGAAGGCGTTCCGCCCGACGATGGCCTTGTTGTACTGCACCGGGAACGAGGTCGCCGCCGCCACCAGCTTCGAGGCGCGCGTCAGCATGCTGGCCTCGACGCCGACGGCGTAGGGCAGCACGTCGTTGCGGGTGCGGATCGCCATCACGATCTCTTCCAGCGCGGCGTTGCCGGCGCGCTCGCCGATGCCGTTGATGGTGCACTCGATCTGCCGCGCGCCCGCCTTGACGCCGGCCAGCGAATTGGCCACCGCCATGCCGAGATCGTTGTGGCAATGCGTCGAGAACACCGCTTTGTCCCAGTTGGGAACGCGCTCGCGCAGCATCGTGAACAGCGCGAAGTATTCCTCCGGCGTGGTGTAGCCGACGGTGTCGGGGATGTTGATGGTGGTGGCGCCGGCATTGATGGCGCCCTCGACGCAGCGGCACAGGAAGTCGTGCTCGGTGCGGGTGCCGTCCTCGGCCGACCATTCGACGTCGTCGGTATGGCTGCGGGCGCGGGTCACCTGCCCGATGATCATCTCGTAGACCTCGTGCGGCTCCTTCTGCAGCTTCCACTTCATGTGCACCGGCGAGGTGGACAGGAAGGTGTGGATGCGGCGGCGCTTGGCGGGCTTGATGGCCTCGGCGCAGCGGTCGATGTCCTTCGGCGAGGCGCGCGACAGGCCGCAGATCACCGCGTTCTTGGAGCGCTTGGCGATCTCGTTGACGGCGGCGAAGTCGCCTTCCGAGGCGATCGGGAAACCGGCCTCGATGATATCGACGCCCATGTCGTCGAGCAGCTCGGCCACCGCCAGCTTCTCTTCATGGGTCATGGTCGCGCCGGGCGACTGCTCGCCGTCCCGCAAGGTGGTATCGAAGACGACGACGCGGTCCTTGTCGGACGGGGTCTGGGTAGTCATGGAATGATCCTTCTCGTCGCGTGCGCCTTGTGGTGGCGCTCTATGGGTCCTGGTGCCTGTCCGTCGATCCCCCGAGTGCCCAGGCGCAAAGCGCCCAGCCGGCCCTCAGGGGCGGATAAGGAGAAGGAGCGTTCCCAGAATCAGGTTCGCCGCGGGCGCCGGTGCCACGGATGTGGCGGCCGCCCGTTCGATCGCGCAGGTGGTCTGCCGCGTCGACATTGGCAAGTGAACCCTCGTTTCGGTGCCAGGATAGCGGCTTCAGGTGAAATCCGCGTTAAATCCCGGCCGATCCCCGCTTCTAGCGGAAACCCGGCGATGAAATCAAGCACGGCAATAGGTCAGCATGGCTGACTGGTCGTGCGTTGCGCTGGTGCCATGTCCTCTATTTTTCGGCCAGCAGCGCCTCTTTGGCCTCTTGCAGGGCGGTCAGCGCCGCCCCCTCGACTGTCGGATAGGCCAGATCGAGCCGTTCCATCGCCCCCACCACGGCCCCTGCCACCGCGAGGCGCGTAAACCACTTGTTGTCCGCGGGAATGACGAACCACGGCGCGTCGTCGCGGCTGGTCTGGCGGATCGCCTCCTCGTAGGCGGCCATGTATTTCGGCCAGAGCTTGCGCTCGGACACGTCGCTCATCGAAAACTTCCAGTTCTTGGCCGGCTCGTCGATGCGCTCCAGGAAACGCTTGCGCTGCTCGTCACGCGACACGTTCAGGAAAAACTTCAGCACCAGCGTGCCGTTGCGCGCGAGATGACGCTCGAAGGCACGGATGTCATCGAAGCGCTGCTGCCAGATCTTCTTGCCGGTCAGAGCTTCAGGCAGCCTTTGCCGGGCGAGATATTCCTGGTGGATGCGCACCGTCAGCACTTCCTCGTAGTGCGAGCGGTTGAAGATGCCGATGCGGCCGCGTTCCGGCAGCGCCTTGGCGATGCGCCACAGGAAATCGTGGTCGAGTTCTTCCTCGCTCGGCGCCTTGAACGAATGCACCTGAACGCCCTGCGGATTGACTCCGCTCATGACGTGCTTGATGGCGCCGTCCTTGCCGGCCGCGTCCATTGCCTGAAACACCAGCAGCACCGACCATCTGTTGTGGGCGTAAAGCCTCTCCTGCAATTCCGCCAGCTTCTCGATGCTGTCCTTGAGCAGCTTTTTGGCGTCGTCCTTGCCGATGGAGAGGCCGCAGCATTCCGCCGGGCTGTGATCGGACAGCTTGAACTTGGCCGGCTTGTCGATGCGGAAGCGCCTGGCGAGCTTGTCGAGTTTCATGGACGTCCTTTCGGTCGAAGCCAGCTTAGGCGTCCGCAAACCGGTCCGCCAGAAACGCCTGCACAAACGGCGGCATGGCCGGCTCGAAATCCGCCGGGCCGCGCACGACCCGGATACCGGCCAGTTCGGGGTGCTGCTCGGTGCGCAGATGATCGCGCACACGCGCCTGCAAGGCATCGGCACTCTCATGCGAGCGCAGCACCTTGATCAACGCGATCAGGCTGCCGTCCACCACCGCGGTCCAGCCCGGCTCGGCGGAAAACGCCGCCTCGTCGAGACCGGTCTCCTCCTTCAGTTCGCGCCGCACGCTGACGTCGAGATCGACGCTGCCGTCGACAATATCGCTCGGGTCGGGCGTGCCGGCGGGGAAATAGATCTCGCCGGCATGCGCCGTATCCGCCGCCATCACGCCCAACAGGAAGGCACCGTCGGCGGACAAAACCGCGGCGCCGCCGAAACAGTCATAGACCCCGGCCTCCGGCCGGCCCCAGTGGCACCAGGCGGCGAAACTCGCATAGTCGGTTTCCAGATAATCGCCGCGCAGCACGCCATCGGCCATGTCCATGCGGTGCATCAGCAGCACGCGGCCGTTCCACACCGCCGGCCGCTCGCGCTGCAGTTCAGCGAAAAACGCCTCGATCTCGGCCCGGCGCTCCACGGCGAAAGCCCACGGCTGTGGCGTAAAGCGCAGCTCCAGCCGGTCGATCCGCTCCAGCCGGGGGGTCATGCGGCCATCTTTTCCGGTTCGAACATCCGGCTCGGGTTGACGATCTCTTCCTGCGCGGCAATCAACGCAATCTCGCGTGTCCCGGCCTCGACCGTCCGGGACAGAATGCCGAACACGCTTGAGGCGGCGCGCGCCAGCGCGACGTCGATGGTCTCGCGCAGATAATGCGCGAAGAACAAGGCGGCAATGGCGTCGCCGGCGCCGTTCACCGACAGCGGCAGCTTGGGCGTGCGCAGCCGGTAGCAGCCGCTGGCGTCGGACGCCAGGAGGTCGATGGCGTCGGCCGGCGTCCCATCGGTGTGCAGCGACGTGACGAGAATGGCGCGGGGGCCGATGTCGTGCACTGCACGGACCGCGTCGCGCGCCTGCGCCAGCGTCGCACTGGGGCGCCCGGCCAGATAATCCAGCTCGAACTGGTTTGGCGTGATGATGTCCGCGGCCGGCACCGCCTTTTGCTTCATGAATTCGGGGATACCGTCGCGCACGAAGACGCCGCGGCCGACATCGCCGATCACCGGATCGCAGCAATAGCGCGCCGCCGGGTTCGCGCGTCTGACCGCCGCCACAGCATCGAGGATGGCGTCGCCGATATCGGCGCCGCCCATATAACCGGACAGCACGCCGTCGCAGGTGGCAAGCACGCCGCGCTGCGCGATGCCGGCCATCACGTCGCCGATCAGCGCGGCGTCGAACACCTGACCCTGCCAGGCGCCATATCCGGTGTGGTTGGAGAACTGCACGGTGTGCACCGGCCAGACCTCGATGCCGAGGCGCTGCAGCGGAAACACCGCGGCGGCATTGCCGACATGGCCATAGGCGACGTGCGACTGGATTGAGAGAAGATTCATTGCCGTCAATCTAGCGGCCGGCCCGGCCTTTGTCGTGGCCCATCGGCGGGCGGCCGGTCCAAAACGCGAATGGCCGGGGCGAGCCCCGGCCATCACGACGCATGGTGAATGACGCTGCGGCGGCCTATTTGCCGCCCAGCTGCTTGTTCGCCTCGATGACATACTTGTTGGTGTAGGTCTTCGACAGGTCGATCTTGGCATTGGCGATGGCCGGCACCGACTGCGCGAACACCGCCAGCACGGCTTCGGCGCCCTTCGGGTCCATCATGCCGGTCTCCGAGAACATCGGCAGCGTGTTCTTGAGTGCAGCGATGTAGAGCGCCTTGTCCTTGCCGACCAGTTCCGCCGGCATCTTGTCGGCGATCTGTTCCGGCGTGTGCGTGTGGATCCACTTCAGCGTGGCGATGATGGCGTTGGTCATGCCCTGCACCGCCTTCTCGTTCTTGGCGATCCAGTCGGCGCGGGTGTAGAGCGCACCGCCCGGATACTCGCCGCCGAACACCGCCAGTGTGTCCTTCTGGCTGCGGGTGTCGCTGAGTATCTTGAGCCCCTGGTGCTTGCCCTGCAGCAGCGTGATCGCCGGATCGAGCATGATCGCGGCCTCGATTTCGCCCTGCTCCATCGAGGCAATCGCGGTGGCGCCGAGACCGACGCCGATGACGGCGACCGAATTCGGATCGACGCCGTTCTTGGCCAGAATGTATTTGAGGAAGAAGTCGGTGGAAGAGCCCGGCGCGCTGACGCCGACCTTCTTGTTGGCGAGGTCCTTGATCGCGTTGATCGACGCCGTGTGCTTGGGCGACACCACCAGCGCAAAGCCCGGATAGCGGTCATAGACCACGAAGGATTGCAGCATCTGGTTCTTGGCGGCCAGATTGACCGTGTGATCGAAATAGCCGGACACCACGTCGGCGCTGCCGCCCATCACCGCCCGGAGCGCCTCGGAGCCGCCCTTGAACTGGACCAGTTCGACATCGACGCCGGCCTTTTTGTATTCGCCGAGTTCATAGGCCAGCATGGTGGGCAGATAGCAGAGACACGACGCGCCGCCGATGGCGAGCGTGACCTTGGATTGGGCGAGGGCAACGCCGGTCGACAGAAAGAGCGCCGCGGCCGTCACAGCCAGCCGGCGGAATAATCCGGGCATGAATTCCTCCATCGTCGGACTGGCCTTTGAGCAGGCCATTTGGGCCGCCAAGATAGGCCAGCCCCGCACCCATGCCTAGAGCCCTTACGCGGGCAGCCCGGCCAGCAGCAGCCCTTCCGAGAAGGTGTCCCAGAGCGGCCCATGCATGAAGCGCCGGCGCGACCGAAACCTGGTGAGGGTAAGATCGGGCTCCATGCGCAAGCACTCGCCCATGATTTGCCGCGCCTCTTCGACCTGCCCAAGATGGGCAAGACTGGATGCCAGCAGACGCATCGCACCGGCATTGCGCGGATTTTGCGCCAACGCTTTCCGGCTCCAAACGGCGCTCTCCTCAAAGCGCCGTTCGCCGAGATAGCTGAAGACCATCGCCTGGGCGATCACCCACCCTTGCGGATCACGCGGGTTTAGCCGTTGCGCTCGCTCGACCAGCGCGCGCCCCTTGGCATAATTGCCAAGCAATGCCTCGGTGCGTCCGGCGATCGACAACGCCACAGCCGAGTTCGGGTTGAGGCCCAGCGAATGGTAACAAAGTTCGAGCGTCCGGCTGCCGTCCGCACCCAATTCCCAACTGGCATAAGCCGCCATCCAGATGACATTCGCATTTGATCGCGTCAGGTCGAGCGCGCGTGCGATCAGCGCCAACCCTTCGGAGGCCTCGGCGGGATCCTTCGTCCAGCCTTGCACCCGACGCCAGCCGTAACAGAGGGCCGCCAGCGCCATGGCCTCGGCATAAGCGGGGTCGATCTCCAGCGCCTGCCGGCAATGCGCCAAGGCGGCTTCGATGCCCGTTTCGCTATATTGACCCGAGTAATAATAGGCCCGCAGTAGATGGTCGTAAGCATTGAGAGGCGCCGCGCTCTTGCCGCGGCTGCGCTCGATCTCGGCGAGACGCAGGCTCGGCTCGATGGCTGCCACCACACTTTCAGTAAGCCGATCCTGAAGCGCAAAGACGTCGCTAAGTTCGCCATCGAAACGATCGGCCCAGATGTGCGCTCCGCTCATCGCATCGATCAACTGACCCGTGAAGCGCAACCGCTCGCCGCCGCGACGCACGCTTCCTTCCAGAACATAGCGAACGCCAAGCTCGCGGCCGACTTTCCGCACGTCCACCGCCCTGCCCTTGTAGGTGAAGGACGAGTTGCGCGCGATGACGAAAAGACCGGGGCAGCGCGCGAGCGAGGTTATGATTTCCTCGGCCATGCCATCGGCAAAGTATTCCTGCTCCGCATCGTCGCTCATGTTGGTGAACGGCAGCACGGCGATGGACGGCTTATCGGGCAGCGGCAAGCTCGCAACCGCCGGGGCCGCAGCCTCGACGACTTCGCTCACGCGTTCGACCGGCGCCACAAACCGATAACCGCGGCCAGGCACAGTGAGCAAATAGCGCACGCTGTCGGAATCTTCCGCCAGGGCTTTGCGAATGCTCGATATCTGGACCTGGAGGTTGTTTTCTTCGACCACCGTATTGGGCCAGACCTCGGCGATCAGCGCTTCCTTGCTGGCCATCAGGCCGTTGCGCCGGACCAGCGCAAGCAGGACATCGAAGGCGCGGGCGCCGAGCGCTACGGATGCGCCTTGCGCCGTCAACTCCCGGCGCCCCGCCGACAGACGGAAGGGTCCGAACAAATAGGTCTCATCCGAAGTCATGCGGCATTTTAACGTAGTTTGAGCGTCGTTTAAGATCATTTTAGGCCGGCTTAAGCGCGGCTAAAGTCCTAAAACCGAGGTTACTGGCACTCTCCGGGCGTCATCAACACGCCTCTGGAGGGAACAAAATGCTCAACCGCCGCTTCGTCACGCTCGCCTTCGCCGCCGTTCTGCCGGTGATGTTCGCAAGCCCCACCCTCGCCGCCGCGCTCAAGAGCCAGGTCGTCGGCACCTGGCGCTTGGTGTCGGCGGAAACCACCAACAAGGACGGCAGCAAAGTCCATACCTTTGGCGAAAAGCCGAACGGCATGGTCATCTTCGGTGCCGACGGACGCTACGTGCAGGTGAACTTGTCGGCGTCCATTCCCAAGTTCGCCTCCGGCAATCGGATGACCGGCACGGCTGAGGAGAACAAAGCCGTCGTGCAGGGCATGATCGCCTATTACGGCACCTGGACCGTCGACGAGGGCAGCAAGGTGCTGACCCAGCATGTCGATGCCAGCAGCTACGCCCTGCACACCGGCACCGACTACAAGCGCCCCATCTCGACGCTGACGGGTGACGATCTCGTCTTCACCAATCCGGGCTCCAGCGCCGGCGGCGGCACGACCGTTCTCACTTTCAAGCGTGTGCGCTAAGTCTGCGCACGTTCCGCCCTGCGCCTCGTGGCGCAGGGCACTCAGGGCCGCTGGTCTCCCACCACCGGCCGCCACACCAGCAGCCGCTTCTCGATCACCGTGACGATGGTGTCGATGACGATGACGAAGGCGGCCAGCACGAACATCCCGGCAAATACGCCGGCGACGTCGAAGATGCCTTCGGCCTGCTGGATCAGGTAACCGAGCCCGGCCGCGGCGCCGAGATATTCGCCGACCACCGCGCCGACCACGGCGAAACCGACCGAGGTGTGCAGCGACGAGAACATCCACGACAGCGCCGACGGCCAGTACACGTGCCGCATCAGCTGGCGCTCGTTCATGCCGAGCATGCGCGCATTGGCCAGCACCGTGGGGCTGACTTCCTTGACGCCCTGGTAGACGTTGAAGAACACGATGAAGAACACCAGCGTGACGCCGAGCGCGACCTTCGACCAGATGCCCAGCCCCAGCCACAGCGTGAAGATCGGCGCCAGCACCACGCGCGGCAGCGCATTGGCCATCTTGACGTAAGGATCGAACACCGCCGCGGTGCGCGGCTGGCGGGCGAACCAGAAGCCGACCAGCACGCCACCGATCGAGCCGATGAAGAAGGCCAGCACGGCCTCGATCAACGTTACCCACAGATGCTTCCAGATCACGCCGGTGGCGAACCAGATGTAAATCTGGTGGGCGACGTCGAGCGGATTGGAAAAGAAGAACGGCGGCAGCAGCACGCGGCCGAACACCGGCACCGTGGTCAGCAATTGCCACAGCATCAGGCTGACGACCGCGACCATGACCTGCAAGGCGAGAAGCGTGACCCGCGACATCGGTTAGACCCCTTCCGCCTGCGCGTAGCCCTTGATCACCTCGGCCTTGAGCATCTGCCAGATGTCGCGGTGCAGCGTCTGGAACTCCGGCTCGGCCTTGATCTCGGAAATGTCGCGCGGCCTCGACAGCGGCACCTTCCAGTCGCCGATGATGCGCGCCGCCGGCCCCGCCGACATGATGACGACGCGGTCGGACAGCGCGATCGCTTCCTCGAGATCGTGGGTGACGAACAGCACCGCCTTGCGGTCGGCGCTCCACAGGTCGAGCAGCAGGTTGCCCATGATCTGGCGCGTCTGCGCATCGAGCGGGCCGAACGGCTCGTCCATCAGCAGAATCTTCGGATCGCGGATCAGCACCTGGGCGAGGCCGACGCGCTTGCGCTGGCCGCCCGAGAGCATATGCGGGTAGCGGTCGCCGAAAGCGCCGAGGCCGACGCGCGTCAGCCACGCGAAGGCGCGTTCGCGCGCTTCCGGCTGCGGCGTGCCGGCCGTCTCGAGGCCGATGGCGACATTCTCCAGCGCCGTCTTCCAGGGAAACAGCGCATCGGCCTGAAACAGATAGCCGGCCTGCCGGTTGATGCCGGGCAGCGCCGCGCCGTAGATATCGACCTGGCCCGCGGCGGGCGCCAGCAGACCGGCGGCGATGTTCAAAAGCGTCGACTTGCCGCAACCGGTCGGACCGACGATGGCGACGAACTCGCCGTCGGCGACCGCGAGGTCGGCGCGCTTGACCGCGGTGTAGACACCGCCATCGGCCAGACGGAACGCGACATCGACCCCGTTGAGCGCAATGGCGGACGGCGCATCGGTCTGCGCCTGCGCGGTCTCCAGCATTCTCCCCCGCCTCCCCGGTTGGCCCGGGCAAACTAGCGGCTTGCCTCGCCAATGCAAACCCGGTCATCATCGCCGCGATGAATTTCGACGCTCGCCTCGCCGACGCGCTTGCGCGTCTGCCGGATTATCTCGGCAGCCATGTTCTGGTGAGCCTCACCGCGCTGGCCCTGGGGCTCGGCATCAGCCTGCCGCTGGCAATCTGGGCGCGGCAGCGTCCGGCGCTGCGCGGTTCCCTGCTGGCGATCGCCAGCATCGTGCAGACCATTCCCGGCCTGGCGCTCTTGGCGCTGTTCTATCCGCTGCTGCTGGCGCTCTCGGTGCTGTCGGAGAATGCCTTCGGCACCGGCTTTTCGGCGCTCGGCTTTCTACCGTCCGTTCTGGCGCTGACGCTCTATTCGATGCTGCCGGTGCTGCGCAACACGGTGACCGGGCTCGACTCCGTCGACGTGCGCCTGCTCGAGGCCGGCCGGCTGTTCGGCGCCGGGCCATTGCGGCTGTTGCGCGATGTCGAACTGCCGCTGGCGCTGCCGGTGATCATGGCCGGCATCCGCACCGCCGCGGTGTGGGTCATCGGCACCGCGACGCTGGCGACGCCGATCGGGCAGACCAGCCTCGGCAATTACATCTTCACCGGATTGCAGACGCAGAACTGGGTTTTCGTCGCCTTCGGCTGCGTCGCCGCGGCTGTGCTGGCGCTGACGGTCGACCAGATGCTGGCGCTGATCCAGCACGGCATCGGCCGCCGCCGCAGGCTTCATGTCGCGCTGGGCACGCTCGGCATCGTCGCCGTGGTGCTCGGCGCGCTGGTGCCCGGCCTGTCGCGGACGCAAGCCACGTATGTCATCGGCGCCAAGACCTTCACCGAGCAGTATCTGCTGGCGGCCTTGATCCGCCAGCAACTCGCCGCCGACGATCTGACCTCGTCGCAGCGGCAGGGTCTGGGCTCGAGCGTGCTGTTCGATGCGCTGGCGAGCAACGAGGTCGACATCGCGGTCGATTACTCCGGCACGCTGTGGGCCAACCGCATGGGGCGCAGCGATGTGCCGCCGCGCGACGTCGTGCTGCGCGAGCTGTCGCAATGGCTGCAGATGACTCGCGGCGTCCGCCTGCTCGGCTCGCTCGGCTTCGAGAATGCCTATGCGCTGGCGATGCCGCGCGCCAAGGCCGAGGCGCTCGGCATCCGCAGCATTGCCGATCTGGCCGCGCACGCGCCGCAACTCTCCATCGCCGGCGACTACGAATTCTTCGCGCGGCCGGAATGGAAGGCAATCGAGAGCGCCTACGGACTGCGCTTCCGCACACAACGGCAGATGCAGCCGGAATTCATGTACCAGGCGGCGGCGAACGGCGAGGTCGATGTGCTGTCGGCCTTCAGCAGCGACGGCCAGGTCGCCACCGACGACCTGCTGGTGCTGGAAGACACGAAGCGCGTGATCCCGCCTTACGACGCCATCGTGCTGCTGGCGCCGCGCCGCGCTGAGGACGCGCGGCTGGTCGCGGCGTTGCAGCCGCTGATCGGCCGCATCGACGTCACCGCCATGCGCGCCGCCAATGCGCGGGCGTCCGGCGGCGGCGTCACGGTGGATGAGGTGGCGCGGGCGTTGTGGGAGACGGTGAGTTCAAAGAAAGCGGAATGACGCGCCGCTTCCACCGCTCGTCCCCGCGCAAGCGGGGACCCAGAGCCACTCTCTCGGTCTCAGAGCCAGAACCCTGGATTCCCGCTTACGCGGGAATGAGCGGAGAGCAGGCGCGCCGCAGAGGGCCTACCCCTCGATCTTCGAAAAATCCGCCACCGCGCGCGTCGCCTCGCGGATTTCGTTGAGCAGCGTGAGCCGGTTCTCGCGCAACGCCTTGTCGTCGGCATTGACGGTCACCTTGTCGAAGAAGGCATCGACCGTCGGCCGCAGTTTGGCCATCGCGCTCATGGCGGCAGCGAAGTCTTCCTTCGCGACGGCGGCGGACGCGTCCGCCTTCGCGGTCTCGATGGCCGCCGCCAGCGCCTTCTCCTCCGGCTCCTTCAGCAGAGCCGCATCCGGCGCGCCGGCGAAGCTCTTGCCGTCCTTCTTCTCCTCGATGCGGAGAATGTTCGACGCGCGCTTGACGCCGGCCAGCAGGTTCTTGCCGTCATCGGTGTCGAGGAATTTGCCCAGCGCCTCGACGCGGCGGACGATCATCAGGAGATCGTCTTGCCCTTCGAGTGCAAACACAGCATCGACGAGATCATGACGAGCGCCCTGCTCGCGGAGCTGGACCTTGAGGCGGTCGGCGAAGAAATCTAAGAGGCCCTTTGAGAGCTCGGGATATCTCGTCTTCTCGCGTGCCTTCACTTCAGCACTCTTAAGATAGATTTGTGCAGCATCATTTGCTGCTGTGAGTAGCCCGGGCAAATTCAGTTTCTCGATATCCTTAGCGGCTTTGACATAGTTAGCAATAAACTCTCGAAATGCCGCACTGAATTGCAGCCTTCCAAAAGTACTCTCCCACATTTCTGTAAGGCGAATACGGATTCCCGCATCTAGCAGTATGCGAATAGCACCCAGCGCCGCCCGCCGCAGCGCATAGGGGTCCTTGCTCCCGGTCGGCTTTTCGTCGATGACCCAGAAGCCGACCAGCGTGTCGATCTTGTCGGCCAGCGCCACCGCGATGGAGACCGGATCGGCCGGCACGCTGTCCTTGGGCCCGACCGGCTTGTAGTGATCCTCGCTCGCCTGCGCGACGGCTTCGTCCTCGCCCTGCGCCAGCGCGTAGTACTTCCCCATCAACCCTTGCAGCTCGGGAAATTCGCCGACCACCTCGGTCAGCAGATCGGCCTTGCACAGCTGCGCCGCGCGCTCGGCCTTGGCCGGATCGGCGCCGACCAGCGGCGCCAGTTCTTTCGCCAGCGCGGTGATGCGCTCAATCCGCTCGGCCTGCGTGCCCAGCTTTTCGTGAAACACGATCTGCGAAAACTTCGGCAGCCGGTCTTCGAGCTTGGTCTTCAGGTCAGTGTCGTAGAAGAACTTGGCATCGCTCAAGCGCGCGCGGATAACGCGCTCGTTGCCGGCGACGATGGCCTTGCCGCCGTCGCTGGCCTCGATATTGGCGACGAGGATGAACTTGTTGGTGAGCTTCGCGGTGGTGGGATCGCGCAGCACGAAACATTTCTGGTTGGCGCGGATGGTGGCGCGGATCACCTCGCCGGGAATATCGAGAAACGCTCTGTCGAATTCGCCCATCAGCGTCACCGGCCATTCGACCAGCCCGGCGACCTCCGCCAGCAGCACCTCGTCCTCGACCAGCTCATAGCCTTGCGCTGCGGCGCGCCGGGTCGAGCACCACCTTGGCGCGCTCCAGCGCCGCGACGTAATCGTCGAAGCGCTTCACCGTAATCTCGCCCGGCGCCATGAAGCGATGGCCGCGCGTGACGTTGCCGCCTGCGATGCCGTCGATGTCGAACGTCACGATCTCCGGCTCTTCGGTCTCAGGCCCGAAGGTGGCGACGATGGAATGCAGCGGCCGCACCCAGGCGAGCCGGCCGGTGCCCCAGCGCATCGACTTCGGCCACGGGAAGCCGCGCACCACCTCGGGGATCATGTCGGCGATGACGTCGATGGCGGCGCGGCCGGCCTTCTCGGTGACGGCGACGTAGAAGTCGCCCTTCTTGTCGGCCTGCACCGTGGCCTGATCGATGGACGCGAGGCCGGCGGCGCGCAGGAAGCCGGCGATGGCCTGCTCCGGGGCGCCGACCTTCGGGCCCTTGCGCTCTTCCTTGAGGTCGGGCTGGCGCGCCGGCACGCCGTGCACCGTCAGCGCGAGACGCCGCGGCGTGGCGAAGGCCTTGGCGCCCTCATAGACCAGGCCGGCCGCCACCAGCCGGTCGGTGATCATCTTCTTGAGGTCGTCGGCGGCGCGCGCCTGCATGCGCGCGGGGATTTCCTCGGAGAACAGTTCGAGCAGAAGATCGGGCATGGCGGCGAGGCAAACTCGGTTCACCCTCCCCTGGAGGGGGAGGGTCGGCGCGCCTGGCGCGCCGGGGTGGGGTGAAGCCGCTTGCGGCGCAAGTGCTTCAGAGGCACAGGGTCTCTGTCGCGTGACCCGTAGAGGGCTGCGTGGATCGTGTCCAGCACCCCGGTCAGGTTTTCTCGAAGGTCGTTATTCCAGAAGCGGAGCACTTCGTAGCCCTCCGATTCCAGCCAGCGTGTCCGTTCGTCGTCCTTCGCTTTCGCGGCTGTTCCGGCATGCTGAGAGCCACCGATCTCGATCAGCAGGCGCAATGCCATGCAGCCGAAGTCGGCGACGTAAGGGCCGACTGGAACCTGCCGACGAAAGTGACTTCCCTTGGTCTCCATGCGCTTGAGGTGTCGCCACAGCTTTTCCTCAGCGCCGGTGGTCGTGGCGCGAAGGCGCTGGGCATTTGCACGTCGAAAGCCGTCGATGCCACTTTGCTTCGGCATGGTTCGATCACCCCACCCCGCTCGCTATCGCTCGCGACCCTCCCCCTCCAGGGGAGGGTTAAGAAGAAGAGCACCCCCGACCCCTCCCCACCGCAAGCGCGGGGGGAGGGGTGAAGAAAGATTACCCTCCAGGGAGAGCTACCCCGCCCCGCCCGCTTCGGTCTTCAGCCAGGCCGCGCCGCAGGCCTTGGCCAGTTCGCGCACGCGCAGAATGTAGCCCTGCCGCTCGGTGACCGAGATGACGCCGCGCGCGTCGAGCAGGTTGAAAACGTGGGACGCCTTGATGCACTGGTCGTAGGCCGGCAGCGCCATGTCGTGCGCCGCCTCGCCGGCGCTGTAGCCGGCGGCGAGATATTTCTGGCAGGCCGCTTCCGCCATCTTGAACTGCTCGAACAGCATCGCGGTGTCGGCGACTTCGAAATTGTGCTTCGAGTATTCGCGCTCGGCCTGCAAAAACACGTCGCCGTAGGTCACCTTCTTGTCGTCGGTGCGGCCGTTGAAGTTCAGGTCGTAGACGCGGTCGACGCCCTGCACATACATCGCGAGGCGCTCGAGACCGTAGGTCAGTTCGCCCGCCACCGGATCGCATTCGACGCCGGCGACCTGCTGGAAGTAGGTGAACTGCGACACCTCCATGCCGTCGCACCAGCATTCCCAGCCGAGCCCCCAGGCGCCCAGCGTCGGGCTTTCCCAGTCGTCCTCGACAAAACGGATGTCGTGCAATTTCGGATCGACGCCGATGGCGCGCAGCGAGCCGAGATAGAGCTCCTGCAAATCCGGCGGGGACGGCTTCAGGAGAACCTGAAACTGGTAGTAATGCTGCAGCCGGTTCGGGTTCTCGCCATAGCGGCCGTCCTTGGGCCGGCGCGACGGCTGCACATAGGCGGCGTTCCACGGCTTCGGCCCCAGCGCCCGCAGCGTCGTCGCCGGGTGGAAGGTGCCCGCCCCCACCTCCATGTCATAGGGCTGCAAAATAACGCAGCCCCACGACGCCCAGTACTGCTGGAGCGCGAGAATGAGGCCCTGGAACGAGCGCGCCGGGTCCAGATTGGCCGGACGCGTATCGTTGCTGGCGAGAAGGTCAGCCATTTGATTGGACACAGGTTTTTGGAGCACGGGAACGGCCGGAACCTATCGGCGGCCCCGGAGGGGGTCAAGCCGCGCCTGAAAAAGCCGAGTTCCGAAAATTTTAGGAACTCGTTTTACGGGGCTTTGAACCGGAACGACTAGGCTGGCGACGAATTAATGCAACGTCATTTTGGTGAAGAGGACATTTACCAATGCTGGCATTTCAACTCGGCGGCCTGTTGCTCGTCATGCTGTTCATCGGCAGCCTCGTCACCGGAGACCCGCGCCGCCTCAATCAGTAGACACTACGGCCGGTATTCGCCGGTCACCGGATCGCGGCGCAATGTCGGTCGGCGTTCCTGCACCCGGACCTTGGCGCGCACGCGGCGGGCATCCAGCTCTTCGTTGACGCGGCGCACTTCCCGGACCACCCAATGCACGACCATGGCGCCGCCGACGGCGACCAGCGTCCATTTCACCAGCGGCGACAGCAATAACGGCATGGCGACTCCTTGCGGTGTGGCGGCGATGACAGCCTGAGATTCAATCTGGGCGATTTCGCGGCTGCGTCACAGCCCGTAGCGCGACCATAACGCCCGCGTTTCCAGCGCCGAAATCGTATCATCGGCAAGACCGCCACCGGCAAGACCCGGGCTGCCATTGAGCAGGCCCGCGAGGTTCACCCCCGGCCGGGCACGTCCGAACATGCTGCGCTCGACGGCAACCAGCGGCGTGCGCACCTTGTCGCCGTAGCGTTCGCGCAAGGTCGCGCGCAGATCGCCGATGCGATCGGCCAGGCCGAGGTCGATGGCGCGCTGCGCGGTCCAGAATTCGCCCGAGAACAACGTCTTGTCGGTGCCGGTCAGCCGGGCGCCGCGGCGCGCCTTCACCAGCGCGATGAAATCCTGATGGATCTCCTTCTGGATCGCGGTGATCCGCTTCACGTCTTCCGGCTTCTCCGGAAGAAACGGATCGAGCATCACCTTGCGGTCGCCGGCGGTGTAGACGCGGCGCTCGACGCCGAGCTTCTGCATCAGTTCGGTGAAGCCGAACGAGGCGCCGACCACGCCGATCGAGCCGACGATGGAAAAACGGTCGCAGACGATCTCGTCGGCGGCGCAGGCCAGCATGTAGCCGCCGGAGGCGCCGACATCCTCGATGAAGGCAATCACCGGAATCTGCTTTTCCTCCGCCAGTTGCCGGATGCGCAGATACAGCAGATGCGACTGCGACGGCGAGCCGCCGGGCGAATTGATGATCAGCGCCACGGCGCGGGCGTTGCGGGTCTCGAAGGCGCGCTCCAGCGCGCGGGCGACCGTCGACAGCATCAGTCCCGGCCGCAGCGGCGCGGCCACGCCGATCGCACCTGACAGCCGCACCACCGGCACCACCGGAATGTCGGGGCGGAAGCGCGGCGGCAGCATCATGCGCAGGGCATCGAGCGGGCGTTTGAAAATGTCGGGCATGGGAGACGTCGGGGAGGTGGCCATGCGGCAGTTAAGGCAGCCTGGGCCATCCAAGTCAAAACACAGGCCGGTGTGACGGCGGACCGATTGACGCGGTGGGCCTGCATCGCCCCGTCAATCTGCCAAACGGCAGGTGCGATGCAGCATTTTTTTGGCTTGTGGCCCAAAAAATGCCCGTTATTGCCTATTCTTTAACTACAAGAAATTTATTGCTCTGCGGTAGAATCTCCCTGCTGGACTACTCTATAGGCGTGTCGATGGATACCAAGCTGACCCTCCTGTTCGTGCTGATCGGCGTCCTGATCGGTCTGTCGCATCTCACCGAAGCCCGGCTGGAAAGCTGGCGCCTCCGCGTCGCCGGCCTGCGCCGGCGCGCCCTGATGACCCGCCGCCGCGCCTAGTCAAACGCCAGCGATTCGCCGCCGCGCAGCACCGCTTCCGCCGCTGCCGACGGTTTGCCGTCATCGCCATTGAGAATTAACGCGCGGCATTCGCGCCAGCCGTCGCCGCCGCCCTTCACCGCCCGCACCAGCACGCGGATTGGGCCGGCCCCGGGGCGCGGCAGCACCGGCCGAAGGGCGACATCGCCGAACCCGTTGGCCAAAGCCTCGCGCACGCCATCGATTCCGTCCGCCCGCCAGACCAGCGTCAGCACACCGTGCGGCTTCAACAGCCCGGCGGCGCTCGCCACCCAGCGCGCCAGCAGGCCCGGCGCGGCAACATGGGCCAGGCGCCGCCGCGGATCGGGCGACACGTTCAGGCTGCGGGCGTCGTTGAAGGGCGGGTTCATCAGCACATGATCGGTGCTGCCGGCGTCCAGCCCGGCGGCGGCCAGCGCCCGACCGTCTTCCGCATCGGCGGTGACCGCCCTCACCCGGCCGTCGAGTCCGTTCAGCGCGGCATTGCCGGCCGCCAGCCCGCTCAACGCCGGATCGATCTCGACCAGCGTGACGGTGAGCCCGGCCACGCGCACGGCCAGCGCCAGACCGGCGCTGCCGATGCCGGCGCCCAGATCGACCGCGCGATCGCCGGGCTGTGGGTCGCTCGCCGCCGCCAGCAGCATGGCATCGTGACCGACGCGGTGCCCGCGCAACGGCTGGCGCAGCCGCAGGCGTCCGCCGAGCACGGCGTCTTCGCTGGTGCCGCCGATGTCGATGTCAGCCGGCATCGGGGCGGAGTTCGTGGCCGAGCTGCGCGTCTTCCAGCACGCGGCGCGCTTCCGGCACATCGTCGTCGGCCACCAGCACGCGGCGCGGCAGCACGCCGATCGAACCCTCCAGCACGCTCATGTTCTGGTCGAACACCATCGAGCGGATGCCGGCGCCGTCGAGCAGCGCCACCACGGCCGAGACCAGGACCATGTCGTTGGTGCGGACGATCTCCCTCATCGCGAACGCCGCTCATCGCCGGGCGCGCGATGCGCGAGATAGGCGAGCAGCTTCATTTCGCGGCGGCCGCGCGTCACGGTGTCGAGCACCAGCCCGACCGCGAGCGCCAGAAACGACATGCCGACCAGTCCCATCGACAGCACCGCGGTCGGCAGCCGCGGCACGGTGTGCGTCTCAAGGAAAGTGATGAGAACAGGAACGCCGAGCCCAAGCGCCGCCAGCGCCAGCACCGCGGAGATGATGCCGAAAAAGGGCAGCGGCCGCTCGGTGCGGTAGAGCTGGAAGATGGTCCACAGAATGCGCAGGCCGTCGCCCCAGGTGTTGAGCTTGGAGGCTGACCCTTCCGGCCGCGCGTAATAGGGCGTGTCGATTTCGGCCGAGGCCAGCCCCAGTTCGAGCGCGTGAATGGTCAGTTCGGTCTCGATCTCGAAGCCGCCGGACAGCACCGGGAACGACTTGACGAAGCGGCGCGAGAACACCCGGTAGCCGGACAGCATGTCCTTGAACGAGGCGCCGAACACCGAAGCGACGAAGGAGGTCAGCAGCCAGTTGCCGGTGCGGTGACCGGCGCGATAGGCGGCCTGCTCCTGGTCGATGCGGTTGCCGACGACCATGTCGAGCCGCTCGGCGAGCAGCCGGTCGATCATGCTCCGGACGCTAGGGGCGTCGTAGGTGGCATCGCCGTCGACCAGCACGTAGATGTCGGCCTCGACGTCGGTGAACATGCGCCGCACCACAAAGCCCTTGCCTTGCTGGCGCTCCCGGAACACCTCGGCGCCGGCGGCGCGGGCGGCGGCGGCCGTATTGTCGGTCGAGTTGTTGTCGAAAACGAAAATGGTGGCGTTCGGCAGCGCCGCCTGAAAGTCGTGCACGACCTTGGCGACCGCCACTTCCTCATTGTAGCACGGCACCAGCACGGCGATCCGGTACCGTTCCAGACCGCGCCGCGCCGCCCCTGCACCCGCCGCCGCACCCGCCGCCGTTGTCGAATCCGTGATCGTCAAACCCAAGCCCCCTGCCGAGCCATGCGTCAAAGTGACGTCATTGTCCTTTCTAACGCACTTGCCCGCTTAACATAGCGTTTCTATGCTCCCGCGTCCTTGCGTACCGGAGAAGCATCTTGGCCGTCATCGTTCCGTTCGAAAGTCACCAGTCCGCGTCCATCGACCGCCTGACCGCGTTACTGGCGCCCGACATGGAGCGCGTCAACGCCACCATTCTGGCGCGCACCGGCTCCGACGTGACCATGATCCCGGAAGTCGCCAACCACCTGATTTCGTCCGGCGGCAAGCGGCTGCGGCCGATGCTGACGCTGGCGATGGCCAAGCTCGCCGGCTACAGCGGCGACGGCCACATCAAGCTTGCGGCGGCGGTCGAGTTCATGCACACCGCGACGCTGCTGCACGACGACGTGGTCGACGAGAGCGACATGCGCCGCGGCAAGGCGGCCGCCCGCATGGTCTGGGGCAACGAGGCGAGCGTCTTGGTCGGCGACTTTCTGCTCGGCCAGGCCTTCAAGATGATGGTCGAAGTCGGCAACCTGCATTGCCTCGATATCCTGTCGACCGCGGCTTCGGTGATCGCCGAGGGCGAAGTCATGCAGCTCGGCGCCGCCAAGAACACCGCCACCAACGAAGACGAATACATGGCGGTGATCCGCGCCAAGACCGCGGAGCTGTTCGGCGCTGCCTGCGAGGTCGGCCCGGCACTGGCGATGAAGGATCGCACCGAACTTGCCGCCTGCCGCTCGTTCGGCATGAACCTCGGCATCGCCTTCCAGCTGGTCGACGACGCGCTCGACTATGGCGGCAAGTCGGCCAAGCTCGGCAAGAACGTCGGCGACGATTTCCGCGAAGGCAAGATCACGCTGCCGGTGGTGCTGTCATTCCGCCGCGGCTCGGACAGCGAGCGCGCTTTCTGGAATCGCACGCTGGCCGAGGGCGACGTGCGCGACGGCGATCTCGATACCGCGCTGGGGCTGATGCAGAAGCATCACGCGCTCGACGACACCATCGGCCGCGCCCGCCATTACGGCGCCATCGCCACCGATGCGCTGGCGCTGGTGCAGAAGTCGGAAATCAAGACGGCCCTGGAAGAGACCGTCGCCTTCTGCATCGCCCGCGCCCACTAAGGCGGCTTTAGAAGTCGTTGCGGTATCCGGTCGCCGGGTCGCGCAGCAACTGGCTGCGGATATAGGGATCGGGGTCCTGGCCGACAAAGTGGCCGTTGGTGAACACCGCCGGCGCGCAGCCGTTCGGCCGCGGCGCGCTGGTCGAGGTCAGGAAATCCCAGGAGAACGTCTTCGGCACTTCGGCGCAGGCCACGTTGGCCTTGGCCTTCGGCTTGACGCGGGCTGCCGCGGCGGGATCGGCGGCGGTGAACGCCAGCGCGGCGATGGCGGCAACGGCAACGGCGATCGGATGGCGCTTCATTCCATTCTCCTGTTCACGGCCCCTGCCTACCGTCAATTCGCCAGTGCGGCAACGGTTTCGCGTCAAACGCCCTGTTCAGGGGTTTAACGCAACCGAGCCGAAACTGGCCGCGCGCACCCACCAGTCCTTGTGCTCAGTCTGAAGCCGGCGTGCCGCGCTGGCCGCCTCGGCGGATGACGCGAAAATCGCAAAGCAGGTCGGCCCGGAGCCGGACATCCGCACCAGCCGCGTCCCCGGCAGTGCCCGCAGCGCCATCATCACGTCGCCGACGGCCGGCTCGCAGACGATGGCCGGCGGCTCGAGATCGTTGTCGTGCAGCTTGAGAAAATCGATCAGCGCCTCGACCATCGGCGGAACGGTGTCGATGCGCCGCTTGCCGGACATGCCGTTGAATTTGGCGAAGACATCGCGCGTCGCCAGCGGCTTGCCCGGATTGGCCAGCACCGCCGGCAGATGCGGCAGGTCGATCGGCTCGGACAGCAGGTCGCCAACGCCGCGCATCAGCCGCACCCGGCAGTCGAGACAGACCGGCACGTCGGCGCCGACGCGCAAACCGGCCGAGGCCAGCCGCGGATCGTCCACCGCCATATGGTTCGCCCGCGCCAAAAGCCGCAAGGCCGCCGCCGCATCGGCCGAGCCGCCGCCGACGCCGCCGGCCACCGGGATATTCTTTTCCAGCGTGAAGTGGCCGGCCTTCAGCCCGCCTTTGCGCTCGCGCAACGCGGCCACTGCCTTGATCACCAGATTGTCCTGGATGGGACCCGCCGCGCCAGCAAACGGCCCGGTCACGTCGAGGCCGAGTTTGTGGCCCGGCTCAAGCGTCAGCCGGTCTGACACGTCGGCGAAGGCCACCAGGCTTTCCAGCTCGTGATAGCCGTCGGCGCGGCGGCCGAGCACGCGCAGCGTCAGGTTGATCTTTGCGGGAGCGATGTCGACCAGCGCCGTGCTCAAGCGTGGGTCCTCGGTTGAGGGAGGCTCTCGCCTACCCGCCGTTGCCGCTCTTTTTGTCCGCCTTGGCCTGCGACGAGGTTTCGTCGGGCAGCCCGTTTTTCAGTTTCTCTTCGATCTTCGGCAGTTCTTCCGGCTCGGGCTTGAGATCGCGCGCATGCGACCACTGGAATTTCGCCTCCAGCACCCGGCCGACCCGCCAGTAGGCATCGCCAAGATGATCGTTGATGGTCGGATCTTCCGGCTTGAGTTCGATGGCGCGCTCGAGGTGCTTGGTGGCTTCCTCGTAATTGCCGAGGCGGTAATAGGCCCAGCCGAGAGAATCAACGATGTAGCCGTCGTCCGGACGCTGCTGCACCGCGCGGCGGATCATCGCCATGCCTTCGTCGAGATTGACGCCCTGATCGACCCAGGAATAGCCGAGATAATTGAGCACATGCGGCTGGTCGGGAAACAGCTCAAGCGCCTTCTTGAGATCGGCTTCCGCCTTGGCCCACTGCTTCGAGCGCTCAAAGCAGATGCCGCGGAAATAGAACGTGGTCCAGTTCGACTTGTCCGGCGTGCCGATGGTGGCGATGGCCTTGCCATAGGTGTCGGCGCAGGCGGTGAACTTCTTGTGGCCGCGCTGCACGTTGCCGAGCGCCGTGATGGCTTCGAGGTCGGTCGGGTTTTCCTTGATCAGCGCTTCAAGCTGCTTCTCGGCTTCCTCGACGCGTTCCAGCGCGTTGAGATTGGCGGCCATCTGGATGGCGGCATTGCGGTGCAGCGGTGACGTCGCCGGCATGCGCTCGTAGACCTTGAGCGCCAGCGCCGGCTTCTTCAGCGATTCATACAGGTCGGCGAGCGACAGCAGCGCCAGCGGATGGTTGTTGGCCAAATACAGCGAGAGCTGCAGATAGACCAGACCGAGATCCTCGCCGCCGCGGCGGCCCAGCGAGGCGCCGAGCCCATACAGCGCTTCGGCAGCGCCAGCCTGCGCGGTAGTCACCGGTTGCGGCAGTTTCTCGCCGGCCTTGATCCGCGTCATCGCGTCGACCACCAGCGGATGGCGCGGCAGCACCTTGTTGAAGGCCTCGAAAACCTCGAGCGCTTCCTTGGGGCGATGGCGCGACAACCAGCTGCCATAGGCTTCGACCACCCGCAGCGCCGTCGAATCGAGTTTGTAGGCGCTCTCGAAACGCTTGCCCGCCGCTTTCGGGTTGCCGGCGAGGTCCAGGATCATGCCGGCGTGCAGGTCCTTGAAGATCGAGTACCAGTCCGGACCGGTGAGCCGGTCGATCGCCGCCACTGCGGCCTTGCTGTCGCCGGCGCCGAAAGTGCTCCAGGAAGACAGCAGCGTCGCCGTCAGATCGGTAATCGGGCCCCGCACCGACTGCGCCAGTTCGCGGCGCGCGGCAACATATTGCTTGCGCTTGAGAGCCTGCACGCCGAGCACCAGACGGGACACGCGGTCGGTCTTGTCGGCCTGCGACACGCGTTCGGCCAGTTTGCCGGCTTCGTCGATGTCGCCATCGATCAGCAGCGACAGAAAGGCGCGGTCGAGCAATTCCTTGTTCTTCGGATCGCGCCGGAGCGCCGCGCGGTAATAGGCGGCGGCGGCGGCAGCGTCACGTTGCTGGCCGGCATGGCGGGCGGCGAGATAGCTGCCGGAGGCGGAGGCGCGGGACAGTTCGGCCGCTGACGGCGCCTGACCGGATGCCTGACCAGGAAGGACGGCGAGAATCGTAGCAAGCGCGGTGCCGGCAACGCACCGGCCGAGGCTCAAAAAAGTCACTGGCGATGCTCCAATGGGGCGAATCGGCGCGAACAATGCGCGAAGCGCCGCGGTTCGGCCGAGAATGGCCTTTTTGCGCCGCCCCCGCAAGAACGCAAGCCGCGCGACGTCGTCACAAACTTGAATGCCATGATGTGGCAGCATCGTGACCGGTCGCTGCAGACGCTCATCACATATTCGGATAGTTCGGGCCGCCGCTGCCTTCGGGCGGCACCCACGTGATGTTCTGGTTGGGGTCCTTGATGTCGCAGGTTTTGCAGTGGACGCAGTTCTGGGCGTTGATGACGAATTTCGGGTTGCCCGCCTCCTCGATCCACTCATAGACGCCGGCCGGGCAATAGCGCGCCGACGGGCCGCCATAGACGTCGTGTTCGGACGCTTTCTGCAGCGCCATGTCGGTGACCTTGAGATGAACCGGCTGGTCCTCCTCGTGATTGGTGTTCGACAGAAACACCGACGACAGGCGATCGAAGGTGAGCTTGCCGTCGGGGCGCGGGTAGACGATCGGCGTGCTGTCGGCGGCCGGCTTCAGCGTGGCGAAGTCGGGCTTGCCGTGTTTCTGCGTGCCGAACAGCGAGAAGCCGATCGTGTTGGTCCACATGTCGAGGCCGCCGAGGGCGATGCCGATCAGCGTGCCGAATCGCGACCACAGCGGCTTGGCGTTGCGCACCTTCCACAAGTCCTGGCCGACCGGCGACGCGCGCCACGCCGCTTCATAGTCGCTGAGTTCGTCGTGGCTGCGGCCCGCCGCCAGCGCCGCCACCACCGCCTCCGCCGCCAGCATGCCGGATTGCATGGCGTTATGGCTGCCCTTGATCCGCGGCACGTTCATCAGCCCGGCGTCGCAGCCGAGCAGCGCGCCGCCCGGAAACGCCAGCTTCGGCACCGACTGGTAGCCGCCTTCGGTGACGGCGCGGGCGCCATAGGACAGCCGCTTGGCGCCCTCGAAGGTGTCGCGCACCAGCGGATGCGTCTTGAAGCGCTGGAATTCCTCGAACGGCGAGATGTACGGATTGCTGTAATTGAGATGCAACACGAACCCGACCGACACCAGGTTGTCGTCGAGGTGATAGAGGAACGAGCCGCCGCCGGTGCCGTTGTCGAGCGGCCAGCCGAACGAATGCTGCACCAGGCCCTTGCGGTGCTTGCCGGGCGCCACCTGCCACAATTCCTTGAGGCCGAGCCCGTATTTCTGCGGCTCGCTGTCCGACGCGAGGTTGAACCGGGCGATCAGCTGCTTGCCGAGATTGCCCCGCGCGCCTTCGGCGAACAGCGTGTACTTGGCGCGCAGCTCCATGCCGCGGGTGAAACTGTCCTTGGGCTCGCCATCGCGGCCGACACCCATGTCGCCAGTGGCGACGCCGGCGACGGCGCCGTTGTCGTCGTACAGCACCTCGGCGGCGGCAAAGCCGGGATAGATCTCGACGCCCAGCGCCTCCGCCTTGCCTGCCAGCCAGCGGCACACGCTGCCGAGCGAGACGATGAAGTTGCCGTGATTGCTCATCAACGGCGGCATCATGACGTTCGGCAGCCGCAGCGCGCCGCTCTGCCCGAGGAAATAGAAACGGTCGTCGGTGACCGGCGTCTTGATCGGCGTTTCTTCGGAGCGCCACTCCGGCAGCAGCCTGTCGAGCCCCGACGGATCGATTACCGCCCCGGACAGAATGTGGGCGCCGACCTCGGAGCCCTTCTCGACCACCACCACATTGATGTCGGGACTGACCTGCTTGAGGCGGATCGCCGCCGCCAGCCCGGCCGGGCCTGCGCCGACGATCACAACATCGAATTCCATCGCCTCGCGGGCCGGTAGTTCCGCCATGAATCGACTCCCTGCTTCGTCTGCCCCGTTTTACACAGCAGGGGGCAAACGCGCAGCCACCATGTTAGGATGCAAGGATGATGCCCTTTGATACCCCCTCCGCGCGCGATCTGCTCGACTTCTACCGGGACGCCGGCGCCGACGCCCTGGTCGGCGAGGAGCCGATCGACCGCTTTGCCGCCGTGGATGCGCCGACGGCGCCTCTCGCGCTGCGCGATCCGGCCCAGGAGCGGGTTCAGGAGCGCGTTCAGGAGCGCCCCCCCCGCGCTGCGGCCCTGCCCGCGGCCGGTCCGCAGGCGCTGGCATCGCCCGACGCGGCCGCGGTGAGTGCCCGCGCCGCCGCCAAGAGCGCCGCGTCGCTTGAGGAACTGCGCGCCATTCTCGAAACCTTCGAGGGCTGCGGGCTGAAGGCGACCGCCAGCCGCGTGGTGTTCGGCGACGGCAATCCGAAGGCGCGCGTGATGCTGGTCGGCGAGGCGCCCGGCCGCGACGAGGACATCGAGGGGCTGCCCTTCGTCGGCCGCTCCGGCAAGCTGCTCGACCTGATGCTGGCGGCGATCGGGCTCGACCGCAGCACGGTCTACATCGCCAACATTGTGCCGTGGCGTCCGCCGGGCAACCGCGACCCCAGTCCGCACGAATCGGCGATCTGCCTGCCGTTCATCCTCCGCCAGATCGAACTGGTCGATCCCGACTTCCTGGTGTGTCTCGGCAAGCCATCGATGCAGACCTTGCTCGGCATCAAGGAGCCGATCACCAAGGCGCGGGGCCGCTGGGTCACGTTCAATACCGGCCAGCGCGACATTCGCGCCATCGCCACCTTCCATCCCGCCTTCCTGCTGCGCAGCCCTTTGCAGAAGCGGTTTGCGTGGCGCGATTTGCTGGCGCTCAAGAAAGCGCTCGCCGGTTGAGCTTTACCGCCGGCCGTCCGGCCGATTGACATAAGGCGAAAACCGGCGCCAAGACGTGAGAACAATGCGCGTCAAAATGTTTGAGTCGGATGAGGCGCTTCGTTTTGGCGCATGGCGCGGGACCCGGCGCGCGCGCAGACTTTCTGCGGGACGATAACGCGCCCGACGCCGGTCGGGCCGGAGAGCGGCTATGGATTTTGATCCCCTCCTGCTGGCCCGCATACAGTTCGCCTTCACTGTTACATTCCACATTATTTTCCCGAGCTTCACGATCGGGCTGTCGGCCTACATCGCGACCCTCGGCGTGCTCTGGCTGCGCACCGGACAGGACCGCTTCCGCCATGTGATGCAGTTCTGGACCAAGATCTTCGCCGTCTCCTTCGCCATGGGCGTGGTGTCGGGCATTGTGCTGTCCTACCAGTTCGGCACCAACTGGAGCCGCTTCTCGGCGGCGACCGGAAACATCATCGGGCCGCTGCTTGGCTACGAGGTGCTGACCGCCTTCTTCCTCGAGGCGACCTTTCTCGGCGTGCTGCTGTTCGGCATCAAGCGGGTGCCGCCGTGGCTTTACGTGATGTCGGCCGGCGTGGTCGCCGTCGGCACCGCGATTTCGGCGTTCTGGATTCTTGCCGCCAACAGCTGGATGCACACGCCAGCCGGTTACGAAATGCGGAACGGCGTCGCCTTCCCGCTCGACTGGCTGCAGATCGTGTTCAATCCGAGCTTTCCCTATCGCTTCGCGCACATGCTCAACGCCGCCTACCTCACCACCGGCTTTGTCGTGCTGGCGGTCGGCGCCCGCTACATCCTCGGCGGCAAGTTCGTCGAGGAAGGCCGCACCATGCTGCGCATGGCGATCGGCATGACCGCGATCCTGGCGCCGCTGCAACTGGTGATCGGCGACATGCACGGTCTCAACACCCTCAAGCACCAGCCGATCAAGGTCGCGGCGATGGAGGCGCACTGGGACGGCTCGAAGCCTGCCGACTTCCACATCTTCGCCTGGCCGGACGAGGTGGAAGGCCGCAACCGCTATGCGCTGTCGATTCCAAAGGCGGCGTCGCTGGTTCTCACGCACCGCATGAACGGCCTGATCCAGGGGCTCGACAGCGTGCCGGCGTCGGAGCGGCCGCCGGTCAAGATGGTGTTCTTCGCCTTCCGCATCATGCTGGCGATCGGCTTCTTCATGATCGCGTCGGCGCTGCTCGGCGCCTTCCTGTGGTGGCGCGGCACGCTGTGGCAAAACACCTGGTACATGCGGGTGATGTCTCAGACCTGGTGGATCGGCTTTGTCGCCGTGATCGCCGGCTGGGTGGTGACCGAAAGCGGCCGCCAGCCGTGGATCGTCTACAACGTCATGCGGACGGCCGACGCCAGTTCGCCTGTGCTCGGCACCACCATCGCCGGCACGCTGGCGCTGTTCGTCATCGCCTATGGCATCGTGTTCTCGTTCGGCATCTATTACATCAACCGGCTGATCGCAGTCGGTCCCGGCGCGACGCGTCACGAGGAAGACACGCCGACGCCGGGCCGGCCGATTGCCGCCGCGCATCCGGCCGGCAAGGAAGCGATTTAGCAGCGGACCGCGGCGGGCCGGCGGCGGCCATCCGCAGGGGAAGGACGCGCCATGGACATGGAATGGTATCTGCCGCTGATCTGGGCCGGCATCATCGGCGTCGCGGTGGCGATGTATGTCGTCATGGACGGCTTCGACCTCGGCATCGGCATTCTGTTTCCGACCTCGCAGAGCGAAGCCGAACGCGACCAGATGATGCGCTCGATCGCGCCTTTCTGGGACGGCAACGAAACCTGGCTGGTGCTCGGCGGCGCCGGACTGTTCGTCGCCTTCCCGCTCGCCTACGCCATCATCATGCCGGCCTTCTATCTGCCGGTGATCGTCATGCTGCTGGCCTTGGTGTTCCGCGGCGTCGCCTTCGAATTCCGCATCGTCTCCGACAACAAGCCATGGTGGAACGCCGCCTTTACCGGCGGTTCGGTGGTCGCCACATTATGTCAGGGCCTGATCCTCGGCGGCATGATCCAGGGCATCCATGTGCGCGACGGCGCCTATGCCGGCGGCACCTTCGACTGGGCGACGCCCTTCGCGCTGCTGTGCGCGCTGTCGCTGGTCGCCGGCTACGCGCTGCTCGGCGCCACCTGGCTGACGATGAAGACCGAAGGCTCGGTCGCCGATCGCTCGCGCGCGCAGGCCAAGGTGCTGCTGCTGGTGGTGCTCGGCTTCATGGCGGCGGTCAGCCTGTACACGCCGCTGTCGCAGGACCGCATCTTCGAGCGCTGGTTCACGCTGCCGAATTTCTATTATCTGTGGCCGATCCCGCTGGTCACCGGCCTGCTGGCGTTCGGCTGCTGGCGCTGGCTGACGCACGGCCGCGACGCGCCGCCGTTTCTGGCCGCCATTGGCCTGTTTATGCTCGGCTTCGGCGGGCTGGTGGTGTCCAACTTCCCCTATCTGGTGCCGCCGTCGCTGACGGTGTGGGACACCGCGGCGGCGCCGTCGAGCCAGATATTCATGCTGGTCGGCACTATGTCGTCTTCATCTACTGGATTTTCCGCGGCAAGGTCCGCGAGGGCGAGAGCTATCATTAAGTCGGACTAGGCAGCGACCACGGCGAAACAAAAATCAAGGCCAAAAAACAATGACAAGGAATCATGCGCGCGGGTTAAGGAACCCGCCCAGATATTAGGGACTGAGGAAACAGGCGAGAAATTGAACGCACATTTAATGAGCTTGTGCCCACTACGCGGCGAAAGCAGAAGCTTAAGCCTACACAGACATAGCCGCCTTCACGCGCTGTCGAATGTAAAGAAGCCGAGCCGCTTGCTCCAATATACTGGAAGAAGACTCTTGATTTACAGGAACACCAAACTCTTTGAGGATTTCAACATAGTATAGCAGTCGCGCTCTGTCGAAGTGAACTCCGCGAAATGGGGATTGAGATAAACTCTCAAAATCCTTTCGGCGCGACCGTCCCGCAATTTGGTGTTTTACATCGGTTGCCCACTGCCATGCTAATAGATCGGCTGCCTGAACTGCGGCTGATTCCTGTTTAAGAATAAATGAATGTGCAACGTAGCCATAATGTACGTCGTTCACTTTGTGTAGCGGGTTAGTTAGGACTGCGCCGACTGCCTTTTCCGCCTCAGATCGGCTCGCGTGTCCTGCTTCAAAAAAGTAAGATGACTTGCCTTTGAAGCCGATCTTGAAAAACCATCTGCCCATTTCGTCTATGACGCATCTGGCACAGAATGCATATGAACTGTTGACGGGTCCCCATGGGGGCATCACCTCCCGATAAGCCTCTACATCGACAGAAACAGCGAAGCCGTGGGCCGCGTGTTTCTTTACGATCCCAATGAGTGAGGTGGCGACCTTAATCCGCTGTTGAAGAGTGAGAGAGGAAAAATCCCCGTTTCCATGAGCACAATCGACCATATGGAAGAACGGGAGCCTGTATCGCTTCAGGACGGCAGCCCAATCCTTTGCCAGCAGCCGAGCCGCACGCCTCTCAAAAGCATACCCGGCCACACATAGGACCGGCGATCCGGCATGGGAGCCGCTTTCATCAAAAAATGCGTGCACGATCTGCACGATGTATCCTCCGTCTGCAGCAACTCGTCGAAAATGCCGATAAAGGAATGGCAACCGGCTCCATAGGTCTGGTTTGGGCGTCATATCACGTCCCGCACATTGGGTACGGGAAGTGGAATATGTCGACCAAAGTCAACAAGAGTTAAGATTACGGTGCTTGCTGCGGCCGCAGCACCGACCAGCCGAGCCTGATCTGCGGCAGCCGGCCCTGCACCATGCGCGAAAAGGCGCGCGGCGCTTCCGGCAGCATCGCCGGAAACTGATCCTTCAGCGTCGGCGGCGGCGCGCCGATATTGTCGATCGCCGGCCACACCAGCACGCCGCCGTGCGTAATCAGTTCGCCGGGGCCGATCCACGGGCTGCGGTCGGGCGCCCAGGCGAAATAGAGCCGCGGCCGGTCCGGCGCGGTCAGCGCGATCAGCGGCGCCAGCCGCTCGTCGCCGGAGACAAAGGCCAGCGGCTGACCGGTCCGGCGCTGGAAGCTCTCGGCGAAGAACGCGCCCATCGCCGCCGCCGGCTGCGCGACCTTGAGATCCACCGGGGCGATCCACGGCAGCACCAGGATGCCGGCCGCGACCAGCGCCGGCGGTCCGAACAGCAGGCCGAGCCAGGCGCTCGACGCCAGCCGTTCGCGGTACAGCATGACGGTATCGCCGGCGGCGACCATCACCGCCAGACCCGACATCAGCACGAGCGGCGCCAGCGCGTCGAACGGCCCGAGTTTCCCGGTGGCAAAGGCGAAGGCGACAGCGGCAAGCCCCGGCATCAGCGCGAAGGTGAGAACATACAGGCGCGCGAAGCTTCCGACCGGGCTGCGCACGATTTCCGGCGCGCGGTCGCCGCGCCGCCGCGGCCAGCCGCCCGCCAGCGCCACCAGCAACGCCAGACCGGCATGCGCCGCCAGCAGCGCCAGACACAACCACACGCCGGCCGACAATCGCCCGCCGGGTACGCTGTCATTGAAGCCGTCGATCACTTGCGCACGGCCCTCGTAGAGCCACAGCGCATGCGGCAACACCACGATGACCAGCAGTATCAGCGCGATCCACGGCTCGCCCGCTGTCATGGCGCGCCGCCCCTGCGCCGTCGCCAGCGTGAACAGGATCAGCAGCGCCAGCAGCAGCAGGCCGATATAGCTCGTGAGCAGCAGCAGGCCGAGATCGAGCGCCAGCACGAACCAGTAGCCGCGCTGGCCTTCGCCGACCGCGCGCCAGTAATGCAGCAGCGCCAGCGCCCAGAACGGCGCCGCCAGGATCGCCGGTCCGAACTCCGCGCTCGGCACCGCGAAGCTGGCGATGCCGACCATCAGCAGCACGCCGAGCACCGCGTGCCGCGTGCCGACGATACGGCGGCCGAGCGTGAACACCGCCCAGTAGGCGATGACGATGCAGAATTGCGCCAGCAGGTAGACGCCGGGGCTGCCGGCCAGTTTGAACGCCATCTCGCCGAGCCAGAACGCCAGCGGCGGCCCGAGATAACTGCCGAGAACGAATTCGTGGCCGACCGCGAGCACCAGCGGCACATCGCCCGGCGGCGCGCCGTACAGCAGCGCCGGCACCAGCGTCCAGAGCGCAGCCTGCGTCAGCGCCACGGTCCAGAACACCAAATTCGGGCGTCCGCGCAGGCATTCAATGATCAGGGAGACGTAATGCATATGTTTCTAAATCCCCTCCCCGGCAGCGGGAGGGGTCAAGAGGAACGCGCAGAAATAGAGAACGTGGCCTCAAGAGGCAACAACTCCGCCGCGGCCTCTTCCGCGACCGGGCCGGCCATGGCCGCGACGCGCGCCGCCACCGGCGCAAAGGAGCGGCGGTGGTGCACCGTCGGCCCGAGCCGCGTCAGTGCCGCGAAATGTTCCGGCACGCTGTATCCCATGTGGCGCTCAAAACCGTAGCCGGGATGCGCCATCCCGAGCCGCGTCATCAGCCGGTCGCGCGTCACCTTGGCGACGATCGAGGCGGCGGCGATCGACGTGACCAACGCATCGCCCGACACCACCGCTTCGCAGTCGCAGCCGCAATCGATCTTCATGTTGCCGTCGACGAAGACCAGCTTGGGGCGCACCGGCAGCGCCTTGACGGCGCGCGCCAGCGCCCACAGCGAGGCGCGCAGGATATTGTCGCGGTCGATGCGTTCGATCGAGCCGAAGGCAACCGCCACCTGCGCGGTGGCGCAGATCTTCATGTAAAGCGCCTCGCGCTCCTCGCGATCGAGCTTCTTGGAATCGTTGAGGCCGCGCGGAATGCGGGCCGGATCGAGGATCACCGCCGCCGCCACCACCGGGCCGGCCAGCGGTCCCCGGCCCGCTTCGTCGCAGCCGGCGACCGGGAAGATGGCGCTGTTCATGGCGCGCCGCTCGCGCCGGAAGCTCGGGCGCAGCACGGGTTCCTTGAGCGGCAGTCGCTTGACGGGTTTCGGCGGCATGACGGCGCGATCAACGCGCGCGACTCAGGCCTTGTCAATCGCCGGCCGCCGCCGGCGGTGAATGACGGGGACTGGGCGGGGTATCAATGCGGCATTTGTTTCATCATGGCCGGGCTTGTCCCGGCCATCCACGTCTCACGAGCATCTCTTTGGCCAAGACGTGGATGCCCGGCACAAGGCCGGGCATGACGAAAGTGGCGAAGCGTCCGTTTTGATAACCGGCGCCTCCAAACGAGGCGCAATCGATCAGAACAGCGTCAGCTGTTCCGCGCCCGGCTTCGGCTTGCGGAAGTGTTCGATGGTCAGCGTCGTTTTGCTGGCGTTGATGCCGAGCTTCTCGCAGGCCATCTCGAAGCGCCGGCCGATCATCCAGGCATAGGGCCCGGTGCCCTTCATGCGCTTGCCCCACTCGGCGTCGTAATCCTTGCCGCCGCGCATGTCGCGGATCAGCTTGATGACGTGATTGGCGCGGTCGGGATAATTCGCCTTCAGCCATTCATGGAACAGGTCGCGCACCTCGAGCGGCAGCCGCAACAGCACATAACCGGCCTCGCGCACCCCGGCGGTATAGGCGGCTTCCAGGATGCGCTCGATCTCCGTGTCGTTGAGCGCCGGGATCACCGGCGCCACCATCACCGTGGTCGGTACGCCGGCCTGGCTGAGGCGGCGCAGCGTCTCCAACCGGCGCATCGGCGTCGCCGCGCGCGGCTCCATGCGGCGCGCCAGTTCGGGATCGAGCGTGGTCACCGACAGCGCCACCTTGGCGAGGTTGCGCTCGGCCATGCGGGCGAGAATGTCGAGGTCGCGCAGCACCAGCGCCGACTTGGTGACAATGCCGACCGGATGACCGGCGCGGTCCAGCACCTCGAGGATGCGGCGCATCACCTTGTAGCGGCGCTCGATCGGCTGATACGGGTCGGTGTTGGTGCCGATGGCGATCACCTTCGGCGTGTAGGCGTCGGCCGACAGTTCCTTCTCCAGCAGTTCGGCGGCTTCCGGCTTCACGAACAGCTTGGATTCGAAGTCGAGCCCCGGCGACAGGCCGAGATAGGCATGGGTCGGCCGCGCGAAGCAGTAGACGCAGCCGTGCTCGCAGCCGCGATAGGGATTGATCGAGCGGTCGAAGCCGATGTCCGGCGAGTCGTTGCGGGTGATGATCTTGCGGGTGGCGTCGTTGGTGACCGTGGTCTTGAACGGCGGCAATTCGTCGAGCGTGCGCCAGCCGTCGTCGAAGGCGATGCGCGCCAGCGGCTCGTAGCGGCCGGAGGCGTTGCTCTGCGCGCCGCGGCCGCGCCGCCGCTCGAACTCGACCGCCACCCCGAGGATGCCGGTGAGGTCGTCGACATAATCACCCGCCGGCGAGGAGGGCAGCTCCGGCACCGGCGGGTGTTTCAGGGCTGCGGTATTTCGAGCCATGGTCTGATCCTATCGACAGGATAAGAACGAAACAAGAACAATTTGCCAAAAGCGACCAATTTACGCAGTTTTGGGCCGATCTCGTACGCGCCGATCACCACGCCACATGATATGGTGGTCAATCGCTCGAGGACGTTCCTGGTTCCATGCTGACTGCCATCATCGCCACCCACGAATCGGAACGGACGCTGGTGCCGACGCTGGCGGCGCTGGTGCCGGGCGCCACCGCCGGCCTGATCGCCGAGGTCGTGGTGGCCGACGCCGGCTCGCAGGACGCCACCGCCGAGGTCGCCGACATCGCCGGCTGCCGCTTCGTCACCTCGCCGGCATCGCTGGGACTGCGGCTGAAACAGGCGGCGGCGGCGGCGCGGACGCCCTGGCTCATGTTCCTGCGCACCGGCGGCGTGCCGGAGCCGGGCTGGGTCGAGGCGGTTGACCGCTTCATGCAGACGGCCGACCGCATCGACGGTGCGGCGCGCGCCGCCGTGTTCCGCCCGCCGGCCGCGGCCGATCTCTTGCGCCCGGGACTGGGCGAAGTGCTGGCGCTGCTGCGCGTCGCGTTCGGCGGCGGCGCCCGTCCCGAGCAGGGCCTGCTGATCGCGCGGCGTTTCTATGACGCCGTCGGCGGCCACACGGACGTCGCCGACACCGAAGCCGCGCTGCTGCGCGCGATCGGCCGCCGCCGCATCGCCATGCTCAGCGCCGCCGCCACCACGCTGACCTGAGCCACGGCTGGACTCCGCCGCACCAAGCGGCGCAAGACTTAGCGGCCTAAGACTTGCAAGCCACCATCGTTTCGAACATCAGGCGGCGACAGCGCCGCGATGCGTACAAGGAAAGATTGCAATGGCAGACGCCGTGATGGATGCAGACCAGATCGTCAAAGGTTCCTGCGACGACTCCTTTTCGGCGGTGCGCGAGGCCTTCGTCGACAACTTCCGCCGCCGCGGTGAAGTCGGCGCCGCGGTCTGCGTCTACAAGGACGGCAAGAAAGTCGTCGACCTGTGGGGCGGTCACAAGGATCTCGCCCGCACCGTGCCGTGGGCCGAAGACACCATCGTCATCATGAATTCGCTCGCCAAGAGCATGTCGGCCTTGTGCATGCACATGCTAATCGACCGCGGCAAAGTCGACTTCGATGCGCCGGTCGCCAATTACTGGCCGGAGTTCGCGCAGGCCGGCAAGGAGAAGGTGCTGATCCGCCATATCCTGTCGCACACCTGCGGCGTCATCTACAGCGATCGCGCCAAGCCCGGCTCCTGGTATCGCTGGGACGAGCACATCAAGGCACTCGAAATGCAGGAACCGGCCTGGGAGCCCGGCACCTACGGCGCCTACAATTCGATCAACATCGGCTATCTGCTGGGCGAGGTGCTGCGCCGCGTCACCGGCGAGAGCGTCGGCAGTTTCCTGCGCAAGGAAGTGACGTCGAAGCTCGGCGCCGATTATCACCTCGGCCTGCGCCCCGACGAGATCGCGCGCGTCAGCGACATGCACCAGAATCCGAAGAACACCTTCTTCCAGATCGCCGCCGATCCGAAGGCGCCGCTCGGCCGCGCCTTCCAGTCGCAGCCGCCCGGCGGCTACTTCCAGAACACCCGCGAGATCCGCGAGATCGAAGTGCCGTCTTTCGGCGGCCACGGCAATGCGCGGGCCATGGCGCGCATCTACGCCATGCTGGCCGGCGACGGCACGCTCGACGGCGTCGAACTCCTCTCGCCGGCCGCGGTCGAGCGCACGCGCTGGCTGGTGTGGGAACGCGACTGCATCATGACGCAGCGCTTCCTGCGCATGGGCTTCGGCTTCATGCACAACGAGCCGGGCACCTTGCCGATGGGCAAGAACATGGCGGCCTACGGCCACTCCGGCACCGGCGGCGCCTTCGCCTGGTGCGACCGCGACCGCCGCATGTCGTTTGCCTATTGCACCAATTTCCAGCGCGAAGGGCCCGGCATCGGCGCCCGCGGCGCGGTGCTGGCGCTGGCCGCCGGCGGCGGCACCCCGCCGGACTGGCTGACCTGACGCCCAGCCGAGATACTTGACTTTATCAAGTATCCGTCCGACCCTGTCGGCATGGCCCAGGCCACGCCCGATCCGCAACGCATTGCCGCGGTGCGCCGCTTCAACCGCTTCTACACGCGGCAGATCGGCGTGCTGCGGAAGAACTATCTCGACAGCCCCTACTCGCTCGGCGAAATGCGGGTGCTGTACGAGATCGCCAACGCCGGCGACGACGCGCCGACCGCCAGCGACGTCGGCCGCGCGCTCGATCTCGACGCCGGCTACATCAGCCGCGTGCTGCGCGCTTTCGAAAAGAACGGCCTGATCGCGCGCAAGACATCCGCCACCGACGGCCGGCAAAGCCACCTGACGCTGACCGCGCGCGGCCGCAAGGTGTTCGCGCCGCTCGAGCAGCGCTCGCAGGATCATGTCGCCGCCATGCTCGGCACGCTCGACGCCGGCGAACAGGCGCGGCTGGTGGCTGCGATGGAGACGATCGGCGCCCTGCTCGGCGCCGACGCACCGGCGTCAAAGCCGGCCGTCCGGCTTCGCGCGCCGAAGCACGGCGACTTCGGCTGGATGGTCAGCCGCCACGCCGAACTCTATGCGCGGGAATATGGCTGGGGCGCTCCGTTCGAAGGCCTCTGCGCGCAGATCGTCGCCGACTTCATCAACAAGCACGACCCGGCGCGCGAGCGCTGCTGGATCGCCGAGGTCGACGGCGAGAACGCCGGCTGCGTGCTGCTGGTCGAGGACTCGCCGGGCGTCGCCCGCCTGCGGCTGCTGATCGTCGATCCGAAGGCTCGCGGGCTCGGGCTCGGCGCCATGCTCACCGGCGCCTGCGTGCGCTTTGCGCGCGACGCCGGCTACACGGCGATCACGCTGTGGACGCACAGCAACCTCACCGCGGCGCGGCACATCTACCAGAAGGCCGGCTTCACGCTGACCCGCAGCGAACCGCACCAGAGCTGGGGCCAGAAGGTCATCAGCGAGCACTGGGACCTGGTGTTATGACCGCGCAATCGCGAGGCTCCGTCATGCCCGGCCTTGTGCCGGGCATCCACGTCTTGGCTAAAAAAATGCAATACAGACGTGGATGGCCGGGACAAGCCCGGCCATGACAAGGCACTACGCCGTCGCGCCCTTGGCCTTGGGGCGGCGCATGTGCTCGTCGAGCCGGGGCAATATCTCGACGAAATTGCACGGCCGGTAGCGGTAGTCGAGCTGGTGCACCAGGATGTCGTCCCAGGCATCCTTGCAGGCGCCGGGCGAACCCGGCAGGCAAAACACATAGGTCGCATTGGCGACGCCGGCGGTGGCCCGCGTCTGAATCGCCGAGGTGCCGATCTTGCCGTGGCTGACCAGCAGGAACAGCGTCGCGAAGCCGTCCATCTTCTTTTCGAACAGCGGCTCAACCGCCTCCGGCGTAACGTCGCGGCCGGTGAAACCGGTACCGCCGGTCGAGATGACGACGTCGACCGCAGGATCGTCGATCCACGCCTTCACCTGCGCGCGGATGGCGTCGACCTCGTCCTTGACGATGGCGCGGGCGGCCGCGTGATGCCCGGCGGCAGCGATGCGCTCGACCAGCGTGTTGCCGGACTTGTCGTCGGCCAGCTCCCGGGTGTCCGACACCGTGAGCACCGCGATGCGCAGCGGTATGAACTGTCTTGTCTCGTCGATACCGGGCATGGAAGGAGCCTCCGCCGTCGTGCCCGGCCTTGTGCCGGGCATCCACGTCTTTTCTGCGGCGCAGTAAAGCAAGCCGTGGGTGGCCGGGACAAGCCCGGCCATGACGAGTCAGTCAATCGTCTCGCGCGCTCCGCCTGCTGCCACTCCCTATAACTGCGGCAGGTTCAGTTCGACCACCAGCTTCTTCCACTGCGCCACTTCGGTGGTGATCACCTCGTTGAACTTCTCCGGCTGCTCCACCGGAGCCAACCCGATCTTCTCGACGAAGGCGATGAAGTCCGGCGTCTTGGCGATATCGACCAGCTCGGCGCGCAGCTTCTGTACGATCGGCGCCGGCGTCTTGGCCGGCGCGCCGATGCCATACCAGCTCCAGAAATAGAAGCCGGGGAAACGTTCGCCGACAGCCTGCACGTTGGGCAGCTTGCGGACGCGCTTGGGGCCGTTGGTAAACAGCACCTTCACATTGCCCGCCTCGACATGCTGGGCGATGTCCGAATAAGGCACCAGGCCGACGTCGATCTGCCCCGCCACCAGATCGTTGGTGATCAGCGACGAACCCTTGTACGGCACCACGGTAAAGTCGACCTTGATGGTGCGCTTGAGATATTCCATCTGCGGCGGCGACTGGCTGCCGCAGCTGATCTTGTTGGTCTTGGTATAGGCGAGGAATTCGTCGAGGTTGTTGACCGGCAGGTTCTTGCGCGCGGCGATGACCAGATCGACCGACGCCATGTGCGCGATCGGCGTGAAGTCCTCGATGGCGAAGCCGGGCTGCTTGAAGATGGCGATGTTCTGCGCCAGCGGCGCCAGCATCACGAGCAGCGTGTAGCCGTCCGGCGCGGCCTTCGAAACGTATTGCGCGCCGATATTGCCGGACGCGCCGCCCTTGTTCTCGACGATGACGTTCTGCTTGAGCCGGTCGGTCAGCCGCTGCGCCGCGGCGCGGCCGATAATGTCGGTCGGACCGCCCGGCGCGGTCGGCGCCACGATGGTGACGGTGCGCGACGGGTAGTCGGACTGCGCGGCGGCCGGCAGCGCGAACTGCGGCAGCAGCAGGCTGGCGCCGGCGGCGCCGGCGCCGATGCCGAACTCGCGGCGGGTCAGGCGCAGTTGCGATCTGCGGTCGTTACGGTCTTTCATTTCACTCCCCATTTTGAAATTCTTGTTGGTGCAAAGCCCGCCGGTTTGCGGCCGGGCCGTCGTCTCAGTCCGTCGAGGTGGCGCTGTTTCTCCAGATGCGGTGGCTGCGGACGCAGCGCGCGGCTCACTTTTCCAGCACGACGGGATTGCTCAGCGTGCCGATGCCGGTCAGTTCGATCTCGACGGTGTCACCGGGCTTGATATTTTCCGGCACGCCGTCGGTGCCCATCCACATCACGTCGCCCGGATAGATGGTGCAGTATTTCGACACCTCGCTGATGTAGGTCGCGGCATCGAAGATCATGTTGTTGGTCTTGAAGTTGTCCTTGACCTCGCCGTTGACGCGGATCGTGGTCATCATGGCGTCGAGATCGACCTCGGTCTCGATCCACGGGCCCATCGGCTTGAAGGTGTCGGCGTTCTTGGAGCGCCACATGGTGCGGTCCAGCGCCTGCCAGTCGCGCTCCGACACGTCGTTGCCGATGGTCCAGCCGAACACGTAGTCCAGCGCCTCTTCCTTCGAGACGTTGCGCGCCTTCTTGCCGAACACCGCGACCAGTTCGCCTTCATACTGGAATTTCGGGCCGGCATCGCGCGGCTTCACGATGGCTTCGCCGTGCGCGATCAGCGCATTGTTGGTGCGATAGCCGATGTCCGGCTTCTTCGGATATTCCGGTTCCTTGTTGCGCTTGATCGCCATGCGGCGGACGTGGTCGGCGTAATTGATGCCGACGCAATAGAAGGTCGGCGGCACCACCGGGATTTCCAGCTTCACCGCCGACAGCGGCAGGGTGCGCGCCGTCTTCTTGTAGTCGCCGCCGAACGGCGACCCGTCGACCGCGACGACCGTGTCGCCTTCGATGATGCCGAACGAGATCTTGTCGTCGGTCTTGAACCGGCACCACTTCATGATCGCCCGCTTTTCGGTTTGCGTTGTCTGCGGCGGTCACATTTGCACAGACCGCCGCGCAAGCCAACGCAAGGCTCACACCGGCGCGAGCAGTCCGGCTTTTTCAATCACCGGCTTGGCCGCGGGCGAGGCCAGGAGATCGATCAGCGCCTTGGCGGCTTCCGGCGCCTTCGAGCCGGCGTGCACCGCCGCCGACAGCGGCATGACGTTCTGCAAGGCGTCGGGGAACGGGCCGAGCACGTGGACGCCATCGACCAGCTTGAGTTCGGCCAGCTGCTGGATCGCCATGGCGCACTCGCCGCTGGCAACGGCCGGGGCGACGAGGCCGGACCGCGTTGTGGTCTTGCGCGCCACTTCGTCGGCGATGCCGAGACTGGCGACGACCTTCAGAAAATGCGCGGCGCTCGGGCTGCCGGTGGCCGGATCGGCGTGGATCACCGATTTCGCCTGCAGCAGCGCGTTCTTGAAGCCCTCGACGGTGCTGATGTCGGGCTTCGGCTCATTGAGACCGACCGCCAGCCCCATCACCATGCGGGCAACGCCGCGGCTGGTGGCACCGTCGACCTTGCCCTCCTGCGCCAGCCCCGCGATCATTTCCGGCGTCGCAATCACCACGTCGGCAGCTTCGCCGGCCCGCACCTTCTCCACCGTCGCCGATGGCGGTGCGAATTCCATTGAGATGGCGACATCTTTCGCCTTGCGAAAATCGGGGGCGAGCGCTTCGATGGCGCCTTGCATGGCCACCGTCGTGATAATCCGGATCGTCTGAGTCATGTCGAGGGCTACCGCTTCCGTTAGAGTTGTGACGCTGCGAACGTATTGCAGGCCGACACCTTGCCCTCTTTCAGACCAATAGTGAACCACCGCTGGCGTTGCGCCGACGAGCCATGCGTAAATGAGTCGGGCACCACCGTACCGCGCGCCATCTTCTGCAAGCGGTCGTCGCCGATCGCCGCCGCGGTCTGCAGCGCTGCCTCGACGTCGCCGGGCTCGATCGACTTCCAGCGCTGATTGGAATGGAAGGCCCAGACGCCGGCGAAACAGTCGGCCTGCAATTCGACGCGCACCTGGATCCGGTTGGCCGCCGTCTTGTTGCCCGACGCCTGTTGCGCCTCGCGCGCCTTGGTCAGCACGCCGAGCTGATTCTGCACATGATGGCCGACTTCATGCGCCAGCACATAAGCCTGCGCGAATTCGCACGCCTTGCCGGTGCAGCCTTTGAACCGCACGCTGATCTCGCGGAAGAATGACGTGTCGAGATAGATGCGCCGGTCCGACGGACAATAGAACGGACCGCTCGCCGCGGTGGCGAAGCCGCAGCCGCCCTGCACCTGGCCGTCGAACAGCCGCAGCCGCGGCGGCCGATACTGCTGGTTTGAATTCTTGAACACCGCGGTCCAGGTGTCCTCGGTATTGCCGAGCACGGCGGCGACGAAATCGCCCATCTGATCCTGCGGCGCGCCGGTGCGCGGCGCGCGCTGCGCCGGCTGTTCGTATTGCGTGCGGTTGCCGGACACCATCTCGGCGCCGCCGATCAGGATGCTCGGGTCGATGCCGAGCGCCCAGCCGACCAGGCCGAGCACCACCACGGTGCCGATGCTGAGCCCGCCGCCGCCGACCGGCAATCCGAATCCGCCACCACCACCGCCGCCGCGCGCGTCTTCGACATTGTCGCTCCGGCGAAAATCATCCCAGCGCATCGGACCGTCTCCAGCGTGTCAAAGCCATCGTTATCACAGTGCGCAGCGCTTTCGGTGCCGCTTGCAGAGTTCCGTTTTCAGGTGCGCGCGAACGATCTAAGCCTCGGCAACATAGGCAGAATTTGCCCAGTATTGGGACACTTTCATAAACCGTTTTTTCACCTTGCACTCCCATAGTGAGCCCAAGTCGGTTGTAGGTCCCGCGTCTGCCGACCGCGTCGCCTGAGTCAGAGTAGTGAGTCATGGTAGTGTCGCGTCGCGGGGCGCCCTCACGGGCGCCCCGTGGAGTTTCCGAGAGCACCCAACAGCACCGCATCCTTGTCGGCGACTGCGTCGCCGAAATGGCCAAGCTGCCGGCCGGATGCGTCGATCTGGTGTTCGCCGATCCTCCTTATAATCTTCAATTGGCCAACGACCTGAAACGGCCGGACGACTCGCATGTCGATGCGGTCACCGATGACTGGGACAAGTTCGCCAGCTTCGCCGCCTATGACGCCTTCACCAAGGAATGGCTGGCGGCCTGCCGCCGCGTCCTGAAGCCGTCCGGCACGATCTGGGTGATCGGGTCCTATCATAATATTTTCCGTGTCGGCGCGATCATGCAGGACATGGGGTTCTGGATTCTCAACGACGTCGTCTGGCGCAAAACCAATCCGATGCCGAATTTCCGGGGCCGCCGCTTCACCAATGCGCACGAGACCATGATCTGGGCATCGCGCGATAACGCGGCAAAGGGCTATACGTTCAACTACGAAGCGCTGAAAGCCGGCAACGAAGACATCCAGATGCGGTCCGACTGGACCTTCCCGTTGTGCACCGGCGAAGAGCGCCTCAAGGGCGCCGACGGCAAGAAGCTGCATCCGACGCAGAAACCCGAGGCTTTGCTGGCCCGCGTGATCCTGTCGTCGTCGCGGCCCGACGATCTGGTGCTCGACCCCTTCAACGGCACCGGCACCACCGGCGCCGTGGCCAAGAAGCTGGGCCGCCGCTTCATCGGCGTCGAGCGCGAGGCGAAATACGCCAAGGCGGCGCAGCAGCGCATCGCCGACGTGCAGATGGTGCCGTCGCCCTCGATCGCGCCGTTCATGACCGCGCGCGAGGCGCCGCGGGTCGCCTTCTCGTTCCTGATCGAGCGTGGCCTGGTCAATCCGGGCGCCATCCTGGTCGACGCCAAGAAGCGCCACAAGGCGCTGGTGCGGGCCGACGGCGCGGTGGCGCTGGGCGACGTGGTCGGCTCGATCCACCGCATCGGCGCGCTGGCGCAGGGTCTGGGCGCCTGCAACGGCTGGACCTACTGGCACCTCGAGACGCCGAAGGGCCTGAAGCTGATCGACGAACTGCGCGCCCAGGTGCGCTCGGAGATGTCGGAAGCGGCGGAATAGGCTTAGCGGACGTCGCCCTTCGAGGCTCGCGCGTTCCGCGCTCGCACCTCAGGGTGACGCCAGCGTCTCCAAAAACAACTCCAGCGCCCGTTGCGCGAACGCGTCCATGTTCGACTGCCGGTCGGCGCTGCCGGTTTCCAGCGTGATGGTACGGTCGACCGGTCCGGCCACCGCCATGCAGCTATGCCCGGCGCCGTCGCCATAGCGGTTGCCGGAGGGTCCGGCCGCGCCGGTCTCAGCCAGGCCCCAAGTCGTCTCGTGCCGCTCGCGCATGCGCTGGGCGCACATCAGCGCGAACACTTCCGTCGAGGCCCGCAGGCCGCCCGCCATGTCGGCGTCGGTGATGCCGAGCAGCACGGTGCGCGACTGCCGCGTATAGACCACCGCGCCGCCGACGAAATAGGCCGAGGCGCCGGGCACCGCCAAAAGCGCCGCCGCGATCAGGCCGCCGGTCGACGACTCGGCGACCGACACCGTCTCCTTGCGGGCGATCAGGCGCGCCGCGACTTTTTCGGCGATCGGCATCAATGTCTGCATTATCAGTCTCCGCGTGCGATGTTGCCGCTGCGCGCCGGCACGCCGAATTCGCGGCGGCACACGTCGGCCAATAGCGCCGCGCCGTCGCGAATGTCGTCGTGCGACGGGCTGGCGAAGCAGAGCCGCATCCGGCTTCTGCTATGGGTCTTGTCGGCCGACCAATTCGGCCCGGGATTGATGGCGACGCCTGCGGCCAGCGCCGCCTGATAGAGCTTCAGGGTGTCGACCTGGTCGGGCAGCTTGACCCAGAGAAAGATGCCGCCCTTGGGCACGTCGAATTCCGCCGCGGTGCCGAACTGCTCGTTGAGCGCCTCCATCAGCGTATCGAGTTTGGCGCGCAGGCCGCGGCGCAATTCCGGCAGGTGCGTGTCGAAATGCGCGGCGCAGTATTCCGCCAGCACCATCTGCTCCAGCGCGCCGGAGCCGGCATCGGTCTTGAGCGCCAGCATGCGCGACAGGATCGGCCACGGCGCGACGATGAAGCCGACGCGCAGCGCTGGCGCGATCGATTTGGAGAACGAGCCGATGTGAATGACGTTGCTGGATTGGCTCATGGCGTAAAGCGCCGGCGGGCGCTCACCGGTCCAGACCAGATCGGCGTAGCAGTCGTC
>LNFM01001321.1_pt1 | contig 56990 bp, 37 predicted proteins | sample 596031 | NCBI WGS metagenome assembly LNFM01 (sample SAMN04254537, study PRJNA301005) | activated carbon metagenome | isolation source: dual media filters at the Ann Arbor, Michigan drinking water treatment plant | place: USA: Ann Arbor
CGAAGCCGCCGCCCCTGCCGTTCCAGGCGGGGGCGGGGCGCGCGGCAGCGCGGGTGGGGGCTTCAGCACTGCGCCCACTGCCGTTTCACTCGCTTGCGCGCGGCAGCGCGGGTGGGGGCTGCGTAGCAGCTCTGTGCCAAACGTCGTTCTGCTCACTCGACGGCCGCCCCGCGGCTCTGTGCACAACGTCGTTCTACTCAGTGGGGGCCCCCTCGCGGCGGCCTTGGCTGTTACCCCCTTCCGTCGGCTGCGCACACAGTTAGGATCCTTGGATTTTTCGCGATAGATCGCTCGTGGCGATTGGCCCTGCGACGACGCTCGGCCTCGACCGCCGATGGACCAAAGAGAACGTGTAGACTCTTCGCCGTTGAACGTCACCAAGACCGAACGAGGCCGGCAATGGACCGCGCCGAGGGGTTCGATGACGTCCATCGAGCTGCCGCCGATCATTCGTCTGACGTTCGTGGGGTTGGCGCACGAAGAGTTCGCGAAGGCCATTCACAAGACGATGGACGAGTGGATCGCGCTGGGGATCGCGCCGTTGCAGATCTTCGTCGACGCGAGCGAGCTCGTCACGATCGAGTCCGGCTTTCGCGCAGAGAGCATCGATTGGGTGCTGCGCAATCGCGCGCACATCTTGTCCGTCCGAGCGTTCACTCGATCGCAGATCGTCTCGATGGCGATCAACCTCTCGCGATTGTTCGTGGGCGACGTGCTGATGGCCTGCAAAGACAAAGAGGCCCTCGAACGCGAGTGGCTCGACGCGGCGCGAACGGCGCGCGATCGAGCGCAAAACAAGCGGTAGCCGCGCGGCGTTCGATCGATCTCTTCCGCCATCGATCCTGCGCAGGGCACCGCGGTGACGAGCGCAGCGCTTCGCAGCTCAGAACGACCCGCCGACGGTCGCGCCCACAGAGCCAACACGGATCGCGGGAACAACGGTCACGCGTGGCGCGGAAGCCTCTCGACCCAGAGACCACAGCGAGAGCCCGACCGAGGCCACGCTGACCGAGAGGTAGACTCCCGCGATGGCGGTCGCGATCGGATCGCTGCCGTACCAGGCGAACGCGCCTGTAGAAGCTCCGGCGAGCCCGGTGTGCGCGAGCCACAACACCGTGCTCGTCGCGGCGATCGCCACGTGTACACCGCGCGGGCGGTTCGCGGACCACAGGATCGCCCCAGGAAGCACGAGCGATGGAATCGCCAGGGACGCTCCGACGATGAACGGGAGCCTCAGCTCCGACGCGAGCTGCCACGAATCGCAGCCCCCAGGCACGACGGAGCGACACGCCTCCGCCGCGCTCGGCGCGAGCGTGGCGCACGCTACGGCACACACAATCAAGTGACTTCGCCCGATGGTCACGATGCTTCGATTGTACCCGTTACGAGACGACGAGCCAGCGACCCACCTCGGCGCCGACGACGTTGCGCACGAGGGCGTGCTCCCACGGAGCCGGGCGCGCGAAGAGGGCGGGGTCGATCGCGGCCAGCGCCCACTCGACAGCCACCGCGAGCGCCTCGCCCGAACCCGAGTGCACTTTGACGGCGACCCCTGCGCGCCGCTCGGGCAGCGCGATACAAAACAACCCCATCGCGCCGATCTTGACTGCCATCGGCTCGCGGGCGTTGCGCGCGATCACGAGGTCGAGGCGCCCGGTCCCCGAGGTGATCTCCGGGTGCCTGGCCATCGCCCACCCAGCGCGATGCAAGCGGCGCGTCCAAGGATCGTCGCTTCGCTCACCTTCTGCCATCGCGCGGGCGAGTCGCTGCCACGCCCGCGCCGCCCGCGACACTGGCTGCACAAAGGACGGAACGCCGCACCCATCGACGACGACCCGCGGAGCAAAGTCCATCCACGCCGTCATTTGTGCGGCGATTCGCTGCTGCAACGGATGGTCGAACGGACGGTAGTCGCTGTCGAACCCCGCGCGACCGCAGGCCGCGAGCATGAACGCGTGCTTGCCCGAGCAGTTGTTGTGGAGGTCCGTAAACGACTCGCCCGCGCGAAGGATCGCCTCGGCGCTCGGCGTGTGAACAGGAGGGTGAGCGCCGCAGCGAAGCTCGCTGGGAGACCGACCGAAGCGCGCCAGGATCTCGAGCACCAGCGCGAGGTGCTCGGGCTCGGCGCTGTGCGACGCGCAGCCGACGGCGATGTGTCGCGGCGAGAGATCGTCCGCTTCCGCTCCGAGCAGAGACAGCGAGACGGCGAGCTGGTGAGGCTTGGACGCAGAACGAAACGCGGTCTCGCGATCGTCGCCGACCGACACGATCGCGCGTCCGTCGTCGTCGAAGGCGAACGCCGAAAACGGGTGCACGGACTCGACGCAGTCGCCCCGTAGCTGTCGAACTTCAGGCATCTCTTGGCGGAAGGGTACCGTACCCGTCCGCGGTTGCCGGGCGCCGCTCGGGTCTTGTCGCAACGGGGCCCTGCCGTGCGATGCTCGCGCACGCCCATCGCTGGGGCGCTAGAACCCATGCCGCTCGAACTCGCGCTCGCCCAGGTGACTCCAACGCCGTCGTACACCGGAAGCTCGCCCGTGCTGCTGGTGGTGCTGCTCGCGATCGCGTCGGTGCTTCCGTTCTTCATTCTCGTGGCGACGTCCTTCGTGAAGGTGTCGGTGGTGCTCGGGCTCGCGCGCAACGCGCTCGGGACACAGAACGTCCCGTCCAACACGGTGATCACCGCGCTCGCCGCGGCGCTGTCGATTCACATCATGGCGCCGACGACCGCGGCGGTGGGTCGCGCCGCGGGGCCGTTCGTCGATCGCGCGCTCGCGGCGGATCTGGCGCGCCCCGACGCGAGGCAAGAGCTCGAGCGCGCGTGGAGCGCGACGCGCGCGCCGATCGCTGGCTTTCTCGAACGCAACAGCACCTCCAAGGACCGAGCGCTGTTTCTCGACCTCGCGCGACGCGCGCGGCAGCGGCCCGCGACCGATGGCGGAACGGTCGAGCAAGTGTCGGCGACGGACCTGAGCGTGCTGCTGCCAGCCTTTGTCACGAGCGAGCTCACGAGCGCGTTTTCGATCGGCTTTCTGATCTTCTTGCCGTTCTTGATCGTCGAGCTGGTGATCGCGAACATCTTGACCGCGCTCGGGCTCCAGTCGGTGTCTTCGTCCTCTGTGTCGTTGCCGTTCAAGCTCTTGCTCTTCGTCCTCGCGGACGGCTGGTACCTGCTCGCGAGGGCGCTGGTGCTCGGCTACCGGTGAGGCTCTGTGTGACAACCGCTCATCGCGCGGCGGTCGAAACGTTGACAGCGCGAGAACGCGAGTGCTAATCGCGCGGCCGTACAGATGGCGACGCGCCGCGCTCGAAGCGGCCGCGTCGTGCGTTTCTTGATCGCGCGCGACGACAGCGCGCAGGGAGCCAGCGCTCGATGCTTCGCCCAATCTGTCTCTTCACCGGCAACGCGAACCCTGCCCTCGCAGAGGGAATCGCGAAGCACTTGGACAAGCCGCTCGCGCGCGCCAAGGTCCAACGCTTCTCCGACGGCGAGACCGCGGTCGAGATCGGCGAAAACGTGCGAGGAATCGACACGTTTATCATTCAGCCGACCTCGCAGCCCGCCAACGACTCGCTGATGGAGGTGCTGATCCTGTCGGACGCGCTTCGCCGCGCGAGCGCCGGCAGCATCACCGCGGTGATGCCGTACTTCGGCTACGCCCGACAGGACCGCAAGGTCGCCGGTCGCACGCCGATCACGGCCAAGCTCGTCGCTGACCTGATCGTGGCCGCGGGCGTTCAGCGCGTGGTCACGGTGGACCTGCACGCCGGACAGATCCAGGGTTTCTTCAACATCCCCGTCGACAACCTGTACGCGATGCCTGTGTTGCTCGAGGCGCTGCGGCAGGAGCTGGGGATCGTTCCCGCGGCGGAGGCGGTGTTGGTGTCGCCCGACGCGGGCGGCGTCGAGCGCGCTCGCGCGTACGCGCGGCGGATCGACGCGAGCCTCGCCATTATCGACAAGCGTCGAGAGCGCGCCAACGTCAGCGAGGTGATGAACATCATCGGCGACGTCGAAGGCAAGGACTGCTTCATCCTCGACGACATGATCGACACGGCAGGGACGCTCGTGAACGCGGCCAAGGCCCTGCGCGAGCGCGGCGCGCGCAAGATCGTGGCGGTCGCCACGCACGCGGTGTTCTCGGGCCCGGCCATCTCGCGCATCACCGAGTCGCCGCTCGAGCGGGTGATCGTGACCGACAGCGTTCCGCTTCGCGAAGACGGCAAGGCTTGCAGCAAGATCCGCCAGGTCTCGGTCGCGAGGCTCCTGGCCGAGGCGATCCGTCGCATCCACGCGAGCGACTCGGTCAGCTCGCTCTTTGTCTGAGTCGCCGCGGACGATCGCCGCGGGAATGAACCCTCGGCGCACCGTCGTTCTCGCTGTGTTTCGCGCGGAGCCTCTGCGCGCCGCGCGGAGGAGTCGTCACGTATGAGGAGCTTCGGGTACACGCTTTGCGTCGTCGCGCTCGTCTCGGGCTCGACGTGCTCGCGCGACAATCGTCGCCCCGCAGCGCTCACGCACGCCGACGCCCGGTCGCAGCGAGACGCAGCTTCGTCCGACATCGTCGTCCGGGACGACAGCGGCCAACCCGCGCCGCAGGTCCCCGCGACGCTCTCTCGCGCCGTGGACGCGGTTCGGCGCGACGACTGGCGCGTGGCCCGAGATGTCATCCTCGCGCTGCCCGAAGAAGAGCAGCGCTCGCGCGAAGCTCGCTACGTCCTCGCGCGCGCCTACCTCGCCCTCGACGCGGCCGCGCAGGCGGTGCCCGTCCTCGACGGGCTCGAGTCGCTCGTGCCCGCGATGGCCGACGACATCGTTCGCCTCCGCGCGCAGGCGCTCGCCAAGAGCGGACGCCACGCCGACGCCCGAGCGGTCTACGAGTCGCTCGCCAGCCGCACCCGCGAAGAGCGCGATCGCGCCCACGCCGCCGTCGAAGCGCTCGCGAGCGGTGACGCTGCCGCCGCCGCCGCGGTGATGCGACGCTGGGCAGACGACGCGCCCTCCGGGCTCGACCGCGGCCGCGCGTGGAAGCTCGCCGGCGAGTGTCTCGAGTCCGTCAACGAGCCCGAGGCCGCAGCCCGCGCGTGGCGCAGGATCCTCGTGAAGGAGCCGGACTCTGGGTTCGTGACCGCCGCGCAAGAAGCGCTGGCGCGGTTGCACGCGCCGCTCTCGCGCCAGGAGCTCTTCGATCGCGCGCGAGAGCTCAACGAGCGCGCTCGCTATCAGACGGTCATCGACGAGCTCTCGGCCATCGGTCCGTCCACCGATCAGGACGAGTGGCGGCGGCTCCACCTGTTGGGAAGAGCCTATTTCGGTGCCCGAAATCGCTACGCAGACGCGCACACCACCCTCGCGCAGTCCGCCGCCAGGCAGGACAACCCCGAGCGCGACGAGGACGCGTTCATGTCCGCCCGAGCCCTCGCGCGCGCGGATCGAGACGAAGACGCGATCGTCGCGTACGACCGCGTCGCGATCGCCGTCCGCGGCCGGTGGGGCAGCGAGGCTGCCTTTCGCGCGGCGTGGCTCGTCTCTCGAGCGGGTCGTACAGACGCCGCCGTCGGGAGATACCGCGACTTCTTGAATACACGCACCGACGCCCAGCCGAGCCAGCGCGGCGAAGCTGCGTGGGAGCTCGGATGGGCGCTCTTCAACGCGCAGCGCTACGCGGAGGCAGCTCCCGAGCTGGCGCGGGCTGCAGAGCTCGCGACCAAGTCTCTCGAGCGCGGCCGAGGCGCGTACTGGTCTGGCGTCGCCTACGCGCGGGCCAACGACCCGTCCAACGCCCTACGAGCGTGGCAGACCCTGGTCACCGAGCGGCGACTGACCTACTACGCGCTGCTCGCGGAGACGCGGCTTCGAGACCGAGGGGTGACCGTTGCGCCGACGCCGCTCGCGGTCGCCAGGCGCCCGGCGCCCGAGGTGCGAATGCCCGCGCACATCTTGTGGTTGCGCGCGTTGGGCTTCGACCGAGAGGCGAGCGGCAGGATCGCCGCGCACGAGTCGACGATCCGAGCGAGCGTCGCGCGCGACCGCGCAGACGAGGCCCTCGCGCTCGCGTACCTGTCGCTCGGCTATGCGCAGCGCGCGTACGCGATCGCGCAGCGGCACGGAGACGAGCTCGATCGCGTTCCGACCGAGGCGACGCGGTGGATCTGGGACTGCGCGTACCCTCGCCCGCACGCCACGGCGGTCGAAGCCGCGGAAGACCAGAGCACGCTCCCGCGGCACTACCTCTTCGCGATCATGCGGCAAGAGAGCGCCTTCAATCCCCACGACGTCTCGAGCGCCCGCGCGATCGGTCTTCTGCAGATGATTCCGCCGACGACCCGGCGCGTCGCGCGCGAGCTCGCGATCGAGTTTCGCGAAGAGAACCTCTACGACCCTGCGTACAACATCCGCGTGGGCGGCTATTACATCGGCAAGCTCTTCGCGCAGTATCAGGGCGTGCTTCCGCGGGCGATCGGCGCTTATAACGCCGGTCCCGGCGCCATGGGCCGCTGGGTGCGCGAGCGGCCGACGATGGACCTCGACGCGTTTACCGAGTCGATCCCCTTCGACGAGACGCGGATCTACGTGCGGCGCGTGCTGCAGAACCTCGCGCGGTACCGCTACCTCTACGGTCCGCGCGCAGAGAACAACGCGATGCATATCGCTGTCGGCGCGCCGACCCAGGGCGTCACGCAGCTCGTCGACTACTGAGCCGCGACGGGCCCAGGGGCGCTATCTTCGCAGCGGATGCAAGCAGACTTCTGGCAGCTCCGTTGGGAGCAAGGGCAAATCGGCTTTCACGAAGGCGCGCCCAATCGATTCTTGCTGCGGCAAATCGATGGGCTCGGCGCCGCAGGCTCGTCGGTGTTCGTCCCGCTCTGCGGAAAGACAGCGGACCTCGACGCCCTCGCCTCGCGCGGCTACCGCGTGACGGGCTGCGAGCTCGTCGACCGAGCGGTGCGAGACTTCTTTCGCGAGCGCAGCGTCGAGCCAGAAGTGCACGAAATCCCTGGTGGAACGGCGTTTGACGGCGCGGGCGTCCGGCTCGTGCGCGGCGACGTCTTTGATTTCGTGTGCGATCAGTCGTTCGACGCGGCCTTCGACCGAGCGGCCTTGATCGCGATGCCCCCCGAGAAGCGCCCCGCGTACGCCGAGAAGGTCCTCTCGTTGCTTCGGCCCGGCGCGCGCATGTTGCTCGTCACGATGGAGCACGACATCGGGCAAGGCCCGCCCTTCTCCGTGAGCGAAGAAGAAGTGCGCTCGCTCTACGAGGGGGCCTGCGAGGTCACGTTGATCGAGCGCGAAGACGCCCCAGACAGCCAGCGCTTCACCTCCCGTGGAGCGACGTTCGCCCGCGAGGCCGCGTACATGCTCGAAAAGCGCTGAGAGAAGCGCCTCGATCAGCGCCTGTAGCCAAACTCTTCGCCCCGCGACGCGACGAGCGCTTCGAACACGCGCGCGAGGGCGACGTCGAGCGTCGATACGCGGTTGCCGAGGTCGTGCGTCGTGGTGACGACCTCGACGCGGCCGTAGGTGTTCGTCCAGGTGGGGTGATGCCCGAGCGCCTCGATCGGCTCGACGCAGGCCGCGTAGAACTTCATCGCGCCCCGAAAGTCATCGAACTCGAAGGTCGCGCGCAGCGCGCGATCGTCGCCCGACCAGCGGGGCAGCGCGTCGAGCGCGGCGGCGAGCTCGTCTTGTGTCAGCAGCGTCGCAGGCATCTTGGCTCGGGACGATATCGCGTCCGGCGATCGGGCTACAACGTAAGGCCCTGCTCACGGGCGAGCGTCGCGTAGGCGCCGTTGGCGGTGACGAGCGCGTCGTGCGTTCCGGACTCGACGAGCACGCCATTGTCCATGACGATGATGCGATCGGCGTTTCGGACCGACGCGAGGCGATGCGCGATGACGAAGGTGGTGCGGCCCTGGACGAGCACGGCGAGCGCGGCTTGCACGAGCTTCTCGTTGTGCGCGTCGAGCGAGTTCGTCGCCTCGTCCAGGATCAACACGCGAGGGTCCTTCAAGAGCGCCCGCGCGATCGCGATGCGCTGGCGCTCTCCGCCAGACAGCCGATAGCCACGATCGCCGACGATGGTCTCGTACTTGTCCGGGAGCCCCTCGATGAACTCGTGGATCTGCGCCGCGCGCGCCGCAGCTTCGACCGCAGCAGCGCTGGCCTCGGGCGAGCCGTAGCGCAGGTTTTCGAGCACCGACGCGTTGAACAGGGTCGTCTCTTGCGTGACGACGCCGATCTGCTTGCGCACCGACTGCACTGCGAGCGACCGCAGGTCGTCCCCATCCAGCCGCACGACGCCGCTCGTCGGGTCCAGCAGCCGCGGAATCAGCGCGGCGAGCGTGCTCTTTCCCGCGCCAGACGGGCCGACGATCGCGACGAGCTCGCCCGGCGCGGCGACCAACGACACGTCGCGCAGCACGCGCTTACCGTCGAGATCCAAGCACACGTTTTCGAAGGCGACCTCGCCCCGCAGCGCGCCGGCGGGCCTGGCGTCGGGCGCGTCCGCGATCGCCGCGCGCAGGTCGAGAAAGGCGAAGATCCTCTCGAAATACGCGTAGCTCGTGATCACGTCCGTGCGCACGCTGGCGAGCGTCCGAGCAGGCCCGTACAACCGTCGCAGCAGCGCGGTGAACGCGACGAGCGTCCCGAGCCGCGCGTGGCCCATGAGCACCATCGTTCCGCCGACGCCGAACACGAGCGCCGGCCCGATCGTCTCGAAGAGCCCGAGGATCATTTGAAACCAACGGCCGACCTGCGTCTGCTTGATCGACAGCGCCATGACGTCGTTGGCTTTGGCTTCGAGGCGCTCGACCTCGCGCGCTTCGGTTCCCGACACTTTGAGCAAGAGGGCGCCGGAGATCGAGAGGGTCTCGCTGAGGATTCCGGTGAGCTCGGCCATGCCCACCTGAGCCTTGCGCTTGAGCTTCTTGCGCTCGATCCCCACGGATTTGGTCGGCAGGACGAAGACCGGCAAGAGCGCGAGCGCGACGAGGGCGAGCCGCCAATCGAGCCACAGGAGCATCGCCGTCGTCGAGAGCAGCGCGAGCGACGCCTCGACGATGTCCACGAACGTCGAGGACACCGCGCTCCCGGCCCCTGCGACATCATTGAGCACGCGCGAGATCGCCTCGCCCGGCGCCGCGGCGGCAAACCACGACAACGGCTGCGCGTGCAAGTGTCGAAACAGCGCCACCCGGAGGTCTCGCATCACCCGCTCGGACACCATCGCCGTGAGGATCTTCTGCGCCACGACGGCCAGCGACGCGCACAACGGGCCGACCACCATGAGCACGCACAGCGTGTAGAGCTGCGCGCGATCCCGCGAAGGAAGGGCTCGATCGACGATCCGCTCGATGCACCACGGAGGAACCAGGTGCAGCACCGCACCCCCCGCGACCAGCAGCGCGATCAACGCGAGCGTCCCGCGGTAGGGCGCCACGGTCTCGCGTACCCGCCGCAGGGTCGCGGCATCGATCGTCGGCAGCGACGTCGGATCGATGTAGCTCTTCTTCACGCGCTCGAAGCTCCGCGAACGGTTGGCGACCCGCTCGAACCGTCAGCCATTGCAGTCCTCGTGCGCGCGATCTCGCATCTCGTCCGTCCGCCCCGAAAGGTCCGGTGATGACCCGATGGGATGCGCGCAGTGTATGCGCGCGAGCGCTCGACGCACGACCGCGCGTCGCGACGTTTGCAACGATCCCATTTCATCGATGCAATGGATCGAGGCGCTCCAGGGTCGACCGACCCGAGAAAGTGCTGCGATTTGAAGAAGCCGATCGTTGGCACGATCCCTGAAGACTATGTTCTCGACGCGACGCTCTTAGCTCCCCCTCTCGAGCGTCAATCGTCGACAAAATCCGGCCGTATCTCCGAGGCACTCCCCTCCCTCCCTCCTCGCTGTGCGGCCGGTACCTATTTCTCCGGCCGATGTTCGTCTTGGCAGCCCGCTGCGGACGAACATCGGCCGGTTTTTCGCGCATTCCGATCACGCCTTGGTGACGAGGGCCTTGAGCTGCGCGAGGAAGTTCATCGCTTCGATTGGCGTCATGCGCTCGATCTCGGCGCCTTCGAGCGTCGCGAGCGCCGGGTGCTTGGGCGCTTCGGGCTTGGCGTCGAAGAGGTTCGCCTGTCGCGCCGCAGCGCCAGGGCCGTGCCCGCGCTCGAGCTCTTTCAACAGCGCGCGCGCGCGGGCGACCACGGGCTCCGGCATCCCTGCGAGGCGCGCCACCGCGATGCCGTAGCTCCGAGACGCTCCTCCGCGCTGGAGCTTGTGGAGAAAGACGATGCCGTCGCTTCCGTCGGCGGTCTCTCTCGCGCTCACGTTGACGTTGGCCGCGTGCTTCTTGCTGTCCGCGAGGGAGCACAGCTCGTGGTAGTGCGTCGCGAACAGGGCTCTGCAGCGAACGACGTCGTGCAGATACTCGCTGACGGCCCAGGCGATCGCGAGCCCGTCGTACGTCGAGGTGCCGCGGCCGATCTCGTCGAAGACCACGAGCGAGCGCGTCGTCGCGCCGCGCAGGATGCTCGACGTCTCGGTCATCTCGACCATGAACGTGCTCTGTCCGCGCGAGAGGTCGTCGCTTGCTCCGACGCGGGTGAAGACTCGATCCACCATGCCGATGCGGGCGCGGCGCGCGGGCACGAACGAGCCCATCTGCGCGAGGATCACCTGCAGCGCGACCATGCGCATGAGCGTGGACTTGCCGGCCATGTTGGGGCCCGTGACGAGCAAGAGCCGCTCGCCCTTGCCGTCGAGGGTCACGTCGTTGGGGACGAACGCTCCGGGCTCGAGCGAGGCTTCGACGACGGGGTGTCGAGCTTCTTCGAGCTCGATCATCGGGGAGTCGTCGATGTCGGGTCGGACGTAGTCGAAGCGGTGCGCGACCTCGGCGAGCGCCGAGAGGGCGTCGAGGTCGGCGAGCACGCGCGCGAGCTGCGTGAGCGGGCCTGCGAGGCGCGCGATCTCTTGCGCGAGCGCGTCGAAGAGCTCTCGCTCGCGGGTCTGCGACTGCTCCTCGGCGGACAGGATCGTCTTTTCGAGCTCGACGAGCTCTTCGGTGATGAACCGCTCGCCGCCAGCGATCGTCTGCTTGCGCTTGTAGTCGCTGGGAACGTTCTTGAGGTTGGCCTTGGTCACCTCGATGTACCAGCCGAACACCCTGTTGAACGCGATCTTGAGCGAGTTGATCTTCGTGCGCTCTCGCTCGCGGCTCTCCATCGCGAGGATCTTGTCGCGGCCTTCGCTGGCGAGCTTGTTGAGTGCGTCGAGCGACTCGTCGTAGCCCTTGCGAAAGATCGGGCCGTCGCCGAGGGCCGTCGCGGGCTCGTCGGCGAGCGACGCGAGCAGCATCTCTCGGAGCGGGGCGCATGCGTCCGGGGCGCGCAGTCCCTTGGTGGCGGCTCCGACGCGCTCGAGCTGCTGGTGCAGCGCTGGAACGCGATCGAGCGAGTCCCTGAGCGCCGCGAGGTCGCGCGGCGTGACGGCTCCGAGCGTCGAGCGAACGGCGATGCGCTCGACGTCGGAGACGCCTCTCAGCCCTTCGCGCAGCTCTCCGCGCGCGTCCGCTGCGGTGACGAGCGCCGAGACCGCGTCGAGCCGCTTCTTCACCCTTCGCACGTCGGTCAGCGGAAAGGCCAACCACGACCGCAGCCTCCTCGCGCCCATCGCCGTCACGCACTCATCGAGGTGCGCGAGGAGCGAGCCCTTCTTCTCTCCGCGCGCGGAGGTGAACAGCTCGAGGTGCTGCTGCGCCCGCTCGTCGAGCACCAGGTGATCGCGCGAGTCGAGCCTGACGAGCCTGTGCACCGTCACGTCGTGGCCGGGCTGCGAGTGCTTCGCGTACGCGAGCGCGACGCCCGCTGCGTGCCTCGCGGCCGCGGTGATCCCCTCGCCCTGCGCGGCGAGCTCACCCTCACCGAGCGCCGACGCGAGGGCGTCCGTGCTCGCGCGTCGACCGATGTCCTTGTTGATCCGAAGAAAGAGCCGCGGCAGGAGCTTGCATGCGTTGCGACCGACGGACTCGCACTCGGGCGCGACGACGAGCTCGCGCGCATCGAGCCTCGCGAGCTCGCCGGTGATCGCGGCGCTGTCGCTCACTTCGCCGGCGAACAGCTCGCCCGTCGACAGGTCGTACGCGGCGAAGCCCCAGGGGCCGGGCGCGTCTGGGCCCGCGTCGGGCGCGACGACGGCGGCGAGAAACTGATTGGACCTCGGCGCGAGCGCCTCTCCGTCGAGCACGAGCGCGGGCGTGAGCACGCGGACGACCGCGCGCTTGACGATGCCTTTGACCTTCGACGGGTCCTCGAGCTGCTCGCAGATCGCGACGTTGAACCCCTGTTCGAGCAAGCGCGGCAGATAGCTCTGCACCGCGTGGTAGGGGACGCCGCACATCGGGATGGGGTCCGGATCGTTCTTGTCGCGCGAGGTGAGCTTCAGGTCGAGCGCGCGCGCCGTCGTGATCGCGTCCTCGTAGAAGAGCTCGTAGAAGTCGCCGATCCGAAAGAACATCAACGCGTCGGGGTACTGCTCCTTGGCGTTGAGGTACTGCCGCATCGAAGGCGTCGGATCCTTGGACTTTCCCGCCGAACGCGAAACGCTCTGCATCGTCATGACCGCGACGTTGTGTAGCGCGCCGACAACGTTCCGTCTGCTTTGCTGCAGACAGAGTATGTCCAACGATCGCTCGACGGTCGCGATTCAGGCGATCAGTTGAAGGTGCGCGTCTGCACAAACGGCGCGATCGAGTACTCGCGCAGCGACGCGGGGGTCTGATCGACGACGTACACGCGATCGGACGCGCACTGGTGGCGGACCACCGTCGCGCCGGCGGCGCCGGTGTTGGAGACGAGCTGCGCGTACCCGCCGCCCGTACGGAACGTGATGGCGGCGTCTCGCGGGGTCGGCTGCGAGCCCGACGCAACGCGCAGGCGAAACCACCGCGCGTCGTAGGTCTCGTTTTCAGCGACGCGTCCGCTCGGTCCGACGGTCGGGTCGGAAACGCACTCTCCAGCGCGCTCGACAACGTCGTTGGGATACTCGACCCCGCGTCCGGCGGGCGTGATCGAGAGGACCCAACGGTTGCTCGCGCGCACTTCGACGCGCGTGGCTTGCGGGTAGCAGCACGAGAGAAGCCTGGCGAACTCAGCGGCCGACGCCGCGAAGCCCGACGAGCCAGCGGGCGGCTGCACGATGCCGCACGCCTCACCGGCGAAGTCGTTGCCGGCGACGGTCGTCCTCGGAACGCTGAGCTCGAGCGCGTCCGGCGTCGATCTGCGCACGGCGTACTCGCGGTTGCAGCGCGCGTTGGTGTCGCCGAAGACCGCGCGACACTGCGACGCTGTGCACCGCGGGTCCTCTGGAGGAATCGGGATGCTCGCGTCCGCGCGAACGTTGTTCTCGACGTACGGGCTCGGGCCAGCGATCACGACGCGGTCGCCGGCGAGCGCTCCGAGCTGGCAGAACCGCGAGCCGGGCGCCTGCATGCGCATCGTCGCCGGATCCGCGAGGGTCGCGAACGACGCCGCGCTGATCACCCTCAGCGGAAGCTGACCTTCGAAGCGAAGCAGGTACGTCGCGTCGCGAACGGCGACCGGGTCGACCTTGGTGGCGTCCGAAGGCTGTCGCGGAAGCTCGACGCAGTGGTCGTTGTTCATGTCGCACACGGCGCCAGCGCCGTCCGTCGCGACGAGCCGCGGATTCGCGCCGCCGAACGACGCGGCGCCGCCGTTGATGGTGAGCGCCGGTGCTCCGACGAGGCTCGGGCGCGTCGTCGCGTCACCGCCGCGAGGGATGTGCCTGAGAAACGGGCGCTGCACGGACTGTCCGACGCGAACCGCGCAGTTGCGATCGGGGTCTTCGAGGTCGACCACCTGGATCTGCGCGTTGGCGAGGGCGACCACGGCCTGGACGCCGCGAAACACATCGAGCCTCGGCTGAGGAATCGCCGGGCAGTTCTCGGTGAGCGGCTGCGAGACGTCGCAGGAGACCTGACCGGAAGCGCCGCGAGCCGCGATCGCGATGAAGCCGACCGATCGCGCGGGCGCGCGAATCGGCACGCGATCGTGCGGGAGCGTCGGGTCGATCTTCGGGCACGCGCGCTCGTCGAACGGAACGCGCATGCAGTCCGGGTGGTCTGCGACCGCGTTGGCACGCGCACGTTGACCGTAGGTCGGCGCGGGCGCCCCGCCGCGAAGCGTGGCGTCGAGGGCGATGAGCTGACGATCTCCGGTCGTGACGACGTAGACCCAGTGCGTTCCATCGGACGGGAGGCGCGGAGAGACCGCGATCTGCGTGGTCGGAACACCGGATTGAAGCGGCGCCACTTCGCGCAGGCGCAGCGGCGACCCGTCGGGCTCGAGCACGTGAACGATCGGAAGACCGCGATCGCTGACGAACACGCGGCCATCGTCGGCCACGACGAGCTTCTCGACGATCACTCGTCCGAGCGTCGCCGAACCGTCGGAGCTGTCCATCGAAGCGTCGATCCCTGCATCGACGCCGACACCGCTATCGATCCCCGAATCCGCTGGGGGCGTGGACGAATCCATCGCGGGTGGAGAGCTGTCGGCGACGTCCGTGACGTCCGCTCCGTCCGCGCTGTCCGGACCTGCGTCCGAGACGTCTGGGTGCGCGTCGCCAGCGCTGTCACCGGCGTCGTCGATGGCGTCCGCCGCGTCGCTGCCGCTGTCGGCGGCGCTGTCCGCCCCTGAATCGACCGCTGAATCGACCGCTGAATCGACCGCTGAATCCGCAGCGGAATCGGCGCGCGCGTCCGGGCCCGAGTCGACGCCCGCATCCGTGAGCGGCGCGGCGTTTTGCAGCCGCGTCTCCGATCGCAGCACGGGAGCGACGAGCGGATCGCTAACTTCGTAGATCCGAATCGAGCCGTCCTGGAGCAGCACATAGAGCAGATGCGTCGGCGGGTCCCCGAAGGAGCGCAGGGCGATATCCACTGGCGGCGACGGGAGATCCGCGATCGCCACCGTCGCGCCGCCGGACTGCAGCGAGAAGCCGCGCCCGGCGAGCAGCCGCCGGTTGTCGAGGATCGAGATCGTGTTCTCGCCGGCGTTCGCGACGTAGGTCACGCGCCCTTCGGGGTGCACTGCGATCGCGCCCGCGAACGCGCCGGTCGGGATGAACGTGAAGCCCGGCACGCGCGGCTGCGTGTCGACGTTGCCTGTGTTGAAACGCGGGTGGAGGTTGACTACGGCGAGCTCGCCGCGATCGGCCTGAGTCACCAACGCGAAGAGGCGAAGCCCCACGAACCCGTTGCCTACCGGCTGGATGTCGCTGCTCGACATGGCCGTGACCGAAGGGCACTGCGAGATGCGAAACGCCTCGACCTCGGCGCCGAGCCGCATCGTGTCTGCGGAGATGCGCCCGTCCGCGCCGACGGGGACACGCAAGCACACGAAATCAACGGACACCGGACGATTGAAGCTGAACGACGTCGCGACGGTCGGCGGCGGCGGGCATCCCGCGCTGCCGAGCGCGGAGGCGGCGAGCGCCGCGAGCAAGAATCGGGGCCGAATCACGAAAGCTCCCTCGGCCGAATCGGCTCACCAACCGTGAAGACGACCTGGCGCGTGCGCGCGTCGACGACCTCGATGCACATGGAAGAGAAGTTCACGACGTACAAGAAATTGCGGCCGTCCTGGCCGAGACCCGGGTCAGCGATGATCTCTGCGGGGCCGACTTGCGTGCGCACCTGCGCGACCTCGCGCCACGCGTCAGCGTCGACGACGTAGAGCTTTCGCGCGTCGTACAAGACCGCGTAGAGCTCGACGCCTTGCGCGCAGGTTGCTCCTCGCTTGACGGGGACGACGCGCGAGGCGCCGAGCGGCAACGAGAGCTGATCGACCACGCGCGGCTCGTCGGGGTTGCTCAGGTCGATCGAGAAGAGCGCGTCGCCGATGCCCGCGCCCGAAGAGCGCCGCGCGCGAACGGCAGCGTACGCGCGGGTCGCGTTGCACGGATCGACCACGGCGTGAACGACGCCGAGCGCCGAGGCGACGGTCGTCGGCACCGTGGGCGGCGCGCGAAACACAAACGAGCGATCGCCGTCTTCGAAGAGCCTGACGTGACCGATCACCGGCTCGTCCCGCGAGAACACGATCCACCGGGGGCTGGCGGTGGCATCGGGCGAAGGCAGGCGGAGCTGCGTCCACAAACGAGGTGAAAAATCGCCGGCGAAGTGCGAGAGCACCGGGACGCCCTCGGCGCCGCGCTGGACCATCAGCGACACGCGCGAGCGGGTCTCTTCGTGGTGCGTGATCGTGATGTAGCGAACGGTCTGGCCGTCGGGCTGCGCGCGATCCACGACGTCGAGCGAGGTCGGGTTGGGCGGCAAGAGGAGGCTGCGCGGACCGGAACGCGACGCGCCGACGCAGTGGACGTTGCTGCTCGACTGTTGCTCGTCGCACGCTCCGCCGGCGCTCGACTGCTGGCATTCGAGCAGCCCGTCCGGCCTCACGTCGAACCAGTGCACGCAGCCCGTGCCGCGAGAGGCGACGTACATGCGGCGGTTGTCGGGGCTGAGCGCCATCGAGCTCACGTACGAGCCCACGCGGACCGCGGCCTCGCGAGCGATCGCTCCGGCGGCATCACGGACGACGTACGCGGCCTCGTCGGCGTTGTTGCCAGGGCGACCCGCAGCGATCGCGGCGAGCGCGTCGGTCCTGATCTTTTGCAGGTCGAAGGCCTGCACGAGCGCGCCGTTGAACTCGAGGTTGAAATTGGTGTTGGCGACGTAGAGCACCCGCCCGTCTGGCGACACGAGCGCGGACGACGGGAAGTGCAGGACGCCCAGCGCGGGCCGTCGGCCAACATCACCTTCACACGCAGCGATACCTAGAGATACCGCGGAAATCGCGACCAACGCGCGCATCGAGATCATTTCGGACGCGGGACCCTACAGCGAGCGACGACCGAAGTCATCCCGCCGAAAAAACGTCGCCGCCGACCGCGACATCACTGCCACGGGTGCAGGAGCGGAGAGCCGCCGTTCGCGCCCGACGGATCGGTCGGCTGAGTCGTCGTGCCTCGAGGGTTTGTCCCAGGCGGCGCTGGGCGCACTCGCGTGCCATTTGCCGGTCGGACGCTCGGCGTCCGCGGCGGCAACATGAGCTGGATGTGCGGCGCCGAGTCCGGTCGCAGCTCGAACGTGGACGGAACGAACCCGTCGGCGCTCACGACATATCGAACGACGGTCGACGGCCGAGAGAGCGCGCACGGCGTCAGGCACGCGACGGTCGTTCCGTCGATCGAGAGCTGAGCGCCGGGCGGCTGGGTGTCGACCCGGATCGCCTGCGACAGGACTCCGGGGCGGCCAGCGTTGTTGGTGGGGATGGTGCCGTTGGTCGGCGTCGAGACGTTGACGTTGACCGTCGGCGGCTCACCAGACTGCGCGGAGCTCCGCTTGATGATCATCGCGCCAGCGCCGACAAACGAGAGCACGCCTACCGCGCCTAGCGCGAGCACGACGGGGCTGATCGTTGATGGCTTGGGCGGGTTCGGACGGGGCGACGTCGTGACCGGCGAGATGGTGGCCTGCGCGACGGCGGGCGACGCGCCGATGGGCGGCGGCATGAGCGACGCGCGCACGCCGTCGCGAACCACCGTCTGCTCGGCGTCATTGATGGCGAAGGGCTCGAGTCCATCTTGGAGCCGCGCGAGCTCGGCGCCGAACTCGGCCATGCTCTGGTAGCGAATCGAACGATCCTTCGCGAGGGCCTTGAGCAACACGGCCTCGAGCGCGGCGTCGACCTGCTTGGCCGCCGCGATCGTGCGAGGGCGAATCGGCGGCTGATACATGTGCGCCGCGAGGATCGCCATGAGGTTGTCGACGTCGAACGGGAGCTGCCCCGTGACCATCTCGTAGAGAAGGACCGCCGTCGCGTAGATGTCTGTGCGCGCGTCGATGTCACGCTCGCCCGCAGCCTGCTCGGGAGACATGTACTGGGGCGTCCCGAAGACAGATCCAGTGCGGGTCTTGGCCGCTTGCGAGCCGGCGACCTTCGCGATCCCGAAGTCGAGGATCTTTACGAACGTGGGATCGTCGCCGACGCGCTCGAGGTGAACGTTGTCGGGCTTCATGTCGCGGTGGACGATGCCGACGGCGTGCGCCGCGCCGAGCCCGTCGCAGATCTGGCGCGCGACCTTGAGAGCGAGCATCACGTCGAGCGGTCGACGATGACCGTCGGGCATTCGACCGGCGTTGTGCATCACGAAGCCGAGGGATTTTCCCTCGAGGAGCTCCATCACGAAGAAGCGAGAGCCGTCCTCGAGCACGCCGAACTCGAACACCTTGACGATGTTGGGATGCTGCACGGCGGCGACGGCGCGGGCCTCGACCTCGAAGCGCGCGACGAGCTCTTCTTCGTGCGAGTACTCCGCGCGAAGGACCTTCACTGCGTATGCAGCGCCGTCGCTCACGCCGCGAGCGCGATAGACGACGCCCATTCCGCCGTCGCCGAGGACTCCGTCGATGACGTAGCGCCCGTGAATGACCGCGCCGAGGAGGCGAGTACGGTCGTTTGCGACGACGACGTCCTGAAGGACCGCTCCGTCGTTGGGGCACTGCCGCTCGGCATCACCCCAGAACTTGGTTCCGCATTTGGGACACTGTCGCATAGGAGATCTGGGACGGTCGAAGTCCGAAGCCGGTGCTGGTCAGTCGAGGGACTCGAAGCATCGAGACGCGGTGAGAAACGGCGTCCGAACCACTGCTGAGCGAGGCGCGCGACGCGCCGCCCTCCCTCTCTCGTTACCGCGAATTCACACGACGGACAACTTCGCTCGACGCCCCCCCGCGAGAAAGCGCGGCGATCCGCTGCCGCGCGCGCTCAGCGAGGGGGCTGTTTGCGCCGTGCTGGATCACCAGCCGAAGCGAGGCGATGGCCGCCGTTCGATCGCCGCTCTCTGCCTGCATCAGCGCGCGAACGTAGTGCAGCTCGGCCGATGTCTGCGCCCGCTGGACGGCTTCAGCGATTCGCGCCAGCGCAGCAGGGCGCTGACCAGCTGCCCACAGCGCTTGCGCCAGCTCTGCCAGAAGCGAAGGACTCGGCGACTGCGTGCGAGCCCTCGCGCGCTCGAGCGCGTCGGCCGCGCTCTGGTGCTCGCCGAGCAATCGCAGCGCCGGACCAACCGACGTGAGCACGGTCACGTCGTCGGGCGCGGCGCGCATTGCTGCTTGAAGCATCGAGATCGCCTCGCCGCGGGGCTGCGTCCCGCGGGCGGGACGGGCGGAGGCCAGGAGAATTCCAAGGTTCAACGCGGGCATGGCGTCGCGGGGGCTCAGACGAACCGCGGTTCGATACGAGCTGACGGCGCGGTCTCGGTCGCCGGCGTCCTCGAGGCAGAGCGCCAGCCCGTAGTGCGCCTCGCCCAGCTGCGAATCGAGCCGAATCGCCTGCTCGAACGACGCTCTGGCGTCCGCGGCCCGCTCGAGCTCGCGCAGCACCGCGCCGAGCGACGCGTGCGCCTCGGCCATCCGCGCGTTGCGCTGAATCGCCGCGCGAAAGTGCCCCTCTGCCTGCGCCCACTGCTCGCGGCGGCGCGCGATCTCGCCGAGGTAGAAGCTCGGCCTCGCGTCGCGCGAATCGAGCCGCGCGGCCTGCTCGAACTGCGATCGAGCTTCATCGAGCTGCCCTTGTTGCAGCGCGCGGTCTCCGCGAGCGATCGCGAGATCGAAGGGCGTCGCCGTGGGGGCGCGTTGGCCCGGCAACGGAATGGGGATCCTTCGCTGCGCAAACGCGGGTGCCACGGAGGCCGACGCCACGAGGAAGAACAGCGCGAAACGAAAGCGAGGGCTCTTGGCGATCATCGCGGTTGTCGATGGTAGACGTCCCCACGGGCGATTTCTTCGCGCTCGTCGAAATTTCGACGGCGGCGCGTCGACCGATCAAGCCCGCGTCAGCACCGCGTCGAGCGCGTCTCGAACAGCTCCGAACCGCTCGGGCGACACCTTGCTTCGGCCCTCGCGCTTGCTCTCGAGCACGTAGAACACGTCCGCAGCGCGCCTTCCCTCGGTGTTGACCTTCGCCGTCGCGATCGTGAGACCCAGGCGATACAGAGCGATCGCGATCGCATGAAGAAGCCCGGGGCGATCGCGGCCGAAGATCTCGATCACCGTGAAGCGCCCGCTCGCGTCGTTGTCGATCGAGACCTCCGTGCGCACCGCGGGTTCGGCCCGGCGAAAGCCTACGTTCGTCTCGATCGTGGGCGGCTCGTCGCCCGCGAGTACGCGGTCGAGCTCGCGCGGCAGACGATCTTGCAGCCGATCGAGGCCGCCGGGATCGTCATCGAGCCTTCGCACGATGAACACGTCCATCGCCCACGCCTCGTCTCCGGTGACCTTGGCGAAAATCTGCGCGCCCTGAACGTCGAGTCGGCAGGCGAATAGCATCGCCGCGAGCCGCGCGAGGAGCCCCGGTCGGTCCGGAGCGCACACGAGGACCTCGAGCAGCTCTTCACGCGCCGCGCTCGAGCTGTCGACGCGCGCGACGGACACGAGCGGCGCGCCCGAGGGCCGCGTGGACAACGCCTTCGCGTGGCGCACGATGGACGCCGCGCTCGATCCGTACACGTACCGCGACGGCAGCGCAGCGCAGTGCGCGCGGACGAGCTCGGCGTCTTCACCAGCCAGCTCCGCGGCGTGCTCGACGATCTGAGCGACGTCATCGACGTCCGCGCCGCCAGCGAGCGCCTCTTCGGTGCGACGCAAGAGCTCGTCGAGCATCTTCGCCTTCCACGTAGTCATGGACGTGGGGCTGGTCGTCGAGAGGTCGGCCACGGTGAGCAAATACAGCGTTCGAAGGCGCCACTCGGAGCCGACGAGCTTCGCGACAGGCGCGATCGTCTCGGGGTCCGAGAGATCACGGCGCGTCGCGACGTGGTAGAGCGCGAGGTGTTGTCGCACCAGCCACGCGACGCACTCGGCGTCCTCCGTCGACAGCCCGAGCCGCGGAGCGATGGTCGCCACGAGCTGCGCGCCGATCGCCGAGTGATCGCCGCGCCTGCCCTTGCCCACGTCGTGCAGCAGCGTCGCGAGGCAGAGGAGCGAGCGTCGATCGACGTCCGCGAGCACGAGCGCGGCGTTGTCGAACGCCTCGGCGTGCTCTCCGCGCGCCATCTCGTGCAGTCGATCGACGGCCGCGACGCTGTGAACGTCCACGGTATAGACGTGATAGACGTCGTGATGAACGCGCCCCGTCACCGGCGCGAACTCCGGGACCATCGCGAGCAACAGACCGAGGTCGTGCAGCTCTGCCAGGACGCTGCCCTCGCCCTGCTCCGCGGCGCTCACCGACGAGCCGCGCTGCCGGAGCCTGGCCCTCGGCGCGTGCGAAATCAGCCGTAGAAACAGCGGCCCCGACTCGGGACCCTCGCGCAGCGCGCTGCAAAACTCCTGGTCGCTCGCCGCGCGCGCGATCGCCTCTCGGGCCCGCGCCGAGAGCGGGAGGCCGTGCCGCACAGAGAGCTCGACGATGCGCAGCGCCGCCGCAGGGTCCTTCGAAAGAACGTTGGCGTCGGTGAACACGAGCGCCCCGTCGAAGCGCTCGACGCCATCGGCGATGCGCTCGGAGCGGGGGATGCGGTCGTGCGACGCGCGTCCCGTGCGGCAGCGCTCGAGGACGAGCTCGAGCGTGGTCGCGACGGTTCGCGCGTGCCCGTAGTACTGCTGCATCAGCCGCTCGGCGCCGTGGGCGACGGCCTCGTCCGAGTCGTCCGCGACGAGCCCGAGCGCCCGCGCGCACTCTTCTTGGGCGTCGAAGGTCAGCCGATCCGAGCGACGATTCGCGATCGCGTGCATCGCGCACCGCGCGCGCCAATAGAACTCTCGCGCGCGCTCGAGGCGCTCGCGCTCCTCGGCGCTGACGAATCCTCCGCGAAGCGCCTCGCGAAAGGACAGCACACGAAATCGAGCCCCCAACGCCCACAGCGCGATGTCGAGGTCGCGCAGCGCGCCGCGCCCGTTTTTCAGGTCCGGCTCGAGCAGGTACACCGAGGCGCCGAAGCGCTGGTGCCGACCGCGCATCTCCGCGCCAAACGCGTCGAGCAGCTGATTGACCTCGCCGTCGAAGAGCGAGCGCCAGCCGCGCTCGATCGCCTCTTTGGCGTACGCCGCGTCGCCCGCGAGAAATCGCGCGTCGAGGACCATCGTCGCCGAGCGCAGATCGTCTCGGGCGAGCTGGGCGAACTCCGTCGGCGACCGGACGGCGTGTCCGACGGAGACTCCCGCGTCCCACAATGGGTACAAAAGAAGGTCCGCGAGCGCCCGAACGCGATCGTCCTCGGGGTTGGGCGCGAGGATGACCAGGTCGAGGTCGCTGCCGAGCGCGAGCGTTCCGCGGCCGTATCCGCCGACGGCGATCAACGCGGTCTCGTTGTGACGCAGCCCGCATTGGGCCAGCGCGCCGCAGAAGAACGCCGAGAGGAGCCCGTCGAACACGGTGGCCGCCTGGTGCGCGAGCGCGACGCCCCCTCGCCCCTCGAGCGCCTTCTGGCGCAGCGGGCCGCGGTGAAGGGAGAGATAGCGCCGCGTCCCTTCGCCAATGGAGGGTGACAGCAGGGCGCGAGGAGCCTCGGAGTCGGAGCTTTGTGTCGTCAACGGAGCGCCGTTTTACAGCGTTTTGTCTCCGCGGTGGAGGCCAGGACGCGCCGAACGGTCGACGCCCGCGCACTGGGCCATCACGAGGACGAACGGCGAGCGAGCCGCGCGACACGATCACTCGACCCACGAATTCAAGACACCACGAAAACTCTTGCGTACAGCGCGGCGCCGCTCGAGCCTTACTGCGGTCCGGCGGCGACGCTGGCCGCGATCGAGCGGGCCATCTGCGTCTGATACGCGTCGGTCGCCAGTCGCCCCTCCTCCATCGCGTTGGAGATGAACGACAGCTCGATCAGGATCGCCGGCATCTCCGTTCCGACGAGCACGTTGAAGCGCGCAACGTGAACGCCCATGTCGTCCACCGTCGGGTAGCTCGCGCGAAGCGTCTCGAGCAGCGAGCGCTGCACGTTGTTGGCGAGGCGCCACGAGCGCGCGCCCTGCGAAGCGAGCTGCATGTTGGCAAGGATGTGCGAGACCTCGCCGTCGTCGACGGGGTCGAGCTCTCGCTCGGCGCTCACACGACGCGCGAAGCGGTTCTCGACGCGCTCGTGCCGAGCGTCGAGCGCGTACACAGAGACCCCTCGCGCCTCGGCGCGCGGGCTCGCGTTGCAGTGAATCGACACGAACAAGTCCGCCCGGGCGTCGTTCGCCCGTTGCGCCCGGTCCTCGAGCGTCACGTACACGTCGCGGTCCCTGGTCATCACGACGTCGACCCCGTGCTCCGACGCGAGCAGCTCGGCGACCTTGCGAGACACCGACAACGACACGTCGCTCTCGCGCAGGCCCGTCGGTCCTCGGGCGCCCGGATCGGTTCCGCCGTGCCCAGCGTCGATCACCACGCGTCGAACCGCGCGGCGGGCGCCGGGGTTCGAGTTCGCGTTTGCGGCGCCGCTCTCGACCACGGGCGTCGACGCACGCGCGCTGGCCGGGTCGAACAACGCCAGCGAGGCCCGAACGCTGTCGCGCGCGGCGCCATCCGGGCAGCGGCGCAAGTACTCGAGCCACGCGGCGCGGGCGCCGTCCCTGTCCTCGGCGAGATTGCGAAGCGAGCCGATTTTCGCGAGCGAATCGCAAGCGAGCGCGGGCTCGGCGCGAAGCTCGGACAGCGCGCGCAAACGACCTTCGGCGAGCGCGAGATCGCGCCCGTCTCGAAAGCGGCGAAAGCGTTCGGTGAGCAGCTGCGCCGCAGCGGTCTGGGCTTCGATCGAGCGTCGCGTGGCTCGCAGCGCGTCGAGCCTCGCGACGATTCGGTCGGTGTTGGCCGGAAGCGCGCCCCGCGCGATCGCCTCGCGCGCCGAGTTGGCCTGCTGCACGGCGTCCTCGTCGAGCGCCGCCGGAGCCCGAGCCCGAAGCGCGCTGGCGGAGCGAGTCGCGTCATCGTCGCCGCACGCGCCGACGCCGAACGCCACCGTGAGCGCAGCGACGGAAACCGCGACGATCCTCAGCGAGGCGAACCCGGTGATCGAAGCCGAAAGACGCACGTCGATCGTCGGTATCAGAGCTCGGGCCGGGACGCGAAGTTCTTGCAAGCGCGATGCGCTACTCTCGGCGCGTGGAAGAGACGCCTGCGCTAGTTCCCGTCATTCGATACACCGCGCTCGCGCTGGTGCTTCTGGTCGCCGCGCGTTCGGTGTTTCGCCTCGCGGCGCGCAACATCAACACGCCAGCGTTTCTCGCGGCGCTCACGAAGCTAGTCGACGCGAACAACGCCGCGCGCGCAGCGAAGCTCACGCGAGCAGCGGAGGTGGCCACAGTGAGTCGACTCGTGGCGCGAGCGTTGTCCCTTCGCGTCCACGCCGTCGCGCCGCCGACTGGCGAGCAGGGACACTTTCGCGACGGGGGAAGTCCCGGGGAGCCGTTCGAGCTCGGCTGGCGTCGCGAGATGGACGCCGCCCAAAACAGCCTTCGAATGGAAGTGATGACCGACACGGTCGCCGCGGCGGTCGCGGGCTCGATCGGCGCCGCGATCGCAGCGATCGGCGCGGCCAGCACAGCCGAGAGCTCGTGGCGCTCGGCCAACATCGGCGCGCTCGGCGTCGCGCTGCTCGGCGTGTTCGTCGCGCTTCGAACGGGCAGCTCGACGCTCAGCGGCCTCGTCGCGGTCCGCGCCTTCTGCGAGCGCATCAAGCGCCCGGTCGAAGAGTTCGACGCCGATCGAATCGAGGCCGCTCGAATCGCCGAGGGCGTCTGGCTCAAGGACCAGCGAAGCTCCAGCGGAGATGGCACCGATCCGTAGCAGGCGCTGATCCGCTCGGTCGTCTTCGACGCCCGGCGCCCGCGAAACAGCGATGATCCCTCAGATCCAGCGCAGCCGTCGGAGCAGCGCGGTGAGCGCGACGGCGAGCGTGACCGATGTACCGACGATCACGGCGAACGCCCACGCGCGATGCTGCCCAGGCAAGAGCACGTTCATCCCGTAGATGCTCGCGATGAGCGTCGGAACCGAGAGGACCACGGTGGCCGCCGTGAGCACCTTCATCACGACGTTCAGGTTGTTCGAGATGATCGACGCGAAGGCGTCCATCATTTGACTGAGGATGTTCTCGGCGACGCTGCACAGCTCGCGCGCCTGCGCGACCTCGACGCGCGCGTCCTCGAGCAGCGCCATCTCGTCGTCCGTGAGCGTCGCGCGCTGGTGGCGTTCGATCCGCGCGAGCAGCCGCTCGATCGAAGTGAGCGCGTTGGTGAAGTGGACGAGGGACTTCTGGTAGCGCAGCAGCTCGAGCACCTCTCGGTTGCGAAGGGAGGCGTTGAGCTCGTCTTCCAGTCGCTCGACCGCGGCGTCGATCTCGCGCAAGTGCTCGAGGAAGCGCTCCGCGGCGCGCTCGACGAAGGTGAAGATCAGCGGCCAGGGCCGCAACAGCGCGGGCCCGACGGACGCAGCTCGCTCGAAGACGATGCACGGCCGTCGACAGACCGTGAGCACGCGCATGCCGTCGAGCAACAACACCCCCGCGGACTCCGTAAGAAACCTCGGTTCCGTACGATCCAGCGGCTCGCTCGCCTCGAGCGGCACACGCAGGATCACCACCGTGCTTCCGCCGTGGGTCGAGTATCGGCCAGGCTCGTCAGGGTCGAGCGAGTGGTCCAGATCCGTCGAGTCGGCGCCGTATGCGACAAGCGCCGCGCGCTCGTCCGCGCTCGGATCGACCGCGTGCACCCACTGCCCCGCCTCCCCCGAAGCTCGAGACAAAGGGAGCGTGGCGGTGAGCTCGAGCGTTCGTGTGCGTTCGTTGTAGAGGTACAGCATGCCGGCGACTACAACTGACCCGCGGTCATGTTGTTATTTTAGTGAGCAGTGCGCTTTGTAGCCGCGCGATGACCTTGTCGACGGAGGCGCCGTCTTCCGCTCGCGCCAGTCGCTGACGACGCAGCGCGCCGACGGACGCAGCGACGCTGCCGCCGAACTGCTCGCAGACCGAGCACCCGGCGAGGTGCGCTTCGACCGCCGCGCGCTCGGACGGACCGAGGGTCCCGTCGATGAAATCACCGAGCTTCTCGAGGACCTCGCTGCAAAGCAGGCCCGCGACCCGTCTTTCTCCGTTCACGATGGCTCCTCCGTTCGAAGCGACGCCACGAAGCGGAGCCGCGCTCGATGCAGCCTGCTCTTCAGCGCCGAAACCGTGATCGACAACGCCGCCGCAGCCTCGTCGTTCGAAAGCCCTTCGACGTCGACGAGCGAGAGCACAGCCCTGTCGTCGTCCTCGAGCGTCGCGAGCGCGCGTCGCACGCGCTCGTCGTCCGCGATTCGCTCTTCGAGCGAACGCAGCAGCGATGGATCACCCCAACCCGCGGCGCCGCCGAGCGAGTCGAGGCTGTCGAGACTGTCGTGGGCCGACGGGCGATCTGCCCGCCGACGATAACGACGGTGCACGGCGTTGCGCGTGATCGTGAACAACCACGAGCGCGGCGAGCTGTCCGATCGAAACCCGTCTGCGTGCTGCCAGAGCGCGGTGAACGCCTCTTGCACAGCGTCCTCGGCGATCGCGCGATCGTGCGAGAGCGTGGTGGCGAATCGAAGCAGCGCTGCCGCGTGCCGATCGAACAGCGCGCGAAAGGCCGCAGGATCGCCGGTCGCGACGCCGCGAAGCAGCGTCACGTCGTCGATGTGTTGTCCTTCGCCTTCACTGGGCATGTGCTGAAGCCGAAGAGAGTGTACAGCGGGCAGCTCCCGAGCAGACCGGTCGCGAGAGGAATGATCCCGAGCAGGCCGAGCAGGGTCTTGGGCCCGACGAAGACGATCGAGAGCAGCGCGATGCCGAGGATCACCCGGATTCCACGCTCGATGGGGTGCTCGTTGGTCGGGAGAATCTTGCTCAACATGGCGGGTGGCTCCGTTCGTTTTCTTTGGGGGTTCGGGTCAGCGACTGCTGTTCAGCCGCGCTCGAACGAAGGGAGTCCCGAGGGCGCGAGTTCGATTCTTCTTCGATGCGCGAAATCGTCAGCGAATTTCCAGCACCACTCGCGCAGGTTCTGCGCCCGTCAGAGCAGAAACGGGATCACGGCCCGTCGGTCCTTCGGATAGTCATCGAAGCTGTTCTGATACCAACGGTGGTTGTCGAGGGCGCGGGGAAGCAGGTTGGCCGCGGTGTACAGCGCAAACGCAAACCCCGCGAAGGACCAGGTCGCGATCGTCCAGCCAACCCATTCGAGCAGCTCGCCGAAGTAGTTGGGGCAGGACACCCATCGATAGAGTCCGCCGTGCGGAATCTTGTAGCCCGTCTCGCCGGGCTTTCGCAGCGAGCGAAGGATCGAGTCGGACTGGTGGTTGATGTAGTAGCCGAGCGCGAAAACCAACGCGCCCAAGACGAAGCGCGCATCGGTGAGCCACTCGCTCGAATAGGCGCGAACGTGCGACACCTGGCCCGCGTTGACCGCAGCGTTGAGCGAGTTGAACGCGACCGCCGTGAGGGCGATGAAGACCGGCGTGCGCTTGGCGCTCGCGCCGAGGCGCAGCGGATAGATGAACGTGCGGTAGCCGTAGTGCGCCATCCAGAGCGCCAGCAGCACCCGCGAGCCGAGCTGATGGCTGTGATCGCCGACGAAGAAGATGTAGGCCCACAGCAGGACCGCGGGGCTCTCCATGATCACCCACGCCACACGCGGTGACAGCGAGGGTCCCCACCCCCCACGCGCGTGTCGACCGTACGGCGCCGTGATGAACAAGAGCGACAGGAACGTCAAGATCGCGAGGCCGATCTCGAGCCAGACGAGCCACGAATGAACCGATCGGAGCATCGGGCGGACTATACCTGCTCTCGCGCGACGGCGACCCATCGTCCCGCCGCCGGGACGAATCGCGGAGCCCGCGAGCAGGCGATCGGCGATACTCGCCGCAACTTGGAGGAGACAGAAGCAAAGGCCCGACTCGAGGCGCACCTCGCGACGCTCGGCTATTCAGCAACGCAGCTCGTCGTCGATTCGACGGGCACGCTCACGACGCTCCAGCCGCCGTCCGAGGGGCGCGCCGTCGCGCTGCCGGTTCTTCGCACGAAAGAGAGCGCGAGCGGACCGGCGGACATCAACGTGACGTCCGTGCTCGGCGAAGGCGGAATGGGCCGAGTCATGGCCGCTACCCAAGTCGCGCTCGGCCGCGAGGTCGCCGTCAAAGTCCTTCGCAACGAGGCAGACCCCCGCGCGAGCGCGGATCTCCTGCGCGAGGCGATGGTGGCAGGGAGGCTCGAGCACCCGAACATCGTTCCGGTGTACCTGCTCGGGACGACGCCGGAGGGGGCGCCGCTGTTCGTCATGCGCAGGATCGCTGGCGTGCCGTGGAGCCGCGTCTTGTCGGAGATGAGCGCAGCGCCTGCTTTCTTCGCGACCGCTAGCGCAGATCCCCTGGGATTTCAGCTGTCGATCTTCTCGCGCGTCTGCGAGGCCGTGCACTTTGCGCACTCCAAAGGCATCGTCCACCGAGACCTCAAACCCGACAACGTGATGCTCGGCGAGTTCGGAGAGGTCTACGTCGTCGACTGGGGCCTCGCCGTGTCGCTCGAAGATGACACCGCGCTCCCGCGCGCGCGCGACGCAAAGGCCCTCGCGGGTACCCCCCGCTACATGGCCCCCGAGATGATCGCCTGCGACGCCGCCGCGCTCTCGGCGCGCACCGACGTATTTCTGCTCGGCGCGATCCTCTACGAAATCGTGACCGGACGAGCCCCGTTCGACGCCCCATCCGTGCTCGAACAACTCGTTCGCGCGTTCGACTGCGCCCCGCCCCCCGTCGGAGAAGAGGCCTCGCCAGAGCTCGCGCGGATCGTTCAGCGCGCCCTCGCCCGATCGCCGAGCGATCGCTACGCGTCGGTCGACGAGCTCCGCAGAGCCGTGCTCGATTTCGCGCAACACCGCGCTTCGTACGCTCTATCGACGGAGGCGGCCGCGCGAGGGGCCGAGCTCTTCGCGCTGCTCGACGCCCCCAGCGATGCCCGATCCGACGCGAGCTCGCCGCGCGTCCAAGAGCTGTTCACCGAGTGTCGCTTCGGCTACCTCCAAGCCCTCAAGGCCTGGAGCCACAACGACGAGGCGAAAGCCGGCCTCAAGCGCGCCCTCGAGCGAATGATCGAGCACGAGCTGGCGCGAGACAACGCGCGGGGCGCGAGCGAGCTGCTCGCGCAGCTCACCGAGGCAAACCCCGAGCTCGCACGGCGCGTCCGCGACGCGCAAGAGCGCACCGTCGCCGACCGCGCGCGCATCGACGCGCTCGAGGCGTTTCGCAAAGACGCAGACACCGACTCCGCCACCTCTGCGCGGGTCAAGATGCTGTTCGGCGGCGGCCTGTTCTGGGCGGTGCTCTCGTCGATCGCGGGCGTTCTGGACTGGAAAGGGCTCTGGCCGTTCACCTACCGCGAAGCGATGGCGGCCATCGCGCTCAACGGCGCGATCACGGTCTGGATGCGATCGCACATCCTGCGCACGCAAAGCCCGAACGCCGCCGTGCGCCGGCTGCTCGACACGTCGACCCTGCTCGGGATCGGGCTCTTTTCGCACTGGGTGCTCGCGTGGGCGCTGGGCACGCGGCTCGAGCACGCGCTCGTGACCTTTCTCTGGTGGGTCGCCGGCGGATGGATCTGCGTGGGACTGCTCTTCGACCGAAAGATCGTGCTTACGGGCATCGCCTTCGGCGCCGGCGCGATCGCCGTCGCGCTCTGGCCAGCGCTTCGGATCTTCATCTTCGGCGCGACTTGCTTGATCGGGTACGGAGCGCTAGCGCTCGCGTGGCACATGGACGACCGCGCCAGACGGACGGTCAGCGAAGAGCGGTAGACTCAGACAGCAGTCGCGCGCGCGCCTGCGTTGCAAGCACCCAACGGGCCCGCGCGAGACGCGGCGCGAAAGGGGACCTCGGAGCCGTGGAGTACAAATACAGCAAACGCGCTGGCGCGCTCAACGAAGTCGCGCCCCAGCAGCAGCCGCAACGCCAGCGCGTCCAACAGCGTTCGCAACGCGAGGTCGTGCAGTCGTTGAGCAACGACTTCGACTTCGCAGAGACGACCGGCGTCAGCAACATCGGCCCGGGACCGAGCACGACGGGGATGCTCCACGTCGGCTCGTCCCACGCGCAATCGATCAGCAGCACACCACACCGTACGCCGGCCGCGCCGGCGCCGCGCCCGGCCGCGGTCACCGCGCCGCGCAACCGAGGAGGGCGATCGATGTTCTTCTTCACCGTCAATGCTGGCGAGCGGGTTCGCGTCATCCACCGCGACGGAACCGTCGAAATCGTCGATGGTCCCAGGCGCTTCTGGCTCGGCTCGAAAAACGTCGAGTACATGACCCAGTACGTCGCGCACCCGAGCGAGTTCTTGATCGTTCGCTTTCGCGACGGCAGGCAAGAGCATCACGCAGGACCCGCCAACGTGTGGCTCGACCCCAAGGAGCACCTCTCGATCGAGAAAGAAGAGGCCCTCCCGATCGCCGCAAAAGAAGCGGTCGTGGTGTACGCCAAGGGTGAAGACGGCGCCGTCGCGCGGAGGCTCGTGCACGGCCCTGCGATGTTCGTTCCGGCGCCCGGCGAGTGGCTGCACACGTTTTCGTGGCACGGCTCGAAGGGAGGATCCGACGGTTACCTGAAGGTACCCAACGCGCTGGTCTTTCAAAAGCTCTGGTTTTTGCCAGACCAGATGTACCATGACGTGCACGACGTCCGGACCGCTGACGACGCCGTCCTCACCATCCGACTGATGCTCTTCTTCGAGCTCGTGGACCTGCCGCGGATGCTCGAGAGCACGCACGACCCGATCGGCGACTTCGTCAACGCGGCCACGTCCGACGTCATCGACTTCACGGGAAAGCACGATTTCGAGTCTTTCAAGCGCCACACCGAGAAGCTCAACGAGCTCGCGGCATACGCGCAGCTCACGGCCCGCGCCGAGCAGTGCGGCTATCGGATCAACAAGGTCGTGTATCGCGGCTACGGCGCCCCAGAGTCCCTGCAGCGGATGCACGACGAGGCCATCGAGTCGCGCACGCGACTCCAACTCGAGCGCGCCACGCAGCAGCAGGCGCAGGACCTCGAGGACTTCAAGCTCGATCGAGAGCACGCCCGCGCGTCCCGCCAGCGCACCGAGCAAGAGGCGTCCAACGTGTTCGAGCTCGCCGAGCGAGACAAGCGCCGCGCCGCCGACATCGCAGACGCCGAGGCCAAGCGAGCGTTCGACCGCAAGCAGCGCGAGCTCGACCGCCAACAGCAAACGACGGCTGAGCGAGAGCGAGACGAAGCCGAGCGAAAGCGCCTCGGCGCGCTTCGTGAGCTCGGCGTCGACCTCACGAGGCTCCTCACCCAACAGCGGCCCGATCGGGTGATCGAGGTCCGTGGCGCGGAGACCACGCACCTGCACGTTGCAAACGACGAGGATTGAAGGCCTCGCCCCGCCGCTGGCGCAAATCGGCGACACTGCGGAGGTGAGTCAGGAAGCATCTACGGGCGACGCAAAGCGCCCGCTGTCGCTCGAGACGAAGCTCGCGTACGGCTTCGGCGACCTCGGCTTCAGCATCACCAACACCATCGTCGCGCTTTACTTCGGGATGTTTCTCACGGACGTCGTCGGAGTCCGCGCGAGCTACGCGGCGGTCGCGATCTTTCTCGGGCGGACGTGGGATTACTTCAACGACCCCTTCGTCGGCTACCTCTCTGATCGCACCCGATCGCGCTGGGGCCGCAGAAGGCCGTGGTTGCTGTTCGGCGCGCCTCCGTTCGCGATGGCATTCGCGATGATGTGGTGGAGGCCGCCCATCACGTCGGCCGCCGGGCTGGCCGCCTACTACGCGCTCGCGTACGTCCTGTTCGACACGGCGACCACCGCGCTGTCGACGCCGTACTACGCCCTCACGCCGGAGATCACCGACGACTACGACGAGCGGACGTCGCTCGTCAGCTATCGCATGGCGTTCTCGATCGCGGGCTCGCTCGTGGCGTTCACCACCCCGCTCATCGTTATTCGCGCGATGCGTCCCGAGAACGGCGGACGCGTGTTTCTCATGGGGATCATCTACGGAGTCGTCGCCGCGGCGCCGATGTGGGTGGTCTTCGCGAAGGTGCGCGAGCGTCAAGACCTCGTCGCAGAGGAGCCACCAGGGCTGCGCGACTCGCTCAAGGCCGCGTGGAAGAACGCTCCGTTTCGCTTCTCGGCCACGATCTACCTGCTCACGTGGGTGTCGATCGACATCGTCCTCGCGTCGCTGCTCTATTTCTTGAAGTACCGAATGAACCTCGAGAAGGAGAGCGACCTCGTCTCGGGGACGATCTTCGTCGTCGCGTTCTTGTCCCTTCCTGCGTGGGAGTGGCTCTCGCGCCGATGGGACAAGCGCGTGGCGTACCTCGTGGGAATCTCGTTCTGGGCCGTGATCCAGATCGTGCTGGTGATGATCGCGCCATCATGGGGTCTGAGCGCCGCGCTCATCTGCGCCGCGCTCGGCGGCGTCGGAGTGGGCGCCGCGCACGTGCTTCCGTGGGCGCTCATCCCGGACGCCGTCGAGTGGGACGAATACCACTCGGGTCAACGACACGAGGGGATGTTCTATGCGCTCGTGAGCCTCGCGCAGAAGGTCGCGTCGTCCCTCGCCGTTCCGGGCGCGCTGCTCATCTTGGACGCCACTGGGTACGTCCCCAACTCGCCGACGCAGAGCGCCTCTGCGATCAACGGGATTCGACTCCTCTTCGGGCCGACGCCTGCGGTGCTCCTCGTGATCGCGCTGGTGATCGCCTGGCGCTATCCGCTGTCGCGCCAGGAGTTCGCGCGCATTCGGGCGGCGCTCGACGAGCGCAAGAAGGCCGCGCGAGAGAAGACCGCGTCCTGACGCGCCATCGAGCGCTCACCAGCGAGTGTCCTGCTCCTCGGTGACGCCCAACGCCTTCGAGATCCGATGCGTCCGCCCTGCACGGTCGCGCACGACGCCCTCGTAGCGACCGATGCCCTGCACGAAGTTCGAAGAGACGAGCACGAGCTCGCGCTTCTCTTTGTGAAAATCGCTAGGAAAGAACCGTAGATCCACGCTCTCGCACGTGGTCCTGACGCGCCACGGACGCGTGAGATCGCCGTCTCCCTCGCGCTCGATTCGCCCCTCGCCCACGCCCATGAGCTCGTCGCCGATCCACAGCGCGCACTCGGGCTCGCCGACGAAGCCCTGCACGAGGTTCATCCCGAAGCGCTCGCCAACGTCGGTTCGTCCCATCGCGAAGGCCCATCGCCACTGGGTCCTGCGCGCGAGCAGCCCCTGGGTGAGGTCGAAGCCACCGAAACCACCTTCCATCGACCAACGCTTGTCGCCGACGGAGATCGATCCCTCTGCGGCGAGCAGGGTTCGCTTCTCGGTCACATCGATGACACCGTCTGGGATCTTCGCGACCGCGGTGATCGGCGGCGGCGCGCCCGCCGAACGCATTCGAGCGTCGATCGAGAGCTCGCCCGCGCGTACCGAGAGCGTCACGTTTCCCCCAGGGTCCTTCTCGATTCGGTACCGCGTCCGGCCCAGATCGAACCTCGCCCGCACCCCCTTCGAGCGGTCATCGATCACCGAGCAGAGCATCGGCAGTCCGATCGCCGACTCGTGCGCGACGATGCGTCCGCGCTCGGCGTCGAACACGTACGAAAACGCGGTCGCGCTGTAGCCGAGCCGCACGATCGCCGCCGCCGCGAACACCGAGTCGGTCGCGAGCGAGGCGTACAACCAGCGCTTCTCCGTGGCGACTCGCGCGAGGCGCCCCGAAGACAGCGGTCCGAGATCGACGCCCGCGAGCGACCCGACGTACGAGCCGAAGCGCACCCTGCCCGTCGAGGGGTCGATCAACAACGGTGGAGCAGCGGAGAGCGTTCGCATGGCGGGCGACGGTAGCGCAGAGAGGACCGATTGCGTCGCACGTTGGTGCTCCGATCGCAGGTCATTTGCTGCAGACTCTGCCGGATGCAGGTCGGCGACATCGACTGGAACGCTTGGACCCCAAAGGACACAGCCACGCTCCTCTTCGTGATCGACCGCGGTCGCGCGTTGCTCATTCGCAAGAAGCGCGGCCTCGGAGCAGGAAAGATCAACGCCCCCGGCGGCAGGCTCGACCCCAACGAGTCTCCGCGGGACGCAGCGATCCGCGAAGTGCAAGAGGAGCTCGGCGTCACGCCGCTCGAGCCGCGCGAGCGCGGGACGCTCGCCTTCGAGTTCCTCGACGGATATCGGCTCTTCTGCCACGTGTTTTCCTCGGATCGTTGCGAGGGAGAAGCGATCGAGACCGACGAAGCGGTCCCGCTGTGGACCCCGCTCGAGGCGATTCCGTACAGAGAAATGTGGGCCGACGACGAGCTGTGGCTGCCGAAGATGCTCGCGGGGTACGGCTTCGCCGGGAGGTTCGTGTTCGACGGCGATCGGCTCCTGTCGCACGAACTGTCGCTGCAAGACCCCGCGAGCGAGCTCTTTCGGACGCTCGGTGAGCTTCGCGTCGACTACGAGATTCGCGCACATCCGCCGGTGTTCACCGTCGCGCAAGCGAAGCAGCACCGCCCCAAGGACGAGCACGGCGTGCACGTGAAGAACCTCTTCGTGCGAGACAAGAAAGGGACGATGTGGCTCGTGACCGTCCCCGAGGACACGCAGCTGGATCTCGCGTCGCTCGCAGAGAAGCTCCGCACGAAACACCTGTCGTTTGCGTCCAGCGCGAGGTTGAGGGCGCACCTCGGCGTCGAGCCCGGCTCGGTGACGCCGCTGGCTGTGCTCAACGATCGCGAGCGCGTCGTTCGCGTGGCCGTCGCTGCTTCGCTCTTCGATGCGCCGCTCGTGCACTGTCATCCGATGACAAACGACCGCACCGTCGGCCTCGCTGGCTCCGCGCTGCGATCGCTGCTCGAGCACTCCCGGTGCGCGACGATCGCGCTCGATCTCTAGTGCGCGACGAGTGCGCTCGCGGCGGTACGATCGAGGCCTTCGATGAATCGCCCTTTGTTGCTCGCATGCCTCCTTCTCTGCGTTCGCTGCGGCGCACGCACGGAGCTGACCGCGTCGCGCAACGCGTCGACGCCGATCGACGCGGCGACGGGAGCCTGTCGATGGACGCCGAGCGCGGCGTTTGCGATCACGCCGGACGGACAGGCTCAGTGGCGCGTGCTGGCCGCGACTTCCGTAGGGTCGGGAGCGCACATCGCGCTTCAACGCACGCTCCCTGATCAGACATCACGTCTCGTCGTCGCGACGGCGCTGGACGACGAACGAGCATCGCCTCGATCGACCCTCAGCGAACACGGAACGGCGCCCGTCGGCGCGGCGGTCGTCGCGTCCGTCGCAGCGACGCCCGCAGGAGACTCTCGTTGGGCTCTGTTCACGAGCGGCGAGGCACCGTGCGTCCTCGTTCGTCAGTCCGTCGATCAGCAGTCGCTCGTTCAGCCGATCGAGCTCTCGATGGCAGGGATGGGGTTCACGCTCAGCGGCTGTCGAAGCCTCGGACGGACGTCGCGAGGACTCTCGTTCTTGTCCGAGCAGCTCCGGGCGCTCTGGGGCGCAGAGGTGCTCTCGATGAACGAAGACGGGCGCTCGCTCTCCCGCGCGGCGTTGCCGTCGGCGTCGACTTCGGCGATGACGCCCAGCACGCGCGTCGTGCTCGAGGATCGCTCCTTCGTGCTGTTCGCGCTCGACGCGAGGGCGATGCGCGTCGCGATGCGCGCCCAACGCTTCGACCAAGACCTGGCGCCGCGCGGAGCAAACCAGGTGATCGCCGAGGTCGCGATCGCCCCGAAATCGCTCTCGATCGTCGAGACCAACGCGGGACTCCTCGCGCTGTGGGACAACGCGGTCGACACGCTTCCACCCGTGTTCGGCTTCGCCACGAGGGTGCTCGACCCGACGGCGCGACCCATCGAGGACACCGTCGAACACGGCGAGCTCGGGATGCTGTCGGGTGGTCCCGACGCCACGACGGTCGGCGCGGCGATCGTCGCCACGGGCCGATTTCTCGACGGAACCCCGCGACAGCGCTTCTTCGAGCTGGACGACCGAGGCCGGCTCGTCGGCGCGCCGATCGATCTGCCCACTCCCTCGCCCGGCGTCGCTGCGTCCAACTCGAAGATCGTGGCCACCAACGGCGGAGCGCTCGTCCTGACGGAGATCTCCGTGGGTCCTTTGGGCGGACAGGTGATCGCGATCCCCGTTCGCTGCGCGCGATGAGAATCCGTGCGGTGCAGGTACACTCGAGAGACACGATGACCAACGCGCGGGTGACTGGAATCTTGATTCTATGTGCATGGATCGTCGGCTGCGCACCCAGGCCGAGACGACCACTCGATGGCGGCGACGCTGCGATGGAGGACGCGACGGCCCTGCCGGACGGCGCCGATTCCGACGTGATGGACGCGAGCCCTCATGCAACGGACGCGCGAGACGCCCCGAGAGAGCGACCTCCGATCCCGGACGCGTTCTTCGATGAAGAAGGCGGGCTCCAAGGGCAGGAGATCCCGCCCCGCGGCCACGCTGCGTTGTTTTCGTGGCTCAATTTCGGAAGGTATCGGTCGTGGACGTGTCAGCGCAATCCGCGGCGCGCCCCGATCCCGTCGGAGCACGCGTTCACCCGGATCTGCATGAACGCGCAGTGGATCAACACTGAATCGACCGAGGTGTTTCCTGTCGGCTCGGCCGCCGTGAAGGAGCTCTACGAGTCAAACCTTCGAACGATCAGCGGATTTGCAGTCATGTTGAAGGTCGGCCCAGGAAACACCCCCGCCGACTGGTACTGGTATCAGCGCGTTCGCCCGGACTCGATGAACCCTGCGCTCCCCGAGCCGATCACCCCAGAAGGCGTCGTGGCCGATGGGCTCGCGGACAGACCGGGCAACGCGTTTACGATCTGCGCGTCGTGTCACTCGACGGCAGGCGAGGTCGGCCGCTCGGGCCATCACTACGGGTTCACTACGGGTCCCGAGCAGTAGACCTGCGCGGCGGAGGCGCCTCGAACCCCGCTCGGGCAGCGGCGACGAGCGCCTCGGCGCGCGGCCCCTCACCCTCGATCGAGACCCTCCTTCGAAGCGGCGAGCGCCTCGCGATCGTGACCCACACGGTCTCCCGCGGAATGGCTTCTCCAGCGCGATCGGGCCACTCGACCACGGTGAGCGCGTCGACTCCGAGCGAAAAGAGTCCGATCTCGTCGAGCGACTCTGGGCCGCTCAGTCGGTAGAGGTCCGCGTGAAGAATCTTTGTTCGTCCCTGATATTCGTGGACGATCGCAAAGGTGGGAGACGCCACTCGGACCTCGTCGGGCACGCCTGCGCCTCGCAGCATCGCCTGCGCGAAGACGGTCTTGCCCGCGCCGAGGGGGCCGATCAACGCGACGACGTCGCCCGCGATCGCGGCCTCGCCCATCGCACGAGCCGCGGCGCGCACGCGTCCGCGGGGTCCTTCGAACTCGAATCGAACGCGCGACATCGATGGTCTCGCGTAGCATGGCGCAAGATCCCCTGGTTCGGCGACAACCACATGATCTCGGTCGAACCCTCACGCGACCGAGCGCCAAGGCCGACACGACGCTGTGTCTCACGGTCGCGTGCTCGATCGCGCTCGCTTCGGCCCCGGTACACGCACAGCACGGCGACGGGCCGCTCAACGAAGCCAGCTACCGGATCGAGGCGCGCATCACCGGGCCTCGAACGATCGAGGCGACCGAGCGTATCCGCTGGGTACACCGCAGCGATTCGCGGCCACGCGCGCTCGAGTGGCACCTGTACGCCAACGCCTTCGAGCGAGGCTCGCTCTTTCTCCGGACGTTGTCGGGCGGCGCCCACCGAGGCAACGCGCCGGGCGCGGGAGGGTCGATCACCGTTCACTCGATCGCGCTGTCGTCGGGCGAAGAGCTGCTGCCAGGCGCGACACAGGAATTCGAAGACCGTGCCGGCGTGGGCGACGATCGAACGCGGCTCCGAACGCCGCTGCCCGCGTCGGTCGAGAGAGACGCGCCCCTCGAGATCGTCGTGCGATTTTCGGTGCTCCTCCCCGACGCGTTTTCTCGCAGCGGGTGCGGCGATCGATTCTGCTTCGCAGGACAGTGGTTTCCCAAGCTCGCCGTCCTCGAGCGCGACGGCCGGTGGAACAACTTTGCCCTCCACGCCCAAAGCGAGTTCTTCGCGGACTTCGGCCGATACGAGCTCACGATCGACGCGCCCCGCGCCGCCGTCGTCTTCGCTACGGGCCACGCCTCACCGGTTCAGCAGCGAGGCGATCGCGCCATCCACCGCTTCGTCCTCGGACGCGCGCACGACTGCGCGTTTGGTTGGTCCGAGCGCGCCACTCGACGCGCGGTCACGATCGGCGCGCCTCGAGTGCGGGACGGCGACGAGCAGACCGAACCCCGCGCGGTCGAGCTCGTCTCGGTGTCGACGTCGTCCGACGAGGTCGTCGCGGAGCGCGCCGTCGCTCTCGCTCGCCAGGCCCTACCCGTCTTCGAGCGGCGCTTCGGCCCGTATCCCTACGACTCGCTCACCGTGGTGGTCGCGCCGCGCGACGCCGTCGGACTGGGAGGAATGGAGTACCCCGGCCTCATCACGGTCGAGGCAAACCCATCGCTCCCGCGCTTCGTGCGCTCGATCGAATACGTGACCGCGCACGAGCTCGCCCACCAGTGGTTCTATGGCGTGATCGCGAGCGACGAGCACGCTCATCCAGTGCTCGACGAGGGGTTGGCCGAATACGCGACCGGCGTCGTGCTCGACGAGCTGTACGGCGCGCCAGCGTTTGGTCACATCGGCGCGGTGGGCTTCGGCTTCTGGGCGATGCAGGGCGCCTTCGCTTCGCTCGATCAGGACGAGGGTCCGCTCGTTCGAGAAGCGTCACGGTTCGCGAACTTCGACTCGTACGCGGCGCTCGTCTATCGCCGAGCGAGCGCGACGCTCGCGACGCTCGAACGCCACCAACCACAGCGATTCGAGCGGTTGTTGCGCGAGTACGCGACGCGTCAACGCTTTCGCCACCCTGGCCCTGAAGAGCTCCTCGCGACGCTCTCCGTCGATTCGAGCTCGCGAGCGCTCGCCGACCGCCTCCTCAGGCCTGCGCTCTTCGGGCGCTCTTCGTCCAACCTCCGCGTCGAGTCGCTGTCCGCCGATCGCGCGGTGCTCGTGCGCGACGGTGACCTGTCCCCGACGGTCTCTGTCGAGACTCAGCACGCCGACGGCTCGATCCACCGTCGCGCCTGGGACACGAGCGAACGCCGCCTCGAGCTGCGCGCCCCGCTCCGCTCGGTGAGCATCGATCCGAGCCCGAGCGCCCACATGGCCGAGCGGTCGAGGGTCGACAACGCTCGAACGCTGTCGGGCCCGGGACTCTCACCGCTGAGCGCGCGGCTCGCCAACGTGTTCGCCTTGCTCTTGCGATGGTTGGGACCGTGACGCCCTCCCCACGCCAATCGTTGTGGCGCCGCGCCGCCCCGCACGTGTTTGGTCTCGCGCTCGTCGAGTGGGCGCTCTCCTTCGCGCTCGCTCGCAGGATCGTGACGGCCTTCGCGCTCCCACTCGAGGCGCATCCTGCGGGCGGCGACGCGGTCCTCTCGGAGGACGGCCGCGTCGCGCTCGAGCTCTACTTCGCGCGGTCCGCAGAGCTTCCCCCGGCGCTCGCCGCGGTCGCGCTCTACGCCCTGCTCGCGTTGCTCGTGACCGCGCCGCTTCATGGGGCGCTGCCTTCGCTGGCCCGAGGACTGCCGCGCAATCCCTGGGCGCAGTCGATCTCGAAGACGCCGACCCTGATCGCGCTGGCGATCGCGCAGTGCACTCTCGTCGCGCTCTTTCTCCTCGCCGTTCGCGGTCCCGTCTCCTCGACGGCGATCGACGCGCTCTCTCGCGCGACGCCCCTCGCGATCGGCTCGTTCGCCGCGCTGCTCGCGGTCATCTGGGCGATCCTCGGTGCGCTGCGGGTCTTGTTCGCGCTCGCGCGCGGCGCGGCCGTCGGCGGGCAAACCACGCGCGCCGCGCTGACCCATGCGCTCGCGACCCTTCGAAGGCGCCCGATCCGTCTCGTTCTCTCGAGGCTCGTCCTGGACGTCGCGGGGCTCGCGCTCGCCGCGTTGGCGACGGTCGCGCCGGCCGCCGCGGCCGTTGGCGCGTCGCTCGTGACCCACGTCGGGCACGTGTCGCTGGAGCTCGCATGGCTCGACCGCGCCCTCGATGGGCTGCCTACCCCGGCGCCAACCGATTAGAATTGTTTGTGTTTTTACGATCGCTTGACCCTGCGAACGGACCCTCTACCATCGCCCCCTCCCTTCGGTCGCGGCCTCGTGCCGGCGTCCGTCCGAAGAGCCCGGAGTGAACTCGGCGATGCACCTGCTCATCCTATCGCGCAAGGCCTCGCTGTACTCGACGCGCAGGCTCACTGAGGCAGCGCGAGCGCGCGGACACGTCGTGTCCGTGATCGATCCGCTCGAGTTTTCCCTGGTGGTTTCCAGGGGAAAACCGCAGCTCTTCTTTCGGGGCTCGCCCGCGGAGAAGTACGACCTCGTCCTCCCTCGCATCGGAGCGTCGATCACCAGCTACGGCCTCGCGGTGGTGCGGCAGTTCGACATGATGGGAGTTCCCGTGCTCAACCACGCGATCGCCATCGCACGATCGCGCGACAAGCTCCGCGCGATGCAGCTGCTCACCAAGCGTGACCTCGACATCCCGACGACGGTTTGCACCAAGTCGACGGCGTACCTCGACAGCGCGCTGCAGCTTGTCGAAGGCCCACCAGCGATCGTCAAGCTCCACCAGGGAACGCAAGGCGTCGGCGTCATGCTCGCCGAAACGAGACAGAGCGTGCAGTCCACGCTCGAGAGCTTCTGGAGCCTCGGACAGGACATCATCCTTCAAGAGTTCGTCGCCGAATCCAAAGGGCGGGATATCCGCGTGATCGTCGTGGGCGGACGCGTCGTCGCCGCCATGCGACGGCGCGCGAAGCGCGGCGAATTTCGATCGAACCTCCACAGAGGCGGCGACGCAGAAGGCATCCCGAAGCTCCAGGCGCGATACGCGCGGGCCGCGATCGCGGCCGCCGAGGTGATGGCCCTCGAAGTGTGCGGCGTCGACATGCTCGAGACCCGTCGCGGACCGCGTATCCTGGAGATCAACTCGTCACCGGGACTCGAAGGCATCGAGCGGGCGACGCAGAAGGACATCGCGAGCGCCATCGTTCAGCACGCCGAGCGGTATTACCGCGCGAGAATGGGGCGCAAACAAAGGGGCGCCTACGCGAAAGACTCCGAGATCCTCGAAGGAGAGCGCGGCACTCCCACCCGACGGCGTCGCACCCCTCGATGACGGCGACGCTGGATGCGCGCGGGGTCGCGCGAGTGCTCACCGTCGATCGCAGCGCCTCGCGCAACGCGCTCGACAGCAGGACCATCGACGCGCTCGTCGCGCACGCACGCGCCGTCGGCAAAGACCGACACGCGCGAGCGATCGTGCTCGCGGCCAGTCCCCCGACCTTCGTGGCTGGCGGCGACCTGCACGAGTTCGGCGCCCTCCGCGGAGAGAGCGGCGGACGCACCGTCGCACGCAAAGGCAAAGCGCTCGTCGCCGCGCTTCGGGCCGCGAAGTTGCCGCTCGTCGCGGCGATCGACGGACCGGCGTTCGGCGGCGGGTGCGAGCTCGCGGCCGCGTGCGACCTGCGTTTTGCCCACAAGGACTCCAGCTTTCACTGGGTGCAAAACAAGCTCGCGGTGACCACTGGTTGGGGAGCAACGGCGCGGCTCGTCGCCCTCGTGGGACCGTCCATCGCCGCTCAGTGGCTCCTCGGCGCTGAGTCCGTGACGGCGAGCGCCGCGCTCGAGGCCCGGTTCGTCAACCAGCTCTGTCGCGAGGGCACCGCGCTCGAAGCAGCGCTCACGTGGACCGAGCGCCTCGCGTCGATCGATCCGGCGGTCACACGAGCGCAGCTCGCCCTCGTCCGCGCCGAGATCGATCAGGCGACCGCGCGAGCGGCCGCCAGTGAGCTCCGCGCGTTCAGCGCGAGCTGGGCGCTGCCAGCGCACGAGGCCGCAGTGGCGCGCTTCACCGCCGGACGCGCGCGCCGCGGGCGCTGAGGACCAACTCGCTCGAGCGCGAATCCTGCACGACCGCGCGCCACTCGTCGGCGCTGAGGAATCCCGGTCGAAACGGGCGCGCCGCGAACACTTCGTCCTCGCACGCGTCGCTGTCGCACAACGCCAGCGAGCTCCGAACGGCGCCGCGCTCGGCGGCGTGCACCCAACGCGAGGCCGCGTCGCGAAACAGATCAGCGCTCATCCGACGCGCCAGCGGCTCGAGCGCGTCGCGGAGCGAAGCATCTTCGCGGACGTGCCGCACGATCGCGTGCATCGAGGAGCCCTCGACCTCTGCGTCGTCGCCCTGCGTGAGCGCGATGACGACGGCGCACGCAGCGTCGCAGAGCAACATGGGCGTCGGAGCGAGCCGCATCGCCACGCGCGCGCTGACAAACTGCGCAGCGCACTCGGCGGCGAGCCACCGTCGCGCGTCGGAGCTGAGCGCGCGATCGCGCTCGGGATCCACGAGCACGAGCGACGGAGTGCTCGGAGGCGACGACCAGAGCACCCCCAAACCGTCGAACGGAGCGACGACCGGCAACGGCGCCGAGAGGACGCGGCACGCGTCAGTGAGCGCGGCAGCAAAGGTGTCGGGCTGCTCCGAGGACGCGACCGAATGAACGTCGTAGTCCGCGGGCGAGCGCGCGTACGTCGCGCGTAGCGCCGTGGCCAGCGTCGCGATCCACTCGGCGACTTCTGTTTGTTCGAGCGGGTCTCGCAGCGCCGAGAGAGCGTCGCGCACAGCGGCGAGTCGGTCGGCGTCCGACGACGAAGCCGCTTCGGTCGTCGCGGCTCGGTCCAGCTCCGCGTCCGATGGCGACGGCCAGGTTGGATCGCTGGTCGCTGGTCGTTCGTCGAGCGAAGCGTTGGCAGCGACGAGACCTGTCGGAAAGCTCGGCTTCGAGAAGAGCTTCACACTCTCTTCGCGTTCGGGCGACGCCTGCTCTTGCGGGGGCAGCGCCTGAGAATCCTGCGCTTCGACCGGCGGGGGGCCGCTCGCCTCCGCGGCCGCTTGCGCCTCGGCGCGCTCGATCGCCTCGTCGATCTCTTGCGGCGGTGGAAACACCGACGGCGTCGAACGAACGTGCTCAGGCTCCTTCGTCGGCACCGGCGAATCAGGCCACAGCGCGATGCCGAGCCGCTGACGAAGCGCCCAGTACTGTTCGCTCATCGCGAAGGTGACGATGTCCGAGAGCGCTCCTTCTGGCGCGCTCTCGATGAGCATGAGAGCGCTCTTCGCGCTCGCGACGTCGCCCGACAAGAGCAGCCCTGCGCGCAGCGAGGTTCGCTCGGCGCCGGTGAGCCAGCGGCCGATGTCGACCTTCGCGCCGCGCTCGAGAAACAGCGCCACGACGCGCTCGAGGCGCGCGATCGCAGCGGGCTCCATGAGCTTGCGGAGCTGATCGCCGACCTTCGCGATCGAGGCGTCGACCGCGAGCTGGGGCCGACCCGCGCGCAACGCCGCAGCGAACAGCGACGTCAGCTCGGGGAGCGAGTCTTTGTAGAGCACGCGGATGTACTGCGCCGGGCGATACCGCGTCATGTGGTGCCCCGCGAGAAACGCGAGCTCTTCGAGCGTGCGTCCCGAGGTCACCTTCGCGCCGGCGAGCGAGGCGATCGGATCTGTGGGCAGCGCCTCGATCGCGCTGTCGCGTTCGGACACCACGAACGCCAGCGGCATCGGCGCGTCGAGCGCGAACGCCGCGGACCCGAGCGCACGAACGACGGCGAGCGACGAGCGCGACGGGTGCGCCGCGTCTCGCGCGTGCAGCCCGACCTTCGCGAGCGCGAGCGAGCGCACCGAGCGCACCGCGCCGAGCACGCACTCGAACACCTTGGTGACGAAGAGATCGTCGTCGGGGTGAGCGAGGAGTTTGAACCAGGCCTCTTCGTCGATCGGCGCGTCTGCGTGCCTCGGGCGCGGCGGGCGATACTCGTCCGAGAAGCTCCTTGCGTCCGACGGCGCGCGCTCGCCGAGGAGAAAGCGCCCCGCGTGAGCGGCGCAGTACGCGGCGTCATCGCGCCCCGTGGCGCGCAGCGACGCGACGAGCTCAGAGAGCTCGCGGGCCGCTGCTTCTTGCGAGGGAGGTGCACCCATGCGTGTCTTGCCGCGTCGAGGGCGAGCGAGCCGCGCTGCAGACGCAGCGCACCGCTCGCTCAGTACGCGGCAGCCGCCTGGAAGGTGATCCCGAGCGACTCACGAAGCCGGAAGTACGGCTCGGAGATCGAGAACAGGATCGTGTCCTTGAGCTTGTCTGTCGGCGAGACGTCGCCGGGCAGGCCGGGCTCCATGGCGATCATCTTCTTGGTCACGTCGAGGTCGCCGCACAGCAAGAAGCCAGCGCGACAAGCGGTCAGCTCGACCGACTGGAACCACTTCTTGATGTTCACCTGTCCGCCTTGCTCGAGGAAGATCTTGACCACCTTGCGAAGGCCCTCGAGGTTGACCGGATCTTGCGACATCTGCTGCGCGAGGGTCTGAACAGTCGACATCACCTCTGCAGGCACGTCGAAGTCGCCCTTCACGAGCTTGATCGCCGCGAGCAAGAGCATGGTGAGCTCGGTCACCGTGGGGAAGAGCGTCCTCACGTAGTGCTCGGGGCGGTAGTAGCTCATGTGCTTGGCCGCGATGAACTGCAGGTCCACCGGCTGCATGCCTTGCAAGAGCGATCCTCCTGAGACCGACGCCCACGGGTCCGACGGGACGTACGCGAGCCCGCCTGGCTGCTGCGGGCGCAGGAAGATCGCCGGCATCTGCGGGAGATTGAGGGCTGCGGCAGAGAGTCCGAGCGCGCGAACGAGCGCGACCGAGCTCGTCTGCGGGTTCTGCTGATCGGCCGCGGTGAAGCCGAACTGAGCCACCGGGCGCACCTTCACGCGGCGAAGCGCGGGGAGGATGCACGCGAACATCTTTCCGACGAACGGATCCTCGTCCTGGTGGAACAGGTCTTTGATCCATCGCTCTTCGTCGAGGCGCGACTGCGGCGCGAGCGGACGACGCGGCTTGTACTGCTCGTAGAACGCGCGCGCGTCCTGCGGCGCGTTGTCGCGCAGAAGGAAGCACATCGTGTTCGCGACGCACCACGCCTTGTCGTACTGGCGCGCGGCGTAGTGAAGGTCGTACACGGCCTTCAGCGCGGCGCTGTTGTTGATCTCGCGGCGCAGCATGCCCATGTAGGACTCGATCGCCTTCGCGCTGTCGCCGGTCACGGTGTACAGCTCGGCGAGGATGCGCTGCTCCTGCTCGTCCTCGGGCTTGAGCTTGGACGCCGACTCGAACGCCGTGATGGCCTCGGACTTCTTCTCGAGGCGATCGCGATAGATCAGGCCGAGCGCGTGCCAGAGCGAGAACTCGAGGTCGCGGTTTCCCTTGCCGTTGATGCGGTGGAGCATCTTTCGGTACGAGCGCTCGAGCTGCTTGAACTCCTTCTTGGCCGTGAGGATCTGGTTGATCTTCTCGAAGGCCTTGAGGTCCGACGGGTTGAGATCGAGCGCGGCGTTGTACCAGTTGACCGCCTCGTCCGGGTTCTTGATCTCGGTGTTGTAGATCGACGCCACGGTGTACGCGTACCGCGACTTCTTGGCCGGATCCTTCTCGACCTCGGACATCTTCGTGACCGTCTCGATCACGCGCGACCACTGCTTGGTCTCCTGGTAGAGCGCCAGCAGCTTCATCAACAAGATGTTGTTCGAGTCGGCCTTGACCTCGAGCGCTTCGTTGAAGCTCTGGATGGCCTTCTGCGGGTTCTTCGCCTTGCTCTGCCACAGCTCAGCGATGTCGACGAGCATGGTGTAGCGCTCGTCGACGTCGGTGACGTGGTTGTCGAGCACGGCGCGCTTGTAGCCGATGACCTGCTCCCACTGGTTGTCCCCGGCGTAGGTATCAACCATCGCCTCGAGGGTCGGCCTGTGGTTGGGCACTTCCTCGAGCGCCTTGTCGAGGAAGTTGATCGCGCGACGACGATCACCCTGCTCGCGCTTGACGACGCCGATGCGGAAGTAGAGCTCCGCGCGGCCCTCGGGAGCCATGTCGTCTTTGTGGTGAACGACGAGCAAGTGATAGTACTTGAACGCGTTCTCCCACTCCTTCTTCTCGAAGTGCGCGAGCGCGAGCTCGTTGAGCACCTCGACGTTCGAGCGGTCGAGCCCGTGCGCCGTCGACAACGCCTTGACGGCGCGATCGAGCTTACCGAGCTTCATCGCGACGCGGCCCATCACGAGCTGCAGCTGCAGTTGCTCCTCGGGCGGACGACGAGCGCTCTTGCGAACGAGCACCTCGGCGAGGGGCTCGGCCGCCTCCCACTGCGACGTCTGCGCATAGTGGAACACGAGCGGAAACGCAGCGTCGTCGAGCTCCGGGTCGGCCTTGATCGCGCTCTCGAAGCACGCGACGGCCTTGTCGCGTTCGTCGAGGTGATCGTTCCAGATGCGGCCGAGCTCGTAGTAGAGCTTGGCCTTCGCGCGCGGCGCCTCGGTCGCGTTGATCTCGCGCTCGAGGTACTGCGCAGCGTCGTACTGGTCGCCGCGACGCTGGAAGATCTGGCGAATCGCGCCGAGCGACGGCGCGTGCGCGTCGTTGACGTCGAGCGCCGAGCGATAGAGATCCAGCGCCTGGTTCTCGTCCTGGAGCTGCTCCTCGGCGAGCTTGCCGATTCGATACCGGATATCGACCTGCTTGACCGGATCGCGCTCGTGGTCCGAGAGCGTTCGAAGCGTCTCGATCGCGCGATCCCACTCGCTGCGCTTCTCGTACACGCGCGCGAGGCCTTCGAGCGCCGGCAGATACGTGTAGTCGATGTCGAGCGCGTTCTGGAAGCCGTCGATCGCGCGATCCTGGTCGTTGAGCTCGTCGGCCTGGACCTGTCCCATCGCCGTAAACAGCGGAACGCGCTCCTTGCGATCGTTCGTCGCGGAGATGTGGCGATCGAGCGCTGACAACAGCTCGGCCCACTTCGACTGGCGACGGTAGAGCCGCTCGAGGCCGCGATACGCGTGATCGTTGTTGGGGTCGATCTCGACCACCTGCTCGAAGCGCGCGGACGCCTCGGGCAGCTTCACAAACTCCTCTTCTTGCATCTCGGCGATGCGCGTGAGCAGCTTGATCTTCTCTCGCTCGACCTGAACGTGCTCGATCTGCGCCTCGAGCGCGCCGAGCAGCTCCGAAGAGCGCCCGAGCCTCGCGTACAGCCGCTCGAGACCGCGCAGCGCCTGCAGGTTGCTCGCGTCTTGCGCCACCGCCGCCCGCAGCACTTCCACCGCACGCTCAGCGTCGTTCGCCTTGTCCTCGAGGACGTCCGCGAGCTTCAGCCGAACGACGTTCGCTTGCTCGATGTTGTTCTGCGCCGCGAGCGCCTCGGCCTTGCGGTAGAGGACGTCGACGAGCGCCGGCCCGTTCGCCCTGCCCTCGTACACCCGCTCGAGCGCGGTGAGCGCCCCGAGGTCGCGAGCGTTGAGGTTGAGCGCCGTCTTGTAGTGCTCGACCGCCGCGTCCGGCTGATTCAGGTGAAGCTCGAGCACCTCGCCGAGCTCGACGTGAACCTTGCGACGATCCTCTTCGGTACGAGCCACCGCCATGCAGCGCTCGAGCAGCTGCGTGAGCTGCGCCCACTGCTGAAGCTTGCGGTAGAGCGCCGTCATCGAGTGCAGCGCGAGCAGGTTGTCCGGCTGCCGCGCGAGCACTTGCTGGTAGATCGGCAACGCCCACTCGGGCTTGTTGAGGTCCACGCCGTACCACTTGGCCATGTTGAGGCCGATGTGCGTCCAGCGCGGGTCCGACGCGGCCTTCCACCACTCGTTGGACGTCGCGAGAAGCTCGTTCCACTTCGCGCCCACCGCGGCGAGCCGCTCGAGGAGCGCCACGGTCTCTTTGTCCGAGACGTCCTCTTCGTACGCGAGCATCGCCGCAGCGAACGCCTGCTCGTTGTCGTTCAGGTTCTGGTCGTACACCTTCGCTGCGCGACGCAAGAGGTCGACCTTCTCCTTGAGGTCTCCGTCCTCCAGCGCGTCGTGGCGCGCGATGTACATCTCGACCAGCGGCTCCCACCGCCCGTTGTCGCGATGCAGGACCTCGAGCCGCGCGAAAGCGCGCTCGTGCAGCGTGTCGATCGACTGAATCTGCTCGTACGCCTCGCGCGCGCCGTCGGGCTCGTGGATCTTGTCCTCCCAGACCGACGCGATCTCCACGAGGATCGGGATCTTCAGCTCATCGATCGACTGCGCAGCGACGCGGATCTTCAAGACGTCGACGACGTCGCGCCACTCTTCGCTCGCCGCGTGCAGCTCGAGGAGCTTGGCGATCGCCTCTTCGTCGTTGCTCGAGAGGTCGAGGACGTTGCGCCACGACGTCACCGCGTCGGCGTTCTGCTGATAGACGTTCTGGTAGAGCAACGCGAGCTCTGCCCAAATCGCCCGCTGCCGCGCGCCGTCGAGCGTCGCCGCGCCGACCTGGATGTGCTGGTTGAGCGTCGCAGACAGCTCGTCCCAGTTCGACGTCCGACGAAAGATCTCTTCGAGCGCGACGTACGCAGCGTCGTTGCCCGAATCAATATCGAGCACTCTGCGATACGACTCGACCGCGCGCTCGAGGTCGCCGCGCGCCTGCTCGTGCACCGAGGCGATTCGCAGACCAACCTGCGCCTTGCGCTCGTAGTCGTCCGTCGCGACGAGCTGTCGCTCGAGGGTCTCGACCAGGTCGTCCCACTTGCTCGCGTTCTGGTGCAACGTCGCGAGCACGTCGAGCGCGTCGGGGTCCTCGCCCTTGAGCGCGAGCACCTCGTTGAGGAGCCGCACCGCGTCCGCCGGACGATTCAGCGGCCCGGCAGCGAGCGCCGCCTGCCGCGTGAAGAAGTCCGCGCGGTCCATGTCGCTCGAGGCGATCTCTGCCTTCTTCTCGAGGACCTTGTAGAGCTCCTCGCCGTTGCCCGCCGCCGTGTACAGACGGTCCAGCGCCTCGAGCGCTTCGGGGTGCGACGCGTCGAGCTGGTCGACGATCACTCGGTAGCGACCGATCGCCTGCTCGGGCTGCGCCAGCTCACCCTCGAGGATCTGCGCGTGACGCAGCGTGAGCTCGATCTTGAGCGTCGAGTCCTCGACCGCTTGTGACCGACGATCGAGCACCTGCGCCAGGCGCTCGGAGTTGCCCAAGCCGGAGTAGATCACGTCGAGCCGCTCGAGCGCGTCGGTTTCGAGCGGAGCGACGCTGAGCACGTAGTTGTAGGACGCCTCGGCGTTCTCGACGTCGCGAAGCTCCTCTTCGTACACGCGGCCGAGACGCTTGCCGACGACGCGCTTGACGTTCTCGTCCGCTGACGCCTCGACGATGTCCGCGTAGCAGCTCGCGACGTCGGTCCACGCGTCCATCGTGCCTGCGAGACGCTCGGCGTCCGCGAACGATCGCTCGTCCAGCGGCGCCTCGCGCAGGACGCGCATGTGCCAGTTCAGCGCGCCGACACCGTCGCCGAGCTGTCCTTCGTTGAGGTCCGCGAGCGCGTGCATCGCCGCGGTGCGCTCAGCGGGCTCGGTCACCAACGGGAGGGCCTGCTCGTTGAGCTGCGCGAGCTTCTGCCACTCGCCCTGACCCTCGTAGATGGGCCGGAGCATCGCGGCGACCTCGGCCTGCTTGGCGCCGCGCGCGAACATCGCCTCGAGCGCCGCCACGGTCGGCGCGTGCTCGGGCTCGACTTCGAGCACCTCGCGGTACGCGGTGATCGCAGCCTCGATGTCGCCGAGCGGTCCTTCGTTGACCTGCGCCAGCTTGAAGCGAAGCGCGACGATCTCCTCCGGCGAGGTGTCGGGGAGCGAGATCGTGACCTTCGTGATGTCCGCGAGCTCTTGCCACTTCTCACCGGCCTCGTAGAGGCGGTCGAGCGCGCGAGCGGCCTCGCCGTTCTGCGCATCCGCGGCGAGCACCGCCCGATACCGCGCGATCGCGGCGTCCGTGCTCTCGATCTGAACCTCGTAGATCCTGGCCGTTCGCAGCCCGAGCTCGACCGCCTTCTGCGGCTCACCCGAGAGCTTCGCCAGCTCCGCGTCGTACGCGGCGCCGACCGCGGCCCACCCTTGCGGGTCGCTCGCGAGGCGCTCGAGGTTTCCGAGCGTCTGCTCGTTGAGCGGGTCGCTCGGCAGCGCCCGCTTGAACGCGTCGAACGCGCCCGGCAGGTTGTCCAGCGCGTTCTCGTGGATCTCCGCGATCCGGTGCAAGAGCGCAACGCGATCGAGCGGGTCTTGCGCGTGAACGAGCTGCACTTCGAGCACCCCGACGAGGCGATCGAACGCTCCCGCTGCGGTGTACACGGGCTCGAGCACGGCGGCCGCGGCGGTCGGCTCCTTGGGTCCGCGAAGGATGTTCTCGAGCGCGGCGAGCGTCGGCTCGTGCTCGGGCGACGCGTCGAGGATCCCGCGGTAGATGTCCACCGCGCGCGTGACGTCTCCGAGCTGCTTCTCGTGAATCTCAGCGATGCGATAGCGATACGCGTTGACCTCGTCCGGATCCGACGAAAGGTCCGCGGAGCGCTCGAGCACGGACATCAACTCTTGCCAGTTCTTCTGGCCGAGATAGAGCTGATCGAGCCGCTGCAACGCGGTCAGGTCGCTCGGGTCGAGCTCCAAGACCTTGTTGTACGAGTCGGTCGCCTTCGCGACGTCGTTGAGCTCGGTCTCGTAGACGCTGCCGACCTCGAAGTAGAGCCGCTTCTTCTCGTCGGGATCGCCGACGAGGTCGATCTTTCGCTGCTGAACATCGAGGAGATTCGGCCAGTCTCCCTGCGCGACGTACAGCCGCACGAGCGAATCGACCGCGTTGAGGTCCTCGGGATCGACCTCGAGCACCTTGCGATACACGCCCACGGCGTCGTTCGGACGCTCGAGCACGGTCTCGTAGATCTCCGACGCGCGAAACAGATACGCCTTCGCCTCGTCGGGTCCTTCGAGCAACGACGCCTTCTGCAGGTATGCGCCCGCGAGGTCCTCGTACTTCTCTCCGAGCTGATAGAGCCTCTCGAGCGCCGACACCGCATCGACGTTGCGCGGGTCGATCGCCAGGATCGCCCGATAGTGTCCAACCGCGCCGTCCGAGCTCTGCAAGAGCTCTTCGTGAACGACCGCCGCGCGCTGGTGCAAAGACACCTTCACCGCGGGGTCCTCGACGGCCGCGACGCGCTCTTCGTAGACGCGCGCGAGCTCACCGTACGCCTGGTGCGCGCGCGCGAGCCGCTCGAGCGCAGCGACGGTGTCCTCGTTGCTCGCGTCCTCCGCGAGCGCGCGAGCGCAGGTCTTGAACGCAGAGCCGGGGTCGTCGAGCGCCGTCTCTTGAAGCTCGGCGATGCGATGCAAAAGCTCGACCTTGCGCGCGGGGTCCGCCGAGAGGCGAACCTGAATCTCGTGAACGGCGACGAGCTGATTGTACGCAGCGGACTCGCGATACACGGCCTCGAGGATCTCGGCCACAGGGGTCGCGTGCTCGGGCTGATGAACGAGGCGCTCGAGCGCCTCCAGCGCCGCGGCGTTGGTCGCGTCGCGCGAGAGCACCTGGCGGTAGATCTCCACCGCGGCGTCCACCTGCGACATCTTCTCTTCGCGCAGCTTCGCGAGGCGAAGCATGAGCTGCGTCTGCTCGTCAGCGTCTGACGACAGGTCGAGCCGCGCTTGGAGGTTGTCCGCGAGGTCGTTCCATCGGGACTGACGCTCGAACAGCTGGTCGAGCGCGCCGAGCGCCCGCGTCGACGCCGGGTCGGCCGCGAGCATCTCCCTGAACGTGCTGATCGAAGCCTCGGGGTCTCCGAGCTTGGTGTCCTGCACCGTCGCGATCGCCGTCAGCACCTGCTCGCGCTCTTGGGGATCCTGCGTGAGCTCGAGGCGGCCTCGATAGCTCTCGAGCAGCGCCGGCCAACGCTCGGTGCGGCGAAGCAGTGCCTCGAGCGACTCGCGCGCCTCGTTGTCGCTCGCGTCCGCAGCGAGAACCTTGTTGAAAGACTCGACCGCGCTGTCGACCTGCTGGAGCTTCTCGTCCTCGACGGACGCGATCTTCAGCCACGCGCCGCGCGCGACCTCGGGGGCGACGTTTCGCTCGGTAACCTGGCGGAGCAGCGCGACAAAGCGCGGCCAGCCGCCGGTCGAATCCGCCATCGCTTCGAGAGCGTCGCGGACCTCGGCGCGAGCGGGGTCCTCGAGCAGCGCCCTTCCGTACGCCTCGAACGCGCGATCAGCGTTGCCGATCTGCGACGCGCACACATCGCCGATCTTGCGAAGCAGCGTCACGCGTTGATCGACGTCCGCCTCGTCCGCGAGCAGGATCTCGAGGGCGCGGATCAGCGCCTCCCAGTCCGAGCGAAGCTCGTAGATCGGCTCGAGGATACGAGCTGCTTCCGCCCGGCTATCGGGCTCGCGGAGCAGCATCTCGAGCGCTTCGCGCGCCGGTCCGTGCTCGGGGTTGAGCGAGAGAATCTCCCGGAAATGCTCGATCGCGTCCTTCGTGCGCCCGAGGTGAGCGTGCAGCGTGCGACCCAAGCGAAACTTCGCGTCGAGCGCCGCGTTCTCGTCGTCGGCGAGCACCGCGAGCTCTCGCTCGAGGATGTTCGAGAGCTCGTCCCACTTCTCGAGGCGCGTGTAGAGCGCGTCCAATCGCTTGAGCGCCTCGGCCTCGTCGCCGTACTCAGTGAGCACTTCGACGTACGTGTTCACCGCGCTCTCGGGAGCGTTCAGCTCGCCCTCGGACAGAGCGCCGATCGCGTAGAGAACCTCTCGACGCTCATCGGGCCCGTCGGCGCGCTCGAGCCTGCGCTCGAGGATCCCGTGCAGATCCGACCAACGGTTGGTCTTTCGGAAGAGCTCGTCGAGCGCCGATAGCGCCGCGCGGTTGTCCGCGTCTCGGTCGAGCACCGCGCGAAAGCGCGCGATCGCCTGATCGGTGTTCGCGATCGGACCCGCGTACAGGTGTCCCGCGCGCAGCGTCAGGGCGATCGACGCCTCGGGAGACACGCTCCCCGACGCCACTCGATCGACGAGCGCCGCCGCTTCAGCGACCTTCGACGCGCCCGTCGATGAGCGCTCGAGGTCGGCGACCGAACGATCGTCCTCGGGCGCCGCTTCGAACGCTGCAGCGAACCGATCGTACGCCTTTTGCGGCTCCTTGAGCTTCTCCTCGTACAGCTCGCCGAGCAGGCGCAGCGTCGCGACGCGATCGTCGCCCGAGTCGCCTGCTAGCTTCACTTCGTAGGCGCCCGCGAGCTTCTTTCCGTCGTTGGCCGCGCCGTAGATCGGGATCAACGCGAGCGACGCGTCGCGGTTGTTCGCGTCGAGCTCGAGCACCTTCTCGTAGTACTTCGACGCGCGATCGGGCTTGTCCTTTCGATCAGCCCAGAGCTGAGCGATCTTGAAGAACAGCTTGATCTTGACGTCATTGCCCGCGCCCGGCTGCTCGCTCTCTCGCTCGAGCACGCGGATGAGCTCGTCCCACTTGCCGCTGTCGGCGTAGAAGACCTCGAGCTCGTCCCACGCGTGCATCGCGAGGTAGCGCTTCTTCAGCGCCTCCTGCGCGCGCCGATCGTTGGGATCGAGCATCAGCACGCCGCGCCACGCCTCGACCGCAAGCTCGTCATTGTTGAGCTTGTCGCCCGCGATGGTCCCGAGCTTGACGAGCAGCTGAATCTTCTGCGCCGTGTCCGCGGTCTGCGCGGCCTGTTCGCGCAGAACGCCAGCGAGCTTGTCGAACTCCTTGGCGCGATCATAGAAGCCCGCGAGCTGCGCGAGCGCCTCGGGGTGCGAGCCGTCACGCTCGAGCACCTTCTCCCAGAGCTCGATGCAGAGCTCCGGCTTCTTGACCTTCTCCGCCGCGAGCTTGGCCATCGAGAGCCAGCGATCCAGCTGCTCGTGCTCGGGCGCCTCGGTCGCCTCGCGACGAAGCAGGTTGAGCAGCTTCTCCCAGTCGCGGCGCTGCTCGTAGCGAGACTTCAAGAACTCGCGGCCCGCCGCGTGGTCGGGATCGATCTCGAGCAGCGCTTCGTACGCCTTGATCGCCTCGGCAGCGTTGTTTGTCCGCTCGGTGTGGACCTGCGCGATGCGCTCGAACGTGGCGACTCGCTCGCCGTCGTCCGCGAGAATCTCGGCCTTCTGCGCGAGCGTCTTGACGACGTCCGCCCAACGCTTGGCCGCCTCGAATTTCGTCACTTGCTCATCGAGCGCAGCCACCTTCGCAGGGTCCGGCGCGGGCCGCGCCGCGGCTGCAGGCGCAGCAGGGGCCGGCGCAGGCGCGGGAGCCGCCGCAGGAGCCGCGGCCGCCACGGGCGCAGCAGCGGCAGCAGCGCCGTTGCCAGCGCCCGACAAACGCTTGAGCGTCTCGCGCGCAGCTTCGCGTCCACCCTCCCCCGCGGCCCTCTCGAGCAGCGCCTGCGCGCGCGCGCGGTCAGCCCTGCGGTAGAGCGCGCGAAGCCCGAAGAGCTCAGCAAGCTCGGGACGCACGTCGTCCGACGACTTCGACAAGATCGCATCTTCGTGCGCGCTCGCAGCGCCTGCGCGTCCCGCGGCGCTCTGCGCGGCGTCGAGCAGCGCGGCGACGGTCTCGTTCGTCGGGTCGGCGTGCAGCCCCTGCACGAGCGCGCCCTCCGACCGCTCGCTGTCGGTCGCACGCAACACACGCGCGGCGCGGAGCCACGACTTCGCCGCGTCTGCACCGCTCGCGCGCTGCGCCTCGGTCTCGATCTCGGTCGCGCGCGTCGCGGCGTCGGTCGCCGCCATGCGCACGTCATCGAGCCGGTCGAGCGCCTCGGCGTCGCCCGGAAGCACGTCGAGCGCGCGCGCGTAGGAGGCTTCTGCCGCGGCGGCATCTCCGAGATCCCACTGCGTGTCGCCCAAGGTCACGAGCAGCGACGCGACGACGCCAGGATCGCTCGCAGACGCCTTGATCTCGAAGTCGAGCGCCTTGGCGACGTTCTGCAGCTTGCCGAGAAAGAGAAAGACGCCGCGCGCACGGCCGAGCGCCTCGATTCGCCGCGGATCGGCGCGAAACGCTCCTTCGTACGACTTCAGCGCCTCGGGCTTGTCGCCCTGCCGCTCGTCGAGCACCCGACCGAGCGCAAGCTCGATGTTCGACGCATCCTCCGGAGACGACGCGGCGCGGGCGCGCTCCCTGAGCCCCGCAGTGACAGCGTCAACGTTTCGCTCGGACATGAGGCTCGCGACCAGCTCGTTCGAATCCATGTTCTTGATGACTCCAGGACTTTGCGCTCAATGGCCCAGCGTTCGCCTTCGCGTCGGGGCTACTTTCTCGTCGGATGCTCTCGACTGCAGTCGCCTGCACTCGCTGCGATCGCCGCGCTCACACGAGGTCCGCGCGCGGCCAACGGACAAGACCCGCTACTGCGCGGGCGTCTGCAGCTCGGTCAGCTTCGCTCGCGCCTGATCCGTGTACTCCGGCGGAACATCGTTGCTTCGCGTCGAGGTAAACCTCGTCAGATAGAGGATCGCCTGCGCGCGACCGTCCGGCATCTCTGCGTACGTCATGCCGAGCGAGAAGAGCGCAACGACGAGGCGCTGGTCCTCTTCGATCGCATGGCGGAAGCTCTCGATCGCCTGCGGCTTCTGGTTCTGCCGGAGCTGCGTGAGGCCCATCACGTTGTACATCTGCCCTCGCTCGGGAGCTCCGGGCGGCGCGATGTTGAGCCCTTCGCGAAGCACCTGCAGCGCTTCGTCGTACTTCTGGTGATCGCGGTAGATGCGCGCGAGGCGCACGTACGCGGAGTACGCGCGCGGCGCGATGTTGATGCAGTCGGTGTACGCGCGCAGCGCGTCCTGCGGGTTGTCGAGCAGCTCGGCGAGCTGCCCGAGTCGCATCTGCGCCATCCACAGCTTGTTGTTCTTCTGCAGCGCCGTCGTGAACGCGGTCTTCGCCTGCTCGAGGTGCGACGCGCCCGTCGCGCTCTCAGCGTTGTCCGGCGCGGTCGCGATCATGTAGTGCGCGTTGCCGAGCTGGTAGTGATAGTCCGCGTTGTTCTGGTTGCGTGAGATCGCCCGCGACAGCGCGTCGACCGCGTTCGTCCAGTCCTTCTGCCGGATGTACGTGAGGGCGAGATTGTAGAGTGGCTGATCGAAGCGTCGGTCCTCCTCCGCGGCGCGCTGAAATTTCTCTCGCGCGTCGGCGTAACGGTTGGCGCGCAAGAGCGCCATCCCCTGGTTGTTGCTATCCACCGCTTCGCGGTTGTACTCGCCGCACGCGCTCGCACCGATCAGCGCGAGAGCCCACAGCACGCGGACGCCCTTCATCGCTCGCTCCTGAATGAGATTTGTTCGTCGAACACGGACACTGCCGCGCCCGATGTCGCGGCGGATTCTAAGAGAGCGATCACACCGCGCTCAATACCGATTCGCACGCAACGCGCGATTGCACGCGCGATTGTTGGGCGGAGAAATGCGCAGAGGCCCCGGAGCTGCTCGCTCCGAGGCCTCTTCTCTCACCCCTTACGCACCTGCGCTCACTCGGGGCGCTGCAGGTTGAACGGGTAGTTCACCGTCACGACGCCTCCGCCCTCAGGGGACGGAAACTGCCAGCGGCGAACCGCGTTCGCGATGCACGTCGAGACCGAGGGAACCGCCACGTTGCTCTCCTGGACGGTCGAGCCCATCACGGTGCCAGTGCCGCCGATGATGAAGCGAATCACCACGCGGCCTTCGAGCGTCGGGTTCTGCGCCAGTCCCTGCTCGTGGCAGTGGGCGACCTGACCGAGGTTACGGAGCACGACGCGACGGATCGCTTCGGGCGACAGAAGACCCGTCACCTGCGGAGGAGCCGCGCGGACGGTCGGACCGCGATTGCCGCGGCCGCGGAGCCCAGAGCCCGCGCCAGAGCCGTAGCCCTGGCCGGTGCCCGTTCCCGAGC
>LNFM01001324.1_pt1 | contig 56890 bp, 43 predicted proteins | sample 596031 | NCBI WGS metagenome assembly LNFM01 (sample SAMN04254537, study PRJNA301005) | activated carbon metagenome | isolation source: dual media filters at the Ann Arbor, Michigan drinking water treatment plant | place: USA: Ann Arbor
TGGTCAGCGTCAAGGTGCCCGAGCCCAAGTTCAGCAGCCAGACCAAGGACAAGCTGGTCAGCAGCGAAGTGCGCGGCCCGGTGGAAGACATCGTCAGCAAGCTGCTGACGGATTGGCTGCTGGAGAACCCGGTCGACGCCAAGATCATCTGCGGCAAGATCGTCGATGCAGCCCGCGCCCGCGAGGCCGCGCGCCGTGCGCGCGAGATGACACGCCGCAAGGGCGTGCTCGACGGCCTGGGCCTGCCCGGCAAGCTGGCCGACTGCCAGGAAAAAGACCCGTCGATGTGCGAGATCTACATCGTCGAGGGCGACAGCGCCGGTGGCAGCGCCAAGCAGGGCCGCGACCGCAAGTTCCAGGCGATCCTGCCGCTGCGCGGCAAGATCCTGAACGTGGAGCGCGCACGTTACGAGCGGCTGCTCAGCAGCGACAGCATCGTCACGTTGATCACGGCGCTGGGCACCGGCATCGGCGCCGAAGACTTCAACATCGACAAGCTGCGCTACCACCGCATCATCATCATGACGGACGCCGACGTGGACGGCGCCCACATCCGCACGCTGCTGCTGACCTTCTTCTACCGGCAGATGCCGGTGCTGGTGGAGCGCGGGCACATCTACATCGCGCAGCCGCCGCTGTACAAGGTCAAGCTCGGCAAGCACGAGGAATACCTGAAGGACGGCCTGGCGCTGGACGCCTTTCTGCTGAACGTGGCGCTGGACGGTGCCAGCGTGCTGCCCGACGGCCCCGCGCCCGGTGGCCGCGCCGCGCTGGAAGGCCCCGCGCTGGAAACCCTGGCGCGCAGCTACCTCGTGGCCAATGCCGTGACCGACCGCCTGAGCAACTGGATGGACGTGGATGCGGTGCGTGCCATCGCCAGCGGCCTGACGCTGGACCTGGACACCGCGGCCGCGGCCGAAGCCAGCGCGGTGGCGCTGCAGCGCACGCTGAAGGACGCGGCGGTGGAGGCGCAATTCGACGCGCGCACCGACAAGCACCTGCTGCGCATCAGCCGCCGCCACCATGGCAACGTGAAGAGCAGCGTCATCACGCAGGACTTTGTGCACGGCGCCGACTACGCGGCGCTGGCGCACGCGGGCACGTCCTTCCTGGGCCTGCTGAGCGCCGACGCCGTGGTGCGCCGCGGTGAAGGCGAAAAGATGAAGGAACAGAAGGCCACCGACTTCCGCGCCGCCATGGCCTGGCTGATGACGCAGGCCGAAAGCGCCGTGGGCCGCCAGCGCTACAAGGGCCTGGGCGAGATGAACCCGGCGCAGCTGTGGGAAACGACGATGGACCCGACCGTGCGCCGGCTGCTGAAGGTGCAGATCGACGATGCGATCGAGGCCGACAAGGTGTTCACCACGTTGATGGGCGACGAGGTGGAGCCGCGGCGGTTGTTCATTGAGAGCAATGCGTTGCGGGCGGCGAATATCGATGTCTAACTGACAGATTTGGTGGAACTTTCGCCGCTCATCGATCGCGCCTATTACGCTTCACCGATTCATGTTTTCCTGGCAACGGATGCAGACGTCGTACTGGGTGAACTGACACGACGCAGCGAGTTTGCGGTCGATCTCAACCAGCGTGATGCTTGGCTGGTTGAGGTGCAGACACTGCGCAAGGCGCTGGCGAGCTATGGCGGGCGGGGGAGCGTCTACCTGGAGTTTGTCGTTCCGCGCCTGGGCAAGCGCATCGATGCCGTGGTCTTGCTCGATCATCTGTTGCTCGTGATCGAATTCAAAGTGGGTGACACTCACTTTGCCCGTCAGGCGATTGAACAGGTTTGGGATTACGCACTCGACCTGAAGAATTTCCACGAGAGCAGCCATGCGCTGCGGATCGAGCCCATGCTTGTGGTGACCGGCAAAACCGGCCGTTACGACCGGGTCACGCGCAGCGGCCACGCTGACGGTGTCGGGGCTCCGACGCTGGTGACCGCTGATCGTCTTGCGGAAGCCATGACGTCTTTGCTGGGAACAGCGGTGCAAGAAGCCGTAGCACCCGATCGATGGGAAAGAGGTCGGTATCGGCCCACACCCACCATTGTGGAAGCCGCATCAGCGCTGTATCGCAATCACTCCGTGTCTGACTTGACACGGCAAGATGCCGGCGCGACCAACCTGTCGCGCACCGCTGCCGCTGTCGCGGAAGTGATTGAAAAGTCCCGTGCCCAAGGCCTCAAGTCCATCTGCCTCGTGACAGGCGTGCCCGGAGCCGGCAAGACCTTGGTGGGATTGGACATTGCCACTCGGTATCTCGACTCGACGAACGATTTGCACAGCGTCTATCTCTCGGGAAACGGCCCCTTGGTATCCATTCTTCGGGAGGCTCTGGCACGCGATGACGTGACGCAAGCCGCCCGGCGTGGGCAACGGCAAACCAAGGGAGATGCACGCCAGAAGGTCAAAAGCTTCATTCAGCCGGTGCACGCGTTTCGCGATGAATGCCTGAAGGACCCATCACCACCGCGTGAGCACGTGACCATCTTCGATGAGGCGCAGCGCGCTTGGAATCTTCAGAAGACCGCGGACTTCATGAAGCGCAAGAAGAGCCGTCCTGGCTTTGCCCTGTCAGAGCCGGCTTTCCTGATCTCTTGCCTGGATCGGCACCAGGATTGGGCCGTGGTTGTTTGTCTGATTGGCGGTGGGCAGGAGATCAACACCGGAGAAGGCGGCATTTCTGAGTGGCTGCACGCTTTGGAAACGCTGTATCCGGACTGGCATGTTCATGTGTCTCCGCGCTTGCGCGACACCGAATATGCAGCCGACACAGCGCTCGCCACGTTGCAACAAAACAGCCCGGTTCACTTCAACGAGGCGCTGCATCTGTCGGTTTCAATGCGCTCGTTCCGCGCTGAGAACCTCTCCACGTTCGTCAAGCAAGTGCTCGACCTGGAGTTGGATCAAGCATCCCGCTTGTACCAAGAGTTCGCCGAGCGCTACCCCATCGTGTTGACACGCAACGTTGAGCAAGCCCGGCGTTGGCTGCGGCAGCAAGCGCGCGGCAGCGAGCGCTATGGGCTGGTCGTGTCTTCACAAGCCATGAGACTCAAACCGCATGCCATCGACGTCCGGTCCCCGATGGACCCGGTACATTGGTTTCTCAACGACTGCGACGACGTGCGCTCCAGCTACTACCTGGAGGATGTGGCCACGGAATTCCATGTGCAGGGCTTGGAACTCGACTGGTGTGGCGTTGTGTGGGATGCAGACCTGCGATTTCATGCCGAGCGTTGGCATCACCATTCCTTTGTGGGTGACCGATGGCAACACGTGCGGCAGCTCGCACGGCAAAGCTTCTTGAAGAATGCCTACCGCGTGCTGCTGACACGCGCCAGGCAGGGGATGGTGATCGTCGTGCCACAGGGCGACGACAGCGATCACACCCGAAAGCCCGAGTACTACGACGGGACCTTCGAGTTATTGCGCAGAGCCGGATTGCCAGTGTTGGCCGACTGACCGTTACCCCTCACTGCTGCGGCAGCACGACGCTGCCGGCCAAGTTCGCCAAGGCACCGCCGTTCTGCTGCGCCGCCAGTAGCAGCAGCGCCGACATCGCGTTGTTGCTCTCGCTTTGGACAGGCGCCTAGCAAGCCGCGGACTTGCACACGACCTTGCCCACCACCACGCTGGCCACGGGCTTGGCGCACTTCTGCAGCCAATAGCCCTTCTCGGTGCCCGCGGTCGCATCTGCGAGGGCCGCACCCGAGGCAGCCGCAGCCGAGACAGCGATGGCCAGAGATCTTGCGTGGTGGATGTTCCATTCAATCCTCCGGGTAACGGTAGGCGATGGCAGGCATCGGGTGACAACACTTCGACGCGCGGCGGACGAGGGTTGAAACGGGCCTGTCATCCGTCCGGGCCCCGCAGCCGTGCGGCGACCCATAGCCGGTGATCCGACGCCCGCGTCTGCCCTGGATCAGCTTGCGAAGGACGCTTCCATGCGACATGCGGCGCGGTCCCGCTCTGCCGCAGGGCGGCGCGCGGTGTCAGAGCCCTGCAGTCGACGCCAGGCAAAGACCTGAGGGCTTGTCGACACCGCAGCGCGCTGCCCGACGTTTGATCCTGCGCAGACCGGGCACGCCAACGCTTCCCTAGACTGGGCCGATCAGCCAGCGCCGCCGCGCTGGCCTGTCCCCTGCCCACCAGGAGAACCCCATGCCCATGATGAAAGCAGCTGTCTTCGTCGAGCCCGGCCGCATCGTGCTCCAGGACAAGCCCATCCCCGACATCGGTCCGCTCGATGCCTTGGTGCGCATCACCACCACCACGATCTGCGGCACCGACGTGCACATCCTCAAGGGCGAATACCCCGTTGAGCGCGGTCTGACGATCGGCCACGAGCCGGTCGGCATCATCGAGAAGCTCGGCTCCGCGGTGCAGGGTTATCAGGAAGGCCAGCGTGTCATTGCCGGCGCCATCACGCCCAGCGGCTGGAGCAGCGCCTGCATGTGCGGCATGCACTCGCAGGACGGTGCCGGCACCCGGCACGGCTGGAAGGCGATGGGCGGCTGGCGCTTCGGCAACACCATCGACGGCTGCCAGGCCGAGTACGTGCGCGTGCCCGATGCCATGGCCAACCTCGCGCCGGTGCCCGACGGCCTGACCGACGAGCAGGTGCTGATGTGCCCCGACATCATGTCCACCGGCTTCAGCGGTGCCGAGAGCGCCGGCATCCGCATCGGCGACACGGTGGCGGTGTTTGCGCAGGGCCCGATCGGGCTGTGCGCGACCGCCGGCGCCCGGCTCAGCGGCGCCACCACGGTGATCGGCGTCGACCGGCTCGGCAACCGCCTGGAGATTGCGCGCCGCATGGGCGCAGACCACGTCGTCGACGCCAGCCAGGTCGACCCGGTCGAGGCGATCATGAAGCTGACCGACGGCCGTGGTGTCGACGTGGCGATCGAGGCCCTGGGCACGCAGTCGACCTTCGAGGCCAGCCTGCGCGTGCTGCGCCCGGGCGGCACGCTGTCCAGCCTGGGCGTGTATTCCACCGACCTGACGATCCCGCTCGGCGCGTTTGCCGCCGGGCTCGGCGACCACCGCATCATCACCACGCTGTGCCCGGGCGGCCACGAGCGCATGCGCCGGTTGATGTCCGTCATCGAGTCGGGCCGCACTGACCTGAGCGCGATGGTGACGCACCGCTACAAGCTCGACGACATCGAGGCTGCCTACGAGCTGTTCAGCCACCAGCGGGACGGCGTGCTGAAGGTGGCCATCACGCCGTAAAGCCCTGCTGCGGCAGGGCCCACGGTCCGGTTGCGCAGGGATTACGCGGGGCACGCCCGCGCACGGCCAAGGGAACAATCCGGCCACTGCAGGCCCATGGCGCGGGCTGGCGAAGCGACCGCTTCGCGCACCGCGCCGCAGGTCCCTTTCCTCGCTGCCGGAGACACCATGCCCACCCCGATCGACCGCCGCCGTTTTGTCGCCACTTCCGCCGGCTTGGCGCTGGGCCTGGCGGCGCACCCGCTGCGCGCGCAGGCCGCCTTCCCGAGCAAGCCCATCAAGATCGTCGTGGCCTTTCCGCCGGGCGGTCTGACCGATTCCTACGCGCGCATGTACGCCGAGCAGCTGAGCACGCAGCTGGGCGCCAACACGCTGGTGGAGAACAAGCCCGGGGCCGGCGCGCTGCTGGCCATCGACGCGGTGGCCAAGTCGCCCGCCGACGGCCACACGCTGCTGATGACGACCTCCGGCACGGTGTGGCAGAACCGCGTGCTCTACAGCAAGCTGCCCTACAACCTGGACCGCGACATCGTGCCCGTGGCCTTCTTCCCGTCGGGCCCGCTGGTCATCGGCGTCAGCGAGAAGGTGCCCGCCAGCAACATGAAGGAGTTCATTGCCTGGGCGAAGCAGAACCCCTGCTCGATGGGCACCTACGCGCCGGGCTCGGTGCCGCACATGGTGGCCGACCAGCTCAACCGCAGCGACGGCACCAAGATCCAGGCCGTGCACTACCGCGGTGAGAGCCCGATGTGGGTCGACCTGGCCGGCGGCCAGATCCAGATCGCGGTGGGCAGCTACCAGTCGTTTGCCACCGTGGCCACACGCGGCGTCAAGCCGATTGCCGTCACCGGCAACTACCGCAGCCCCAAGCTGCCCGACGTGCCCACCGCCCAGCAGCAAGGCCTGACCGGGCGCCTCTGGGGCCTGGAAGGCGGCCTGCCGCTGATGGCCCCGGCCGGCACGCCCGAAGCCGTGCTGCAGGCCCTGTCGCGCGTGGTGGTGAAGGGCGCCGAGACCGAGCGCGCGGCCAAGCTGCGCGAGCAGTTCTCCATCCCCAACAAGCCCAAGAACCTGAAGGACACACGCGCCGACTGGGAGCGTGACGTGCCGGTGTGGGTGAAGCTGGCGGTCGACCTGGGCATCAAGCTCGATTGATCCCGGGACGGGCCGGTGCCCGTTGCCGGCCCTGCGTCGTGCGGGCCAGTGCCGCGTGCCGTACGCTTGGCCGATGACGCTGAAGCTTCGACAACAACTCCACCGCGCCCGCCGGCTGATCGCCGCGCTGCTGTGCACCGCAGCCGCCTCGCCGTTGTGGGCGCAGACCCTGCTCGTGGCCGCCGACACCAGCCTGGGCCCGGCGCTGATGGCCGCGGCGCGCAGCTTCGAGGCGGCCCGCCAGGGCGTCAGCGTGAAACTCCGCACCGGCGCCTCGGGCGCGCTGCTCGATCAGGTCACGGCCGGCATGCCCACCGACGTGCTGGTCAGCGTGGGCCCCGACACCGCGGCACTGGGCGTGCAGCGCCGTCTGCTGGTGCCTGATCTGCGCAGCAGCTTTGCCACCAACACGCTGGTGTTGATCACCCCCACGTCGCTGAACCTGCCGTTGCAGCGGCTGTCCGACCTGTCCCGGCCGGAGGTGGTGCGCATCGCCATGGGCCGCGAGGCGGGCGTGCCCGCCGGCCGTTACGCCCGCGAGGCCATCGATGCGCAGCGCCTGTGGCCTTCGGTGCAGGGCAAGATCGTCCGGGCTGCCGATGTCGGCGAGGTGATCGCCTGGGTGGCGGCGGCGGATGTGGAGGCCGGCTTCGTGTTCGCGACCGATGCCGCCACCGCCCCGGCGGGCCGCGTGCGCGTGGTCGCCACCCTGCCCACGGCCACGCCGGTGCGCTGCCTGGCCAGCGTGGTGGCGGGCAGCAGCCAGGCGGCGCTGGCGCGCGAGTTCGTCGATTACCTGCGCAGCGAGCCGGCGCGCGCGGTGTTGCAGCGCGCCGGGTTCGGCGTGCCCTGAACGGGTGTGCAGTCGGCACGCTGGCCGCACGCGGGCTGGCGCGCCGATTGCCGGCCAGTCTGCCCGCTGCCGGGCGATCCGGCCATCCGACACAAGGACCCTGCTTCATGGACAAGCGACTGCATCTGCTCGAGACCTTCAAGAGCGTGGGCAATGACGGCCAGACCTACGTGGTGCATGGCTACGAGCACCTGGCCCACCTGGAAGGCACACCCGACTCCGACGCCTACTGGCAGCCCACCGGCGTGGCCGAGTACCGGCTGTCCACCGGCGAGCCGATCACGGTGCATGCCAATGGCGACATGGAACTGCCGGCCAAGGGGCTGGTGCTGCGCCGCGAAGGCAGCACGAGCACCTCGCCCTGACCGCCGCAGCAGGGGCCGTGACGCGGCGCTGCGGCCGGGTGCGGGCATGCGCGGCGACACCCATTCATTCAAGCGTTAGCTGTCGCACGGCGGTGGCGAATGACCGCTCGATGAGCCTGTCTTCGCATTTTGTGTTGTGCACACGCTGCAGAACGGGCCTGCATACCCCGGTACGGCACCTTGCACAGCGTAGATTCGCGGGCACTGCAAATCAAGGCAGTCAATGTTGTCTGTTATTCAAGAGATTCAAAAGGAAAACCATGGCCTCGCGCAAAAACTCCAAGCCCTCCGAACTCGCCACCGCGGGCAAGCACCTCAACACCGCGGCCAAGGAAGTGGGCACGGCCGTGTCGCACAAGATCGAAGCCATGGGCCAGGCCGTGTCGGCCGAGATGAGCCGCGCCAAGAAGAACGTCTTCAAGAAGCGTGACCAGGTGCAGGTCAAGATCGGCGCCCTCGTCAAGTCTGCCGAGAAGCAGCTCGCTGCCGCGCAGGCCCAGCTGTCCAAGGCCGGCGCCGCTGCCGGCAAGTCCGTGTCTGCGGCCGAGAAGAAGCTCGAGGCCACCAAGCGCAGCATGAACAAGAAGCTGGCGTCGCTGCAGGTCGCGGCCGAGCGCAAGGCCAAGGCCCTGCAGAAGGCCATCGAGCAGGAAGCCAAGGCGCTGAAGAAGGCCGCCGCGCCGAAGAAGGCCGTCAAGGCCGCCGCCAAGCCGGCGGCGCCGAAGAAGGCAGCGGCCAAGAAGCCCGCCGCCAAGAAGGCCGCCGTCGTGGCGCTGCCGGTGAAGAAGGCCGCGGCCAAGAAGCCGGCCGCCGGCAAGCCCGTCGCCAAGAAGGCGGCCAAGAAAGCCGCCTGAGCACGGCTGCCGCGGTGGTGATCGGTCCAGCTGGAGGACCGCACCCCGCGGCACGGCGCCGGCCCTGCGGCCGGCGCCTGCAGGCCCTTACAAGGTCAGCGCAAACCCCTCCACCACCGCCGCGGGCGTGGTGACCGAGCCCAGGCGCCGTGCGCCGTAGGTGTCGCTGTTGGGGATGAACTCGGGCGTGGCCGTGAGGCCCACGAGGCCCGGGCCGAAGAGGCGCAGCACGTCGTCGTCGAAGCGCATCACGTTCAGTGGCGCCACCAGTTCACCGTCTTCGACCCAGAAGCAGGCGTAGCGTGTCATGCCGGTCATGCGGCAGGCGGCCCGGTCGCTGTAGTTCAGGTACCAGAGGTTGCTGATGTACAGGCCCGTGCCCAGCACGCGCAGCAGGTCGGCGTCGGGGATGCTGCCGCCGTGCAGGTGCAGCGCCTCGGGGGCCTCGCCGCCGTGCGAGCCGGTGGCGGGCACGCCGTATTCGGCCGCCGAGCGCGGCGAGTTGAGCGTGCCGCCTGCCGCCGGCAGGCGCCCGCCCTGCACCAGCGCCACCGACGGCGGCCGCGTGAAGCCCTCGCTGGAGAAGGCCGGCGTGGTGCTGAGCGCATAGGCCTCGTCCAGATCGAAGCCGGCCGCAAAGGCCGCCTCGCCGCGCTGCAGCCGCATCAGCGCGCTGACGCCGGTGCGCCGCGCCTTCAGCGAAAAGCCGCTCCAGCCCAGCGTGCCCAGCAGCTCGGCCATGGCCGCGGGTGCGAAGGCCGCGCGGTAGGCGCCGGGCTGCAGCGTGCGGGCCGGGCGCTCGAGCAGCGGCACGCGCTGCGCGGCTTCGTCCAGGCGCGCGGCAAAGGCCGTGTCGTCCCAGTGCGTGCCGGCGTACGCCGTCTTCACGGCCTTGTCGGCGCGGTGGTAGAGGCACCAGTCGAAGTGGAAGCTCTCCACGCGGTGCCAGTGGCGGCTGCCCAGGCTGTCGGCCAGCGCGTGTGCCACCGGGCCGGCGGCGTAGAAGCCCACCAGGTCCAGCTTCAGGCGCAGCGCGGCGCGCTCGTGCACCTGCGCGATGACGTGCGTCGCGTCGGGCAACACGCCGCGGTCGTCGCGCTGGCTGTGCGTGGCGGCGGTGGGGCGCTGCAGCCAGGGGTCGTCGGCGATGAGGTCGAGCTGTTGCACGAGCAGCGTGCGCTCGGCCCGCAGGCGCTGCAGGTCGGCGGCCAGATCGCCGCTCAGCGACAGCGCGCTTTCGGTGCGGCGCAGGCCGCGCTCGACCGCGATGGTGGCGTAGGCCTGCTGCACGCTGGTGGCCTGGCGCAGCGCGCCCTGGTTGAAGCGCAGGAAGTCACTGGCCTCGGCGCACAGGTGCAGCGTGCTGCGGTCCACCGCGGGGTCGGGCTGCAGCAGCGCATCGGCCAGGGCTTCGAAAGCGGCCCGCTCCAGGTAGGCGATGGCGGCTGCGCTCATGCTGCGACCCCGAACACATCCACCCCGGTGAAGCGGCACGGCGGCGACGCATGGCCGACGCGGATGACCTGCGAAGGCTCGCCCTTGCCGCAGTAAGGCGTGCCGCCCACGGCGACGGTGCTGGCGTTGCCCACGCCGGCCAGGCTGCGCCAGAAGGTGGCACTGATGCCGCGGTAGTTGGGGTTGCGCACCACCTCGGCCAGGCGCCCGCCGCGCACCACGCGCGCGTACTCGCAGCCGAACTGGAACTTGTTGCGCGAGTCGTCGATGCTCCAGGAGCAGTTGGTGTGCATCAGCACGCCCAGCTCGGTGGCGGCAATCAGCTGCTCCAGGCTCTGGCTGCCGGGCTCGACGTTGAGGTTGCTCATGCGGTCGATCGGCGCGCGGTTCCAGCCGGCCGAGCGTGTGGTGGCCACGGCACCCAGCTCGAAGCCGCGCGCCCGGGCCCGCGCCTGCGACAGGCTGCCGCCCAGCGGCCGCACGAGCAGGCCGCGTTCGATCAGCAGCGCGCGTTCGGCGGGTGTGCCTTCGTCGTCGAAGGCGAAGCTGGCAAATTCATGGGCCACAAAGGGGTCGTAGCTGACGTTGAGCAGCTCGCTGCCGTAGTGGTAGCTGCCGAACATGTCCATCGTGACGAAGCTGGTGCCGGCGAAGTTGCGTTCGTCGCCGAGGATGCGGTCCAGCTCCAGCGGGTGGCCGATGCTCTCGTGGATCTGCAGCGTCATCTGGTCGGGCATCAGGATCACGTCCATCAGGCCGCTGGGGCAGGGCGCCGCGCCCACCAGCTCCAGCACCTCGCGCGCCACGCGCGGGCCCTCGGTGCTGCGGAAGCCGGCGCGCTCCAGCACCTCGATGCCGCCCTGCTGGCAGAAGCCGTTGTACTGGCCGCCGCTGGATCGCACCTGCGTCACGCCGCCGGCGTGCGCCGTGACCTGCACCGACGGCGTCGTGAACTCCCACTGCTGGTGCGTGCGCGCGCCGTCGCTGGTCAGCGTGAGCTGCTCGGACTGCACGTTCCACAGCGTGGCGTGGCGGTCGACGATGCGCGATTCACCCGCGCCGGCCGCGGCGCAGACCTCCTGCAGCCAGCCCAGCTTCTCGGGCAGCGTGGCCGCGGCGGTGGTGCGCGTCACTGCGCTGGCGTAGCGGCCCGAGGCGGTGGGGCGCTCGATGCGCTCGTAGTCGATCACGGTGCGGCCGGCGCTGGCGCGGGCCAGTGCGTGGGCGCGCTCGAAGGCCGCGGCCAGGCCGGCCTCGGACACGTCGCCGGTGGCGGCGTAGCCCATGCCGCCGTCGACTACCGTGACCATGACGCCGTCGTCCAGCGCGCGGCTGGGGGCTTCGGTGACGTCGTCGCGCACGCTCAGGCGTTCAGAGCGTTCATGGACGCCGCGCACCGCCCAGTGGCGGGTGCTGGGCGGCAGGCGCCCAGCGGCGCGGCGGGCGTGGGATTCCAGGGTGTCGAGCATGAAGGTGCCAGGTGGGTTGAAGCTGCGGGCCCTGCCGCCGCGTGGGTTGCAGGTCCGGACGGGCGAACGGTCGGGTCGACCGGGAGCGGTGGCATTCTGCGCCGGGGTGCGGCGCCGTGTGCGGTGCTGGCGGGGGCCGCCAAAAGAGGGGGTCGGTCAGGCTGTCGCGGCGGCGCCACGGCGGGCCGTCGCCGCGGGCGAAGCCTTGGGCGCGGGGGCTGTCATGCCGCGCGCCAGCTGGCCGCGCGGCATGCGCTGCAGCCGGCCCAGCAGCGCGTGGTCCACCGGCGCGCCGGCCAGTTCGGCGGCAAAGCGGTCCTGCACGTCGTGCTGCATCTGCAGCAGCAGCTGCGCGGTGGTGAGTGCGTCGGCCAGCGCGCGGTGGGCGCGGCCTTGGTCGGGCAGGCGGTGCAGCGCGGCCAGCGTGCCCAGGCGGTGGTTGGGCGCCTGCGGGTACAGGCGGCGGGCCAGCAGCAGGGTGCAGGCGAAGTCGTGCGCGGGGTCGGGCTCGCAGGCCGCGCGTGCGGCCTCGGCCTGCCAGAAGCCGCGGTCGAAGGCCGCGTTGTGGGCCACCAGCGGGCAGCCGCGCGTGAACTGCAGCACCTCGCGCATCACGGCATCGGCCGGCGGCGCAGTCTGCAGCATGGTGTTGCTGATGCCGGTGAGCTGCTCGATGAAGGGCGGCACCCAGGCGCCGCTGTTCATCAGGCTCTGGAAGCGCCCGACGATCTGCCCGCCCTGCACCAGCACCGCGGCGATCTCGGTGGCGCGCGCGCCCTGGCCGGGCGAGATGCCGGTGGTCTCGAAGTCGATGACGGCGACGGTTTCCATGGCGGGTTGATTCACGCCTGATCAGGTCGGCCGGGCCGGGGCCGGCGGTTCGTCACCGGGCTGAGTGGTGTCGGCGAAGGAGGTGTCGGCCCAGTCCGCGGTGGGCGGGCGGCTGGCCACGGCGTCCACTGCGGGCGGCACCCAGCGCTCGGCGCGCTCGCGGGCTCGGCGCAGCGTCTGCACCCGGTCGTCGATGTCCTGGCGCACGCGGTCGACGGGCGCGGTGCGCGGCGGCACCCAGGGCCGCGTGGCCGGGCTGGCGCTGCGGCGGGAGCGGGCCGACAGGTGGCGGCCGCGCCACCACAGCAGCAGGGTGACGATCAGCGCCAGCGGCACGAGGATCGCGGCAATCCACTCGGCGAGGTTCATGCAGGGGCGGGCCGGGGACACACGGCCAAACGGTTGAGCCCCGCCAGTCTAGGCCGGCTGGCGGGCCGCTGCGCCATCCCTGCGGCCGGTCGTGCACTCTGTTGCAAAACGGTGGCGGGCCACCAGACAGGGGCTGGCGGGAAATAATCGCGCATGGCATCGAAACAACGGGTGGTGGTGGGCTTGAGCGGCGGGGTGGACTCCGCGGTCAGCGCCTGGCTGCTCAAGGAGCAGGGCTACGAGGTCGTCGGCATCTTCATGAAGAACTGGGAAGACGACGACGACAGCGAGTTCTGTTCGTCCAACGTCGACTTCGTCGATGCGGCCGCGGTGGCCGACGTGATCGGCATCGAGATCGAACACGTCAACTTCGCCGCCGAGTACAAGGACCGCGTCTTCGCCGAGTTCCTGCGCGAGTACGGCGCCGGGCGCACGCCCAACCCCGACGTGCTGTGCAACGCTGAGATCAAGTTCAAGGCCTTCCTGGACCACGCCATGCGGTTGGGGGCGTCGAAGATCGCCACCGGACATTACGCGCGGGTGCGCCAGGCGGATGCAGGTTTCCAGCTGCTCAAGGGCCTGGACCCGGCCAAGGACCAGAGCTACTTCCTGCACCGCCTGAGCCAGGCGCAGCTGTCGAAGACGCTGTTCCCGGTGGGCGAACTGCACAAGACCGAAGTGCGGCAGATCGCCGCGCGCATCGGCCTGCCGAACGCGAAGAAGAAGGACAGCACCGGCATCTGCTTCATCGGCGAACGGCCGTTCCGCGAGTTCCTCAACCGCTACCTGAGCCAGGCGCCCGGGCCCATGCTGGACGAACGCGGTCACGAGCTCGGCCGCCACGTGGGCCTGAGCTTCTACACGCTGGGCCAGCGCCAGGGGCTGGGCATCGGCGGCGTGGCCGGGCACGCGCAGCCCGGCAGCGGCGTGCACGAGCCCTGGTACGTGGCGCACAAGGACCTGGCGCACAACACGCTGCACGTCGTGCAGGGCCACGACCACCCCTGGCTGCAGAGCCCGTGGCTGGAGGCGGCCGACACGAGCTGGGTCGCCGGCACGCCGCCGCCGCCGGGCCCGCTGGCGGCCAAGACGCGCTACCGCCAGGCCGACGCGCCGTGCCGCCTCAGCCTGCCCGAGGGCAGCGCGGGCGGTTTCCGGCTCGACTTCGACACCCCGCAATGGGCCGTCACGCCGGGCCAGAGCGCCGTGCTCTACGACGGCGAGGTCTGCCTGGGCGGCGGTGTCATCAACGCGGCGCAGGTGCCCGAGGTCAGCACACCCCGGCCGGTGTCGGCCAAGGGCCGCCGCCGCGCCGCACCGGCGCGCTGAACCCGCGAAAACCCGCAGCGGCCGGCGCCCGGTCGCCCGCGCAGCCGGCCCACAATGGCCTGCATCCCTTGCCGATCCAGGACCCGCCCGATGCCCAGCCCTTCCGTTGCCGCCAGCTCCCTGGCCGCGCTGATCGACGAACAAGCACCCGCCATCGAGGCCGCGGTCATCGCCTGGCGGCGCGACCTGCACCAGCACCCGGAGCTGGGCAACCGCGAGTTCCGCACCGCCGAGATCGTGGCCCTGCACCTGAAGGCGCTGGGCCTGGACGAGGTGCGCACCGGCGTCGCGCACACCGGCGTGGTGGGCCTGCTGAAAGGCGCGCTGCCCGGCCCGGTGGTGGCGCTGCGCGCCGACATGGACGGCCTGCCGGTCAGCGAAGAGGTCGACCTGCCCTTTGCCAGCAAGGCACGCAGCCACTGGAACGGCGAGGAAGTGGGCGTCATGCACGCCTGCGGCCACGACTGCCACGTCGCCATCCTGATGGGGGTGGCGCAGATCCTGGCCGGCCTGCGCGCGCAGCTGCGCGGCAGCGTCAAGTTCATCTTCCAGCCGGCCGAGGAAATGCCGCCCGAGGGCGAGGACGGCGGCGCGAAGATGATGATCGCCGAGGGCGCGCTGGAGAAGCCCACGCCGCAGGCCATCTTCGGGCTGCACGTCACCTCGCGCCTGCCCACCGGCGTGGTGGGCTACCGGCCGGGGCCGACGATGGCGAGTTCCGACACGTTGAAGATCACCGTGCTCGGCCGCCAGACGCACGGCGCCGCGCCCTGGGCCGGCGTGGACCCCATCGTCACCGCGGCGCAGGTGGTGCTGGGGCTGCAGACGGTGGTCAGCCGCACCATCGACCTGACCGAGGAGCCTGCGGTGGTGACCCTCGGCACCATCCGCGGCGGCGTGCGCCAGAACATCATCCCCGACCAGGTCGAGATGACCGGCACCATCCGCACCTTCAACGAAGAGATGCGCGACGACATCCACGAGCGCGTCACCACGCTGGCCGAAGCCGTCAGCCGCGGCTCGCGCGCCGGCTGCCAGGTGTGCATCACCAAGAGCTACCCGGTGACGATCAACGACCCGGTGCTGACCGCGATGATGGTGCCCACGATGCAGCGCGTGGCCGACACCGACCCCGTCAAGGGCAGCCTGATGCTGGTGCCCAAGGTCACCGGCAGCGAGGATTTCAGCTTCTTCCAGCGTGTGGTGCCGGGGCTCTTCGTCTTCCTGGGCGTCACGCCGGCCGGCGTCGACCCCAAGAAGGCCGCGCCCAACCACTCGCCGCGCTTCTACGCCGACGAAGCCGGGCTGATGCTGGGCGTGCGCACGCTGGCGCACCTGGCCTGCGACTACCTCGAGGCCAAGGCCTGACGGCGCCCGCGGGCGCGGCCGTCCCGCAAGGGACAGCGCACCCTGCGGTGCGTCCCTAGACTGCGCGCGCCGGCGTTCGTGCCGGCAGTGTCCTCAGGGCGGGGCGACAGTCCGCAGCTCTTCGGGCTTCACGAGGCAACCCATGCATCAGACCACCCCGGCCGGCTTTCCCGCCGCCACCCGCATCGCCGTTGTCAGTGCCGGCTGGCACGCCGACATCGTGGGCCAGGCGCGCCAGTCGCTGCTGGCCGAACTGGCCACGCACGGCATCCCGGCCGCACAGGTGGACTGCCTGGAGGTGCCAGGGGCCTTCGAGATCCCGCTGCTTGCGCAGCGCATCGCGCGCCAGGGCCGGCATGCGGCCATCGTGGCCTGCGGCCTGGTGGTGGACGGCGGCATCTACCGCCACGACTTTGTCGCCACCGCGGTCATCGACGGCCTGATGCGCGTGCAGCTCGACACCGGCGTGCCGGTGCTGTCGTGCGTGCTCACGCCGCACACGTTCCACGAGCACGAGGAGCACCGCGAGTTCTTCACGCGCCACTTCGTGCTCAAGGGTCGGCAGGCGGCGCAGGCCTGCGTGCAGGTGCTGGCCGCGGCCCGGCAGGTGGAGGCCTGGGGCGGGCCGGGGCCCGCGCTGGCCGCGCAGGGCTGAGGGGTTGTCGCCCGGCGTCACCCGCTGGGGCTTGCCACACTGGCGCGGCCGTCGCCGGTCCTGCACACTTCGACGGGTTCGACAGCGCTGGAAGGGCGTGCGGGATCGCAGATGGTGGATGGCACGGCAGGCAGTACCGAAAGAACCTTTCTCCTGACCGACGTCGTCGGCAGCACGGCCCTGCACCGGCGCTTCCCGGCCGACATGCTGGCTGCGATGGACCTGCACGACCAGCTGCTGCAGGCCGCCATCCGCCGCCACCGCGGCGACCCCTTCAAGAACACCGGGGACGGCGTCTACGCCGGCTTCGACAGCCCCGCGGACGCCGTGTCGGCCATCGTCGACGCCAGCCAGAGCATGCGCGCGGCGGCTTGGGGCCCCACGGGGCGGCTGCTGATCCGCGCCGGCATCCACACCGGGCTGGCCCGGCCGCGCGGCAGCGACTGGTTCGGCCCCGCGCTGCCCACCGTGGCGCGGCTGGGCAACGCGGCCCACGCAGAACAGGTGCTGCTGTCGGCCGACACGGCCGCCCGGCTGGCGCCAGACGCCCAGCCCGGCGGCGCGGCCTTCATCGACCTGGGCGAACACCACTTCAGGGGCATCGACCCGATCCGCGTGCTGCAGCTCACCGCGCCGGGGCTGCCGCAGGTGTTTCCGCCCATCGGCGGCAAGCGCGAAACCGCCAGCGGCAACCTGCCCGCCACGCTCAGCGCCTTCATCGGGCGCGAGACCGAGCTCGACGACCTGGTGGAGATGACCGGCTCGTCGCGTGTCATCACGCTGATCGGCCCCGGCGGCATCGGCAAGACGCGCCTGGCGGTGGAATTTGCGCGCTCGCTGGAAGCCTCGTTCCCCGACGGCGCCTGGTTCGTCGACCTCGCGGCGCTGGAGCGCGGCGCCGACGTCTGGCCGGCCATCGCCAGCAGCCTGCTGATCGAGCCCTTGCCCGGCATGCAGCGCCGCACGCAGGTGCTGGAGCGCCTGCACGGCGCACGCGCCATCCTGCTGATGGACAACTGCGAACACGTGCTGGACCCCATCGCCGAGGCCGTGCTCGACCTCGGGCACCTGTGCCCCACGCTGTTCATCATCAACACCAGCCGCCGCACGCTGGGCGTCGACGGCGAGGCGCTGTTCGAGGTGGCTGCGCTGGGCCAGCACCGCGGGCCGTCGGCGGCGGCCGGCGCGCCCGCGGAATCGGCCGCGGTGCGCCTGTTCGTGGCCCGCGCCAAGCTGGTGGACCACCGCTTCCAGGCCACGCCCGACGACCTGGCCACGCTGCAGCGCATCTGCGCGCACCTCGAGTACATGCCGCTGGCCATCGAGATCGCCGCCGGCCACCTGCGCCGGCTGACGGTGGCCGAGATCGCCGCCGGCGTCACCAACCCGCTCGACCTGGGCGCCAGCCGGCTGCAGCGCCGCGCCGGCCGCCAGCAGACGCTGCGCCAGACGCTGGACTGGTCCTACGAGCTGCTGGACGCCGCCAGCCGCCGCGTGCTGGAGCGGCTGGCCGTGTTCTCCGGGCCCTTCCACGAAGAGCAGGCGCTGGCGCTGTGCCTGGACGACGGCGCCGGCCCGGGTTCTGCCCCAGGTGCCGCCGACAGCGGGGCCGAAGCGCAGGTGCTGGCCTGCATCGACGAGCTCGTCGAATCGTCCCTGCTCGCGCGCGACGCCGGCTCCACGCGCCAGTACCGCATGCTGCAGACGGTGCAGGCCTTCGGGCGCGAGCGGCTGGCCCAGGCCGGCCAGCTGCAGGCCGTGGAACACCGCCACGGCCTGGTCTTCGCGGCGCGCTGCCGCGAGCTCGGTGCGCTGGTGGCGGGCGACCAGGAAGCGGCAGCCATCCAGGCCATCTTCGACGCGCTGCCGAACCTGCAGTCGGCCTTCGAGCGCGCGCTCACGCGCGACCTGCCGCTGGCCGCCGACATGGCGGCCTCGCTGTTTCTCTTCAACCAGGCGCAGCGCGGCGCAGAAACCACCACCTGGCCACGCCGCGTGATGGCCCAGCCCGGCGCGCAGGCGCTGCCGCAGTCGCCGCTGCTGCTGGCCGCCGCGGCCGTGCATGCCTTTCACAGCGACGGCGACACCCAGGGCGCGCTGCAGTTCATCGAGCGCGGGCTGGCGGCCGAGGCCGACGGCCGGCAGTCCAGCGCCGGCTGGCTGGCCGGCGTGGCCGGGCAGATCGGGCAGTGGTCCAAGGACACCGCCTCCTGCCTGCAGCACCTGCAGGCCGGGGCCGAGCAGGCGCGTGCGGCCGGCAACCTGCCCTGCGAGGTGACGTCGCTGTGCATGGCCGCCTACGTCAAGGCCCGCGCCGGCGACCCCGTCGGCGCCGAGGCGGTGGTGCGCGAGGTCACGGCGCTGGGCCAGCGCGTGAGCCAGCCCACGCTGCTGGGCTACGTGCACTACGCGCGCGGCCGCGTGCTCAGCTTCCACGACCCGCAAGGGGCGATCGCGGAGTACCAGATCTCGGTCGAATGGGCGCTGATGGGCGGCAACCTGCTGGGCGCGCAGCGCGTGAAGCACTTCATCGCCGAACTGCAGGCCGCCAGCGCCCCGCCCGACGAGGCGCTGGCCATCCACCGGCGCGCGCTGCACGACATCCCCACCCACGGTGCCACGTTCTACGCCTGGTCGACGCTGAAGGCGGCGCTGCAGCCGCTGGCGCAGCTGGGCGCCCTGGAGGCCGTGGTGACGCTGGCCGCGGCGCTGCGCACGTCACCGGTGTCGCCGGGCCGGCAGGGCGCGCAGCTGCTGGCCCTGTGCCGCGAGCGCCTGCCCGAGCCGGCCTTCGAACAGGCCCGCGCGCGCGGCGCCGGCTTCGACCTGGCGCAGGCCCGGGCCTACCTGTCCGCCACCGCAGACGGCCTGGACCGCCACGCCGCGGCGGCTGAACCACCGCTACCGACTGCCCACGAGGAGACCCCTGGATGAGCACTTCCGCCGCCGCGCCCGTCCGCGCCCACCCGACCTCTGCCGCCGTTCACGCCGGGATCGACGACGACATCTCGCACCAGCTGGTGCAGGCCATCATCGCCGACTTCCCCGATCACGCCCCCGGCACGCGCCCGGTGCACACGCTGGGGGTGGGCGTGAAGGGGCACTTCGTGGCGTCCGACGTGGCGCGCCAGTTCTGCGTGGCCGAACACTTCAACGGCCGGCAGGTGCCGGTGACGGTGCGCTTCTCCAACGGCTCCGGCAGCCCGGTGCGGCACGATGGCTGGTCCGACGTGCGCGGCATGGCGACCCGCTTTCATCTGAAGGACGGCGCGGCCACCGACCTGATCGCGATGACGCTGGGCAGCTTCTTCAGCGCCACCGTCAGCGACTTCCTGAAATTCTGCGGGGCGGCGCAGCAGACGCCCGTGACCGTGCCCTCGGCCTGGCAGAAGCTGCTGGGCATGCTGCAGCTCAAGCCCGCGCCGCCCGCCCCCGAGGCCGGGCAGCGCATGAGCAGCGCCGCCGGCACGCTGACCTATGCCAACGGCCACCGGCCGGCGCAGCTGGCGGTGTTCGATGCCGCCACCATCGGCGCGCCGGTGAGCTACGCGCGGGCCAGCTTCCACGCCGTGCACACGTTCATGGCGCGCACACCCGAAGACACCCGCCTGCCGGTGCGTTTCACCTGGCAGCCGGTGGCCGGCGTGGCCACCACCGATCCCGACCGGGTCCCGCAGGACGACTACCTGACCGCCGAACTGCACCAGCGCCTGCGCCAGTGGCCGGCGGAGTTCATCCTGATGATGGCCATCGGCGAGCGCGGCGACGCGCTGGACGACCCCACGCGGCCCTGGCCGGCCAAGCGCCGTCGCGTCGTGATGGGCACGCTCACGCTGGTGAAGCTGGCCGACGACCAGCACGCCGACGGGGAGAAGATCAGCTTCAACCCCTGCCGGCTGGTGCACGGCATCGAGCTGTCCGACGACCCCATCCTGCACGCCCGGCGCGGCGCGTACGAGGCCTCGCGGCAGCTGCGCGGCGGCACGGCCTGCCCCTTCAACCACGGAGCCTGAAGCTCATGCCCGACGCCCCTCCCCTGCGGCGCAAGTCCTGGATCGACCAGCTGCCCGACACCCGCCTGTTCCAGTTCATCGCCGGCCACGTGCTGGTGCCGTTCTGGGCCTGGCGCACCCCGGTGAAGCCCCAGGCCGGCGGCCCGCCCGACGCCACCGCCACGGGCGACAACGTGCAGCGCATGATGAACCTCGTGATGCCACTGAAGGACAAGACCGCGGTGGGCCGCGCGCGTGCCGCGCTGGCGGTGGCGCAGAACACCGACGAGATCTACGCCGGTCTGGACAACGTCGGCACCGTGCACTTTGCGCGTTTTGTCATCGTCGGCAACAACCTGTGCATGTTCTCGGTCTACGACGGCGACTTCACCAACTACATCCGCGACTTCATCGCCACCATCGGCAGCGTCTTCGACGCCATCGTCACGCTGATCGAAGGCGGCGACGCGGTGATTCCCTCGGAGCAGAAGGTCGAGGCCTTCATCGCCTGGGTGCATGCGCACGACATGTACCAGGCGCCCGACCTCGCCACCGACCTGCTGGTGCAGCAGAACGCCGACCCGGCCGACGACGACCTGACGCTGCTGCCGCGCGCGCTGATCCTGCAGCTGCACGCCAACCCCAACGTCTCGCTGGGCAGCGGCTACCGCGCCTACCCGGGTTTTGCCGTCGGCCAGGTGCGCCAGCGCATGGGGGTGGGCTGGTGAGCGCGCTCATCGACGCCACGGCCGCCACCGCGGCCGCCACGCCCCGGGTGCTGGTGCCTGCCGACGTGCAGGGCAACATCCTGCGCGGCTACAGGCGCAGCGAGGTGCGCCACCTGCTGCTGGCCGTGCAGGAGCCCGGCGCGGCGCGCGCCTGGCTCGGCGCCATCACCTCGGGTGATGCGACGCAGGCGCCGCAGATCACCAGCGAGGCGCCCTGGGTGCTGCCCAAGCCGGACTTCTGCTTCAACGTCGGCCTCACCGCCCAGGGCCTGCACGCGCTGGGCGTGCCCGCCGCGGTGGTGGCGACGTTCCCGGACGAGTTCGTCGCCGGCATGGCCAGCCGCGCGCTGAAGCTGGGCGACGTGGGCGACAGCGCGCCGTCGCGCTGGGCTGCGCCTTTCGACGACCCCGATCAACTGCACCTGGTGGCCACGATCCACGCCGACGACGAAGCGCACCTGGACGCCGTGCAGGCGCGCGCGATGGCTGCGGGCGGTGGCCGCGCGTGGCACCTGCTGGACCAGCGCAACGGCGCCAATTTCGACGGCGACCTGGTGCACTTCGGCTACCGCGACAGCATCTCGCAGCCGCGCTTCGTCGGCGTCCACGATCCCGACGCGATGCCCGACAGGCAGCCGCTGGCGCCGCTGGGCACCGTGCTGCTGGGCTTCGACACCGCGTTCGAAGGGCTGAGCTGGACCGTGCCGCAGCCCGAGGTGCTGGGGGTCGGCGGCTGCTTCAGCGCCTTCCGCGTGCTGGCCCAGGACGTGGCCGGTTTCGAGGCCTATCTCGACCGCGCCGCCAGCCAGCTGCTGGCCGACGAGGCCGGTGACGAGCTGCTGGCCCCCGACGCCGCCTGGCTGGCGCGCAGCGGCCTGACGCGCCACGCCGCGATGCGCGAGGTGCTGGCGGCCAAGCTGTGCGGCCGCTGGCGCAACGGCGTGCCGCTGGCGCTGTCGCCCGACACGCCCGACGGCATGGACACCCGCGACCGCGTGCCGCTGGGCAACTTCGACTACGCGGACGACAACAGCGGCGCGCGCTGCCCTTTCGGCGCCCACACACGGCGCTGCAACCCGCGCGGCAGCACCATCGTGCAGCGCATGGCCAACCACACGCGCCGGCTGGTGCGCCGCGGCATGCCGTACGGCGCGGCCTGGCCTTCGACGCCGCCCGACAACAGCGAACGCGGCCTGCTCGGCCACTTCCTCTGCGCCAACCTGTCGGCCCAGTTCGAGGCCATCCAGTACGACTGGCTGAACTTGGGCCTGCAGGACCCGCGCATCACCGGCAGCAACGACCCGCTGCTGGGCGCCAACGACCCGATGGACAGCTGGTTCGACCTGCCGCTGCCGTCGGGCCGCGTGATGCGCCTGCACGGCCTGCCGCGCTTCGTCACCACCCGGGGCGGGGCCTACCTGTTCCTGCCCAGCCTGCCGGCGCTGCGCCACCTGGCCGGCCTTTGATCCGGCCCGGGCGTTCAGCCGAGCTGCCGTTCAACCCAGCTGCCGCGTGGCGTCGATCGCGTCCAGCGCCGCCGCGCGTGCCGCCGGCGGCATGAAGCTGTGCCCGGCCGCGTGCCGCGCCATCGCCAGCAGGTCGCCGGCGGTCAGCGGCGTGTGACGCAGCAGCTGCGCGGCCTCTTCGCTGTGCGTGATGCAGCTCATCAGGCGGTTGTCGGTGTGGTAGCTGAGGCTCAGGCCGGCCTGCCAGAGTTCGGTGATCGGGTGCGCGGCGATGGAGGCCGCGGCGCCGGTGTGCACGTTGCTGGTGGGGCACACCTCCAGGTGCAGGCCCAGCGCCTTGGCCTCGTCCACCAGGCGGGCCTGCGCCGGGTCGCGCAGCGCATCCACCAGCCGCACGCCGTGGCCGATGCGGCGTGCGCCCAGGCGGCCGGCTTCCAGCACACGCTCGGCGGCGTCGGCCTCGCCGGCGTGCAGCGTCAGCGGCAGGCCGGCGTCGCGCACGCGGGTGAGGGCGCGGGTGTGCAGCGCGGGCGGGAAGCCGTGCTCCGCGCCGGCCAGGTCGTAGCCCACCACACCGCGGCCCTGGTACTTCAGCGCCAGCACGGCCGCACGCTCGGTCCGCTCGGGCGGCTCGTGGCGCATGCCGCAGACGATCAGGCCGCAGGGCATCGGGGCCATCGCCAGGCCCTGCAGCAGCGCCTCGACCGCGGCTTCGCCGGCCACGCCGTGCGCCTCGAACAGCAGCGGCGCGATGCGGAATTCGGCCAGCACCGCACCATCGGCGTGCGCGTCCACGGCGGCCTCGAACGCGACGCGTGTCAGTGCGGCGGGGCTGGCCATGGCGGCCACGGTGAGCGCAAAGCCCTGCAGGTACTTCTCCAGGCTGCCGGCGTGTGCGTTGGCGTCGAACCAGGCGGCCAGGCGCGCCGGGTCGGGCGCCGGGGGCGTGAGGCCGCGCTGCTGCAGCAGCTCGAGCAGCGTGGCCACACGCAGGCCGCCGTCCAGGTGCTCGTGCAGCAGCACCTTGGGCAGGCGCTGCGCGGTGCGGGTGATGTCGTCGTCGGCGGGGGTGTCGGGGTCGGGGGCGGCATGCATGGGGCGATGCTAGCGAGACGCGTGCCGGCCACCCGCGCGCACCTGGCGCCGGCGCGCAGCGCCCGCCTTTGGGCCCCTGTCAGCTAGGGCGAACCGGGACGGTCCCGCGGCGTGAGTCTTGCTATCCTGACCGGTTAATTCCACGGAGGCTTCTTCGCCATGTTCCTCAAGACCACCCTGCTTGTCGCTGCCCTGGCCTTTGCCGGCATCGCCCACGCCCAGCCCGCCGTCATCTACGACATGGGCGGCAAGTTCGACAAGTCCTTCAACCAGGCCGCCTTCGACGGCGCCGAGAAGTGGAAGAAGGAAACGGGCCGGCCCTACCTGGAATTCGAGATCAGCAACCCCACGCAGCGCGAGCAGGCCAAGCGCCGCATGGCCGAGCGCGGTGCCGACCCGATCGTGGGCATCGGCTTCAGCCAGGGCAGCAGCCTGGAGAAGGTGGCCAAGGACTTTCCCAAGATCAAGTTCGCCATCATCGACAGCGTGGTCGCGCTGCCCAACGTGCAGAGCATCGTGTTCAAGGAACACGAGGGCAGCTTCCTCGTCGGCATGATGGCCGCGCTGGCCAGCAAGACCGGCAAGGTCGGTTTCGTGGGCGGCATGGACATCCCGCTGATCCGCAAGTTCCAGTGCGGCTACGAGCAGGGCGCCAAGTTCGCCAACCCGAAGGCGCAGGTGGTGGGCAACATGACCGGCACCACGCCCGCGGCCTGGAACGACCCCGCGCGCGGCGCCGAGCTCGCCAAGGCGCAGTTCGCCGGCGGCGTGGACGTGGTGTTTGCCGCCGCGGGCGGCACCGGCATCGGCGTGTACCAGGCGGCCAAGGACGCCGGCAAGCTGGCCATCGGTGTCGACAGCAACCAGAACCACCTGCAGCCCGGCACCATGCTCACGAGCATGGTCAAGCGTGTCGACGTGGCCGTCTACAACACCTTCAAGGGCGTGAACCCGGGCGTCTCGGCGCTGGGTCTGGCCGAAGGGGGCGTGGACTACGCGATGGACGAGCACAACGCCAAGCTGGTCAGCGCCGACATGAAGAAAAAGGTCGACGCCGCCAAGGCCGACATCATCAGCGGCAAGATCAAGGTCATCGACTACATGACCGCCAGCAAGTGCCTGTGAACCCCGGCGCCTGATCGACCCGGACGATGAACGCCTTGCCCGCGACCGCCGGTGCGCCGGCCGTCGCGATGCGCCATATCGACAAGCGCTTCGGCGCCGTGCACGCCAACCGCGACGTGCACCTGCGCGTGGCGGCGGGCACGGTGCACGGCATCGTGGGCGAAAACGGCGCGGGAAAAAGCACGCTGATGTCGATCCTGTACGGCTTCTACCAGGCCGATGCGGGCGAGATCGAGGTCGAAGGCCGGCCCGCGCGCATCACCGGCAGCCGCGAGGCGATTGCGCTGGGCATCGGCATGGTGCACCAGCACTTCATGCTGGTGGACACGCTCAGCGCGCTGGACAACGTGATGCTGGGCGCCGAGCCCGGCTGGCGCCTGAACGCCGCGCGCGCCGCGGTGCGCACGCGGCTCGACGCGCTGATGCGGGACACGGGCCTGCACGTCGACCTGGACGCACTGGTGCAGGACCTGCCGGTGGGCGAGCGCCAGCGGCTGGAGATCCTGAAGGCGCTGTACCGCGGCGCGCGCATCCTGATCCTGGACGAACCCACCGCGGTGCTCACGCCGCAGGAGACCGAGGCGCTCTTCGTCACGCTGCGCGGGCTGCGCGCCCGCGGCACGACGATCCTGCTGATCACGCACAAGCTCAAGGAGATCATGGCGCTGTGCGACGCCGTGACCGTGATGCGCGGCGGGCAGGTGGTGCTGGACTGTGCTATTTGCCACACCAGCGTCGACGGCTTGGCCGAGGCCATGGTGGGCCGGCGCGTCAACCTGGGCCGCGAGGGCGCGGCGGCGCAGCCGGGCGCGGTGCTGCTGCAGGCGCAGGGCCTGGGCTGGACCGATGCGCTGGGCGTGGCGCGCCTGGCCGATGTGTCGCTGAGCCTGCGTGCCGGCGAGATCGTGGGCATCGCGGGTGTGTCGGGCAACGGGCAGAGTGAGCTGCTCGACGTGCTGTCGGGTCTGCTGGCGCCCTCCGCGGGTTCGCTGGACGTGGGGGACCGCCACTTCACGCCCAGACACTGGATCGACACGCGGCAGGCGCGCGAGCTGCGCATCGCCCACGTGCCCGAAGACCGCCACAAGCGCGGGCTGGTGCTGCCTTTCGACGCCTGGGAGTCGGCGGTGCTGGGCTACCAGGACCGGCCGCGCTACAGCCTGCGCGGCTGGATGCGCCAGCGTGTGATGCGCGAGGACTGCGCCGCGATGATGGAGCGCTACGACGTGCGGCCGCGCAACCCGGCGCTGCGCTCGTCCAAGTTCAGCGGCGGCAACCAGCAGAAGCTGGTGCTGGCGCGCGAGGCGGCGCTGGCGCCGCAGGTGCTGCTGGTGGGGCAGCCGACGCGCGGCGTGGACATCGGCGCCATCGAGTTCATCCACGGGCGCCTGCGCGCCATGCGCGACGCCGGGGGTGCGGTGCTGGTGGTGTCGTCGGAGCTGGACGAGATCCTGGCGCTGAGCGACCGGGTGATCGTCATGAATGCGGGGCGGATCGCGGGCGTGCTGCCCATCGATCAGTGCACCGAGAGCGCGTTGGGCCGCCTGATGGGAGGGGCCTCTTGAGCCAACCGATCGAACTGCCGCGCTGGATGGACGTGGCGCTGCTGCCGGCCGTCAACCTGGCCCTGGCGCTGCTGGTGGCCGGCGGCGTGGTCCTGCTCGTCGGCTTCGACCCCCAGCAGGTCATCACGCTGCTCATCAAGGGCGCCTTCGGCAGCCAGGCCGGCATCAGCTACACGCTGTATTACGCGACCACGTTCGTCTTCACCGGCCTGGCCGTGGCCGTGGCCTTCCACGGCGGCCTCTTCAACATCGGCGGTGAAGGCCAGGCCATCATGGGTGGCCTGGGCGCCGGCGTGGCCGCGCTCGCGCTGTCGCAGCACCTGCCGGCCGCCTTGATGCTGCCGATCATGGTCATCAGCGCCGCGCTCTTCGGCTGCGTGTGGGCCGCCATCCCCGGCGTGCTGCAGGCCACGCGCGGCAGCCACACGGTCATCACAACCATCATGTTCAACTTCATGGCCGCGGCGCTGCTGAGCTACCTGCTCGTGGGCACGCTGAAGGAGCCCGGCAACATGACGCCCGAAAGCCGCGCCTTCGCCGCGTCGGCCAAGGTGCCGGGTGTGCACGAGGCGCTGGCCTGGATCGGCATCGCCTGGCCGCGCACGCCGCTGAACCTGAGCGTGCTGCTGGCCATCGGCGCCGCGGTGCTGACCTGGCTGGCGCTGTGGAAGAGCCGCGGCGGCTACGCGCTGCGCGCGGTGGGCTTTGCGCCCGACGCGTCGCTGTATGCCGGCATCCAGCCGAAGAAGCTGATCGTGCTGTCGATGGCCGCTTCGGGCGCGCTGGCCGGCCTGGTGGGCGTGAACGAGATCGCCGGCGTGCACGGCCGCCTGCTGCCCGATTTCGTCGCCGGGGCCGGCTTTGCCGGCATCGCGGTCAGCCTGATCGGGCGCAACCACCCGGTGGGCATCGTGCTGGCCGCGCTGCTGTTCGGTGCGCTGTACCAGGGCGGCAGCGAGCTGGCCTTCGAGATCAACGGCTTCAGCCGCGACATGGTGTTCATGCTGCAGGGCCTGATCGTGCTGTTTGCCGGTGCCATGGCGCAGGTGGCGGCACCGGCGCTGTACCGCCTGTGGCTGCTGTCGCGGCGGGGCCCGCGCCCGGCCGCCGAGGTGCGCCATGGATGAGGTCTTCATCGGCACCATCGTCGCCAGCACGCTGCGCGTCAGCGTGCCGCTGATCCTGTGTGCACTGGCCGGCGTGCTTTGCGAGCGCTCGGGCGTCATCGACCTCGGGCTCGAGGGCAAGATGCTGCTCACCGCCTTTGCCACCGCCGCGGTGGGTGTGGCCTCGGGCTCGCTGGTGCTGGCGCTGGCCGCGGCCATCGCGGTGGGGCTGGCGCTGTCGATGCTGCACGGCTACGCCTGCGTCACGCACCGCGGCGACCAGGTCGTGCTGGGCATGGCGATCACGATGACCGCCGCCGGCCTGACGGTGGTGCTGGGCATCGCCTGGTTCGCGCAGGGCGGGCAGACGCCGCCGGTGCCCGAGAGCGTGCGGCTGGACGGCTGGTTCGCCGGCGCGGGTGCGGCGGTGGCGCAGATCCCGTTCATCGGCAAGGCGCTGTCGCTGGCCTTCTTCGGCCACAACCTGATGGTCTACGGCACGCTGCTGCTGGTGGTGGCCGTGTGGTGGCTGCTGTACCGCACGCGCTTCGGCCTGCGCCTGCGCGCGGCGGGCGAGAACCCGACCATGGTGGATGCGGCGGGTGTCAGCGTGAAGGGCCTGCGCTACCAGGCGCTGGCGCTGAACGGCGTGCTGTCCTCGCTGGCCGGCGCCTACCTGGTGCTGGCGCAGAACCCGAGCTTCATCCCGCACATGACCGCCGGCCGCGGCTACATGGCGCTGGCCGCGCTGATCTTCGGCAAGTGGCACCCGGTGGGCGCGCTGTGGGCCTGCCTGCTGTTCGGGTTTCTGGATGCGGTCAGCATCCGGCTGCAGGGCGTGCAGCTGCCGCTGATCGGTGCGGTGCCGGTGCAGGCGATCCAGGCGCTGCCGTACGTGCTGACCGTGGTGCTGCTGGCGGGTTTCATCGGCCATGCCGTGGCACCCAAGGCGCTGGGAAGGCCCTATGTCAAAGAACGCTGAAGGTTCACACGACGCGCTGGTCGCCGCCGCACGTGCGGTGCGTGCCCGCGCCCACGCGCCATATTCGCGCTTCGCCGTGGGCGCCGCGGTGCTGGACGAGCAAGGCCGTATCCACGCCGGCTGCAACGTCGAGAACGCCGCCTACCCGCAGGGCTGGTGCGCCGAGACCTCGGCGCTGGCCGTGATGGTGGCCGCCGGCGGCACGCGCGTGCTGGCGGTGGCGGTGTGCGGCGTGGCCGACGAGCCGGTCACGCCCTGCGGCGGCTGCCGCCAGAAACTGCGCGAGTTCGCAGCCGACGACTGCCCGGTGTGGGTCTGCGACATGATCACGACACGCGCCACCACCACCCTGGGCGCCTTGCTGCCCCACAGCTTCGGCCCGCAACACCTCCAGCCATGAACGACCTGATCGCCCGGATCGACGCCAGTGCCGCCACCCTGCGCCAGTGCCTGGGCCCGCGCGCGCCGAAGATCGCGGTGCTGCTGGGCTCGGGCTGGGGCCCGTTTGCGCAGCAGCTGCAGGACACCGTGGCCGTGCCCTACGCCGACCTGCCGGCGTTCCCCCGGCTGGCTATCGGCGGCCACGCCGGCGTGCTGACCTGCGGGCGCCTGGGCAACGCCCAGCTGCTCGTGCTGGCCGGCCGCAAACACGCCTACGAAACCGGCGACTGCGACGGCATGAAGGGCGCCATCCGCACGCTCGCCGCCATCGGCGTGCAGGTGCTGGTGCAGACCAACGCTGCCGGCAGCATGGACGCCACCATGCACCCCGGCGAGCTGATGCTGATCAGCGACCACCTCAACGTCGTGCAGCGCTCGCCGCTGGTGGGCGAGCCCGGCGACGGGCGCTTCATCGACATGGGCAACGCTTACTGCGCCACGCTGCGCGCGCAGGCGCTGGCCGCGGCGCAGGCGGCCGGTGCGCCGCTGCGCGAAGGGGTGTATGCCTGGGTGCTGGGCCCGCAGTTCGAGACGCCGGCCGAGATCCGCATGCTGCGCGGCTTCGGCGCGCAGGCCGTGGGCATGAGCACGGTGCCCGAGACCATCCTGGCCCGCCACGCCGGCCTGCGCGTGCTGGCCCTGAGCCTGATGACCAACATGGCCGCCGGCATGGCCGCCGAGACCCTGAGCCACGCGCACACGCTGGCCACCGCCAGCGCGTCCAGCGCGCGCGCCGTGGCCACGCTGGCCGCCGTGGTGCAGGCGCTGGAGACCTGAATGAGCCCCGACGACACGCTGCAGGCCGCCGCGCGCACCGCACTCGCCTGCCTGGACCTGACGAGCCTGAACGACGGCCACGACGTGAGCGGCGGCGAGGCCGACATCGAGGCGCTGTGCGCGCGCGCCGACGGCCCGCACGGCCGCACCGCCGCGGTCTGCGTGTGGCCGCGGCTGGCGGGTTTGGCGCGCTCGCTGCTGCCGCCGACGATCCGCGTGGCCGCGGTGGCCAACTTCCCCGACGGCAGCAGCGACGTGCAGCGCGCGGTGCGCGACACCGCCCGCATCGCCGCCGCCGGTGCGCAGGAGGTCGATGTCGTGATCCCGTACCGCGACCTGGCCGCCGCTCCCGCGCTGCTGGCCGCGGTGCGCCGCGAATGCCCGGGCCTGACGCTGAAGGTCATCCTGGAGACCGGCGAGCTGGCCTCGGATCAGCTCGTCACCCAGGCCTGCCGCATCGCGCTCGACAGCGGCGCCGACTTCCTGAAGACCAGCACCGGCAAGCGCCCGGTCGCGGCGACACCGGCCTCGGCGCGGCTGCTGCTGGAGGCCATCGCCGCCGACCCGCTGGCGCGCGGGCGCGTCGGCTTCAAGCCGGCCGGCGGCATTCGCACGGTGGCCGATGCCGTCGTCTACCAGGCGCTGACGGCGGAGCTGTTGGGGCCGGCCGCACTGACCCCGGCGCGCTTTCGCATCGGCGCCAGCGGGCTGCTGAACGACATCGAGGCCGTGCTGGCCGGCGCCGCGCGCCCGCTGCCCGGCAGCACGTACTGACCCCCGCACCCGACCTCACCCGACAGGCCCCTGCCATGCGCACGCTCCAACTCCTCGTCACCGCCCTGTCCGCCGCCCTGCTGGTGGGCTGCGCCACGCCGCCGGCCGAGCCGGTGAAGCTGCGGCTGATCGCCTTCAACGATTTCCACGGCAACCTCGAATCCACCGGCCTCACGCTGCCCTGGCCCGACCCGGCGCAGCGCGACAAGGCCATCCGCCTGGCGGCAGGCGGCGCCGCACCGCTGGCCGGCGCGATCCAGGCGCTGCGCGCCGGCGCGCCGCACAGCCTCGTCATCAGCAGCGGCGACCTGATCGGCGGCACGCCGCTGGTGAGCGCGCTGTTCCTGCACGAGAGCACGGTGGACGTGATGAACCGCCTCGGCGTCGACATCGCCATTCCCGGCAACCACGAGTTCGACGCCGGCCAGGCCGAGCTGCTGCGCGTGATGGGCGGCGGCTGCCGCACCAACACGCCCGAGGCGCTGAACATCTCGTGCCCGCTGGCCGCGCAGGGCGAGCCGCACGCCGGCGCCAGGTTCCCTCACTTCGCGGCCAACGTGCTGAAGGCCGACGGCAGCACGCTGTTCCCCCCGTCCATCGTCAAGACCGTCGGCGGCGTGCGCGTGGGCTTCATCGGCGCGGTGACGAAGATCACGCCGACCATCGTGGTGCCCTCGGGCGTGGCCGGGCTGCGCTTCACCGACGAGGCCGAGGCCATCAACGTCGAAGCGGCGCGCCTGAAGGCGCAGGGCATCCAGGCGCTGGTGGCCGTGATCCACGAAGGCGGCGACACCGGCACGCCGGGCCTGCCCTTGGAGTGGAACGACGCCGGCTGCCCCAAGCCGCGCGGCGCCATCTTCGACATCGCGCGCCGCCTCACGCAGGACGTGGACGTGATCTTCTCGGCGCACACGCACCAGGGCTACCGCTGCGTGGTGGACGGCCGCCCGATCATGCAGGCCACCGCGCTGGGCCGCGGTGTCAGCGTGGCCGATCTGGTGATCGACGCGAAGACCGGCGAGGTTGACCGCACCCGCACCACGCACCGCAACCTGCCGGTCTTCAACGAACGCAGCGACGCCGCGCTGCGTGCATCGATCATCGCCGCCGAACCCGAGCCCTGGGCCAGCGCGCTGCGCAACGCCCGACCCGACGGCGCCATCGCCGCGCGCGTGGCGGTCTACAGCGCCGCCGCGGCACCACAGGCGCAGAAGCCGGTGGGCCGCATCGGCGGCGCCTTCGAGCGCACTGCGCGCACCGACGGCAGCGCCGGTCGCCTGATCGCCGACGCCCAGTGGCTGGCCACGCGCGCGCCCGATCGCGGCGGCGCCGCCTTCGCGCTGATGAACCCGGGCGGCGTGCGCTCTGACCTGCGCTGCGCCGGCAACGCGCCGCCGCCCTGCACCATCACCTACGGCGACGCGTTCACGATGCAGCCCTTCGGCAACTCGCTGACCGTCATCACGCTCACCGGCGCGCAGATCCGGCAGATGCTGGAAGACCAGCAGCGGCCCGGCCGCACGGGCCCGAGCTTCCTGATCCCGTCGGCGTCGCTCACCTACCGCTGGGTGGCCAAGGCCGAGCACGGCCAGCGCGTGCAGGACCTGCGCGTGGCCGGCGTGCCGCTGGACCCGGCGGCCGACTACCGCTTCACCGTCAACAGCTTCCTGGCCGACGGCGGCGACGGCATCGTGATGCTGACCCAGGGCCGCAACAAGCTCGGCGGCGAGCTCGACATCGACGCGCTGATGGCGTTGCTGAAGACCAGCCCCAGCCCCGACCCGGTGCCGCGCATCACGCTGGTGGAGTGAGCGCCGCGCCAGCCCAGCCCGCCGGCCCCATGCAAGCCGCCGAGATCATCCGCACCAAGCGCGACGGCGGCACGCTGTCGCCGGCGCAGATCCGCGCCTTCGTGGCCGGGCTCGTCAACGGCAGCTGGGCCGACAGCCAGGTGGCGGCGCTGGCCATGGCCATCGTGCTGCGCGGCATGGACACGCGCGAGACGGTGGCGCTCACCGCCGCCATGACCCATTCCGGCGAGGTGCTGCGCTGGGCCGACGCCGGGCTGCCGGGGCCGGTGCTGGACAAACACTCCACCGGCGGCGTGGGCGACAAGATCAGCCTGATGCTGGCGCCCATCGTGGCCGCCGCAGGCGGTGTGGTGCCGATGATCAGCGGCCGCGGCCTGGGGCATACCGGCGGCACGCTCGACAAGCTGGAGGCGCTGCCCGGCTACCGCGTGGACGTGGACCGTGCCACGCTGCTGGCCACCTTGCACGGCGCCGGCTGCGCCATCGTCGGCGCCAGCGCGCAGCTGGCACCGGCCGACCGGCGGCTGTACGCCATCCGCGACGTCACGGCCACGGTGGAGAGCGTGCCGCTCATCACCGCCAGCATCCTGAGCAAGAAGCTCGCGGCCGGGCTGCAGGGGCTGGTGCTGGACGTCAAGGTGGGCAGCGGCGCCTTCATGCCCACGCTGGCGCAGGCGCAGGAGCTGGCGCAGAGCCTCGTCACCGTGGCGCGCGGCGCGGGCCTGCCGGCGCGCGCGCTGGTCACCGACATGAACCAGGTGCTGGGCCACACCGCCGGCAACGCGCTCGAGGTGCAGGAGGCGATCGACTTCCTCACCGGCGCCGCGCAGGAGCCGCGCCAGCTGAGCGTGACACTGCAGCTGGCCGCCGAGCTGCTGCACCTGGGCGGGCTGGCGCCCAGCGTGCTGGCCGCGCGCCGCCTGGCGCAGGGCGCGCTGGACAGCGGCGCCGCGGCCGAGCGTTTTGCGCGCATGGTGGCGCAGTTGGGCGGCCCGGCCGACGTGCTGCGCCAGCCGCAGCTGCCCGAGGCCCCGCTACGTGTGGATGTGCCCGCGCTGCGGCCGGGCTTCGTGGCGCAGATCGACGTGCGCGCGCTGGGCCTGGCCGTGGTGGCGCTGGGCGGCGGCCGCACGCGGCCCGGCGACGCGGTGGACCCGCGCGTGGGCCTGTCGGCGGTGCTGCCGCTGGGCGCGCCGGTGGCCACCGGGCAGACGCTGGCCGTCGTGCACGCGGCGCGTGTGGCCGACGTGCAGGGCGCGGTGCTGGCGGTGCAGCGCGCGATGGCCATCGGCGACGCCGCGCCCGCGCTGCCGCCGCCGGTGCAGGCCATCGTCAACCCGGCCGGCTGAGCCTGCATCCGCGCCCGAGCCCGCCATGCACACGCCACCGCAGGTCAAGATCTGCTGCATCGCCAGCGTCGCCGAAGCGCGTGCCGCGCAGGCCGCCGGCGCGGCCGCGCTCGGCCTGGTGTCGGCCATGCCCAGCGGGCCGGGCGTGGTGGCCGACGCCGTCATCGCCGAGGTGGCGGCCGCCGTGCGCGCCGAGCACGGCCAGGCGCTGCAAACCTTCCTGCTCACCGCGCGCGCCCAGGCGCAGGCCATCGCCGCGCAGCACGCGCAGGCCGGCACCACCACGCTGCAGCTGGTGGACCACGTGCCGCCGGCCGAGCTGCGCCGTCTGCGCACGCTGTGCCCGGGGGTGGCGCTGGTGCAGGTGATCCACGTCACCGGCGAGGCCTCGGTGGCCGAGGCGCTGGCGGCGGCGCCGCTGGTCGACGCGCTGCTGCTGGACAGCGGCAACCCGGCGCTGGCCGTCAAGCAGCTGGGCGGCACCGGGCGCACGCACGACTGGGCCCTGAGCCGCCGCATCCGCGACGCGGTGCACCCGCTGCCGCTGTGGCTGGCCGGCGGGCTGCGCGTGCACAACGTGGCCGAGGCCATCGCCGCGGTGCGGCCGCACGGGCTGGACCTGTGCACCGGCGTGCGCCGCAACGGGCAGCTGGACGCCGGGCTGCTGGCCGGCTTCATGGCCGCGGTGCGCGCAGCGGGCTGAACCCGCAGGCTTCGACGGCCAGCGTATTTCCCTTGCCGCCTTGTCCCGCGAGGACCGGCTTGCACGGTGCCGAAACACTTTACCCCGTTTGAGTTCCGCACCGCGCCGGGTTGCAACCGACGACGCCGTCAGGCTTGCACACGACGAGGCACAGCAGGCGCTCAGTCCTTGGGCGCCGACGGCCCGCGCAACGGCAGCCAACGCAGCAAGGTCGCATAGAGCAGATCCGGGTTCACCGGCTTGGCAACGTGATCGTTCATGCCGGCCAGCAGGCAGGCGTCTCGATCCGAGTTGAACGCGTTGGCGGTCATGGCCAGGATGGGCAGTGAATGGCCAAGCCGGCGGCGGATCTCGCGGGTCGCCTCCAGGCCGTCCATCACCGGCATCTGCATGTCCATCAAGACGAGGTCGTAGACGTGCTCGCACGCCAGCCGAACCGCCTGCGCGCCATCGTCGGCCGTGTCCACGATCAGGCCGACGACGTCGAGCAGCGCGCACGCCACCTGTTGGTTGACGGCGTTGTCCTCGGCCAGCAGCACCCGCTGCCCAGCATGGTGGAGCCGCAGTTCCGTTTCAGCATGGCGGTCTGCCGGCAGGGCCGGACGCCGTGCCATCGCCCGCATGGTCCTGGCAACGACACGCAGCAGCGTGTCGTTGAGGCTCGATGCAGTGATCGGCTTCATGAGCACGGCGTCGAACCCGGCCTCACGCGCCAGCCGCGCCAGCGATGCATCGTCGTCTGCCGTGACGAGGATGCTCGGCGGCAGTTGCCGGCCCGCCAGGGCCCGCAGGGCCCGCAGCGTGGCGATGCCGTCCATGGGTGCCATGCGCCAATCGATCAGCAGCACGTCGAGCTGCCGGCCTGCGGCCAGATCCGCCCGCACGAACTGCACGGCGTCGGCCGGATTCTGGTGGGCTTCGACTGCAAGCCCCAGCATCCGGAGCAGCCCGTCGGTCACGGTCAGTGCCTCGGGAAGATCGTCCACCAGCAAGGCACGCAGGCCCGCCGCCATGGCGAGCGGCGCCGCGGGCACTTCGGTACCGGACACGCGGCCGAGCCATGCCGTGAGCCAGAAGGTGCTGCCCTGGCCAGGCGCACTCACCACGCCGACTTCGCCGCCCAGCACAGCGGCCAGATGGCGTGTCAGGGCCAGGCCGAGCCCCGTGCCACCGTGGCGCCGGGTGATCGAGCTGTCGGCCTGCTCGAAGGCATTGAAGAGCCGGTCCTGGTCCGCCGGTGCGATGCCGGGGCCGGTGTCGCGCACCTCGAACCGCACCAGGACGCGCTCCTGTGCTTGCAGGACGAGTTCGCAGCGCAGCCGCACCCAGCCTCGTTCGGTGAATTTCACCGCGTTCGACAGCAGATTGATCAGCGCTTGCGCCAGCCGCTTGGGATCGCCCCGCAACTTCTCGGGCAGCGTGCCCGCGTCGAGCACGAGCTCGATGCCCTTCGCCCGGGCGGCCTCGCGGACCAGCCCCATCACGCCGGCGAGAAACTCGTCCCGCGTGAACTCGATGTCCTCCAGCTGGAGCTTGCCGGCATCGATCTTCGACAGGTCGAGGATGTCGTTGATGATCTGCAGCAGATGCTGGGCCGCGCCGTCGACCAGGCGCAGGTGTTCCTTGTGCCGCACGTCGGTGAGCTCACGCGCGACGAGATACGTCAAGCCGATGATCGCGTTCATGGGCGTGCGGATCTCGTGGCTCATGTTGGCCAGGAAGGCGCTCTTGGCGACGACGGCGGCCTCGGCGGCCGTCTTGGCTTCGGCGAGCGCCGCGGTCCGGTGCTCGACCAGTTCCTCGAGATGGGCGCGGTAGTCGCGCAGCTCCGCCTCGGCCTGCTGGCGTGCCGTGGCGTCGATGCAAATGCCACTGAACCGCACGGCGTGCCCGTCGGTATCCCGCACCGTGTCGCCCACCGTATCGATCCACCGCACCTCGGCCGAGGGCAGCACGATGCGACATCGGAACCGGATCGCCTGCTGCTCCCTGAAGGCCCGCAGGACGCGTGTGGTGGCCATGCGCCGGTCTTCGGGGTGCACCCCAGCTCGCCAGCGTCGCAAGCTGGGCGTGCCCGCTGCCGGATCGAGGCCGAGCAGCCTGAACATCTGCTCCGACCAGACCATCGTCCTGCTGCCGATCTCCCAGTCCCACAGCCCGGCGCCGGCCGCCTTCTCGGCCATGCCCAGGCGATCGAGCGCGTCGGCCAGTTTCAGCTCCGCCTGCTCGCGCTGGCGCTCGGCGCGGCGGCGCACGTGCTCGTTGTCCGCGGCGTCTCGCAGCGCCACACGCAGGACTTCCACCTCTTCGATGCCCGAGTGCGGGATCGCCGGGGACTCGTCTGCCAGCGACCGGGCTTGCGCGGACAGTGCGCCCAGCGGCCCGGCCACGCGTCGCCAGAGCCGGAAGGCCAGTGCCGAGACCATCAGGCCCACCGACAACAGGACCGCGAGCCACGTCCAGAGCTCGCGCCAGGCCGGGGCCATCACCAGGCGGCTCGGCATCCCGACGACGACGCCCCAGCCGTTCACCGCCGAGCGGCTGTACGCGTAGTAGACCGGTGTCGCATCGATTGCGGTCGCCTCGCCGAATCCCTCTGCAGGCATCGGGCCGGTGATGCCCTTGTGCAGCGGCGGCGCGGCGTGACGGCCGACGAAAGCCTCGGGGTTGAGGTTGCGTCCGACGATCAGCCCGTTGGCATCGAAAACGGTGCGGATGAGGCCCTCTGCCGCCGGTTGGGCCCGCACCAGACTCACGAAAAAGTCGGAGCTGTAGGCCAGGCCGAGCACATAGAGCGGCGTGCCACGGCGTATCACCGGCACGTTGATCGCCACCACGGGCCGCTTGCTGACGGGGCCGTAGATCAACCCGCTGAACGCTGCCTTGCCCGTTCGGAGCGGCGCGTCGAACAGCTCGATGCCGGGCAACCAGATCTGGCGGCCCAGCCACTCGGCCTGCATGGGCCGTGACAGCAGCCGGCGCAGATTGGGCAGCGGGGTTCCGAAGGGCACGTTGGTGTTCAGGATGTTCTGCCCCTCGCGGTCGACGACCACGAACCACCCACCGGGGCGAACCTGCGAGGCCGTGCTGGCCGTCGCATGAAAGGAGGCCCAGTCGCCCTTGTCGACATCCTGCGAGGCTGCCAGTGCCTTTGCGACCGCCTCATCGAGCGCCCATTCGCGTTCCACCGCGAGACGCAGGCCGCGTGCCTCGCCCAACAACTGGGCGTGCGCCAGGTCGCGCTGCCGTTCCCACTGGAACGCCGTGAACGCCGTGCCCAGCGCCAAGAGGGGCAGGAACATCGAGGCCAACAGCCATCCGAGCGACCGGCCGAGACGGACCGTCCGCCGCTCGCCCGCTGCAGGGGGCGGCCCCCTGACGGCGGAGACGGGCATTCGTGCGGGATCCCTGGCGGAGATGCTGGTGTACTCCTGTTGATCAGCGCTGACCGTGACCAGGATCGATCTTGCGCGAGTTGCCGCTCGTCTACTTCCCCGTAGGGGCTTGCGTAACGACTGCGCAGGCCGGCAGCCGAGCTTCATCGCCCACACTGCATCAGGAGCAGAGCGAGTTGCCGCGCTTCACCAAGGGCTTCGAGACGAGTTCGACTTCTCCCCGGTTGCGACATACGCGTTCATGGCCACCAGAGGTGGCACCGCGGCAATGCAGGCCGCGGCTTCTGTGCAAGACTGCAGCAGTCAGTTCCTGCCGTGGCTTGTTCACCCGCACCCCTTGCTGTCGCAACAATGTCCGACTCCGTCATCCCCGGGGTCGCGGGGATCGCGCACTCAACCGTTGACGCTCGCATCGTCCACGGCCCGCACAGCCGGTGGCCGGCCGACGACAGGCAACGCCCCGTGGGGCACGGCCCTTGCCCTGAACGGTGGTGAGCATGCCAATGTCGGCCGAAACTCAAATCGGGATCCTTGCGGTAGACAACGAGCGCCTGCGCCGCCGCATCGCCGAGTTGGAGGGTCACCAGGATCAGCTGTCCGACGAGGTCAACGAGCAGGGGCAGGCCGAGCGCTTTTCTGACGTGCTGCTGGACAGCCCCGGCCGCGGGCAGGCCGATGAGGCCTTGCTGGCGAGCGAGGTGCCCTTTCGCTCGGTGCTGGAGAACATGTCCGAGGGGCTGATGCTCTTCGACCCGGGGCTGAACCTCACCTACCAAAACCCGGCCTCGCTGCGCATCCATGGCTTCGCTGCGGACGAGGACGGGCGTATCGGCAACGACAGTCTGTCCGTGACATGGGACGCCTGGGACGAGACGGGCCGGTCCATCACGTTCGAGGAGTGGCCGGTGTCGCGCGTGTTCCGAGGCGAGCGCTTCCAGGATCAGGTCCTGCGCGTCGTGCGGCGCGAGACGGGCTTCCAGTTCTATGGCAGCTACAACGGCTCGCCAATCCGCGATGCCGCGGGCCGACTCGTCATGGGCTTCATCACCATCCGCGACATCACCGAGCAGGTGCGCGCGCGCCAGGCGCAGCAGTGGAGCGAGCGGCGGCTGCGCACCTTCTTCCACGCCGACCTGATGGGGGCTTTGTCCTGGAGCGTGGAGGGCGCCATCCTCGACGCCAACGACAAGTTCCTGCGCATGGTGGGCTACACGCGGGAAGACCTGGTCGCGGGCCGCCTGGACTGGGCGCGCATGTCGCCGGGGGAGTACCGAGCGCTGGATGAGATCGCCCTCGAGGAACTGCGCACGACGGGGATCGATACCCCCTACGAGAAGGAATTCATCCGCAAGGACGGCAGCCGGGTGCCCGTCTTCATCGGGGCGGTGATGCTCGACGAGAGCCGGCACGACGGTGTCGCCTTCGTGCTCGACATCACCGAGCGCAAGCGGGCCGAGACGGCGCTGCGCGAGGCCAACGACATGCTGCGCGAGGCCGACCGGCGCAAGGACGAGTTCCTCGCCATCCTGGCCCATGAACTGCGCAACCCCCTGGCCCCCGTCCGCACCGGTGTGCAGATCCTGCGCCTGGGTGCCGCGGAAGGCCGCGCCGCCCCGGTGCTGTCGATGATGGAGCGCCAACTCGAGCACATGGCGCGGCTGCTCGACGACCTGCTGGACGTGAGCCGCATCACACAGGGCAAGATCACGCTGCGTCTGGAGCTTTTTGATCTGAGGGAAGCGGCCCACGCAGCTGTCGAGGCAAGCCGGCCCATGATCGACGAGATGGGCCATGCTCTGTTCCTGGCGCTGCCGGCCGCGCCGGTGCCGGTGAAGGGGGACCGGGTGCGCCTGGCGCAGGTCTTTACCAACTTGCTCAACAACGCCGCCCGCTATACGCCCAAGGGCGGGCGCATCGACGTCTCCGGCCGTGTCGAGGCACAGCGCGCCCTCTTCAGCGTTCGCGACAACGGCATCGGCATCCGCGCCGAGGATCGCCAGTCCATCTTCGAGCTCTTCGGACAGATCGGGGAGCAGGGAGCGCGTCCGGGGGGCCTGGGCATCGGCCTGTCACTGGTGCGGGGGCTGCTCGGTCTGCATGCGGGCGAAATCACCCTCGCCAGCGAAGGCCCGGAAGGCGGCAGCGAGTTCTGCGTCGTCCTGCCCACGCTGGACAGCTCTGCGCTGGGCGATGCCGCGGGGGACGAAGATGCGCAGGAGGCGCCCCGAGTTCGCTTCCTCGTGGTGGATGACAACCGGGACGCAGCGCTCAGCTTGACCATGCTGCTTGGACTGATGGGCCACGAGGTGCGCACGGCCCACGGCGGGCCGGAAGCGTTGGACTTGGCCGAGGCGTTCCGCCCCGCGGTCGTGCTGCTGGACCTGGGCATGCCGCAAATGGACGGCTTCGAGGTCTGCCGGCGCCTGCGCGGCAGCGCCTGGGGCGCGCAGGCGAGGATCATCGCGGTGAGCGGGTGGGGGCAGGACGAGGACCGCCGCCGGTCCAAGCTGGCCGGCTTCGACGCGCACCTGGTCAAGCCACTGGGCCCCGAAGCCATCCGGTCGCTTGTGCCGCCGACGGCCTGATCCATCTCAGCGCGGCCTCATCAGCGCCGGGGTAGTCCAGCCAGGCCGCGAGGAGAAGAAGCTCTGAATGACGGCTTCACGGCGACCGGATTGAGGTGGCGAATGTCGCGGATGGGTCGAGACCTGCAGTTCGAGCCGCTCGGCGACCAGCGACTCGCGCCACCAGCTCGACGCCGCCAGCCTGGCCTGCTTGACCAGGCGGCTGCAGTCGCCCCCGACCCCTCAGCCCACGCCGGCCCGCTTGCGGTACTGCACCGGCGCCTGCCCGCTGCTGCGGCGGAACTCGCGTGACAGCGACGACGCCGAGCTGTAGCCCAGGTCGTGCGCGATGCGCTTGATCGGCAGGTCGGTGTGCACCAGCCGCTGCTTCACGGCCTGCAGCCGCAGGCCGCGCAGGCAATCGGCCACCGTGGTGCCGAGCTCGCTGCGAAAGGCCAGCTCCAGCGTGCGCCGGCTGACGCCGCAGTGGCGGGCCACGTCGATCACCGTCACGGGCTGGCCCAGCTGCTGCGTCATGAAGGCCCGCGCCCGGCGCACATGCAGCGCAGGCCCGCGGCTCGGCAGCGGGTCGGGCGTGGTGCCGTCGGTGAAGGTGCCGGACGCGGTGCCGGCGCGTGGGGCCTCGTCCTCGGGCCAGGTGCGCGGCGGTGTCGTCAGGCGGCGCACCGTGCTGGCCTGCAGGATGCTCTGCGAGCTGAAGGCGCCGGCGAAGTCGCCCAGGCTGGCCAGCACCTGCAAGAGCTCGAAATGGGCCCTGCACGTCAGGCGCTCCTGGCCGGCCTGGTTGCCCAGCGTCAGCGCGCGGCGCAGCGCGTCGGCGGCCAGCCGGTGCTGGGCCTGCAGGCGGTAGGCCGTGCCCAGGCGCAGCCACAGCAGGCTGCCCGAGCGGCTGAAGTCGCCGGCTGCACGCGTGGCCAGGCGGCCCAGGTCGGCCAGCAGCGCGGGGTTGCCGGGCTGCGCGGCCGCCGCTTCCAGCAGCAGCAGGCTGGCGGCCTCCAGCGACGGGCCGGCCAGCCACTCGCGCAGGGCTTTGATGTCGCGCAGCGCCGGCGCGCCAGCAGGGGCCGGCGGCGGGTGCTGCGCCGGATGGGTGGCAGCCGCGGTCGCGCCGGCCGGGGTGCCGACGTACAGGTCCAGGTGCGTGGCCGCGCCCAGGCCGTGCAGGCGCGCCGCCAGCAGCACCTCGGCACACAGCGCCGCCACCAGCGTGTGCACGCGCGGGCTGGCACGCACGGGGTCCAGTGCGTCATTGGCGGCGCGGGCGGCGGTCACCGCGTCGTCCAGTCGCCCCTGCTCCAGCAGCGCGCAGGCGCGCAGCGCCAGCCGCTGGCACAGCCGCTCGTGTCCCGGCGTGGGCCCCACGCCGTCGGGGTCGATGTCGGCCAGCAGCACCAGCGCGGCGGGGGCGCGGCCGGCATCGATCAGCAGCGACGCGCCCAGCAGCAGGGCCTGGCCGTGCTCGCGGGCCATCAGGTTGGCCTCGAAGACCCGCAGCGCCTGGCCCAGCCCGTGCAGCGCCAGCCCGGGCTCGCGCAGCCCGGCACCGGCCGCCGCCAGCAGCAGCTGCGCGCGGGCTTCCAGCACCTTGTCGCCCAAACCTTCAACCTGGGTGGCGGCTGCCTCGGCGTCCTCAGGCGGCACGTGCCCGGTGTGCGCCCACTGCTGCAGCAGGCGGTCGACGCGCTCCAGCGCCACACGCAGCGGCGCCGGGCGCATGCGCGTCCTTGCGTCCCGTCTGGATTGGTCCATGCTGCCGCGGCGCTCCCACGCTCGTTCTGGCGCCACCAACCCGGGCTGTCGGGTGGGCCGACGCGGGTGGCCAGGCGCTTGGCAGGATTCTGTCGATCCCCACCCCGTGCCCGCGGCTCGACTGTAGGCGTTTAGCGCAGCGAGTTGGCGCTTCGCGCACCCTCGGGGCCACGGCCCGGGCCCGCGGGCGCGGCGGGTCAGGGCGACGGCGCGGCGGTGTCTTCGAGCCGGTAGCCCAGGCCGCGCAGCGTGTGGATCAGCGGCTGCAGCTGGCCGTCGTCGATCTTGCTGCGCAGGCGGCGGATGTAGACGTCGACCACGTTGGTCAGCGGGTCCTCGTGCAGGCCCCACACGGTGGCCAGGATGCGCTCGCGGCTGAACAGGCGCCCGGGCGCCGACATCAGCAGTTCCAGCAGCGCCAGCTCGCGCGCTGTGAGTGTCAGCGGCCGGCCGCCGCGGCTGGCGCGCATGGCGTCGCGGTCCAGCACCAGATCGGCCACCACCAGCCGTGCCGCCGCCGGCGCGGCCGGCTCGCGCGCGCGGCGTGCCAGCGCCTCGATGCGCGCCAGCAGCTCCTCGAACTCGAAGGGCTTGACCAGGTAGTCGTCGGCGCCCAGCCGCAGCCCGCTCACGCGGTCTTCCAGCGTGCCGAGTGCGGTCAGCATCAGGATCGGCAGCGGCACCTGCGCGGCGCGCAGCGTCTGGCAGACCTCCAGGCCGGTCATGCCGGGCAGCATCACGTCCAGCACCATCACGGTGGCCAGGCCGTCCTCGCGCTGCTGGCGGGCGGCCTCGCGCGCCAGCGCCAGGCCGTCGGGGCCGGTGCGCGCCACCTGCACGCGGTGGCCCTCGGCGCGCAGGCCGCGCTCCAGGAAGTCGGCGATGCGGGCGTCGTCTTCGACGATCAGGATGTTCATGCGGTGCCGCTGCCGGCCGTGGGCAAGTCGGCGGTGGCGGGCGCCCCCGGGGCGGGGTGCAGCGGCCGGTGCAGCGGCAGGCGCAGCCGCACCGTGGTGCCCGTGCCGCCTGGCTGGCCCGGGGCGGTGGTGCTGTCGATGTGGATGTCACCGCCGTGGGCGCGCGCCAGCGCGGCGCCGATCGACAGGCCCAGGCCGGTGCCGTCGGCGCGGTGCTGGCGCGCGCGTTCGCCGCGGAAGTTGCGCTCGAAGACCTGCGGCAGCTCGTGCGCCGGAATGCCGATGCCCTGGTCGCTGATGCGCAGCTCGCAGCGGTCGCCGCCGGCCGCTGCGGCGGAGCCCGCGTCGGTGGCGCCGTGCAGCAGTTCCAGCCGCACCCGGCCGCCGGGGTGGGAGTAGCGCAGCGCGTTGTCCAGCAGCAGCGACACCAGCTGCCGCAGCCGCTGGGCGTCGCCCCACATCGGCAGGCTGCCGGCGGGCAGCGCCGGGGCCTGGATCTCGATCTGCCGCTCCTGCGCCAGCACGCGGGCCTGCGCCAGCGCCTCGGCCAGCGGCTCGGCCAGGTCGAGCGGCTGGCGGTCGAGCGAGAGCGCGTCGATGTCGCTGCGCGCCATGGTCAGCAGATCGTCGATGACCATCGCCAGCTGGCGCGAGGTGCCGACGATGCGCTGCAGCGTGAACTTGTAGTCCTCGGCCGGTTTGTCGCGGCCGCGCAGCGCGATCTCGGCCTCGCCGCGGATCGCGGTGGTGGGCGTGCGCAGCTCGTGGCTGATGTCGGCAAAGAGCTGGCGCCGGCGCGCGTCCAGCTGCTGCAGCGTCTGCAGCGCGCCCTGCAGCTCGGCCGTGCGCGCATGCACCAGATCCTCCAGGCGCTGGCGCGCCTGCGCCTCGCGCTGGCGGTGCAGCTGCAGCTCGGCGGCCATGGCGTTGACGCTGTGCGCCACGGCTGAAAACTCGTCGCGCCCCTCGGCCACGATGCGGTGGCTCAGGTCGCCCTGCTGCAGCGCCTGGGCGCCCTGGTTCAGCCGCTGCAGCGGCCGGCTCAGCGCACGCGTGAAATGCGCCGCCAGCAGCAGCGCGGCCAGCGCCAGCGTCAGCGCGGCGCCGAGCCACAGCGCGCGCATCCAGCGCAGCGTGGTGTCGGCCGCAGCGCGCTCGCGTGCCACCGCGGCCGATTCGCGCGCGATGCTCTCGGCCAGCAGGCTGCGCAGGTCGCGCCCCTGCGTCACGTCGAACACCGCCGACAGCGCCTGCCAGGCGCGCTGCGCATCGGCGCCCGGCGGCAGCGGCTGCGCGGCGTCGACCGCACGGTCCAGCTGCTGCAGGCTCAGGCCCAGCACGGCCAGCGCGTCCTGGCGCTGCAGCGCCTCGGGGCGCGCGGTGCCCGCGGTGTCCAGGCGCACGGCCTCGCGCGAGAGCTCGCCCAGCCGGGCCAGCGTGGTGCGCATCTGCGTCTGCAGCGCCTCGCGTTCGGCCGGCAGCGCGCCGGCGTCCAGCTGCGACTGCGACAGCCAGGTGCGCAGCCGCTGCTTGGCCGCCGAGAGCTCGACGAAGCCGAGCTGGATGTCGCTGGCCACGCGGCCCTGGCGCACGTGGTGGTCGGCCACGCCCAGCGCCCACACCGCGGCCACGCCTTCCAGCACGGCGGCGGCGGCCAGTCCGGCCAGGGCGAGGGCGAGGCGTCTTCTGAGCACGGGCGGATTGTGGGCATGTGGCAAGCCCGCCCGGCGGTGGCCTTCATGAACGCGGCATGAACGGCTGCGCCGGGCGGTGGGTGGCTGCCGCCCGCGGCAGGCGGGCGGCCCCGGTCCTTACTTGCCCGCGAAGGGCAGCGACGAGTGGTGCACCACGATGCGCAGCTTGCCGCTGTCGTCCTTCAGGAACTTCCAGGTCTTGTCGACGGTGGTGACCTTGCCGTCCTTGTCGGTGATCAGCACGTTGCCCATCGTCGTGGCCACGTCGGCGGCGATGAAGATCGCGGCGTTCTGGATCTCCACCTTGCGCCAGCTGTTCAGCGCGAAGCCGGTGTCCTTGGGGAAAGCCGGGTCGCCGCCGACGAAGTAGGCCAGCGCGCCGGCGCGCGTGGTGCGGAAGGTCTGCGGCACCACCGTCAGCGTGGGCTTGAACAGCACCGGGCCGAACTGGTAGCCGTAGGCGGCGTCGATGATCTGGCCGGCCAGCACCTTGGCAGCGGCGGGGCCGCTCTTCTCGTTCGTGGTGGCAATGGCCACCAGCGCGTCGCCCCAGGCCTTCTGCGCGGCCAGCACCTCGGCTTCGGTGATCGTGGTGTTGACCACCGGGGCCTTGGCCAGGGCGGCCGGGGCGTGGGCCAGCGTGACGGCGGCCATGGCGGCCAGGGCGAGGGACGAGCGCTTCATGGATGACTCCTGCGGGTTGAGGTGGAGGCCCGGACCTGTTTGCCGGGCACAGCACCATTGCAACCCCGTGGCTTGAACCGGCGCTGAACCCTGCATGAGCAGGCGCTGACGCGCGCATGAACGGCAGATGAACCGCCGGCCTGCCGCAGCCGGCCGCGCAGACAGCAGCCCCGCCGCCGCTACGGCGTGCGCACGCAGCGAAAGCCGATGTAGACCACCGCGGTGCCCGGCGGCTTGGACTGCAGGTGATCGGCGCGCATCGGCCCTGCGCCGTACCACCACGAGCCGCCACGCGTGCGGCGCTCGGTGGCGGCCTGCGTGGCCGGCACGCCGGCGGGCTCGTCCACCCACTCCCAGGCGTTGCCGCCCATGTGCAGCAGGCCATTGACGCCGGGCGTGCCGTTTGTTGCCAGCGCGTGGCCTGCGCCGCGGGCCAGCGCGGCGCCGTGGGGTACCGCCTGCGCCTGCGCGGCGGGGCCGCAGTCGCCCAGGCACATTGCGCCCTGCGGGCTGGCGCCGCTGGGGTAGTCGTGGCGGGTGCCGCGCACGAAGGGCGCCGGCGGTGCTGCGCGCTGCTCGGTGTAGGCGGCCTGCAGCCACTGCGCGTCGGTCGGCAGCTGGCCACCCGCCCAGCGGCAGAAGGCCTGCGCCTCGGGCCAGGTGAGGTGCACGGCGGGCTCGTCGTCCACCGCCGGGCGGCCGAACGGGGCCTGCCAGGTCCAGCCGGGCTTCTTCGTCCAGCCGGCCTCGAAGACCTCGCCGCCGCCCTGGCGCTCGGCCTGCGTGACGAGGTTCCCGGCGCGCGCGTGGCGGCGGAACTGCGCCACGGTGGTCTCGGTGCGCGCGATCTGGAAGCCGGCCACGGGCTGCCAGTCGATGCCAGCGGGGTTGGCGGGCGTGACGGGTGGGGTGGCAGCGGCTGCAGCGGCGCCGCCCAGCGCGGCGGCCATCAGCACAGGGCGCAGGAAGGTGGGGGTGAGCGGGCTGAACAGGGTCATGCGCGGCAGGCCTTTGGCAGGGGCCGCCACTCTAAGCAAGCTGGTGCCGACCACAATCGGCGTCATGGATTCCCTCTCGCAGATTGCCCTGGGGGCCGCCGTCGGGGTGGCCGTGATGCACCGCCGCACGGCGGTCTGGAAGGCCGCGCTGTGGGGCGCGGTGGCCGGCACGCTGCCCGATCTGGACGTGGTCATCGACCACGGCGACCCCATCCTCAACATGGTGCTGCACCGCGCCGAGACGCACGCGCTGTTCTGGCTGACGCTGTTCTCGCTGCCGCTGGCCCTGGGGGTGGCGCGGCTGCACGGTGAGATGCCGGTCTGGCGCCGCTGGTGGCTGGCGCTGTGGCTGGTGCTGATCACGCACCCGCTGCTGGACGCGATGACGGTCTACGGCACGCAGCTGCTGCTGCCCTTCACCGACCACCCCTTCGGCGTGGGCAGCATCTTCATCATCGACCCGCTCTACACGCTGCCGCTGCTGGTGGGCGCCGGCTGGGCGCTGGCCACGCGCGGGCGCGGCTGGGGTCACCGCGCCAACGTTGCGGGGCTGGTGCTGAGCACGGCCTACCTGGGCTGGGGCGTCGCGGCGCAGCAGCACGTGCAGCAGGTGGCGGCCCGCTCGCTGGCGGCGCAGGGCGTGGTGGCCGAGCGTGTGCTGGTCACGCCCACCGCCTTCAACACCGTGCTGTGGCGCGTGGTGGCGGTGTCGGGCGGGCAGTACCTGGAGGGCTTCCATTCGCTGCTGGATGCACCCGGCCCGATGCACTTCGACCGTTTCGAGCGCGGCGCCGCGCTGGAAGAGCCGCTGCGCGGCCACGACGGCACGCAGCGCATCCGTGCCTTCAGCCACGGCTTCTACAAGCTGCACCTGGAGCAGGGCCGCGCTTTCGTGACCGACCTGCGCATGGGCCAGGAGCCGACCTACATCTTCAGCTTTGCGGTGGCCGAGGCGCGCAGCCCGCTGGTGCCGCTGGCGGTGGCCGAGCAGGTCGGCCGCCGGCCCGACGTGAACCGCGCGCTGCCGTGGCTGTGGCGGCGCATGGGGGGCGAGCCGCTGCCGCCGCCGCGCTGAGGTGGCGTCGCTGCGTGTGAATTGTTCGCAGCGGCCGCGCCGCCGGCACACCAACATGCACGGCTCGGCCGGGCCGCACACCCGGCCCGTCATCCAACCCCAGCCGAGGAACCGCCATGCACGACCACCCGCCGCCGACACCCGACGGCATCGTCACCTACCGGCTCCTGCAGCCCGCTTACGGGGCCGAAGGCCGCATCTACGAGTACGCGCAGGACGACGCCGCGGCCAGCTTCTCGGGCGGCAGCGGCAAGGTGGTGTTCACCCGGGGTGGCCACGGCCGGTCCAACAAGGTCATCGTCAGCAACGGCACCACGGCGCAGCCGGTCTACGTCGGCATCGTGATCCTGGACGCCGATGGCCAGGCGCTGAACCCCTTGGCGATCCAGCTCCGGCGCGTGGCGGCGGCGCGCAGCGGTCACGACCCCCAGGGCCGGGGCACGTTTCCGAAGGCGGTGGCGGTGCCGCGCACGGACAGTGCCCCGCCGATGCTGATCCTGACCGACGATGACGACGACCAGGCGAACTTCGAGTTCGACGTGCTCTTCACCGACCACAAGGGCAACTACGGCCTGCTGGACCCCAAGCTGGAGAACATGTGATCGGTGCCGTCTGCGCCGCCGCCGGCGTGCAGCAGACGGTGGTGCGGCACGCGGTGCAGGAAGCTGTGGCGCCGCGCCGCGTCGTGCACGCGGTCGGCGCGTTCGGCCAGCAGACGCCGGGCCTGGGCCAGGCAGTCCGCGGCGCGCGGGTCGCCCTGGGCCTGCAGCACCTGCCAGCAATCGGCGTGCACACGCAGCGGCTCCTCGCAGCCCTGCAGGCTGAGCCCGCCGGCCAGCTGCGCCAGCACCGCGCTGGCGCTCTGCAGCGCCTCGGCCGTCTGGCCGGCCTGCTGCAGCGCCAGCGCCAGGCTGGCCGTGGCCTCGGTGGCCATCGCGCGCAGCTTCAGTGCCTCGAATTCAGCCTGCGCGGTGCGCAGCCGGGCCACGGCCTCGGCGGCCAGGCCCTGGGCCAGCGCGGCCTGGCCGGCGATGCGCTGCGCCGCCGCGGCCAGCCAGCGGCTGCCCGCGGCCTGCAGCATCGGCAGCGCCTGGCCGGCCAGATCGGCGGCGCGCGCCGGGGCGCCGCTGTGCAGCGCGGCCAGCGCCAGGTTCAGCAGCGCCGAGGCCTCGCGCTCGGGCTGCCCGGTGCGCCTGAACTGCACCAGCACCGCCTCGAAGCGCGCCGCGGCGTCCTCGTAGGCGCCCAGGCCCAGCTCCACATAGCCCAGGTTGGACAGCACGTCGCCCTCGTTGCCGGCATTGCCGGTGGCGCGGTGGCATTGCAGCGCCTGCTCGTAGTAGCCGATGGCGGCGGCCGGGTCGCCGCGGTCGTCGGCCTGCAGGCCCAGGGAGTTGAGCATGGCGCCTTCGGTCGCGCGGTCCTGCGTGCGGCGGGCCAGCGCCAGCAGGGCCTCGGCCTCCTGCTGCGATTCGTCGGCACGCCCCAGCATGCGCAGCGCATAGACGGCCAGCCGCCCGGCATAGGCCGCCACCTGCGGCGTGTGCGCCGGCGCCAGCGCCTGCACGCGGCGGGCCAGCTGCAGCGCGGGCTCGGCCTGGCCGGCATCGAGGTGCCAGCTGGCGCGGGCCTCCAGCGCCTGGCAACGGCGCAGGTCGTCGCCCTGCAGTTCGGCCAGTTCGTCCAGCACGGCCAGTTCCGCCAGCCGCGCCTCGGCCTGGCCGCTGCGCGCGTGCATGCGCACCCGCAGCAGCGTCAGCTCGAAGCGCAGCGCGTGTTCGTCCGGCGCCACCAGCGCCAGCGCGCGCGCAGCGTGCGCCAGCGCCTGCTCGTTGGCATAGCGGCTCTGCGCCTGCTGCGCGGCGCGATGCCAGGCGGGCAGCGCGCGGGCCGGTTCCTCGCCGCGTTCGTGGTGCTCGGCGATCTGGTCCAGCGGGCGCTCGCCGGGCAGGCTCTCCAGCCAGCGCGCCACGCGGGCATGCGCCGGCACGCGGTCGCGCTGCAGCACACGCTCGTAGCAGGCCTGGTGCAGCAGCTGGTGGCGGAAGGCGTATTCACGCGCGCCGTCGACGCGGCTGCCGGCCTGCTGCACGATGAACTGGTGCGCCTCCAGCTGCGCCAGCGCGGCCGGGGCGTCGTCCAGCCCCAGTGCAGCGAGTGCGTCGTCCCAGAACACGGCGCCCACCACGGCGGCGCCCTGCAGCACACGCGTCTCGCCCGGCCCCAGCTGGTCCAGGCGCGCCTGCAGCACGCCAGCCAGCGTGCGCGGCAGCGGCAGCGCCTGCAGGTCGGGCCCGCTCAGGCGCCAGGACGCGCTGGCCACGGCAATGCGGCCGCGGTCGATCATCATGTTGACCAGCTCCTCCATGAAGAAGGGGTTGCCGGCCGCGGTGGCGGTGAGGCGCTGCTGGAAGTGGCGTGTGGCGGCGTCGAGCGGCAGGCGCGCCAGCAGCGCGCCGGCCAGCGCGTCGGCGTCGGCGGGGCCCAGCGCCTGCAGCGTGACGACGGTGCGGCCCGGCAGCGCGCGCCAGCCCGGGCGCAGGGTGTCGAGCTCCGGGCGCGTCAGCATCAGCAGCAGCAGCGGCAGGCCGGTGGCTTGCTGTTGCAGCCGGTCCAGGAAGTCCAGCGAGCCCGGGTCGGCCCAGTGCAGGTCGTCCAGCACCAGCGCCAGCGGTGGGCCGCCCGACGCCAGCGCGCGCAGGGCCTGCGTGGCGTGGAAGAAGGCACGGTCGCGCAGCTGCTGGGCCTCGGCCAGCAGCGGCTGCACCTCGGGGTGCTCGGCAAAGTCCAGCCCCAGCAGCTGGCCCAGCACCGCGGCGTCGGCCTGGCTGCGCAGCAGCGGCGTCAGGGCCTGCAGCCAGCGCTCGCGCGCGAGCTCGGGCGAGTCGCTGTCGCGCACACGCGCCTGCAGCGTGAACAGCCGCCGCATCAGGCCGTAGGGCCGGCCGGCGTCGCGCTCGCCGGTGGACACCGCCAGCACGCGGGCGCCGCCGGGCCCGGCCTGCGCCCAGCGCTGGAACTCCGCGGCCAGGCGCGACTTGCCCAGCCCCGGCTCGGCCACCACCACCACCGCCTGCGGGCCCTGCTGCGGCGCACGGCTGGCGAGCAGGGCCTGCTGCAGGACCTGCATCTCGGCGGCGCGGCCGACGCAGGGCGTGGCCACGCCGTCCACGCCGCGCAGCGCGTGCACCGGCGCGTCGGCGCGGGCGCGGCGCACCATCCAGGTGACCATCGGCTCGTCCAGGCCCTTGATGGCCAGCGGCGGCTGCTCCTCGCCCTCGAACTGCCCGCGGGCCAGCCGCCAGGTGTCGGTGCAGACACGCAGCTGGCCGGGCGGCGCGGTCTGCTCCATGCGCGCCGCGATGTGCACCGTGATGCCGCGGATGGTCTGGTCGCCCTCCACCCCGCCGCCCAGCAGCACCGGGCCGGTGGCGATGCCGGCGCGCACGTTGAAGCCCTCGTGCCCATGACGCTGCAGCACCAGCGCCGCGTGTTCGCGCGCCTCGTCCAGCGCCGCCAGCGCCGCGCCCACCGCGGCCGCGGCATCGCCCTCCTGCGCGCGCGGGGCTCCCCACACGGCCAGCAGGCTGTCGCCCGCGTACTGCAGCACCGTGCCGCCGCGCGCGTGCACGACGCGCGTCAGGCTGACCAGCAGGCCGTCGATCACCTCGTGCATCTGCTCCGGCGACAGGCGCTGGCCCAGTGGCGTGGAGCCCACCATGTCGCACACCAGCACCGACACCTGGCGCAGCTGCTGCGCACCGCCGGCGTGGGTGCGCACGAGGCTGTCGCGCAGCGGCGCGAGGGCCAGCGACACCACGTCGTCGCCCAGCTGCCCGCGCTGCGATTCGAGCAGCGCGATGGCCTGGAGGATGCGGTGTTCGGCCGGCTTCATGGGGCCTGGATTTTCATCGTTCGCCGGCCCGCCAGGGTTTCATCAGCGCCTGCGGCACCTGCGCGCGGCGCGCCATCACGATGAGCGCGACGATGGCCATCGCATAGGGCAGCATCAGGTACACCTGATAGGGCAGCTCCAGGCCCAGCACCCCGCTGCCCGCCTGCTGCAGGCGCAGCTGCAGCGCGTCGAAGAAGGCGAAGAGCAGCGCGCCGAAGAGCGCCTTGCCCGGCCGCCAGCTGGCAAACACCACCAGCGCCACGCAGACCCAGCCGCGGCCGTTGACCATGTTGAAGAAAAACGCGTTGAAGGCCGCCAGCGTGAGAAAGCAGCCCGCCACGCCCATCAGCGCCGAGCCCGCCACGATGGCGCCGATGCGCAGCCGCGCCACGCTCAGGCCCTGGCCCTCGGCCGCGGCCGGGTTCTCGCCCACGGTGCGGATGGCCAGGCCCAGCGGCGTGCGGTACAGCAGCCAGCCGATGGCCGGCACCAGCAGCAGCGCCAGCAGCGTCAGCGGCGTCTGCGCGTTGAGCACGGGCACCGGCAGCCAGGTCATGGGCTCGAAGGCGGTGATGGTGGGTGGCGTGTCGACCTTGGGAAAGCTCACGCGGTAGGCGTAGCTGGCCAGCGACGTGGCCAGCAGCGTGATGCCCAGGCCCGCCACGTGCTGCGACAGCGCCAGCGTGACCGTCAGCACGCCGTGCAGCAGCCCGATCAACGCGCCGGTGCCGGCGGCCACCGCCACGCCCCACCACAGTGGCAGACCCAGGTACACCGCCAGCCAGCCGGTGAAGGCGCCCGCGACCATGATCCCCTCGATGCCCAGGTTGAGCACGCCCGCGCGCTCGCACAGCAGCACGCCCAGCGTGCCCAGGATCAGCGGCGTGGCCAGGCGCAGCACGCTGGCCCAGAAGGGCGCGGCGGTGAGCAGGTCCAGCAGGTCGCTCATCTCAGCACCGCCCTGCCGTTCCGAAGGTGCTGAGCGCCCCCTCGGGGGGCCGCGAACGCAGTGAGCTTGGGGGTGTCATTTCAACCGCAGCCGATATTGCGTGAACATCGTCGCCACCAGCACCGAGATCAGCGCCACCGCCACGATGACATCGGCGATGTAGGTCGGCACGCCCACCGCGCGGCTCATGCTGTCGGCGCCCACCAGGATGCCGGCCACGAAGATGGCCGCGGCCACCACGCCCAGCGGGTGCAGCGCGGCCAGCATCGCGATCACGATGCCGCTGTAGCCGTAGCCCGGGCTCATGTCGAGCGTGACGTAGCCGGCACGGCCGGCCACCTCCACCGCGCCGGCCAGCCCGGCGAGTGCGCCCGACAGCAGCGCCACCTTCACGGTGACCCACCCCACCGGCATGCCGGCAAAGGCCGCGGCGCGAGCGCCCGAGCCCACGGCGCGGATCTCGAAGCCGTGTGTGGTGAAGCGCAGCAGCGCCCACAGCGCCGCGGCGCAGGCCAGCGCCAGCAGCAGGCCGGTGTGCACGCGGCTGCGCTCGATGAGCTTGTCCATCTGCAGCGTGTCTTGAATGGCCACGCTCTGCGGCCAGCCCATCGCCGTGGGGTCCTTCATCGGCCCGTCGAGCATGGCGCCCACGAACAGCAGCACGATGAAGTTCAGCAGCAGCGTGGTCACCACCTCGTCCACTGCCAGCCGGCTCTTCAGCAGCGCCGGCACCAGCAGCAGCGCGGCGCCGGCCAGCGCGGCGGCGATCATCATCAGCGGCAACAGCAGCCAGGGTGTCAGCGCCAGGCCGTCGCCACCGTGCAGCCCGCCTACCGCCACCGCGGCCAGCGCGCCCAGGTAGAGCTGGCCCTCGGCGCCGATGTTGAAGAGCCGCGCGCGGAAGGCCACCGCCGCGGCCAGGCCGGTGAAGATCAGCGGCGTGGCGCGTGTCAGCGTCTCGGTGATCGCAAAGCGCGAGCCGAAGCCGCCCTGCAGCAGCAGCGCGTAGGCCTGGCCCACCGGCGCGCCGGCCCAGGCCACCAGCAGCGAGCTGATCGCCAGGGTGAAGGCGATGGCCAGCAAGGGCGCGCCCAGCAGCAGCGCGCGTGGCGTGTGGGTGCGGGCTTCAAGCCGCAGCATGCGTGGCCTCGTGTGCAGCGCCGCTGCCGGCACCCGCCATCGCCAGCCCGATGCGCGCCAGCGTCCAGTCGGCCCGCGGCAGCGCCGGGCCGAGGCGACCGTGGTGCATGACCGCGATGCGGTCGGCCAGCGCAAAGACCTCGTCCAGGTCCTCGCTGATCACCAGCACCGCGCTGCCCGCGGCGGCGGCGTCCAGCAGCTGCTGGTGCACGTAGGCCACGGCGCCGATGTCCAGGCCCCAGGTGGGCTGGTTGGCGACGATCAGCAGCGGCCGCGTCTCGTGCCCCAGCACGCGGCCCAGGATGAGCTTCTGCATGTTGCCGCCCGACAGGCGCCGCGTGGCGGTGTGCACGCCGGCGGACTCGGCCCCGCGCACGTCGTAGCGCGCGAGCACGTCGCCCGCAAACGCCGCCGCCTCGCCGCGGCGCAGCACGCCCAGGCGTGCAAAACGCGGCTCGGCGTAGCGCTCGAGCACGGCGTTTTCCCACAGCGCAAGGTCGCCCACCACGCCCACGGCGTGGCGGTCTTCGGGCACACGCGCCACACCGGCCTGCACGAAGGCGCGCGGGCGCGCGGGCAGCGGCCGGCCTTGCAGCTGCAGCATGCCGGCGGTCAGCGCCGCTTCACCGCACAGCAGCGCGGCCAGCGTGGCCTGCCCGTTGCCCGAGACGCCGGCCACCGCCACCACCTCGCCGGCGTGCACGGTCAGGTCCAGCTCGCGCAGCGGCTGCCCGTGTGCGCCAGCCACCGAGCCGCCGCGCAGCTGCAGCACCGGCGCCCCCGGCGCGGCGCCGGCCACGCGGTGCGCCGGCGCCACGCTGCGGCCCACCATGGCCTCGGCCAGCTGCGCCTTGCTGGCGCCGGCGGCCGGCAGCGTGGCCACCAGCTTGCCGCCGCGCAGCACGGCAATGCGGTGGCTCACGCGCAGCACCTCGTCGAGCTTGTGGCTGATGAAGACGATGCTCAGGCCCTGCGCCACCATCTGCGCCAGCGTGGCGAAGAGGCTGTCGCTCTCTTGCGGCGTGAGCACGGCGGTGGGCTCGTCCAGGATCAGGATGCGTGCGCCGCGCACCAGGGCCTTGAGGATCTCCACGCGTTGCCGCTCGCCCACCGACAGCTCGGCCACGCGCGCGTCGGGGTCGACCTGCAGGCCGAAGCGCGCGCCTTCGTCCAGCAGGCGCTGGCGCGCGGCGTGGCGGCGGCTGAAGGGCTGCCAGAGCGATTCGGTGCCCAGCATCACGTTGTCCAGCACGCTCAGGTTGTCGGCCAGCGTGAAGTGCTGGTGCACCATGCCGATGCCCGCGGCCAGCGCTGCGCGCGGCTGGCCCGGCGGCAGCGGCTGGCCGTTCACCGTGATGGTGCCTTCGTCGGCCACGTAATGGCCGAACAGGATGCTCACCAGCGTGCTCTTGCCGGCGCCGTTTTCACCCAGCAGCGCCAGCACCTCGCCGCGTGCCAGGTCGAGCGAGATGGCGTCGTTGGCCACCAGCGGGCCGAAGCGCTTGGTGATGCCTTGCAGTTGCAGCACGGGGGCCGGGGGCGTCATGCCCCGATTCTGTTGCACCCCGCGTGCCACCCCGCAACGGCAGCACGAACTGCGCTACCGTCGCGCCCCATGTCGCAGCCGCCCGCGCCCAGCGCCGCCTCGCACCCGGTGTCCGCCTCCATACCCGCCCCGATATCCGACCCGGCCGGCGACGGGCCCCCCGCGGCCTGCGCCAACTGCGGCGCCGCCTTCAGGCCCGAGCGCCGCCGCTTCTGCCCCGAGTGCGGCCAGGAGACGCACATCCAGGCGCCCACGCTGTTCGAATTCCTGCAGCAGTTCGGCGGCGCCTACATCAGCACCGAAGGCGCGCTGTGGCGCACGCTGAAGCTGCTGCTCTTCAAGCCGGGCGAGCTGACGCGCCAGTACCTGGCCGGCCGCCGCAAGCACTATGTGCTGCCGCTGCGGCTGTACCTGACGATCAGCCTGATCGCGCTGGTGCTGCTGCGCGCGGTGGGCGGCGGCATCGACGTGGGCCTGCCCGGCGAGCTGAACCTGCGCCAGGGCGACTTCACGATCCTGGAACTGGGCGACGGCACCGGCGCGGGCATGAAGGACGGCGTGTTCCATTGCAACGGGCTGCCGGCGGGTCTGTGCCGGCGCCTGGAGCGGCGCCTGGACGTCGACCCCAAGGGCCTGCAGCGCGAGGTGTCGGCGCTGGGCGAGCGCTTCATCTCCAACATGGGCGCGGCGATGTTTGCCGTGCTGCCGCTCTTTGCGCTGGGCCTGAAGCTGCTGTACTGGAACCGCCGGCTGCGCTACACCGAGCACCTGGTGTTTGCGCTGCACCTGCACGCGGTGTGGTTCCTGGTGCTGCTGCTGACGCTGTTCGACCAGCCGGGGCTCACCGGGCTGGCGGTGGCCGCGGTGCCGGTCTACGGCTTCCTGTCGCTGAAGCGCGTGTACGGCGGTCGGCGGCGCTGGCGGCTGCTGCGCGTGGCGGTGCTGTCGCTGCTGTACCTGATCACGGTGTCGCTGGTGATGGGGCTCGTGATCCTGTGGTCGCTGGTGTTCTGAGCGCGCCCGGCTCAGGCTGAAGCCAGCGCCCCGGCCAGCGCGTGGAAGTCGGTGACGGCGATGTCGAACTCGCCCGCCGTCCACGGCTCCATCGGCCCGCCCGGGCCGTGCTCCAGCGGCCGCGCCACGTAGGCCGTGCGCAGGCCGCACGCGGCGGCGGCGCGCAGGTCGCTCGGGTGGGCGGCCACCATCATCACCTGCGCCGGCGCCAGGCCCAGCAGCCGCGCCGCGCCGAGGTAGACCTCGGGGTCGGGCTTGTAGTGGTTGAAGAGCTCGGCGCTGAGCACCGTGTCCCACGGCAGCCCGGCGTGCCGGGCCATGTCGACCAGCAGCGCCACGTTGCCGTTGGACAGGCTCGTGATCGTGTGGCGCTGCTTCAGCCGGTACAGGCCCGCCACGCTGTCGGGCCAGGGGATCAGGCGGTGCCAGGCGCGGTTGAAGTGCACCGCATCGGCCTCGGCCAGCACGAGGCCGCGCGCGGCCAGCAGGCGGTCGAGGATGCGCCGGTGCAGGCCGTCGATGTCGGTCCAGGGCAGGGCGCCGGTGCGCACCTCGTGCATGGCCGGCTGGTAGCCGGCGCGCCAGTCGTCGGCGAAGGCCGCCCAGTCCTGCGGCGGCAGGGCCAGCCGCTGCTGCAGCAGCTGGCCTTCGCGGATCAGGCTGGTGCGCCAGTCGACGACGGTGCCGAAGATGTCGAAGCACAGCGCCTGGACACCCGCCAGCGTCGTCGCCGATCCGGGCTTCACTTGGCCGTGCCCTTGGGTTGGCTGTCGTCCACCTTGACCGTGAAGGTGCCGGCCAGGATCTCCTTCTCGCGCTTGGCCACCAGGTCCAGCGTGGCCTTGGGCACCTTGCTGGCAAAGGTGCCCAGCGGGCTGAGCTCGCTGCCCTTGAACTTCATCATCGAGTACTGGCCGTACTCCTCGGCCTTGAAGCTGCCGGCCTTGACGGCCTTCAGTGCCGCGTCGATGGTGGGCTCCATGTTCCACAGCGCGCTGGCCACCACCGTGTCGGGGTACTGCGCCTGCGTGTTGATGACGTTGCCGATGGCCAGCACCTTGCGCTCTTTCGCGGCGTCGCTGACGCCGAAGCGCTCGGCGTACATCACGTCGGCGCCCTTGTCGATCATCGCGAAGGCGGCTTCCTTGGCCTTGGGCGGGTCGAACCAGCTGTTGATGAAGCTGACCATGAACTCGGCCTTCGGGTTGGCCTCCTTCGCGCCCACCATGAAGGCGTTCATCAGGCGGTTCACCTCGGGGATGGGGAAGCCGCCGACGAGGCCGATCTTGCCGCTCTTGCTCATGGCGCCGGCGATCAGGCCGCTCAGGTAGGCCGGCTCCTGGATGTAGTTGTCGAAGACGCTGAAGTTGGGCGCCTGCGGCTTGCCGCTGCTGCCCA